>Ga0302311_10003019_pt1 | contig 18616 bp, 19 predicted proteins | sample III_Palsa_N1_3_FD_200449 | JGI IMG/M metagenome (GOLD analysis project Ga0302311, IMG submission 200449) | Peat permafrost microbial communities from Stordalen Mire near Abisko, Sweden - III_Palsa_N1_3 | ecosystem: Environmental > Terrestrial > Soil > Palsa > Peat permafrost | place: Sweden... | reverse complement strand
CGTCAGGAGCCGCCCCATGGCCAAGGGTCAGAAGAAGAGCAACAAGGAAGTCCGCAAGCCCAAGGCCGAGAAGGCCAAGCCCGCCATCGTCGTCGGCTCCAACTTCCTCACCCCGCCGAAGAAATAAAGGGCGCATCGCCGGGACCGCCGATACAGCCTGAAGGCGATCCGGCGTTGAAAATCTTGCTGAAACCGCTATCTTTTATGCTCTGCGAAGAGGTGATCCGATGCCCCAGATCCAAGCCACCCTGACCGATGAGCAGATGCAAAGCCTTCTGGAGATCGCCAAACGGCGGGGTCTCGACGCCAATACGGTGCTCCAGCAAGCCATAGGCACGGAAAAGTTGATCTCGGATAACGTGCAAATTGGGGATAGCTTGCTTATAAAGAGAGCTAATAATACGATCTCGAAAGTCGAATTTGGCTGATGAGCGAGGGATGCGGTGGCCAATCTTCCTCCAACGGATCCCGTAGCTCAGCTCAACGATATCCCGTCGCCGCAGTCCACGCCACAACCGCCGCCTGCGCCTATCGAACTGGTCGGTCTAGTACCGCCTGCTGTGGCGCCTCGGGTGACTGACGGTCCGATTATACCTGACCAGCGGTCCCCGGTGCGGGTCGGTCCGGATACGGTGCTCGATGCAACCCGGGAGCGGATCGCCTATATTCTGCTCGGCACGCTCGCGGCTATCATCGTCCTGCAGGCGATCGCCAGCAGCGTGTTCGCCGGCGACTGCTGGCGATACGGCGGCAGTTGCAATGTCGCCGGCTCCAGCCTCGGCCTCATCACCAGCACCATGACGACGATCTTCACAGCGATGGTCGGGCTCGTCGGCTCCGTCGTCGGCTTTTACTTCGGCTCGCAGAAACAGGGGGGATAAATGCCGCCCGTCGCGCGTTGATGCGACGTGACATGCCCTGCGTCGGAGAATAGGCATGCGGGCCGACTTTGAGGACAACCCATGACCGTCAGCCTGACCCTCAAGTCCGAGAAGCTGGAGCCGGTCTATGGCTGGCTGGAGAGCAACGGCGGGGCGAAGGTGCAGCTGTGGGGCTGGGAGACGGGCCGACGTGTCGCGCTCCTGGCCTACAGCGACGGCGGCGACGACGGGTTCGGCTGGAGCAACTGGCTGGCCAACACCGGGGGCGATCCCAGCGTGCTGACGCCGCTGTTCGACCAGCTGGAGCTGGTGGTGGAAGGCGACGTCGCCACCAAGCTCAACGCCACCTTCCTCGGGACCTTCACGGTGGTCCCGAACACCGCGTTCGGCTGAAGGCGGGCCCTACCGCCCCATCACGTAGTCGCCGCCCTTGGCCAGCGCCGCCCGCCACGCCGGGCGGGCGTGCATGCGGTCGATCCAGGCGTCGAGGTTGGGATAGTCCTTCAGCTTGCCGAACGCCCGCACCACCTCGGCGACGAAGCTCATCTGGATGTCCGCCCCGGTAAGGCTGTCGCCCACGAAGAATTGGCGGCCCGACAGCGCCCCGTCCACGTAGGAGATGTGGTTTTGGGTCTCGCTGTCGATGCGGGGCTGCAAGGGGGCGCCGGCCTCGCCAAGGCGTCCCGTGTACATGCCCAGCATCAGGGGCAGCATGGCCGACCCCTCGGCATAGTGGAGCCATTCGATGTAGGCCGGCCATTCCGGGCTGTCCTCCCGGCGGGCGAAGCGGCCGTCGCCGTAGCGGGCGCAGAGGTATTCGATGATGGCGCCGCTCTCGGCGATCTTCACCGCCCCGTTCTCCATCACCGGCGACTTGCCGAGCGGGCGGATCGCCTTCAGCTCCGGCGGAGCGAGACGGGTCTTGGCGTCACGGAAGTAGGACACGATCTCGTAGGGCAGGCCGAGCTCCTCCAGCAGCCACAGGATGCGCTGGGAGCGCGACTCGTTCAGGTGATGGATCTTGATCATGGAGCGCGTCCTCTTCTCGTTGCGACCACCGCTAGCAGCCCGACGCGGGGGAAGCCAGGACGTCGGAGACACGGATCGCGCGCGGGGTCATGGGCGAAGCTCCCCGAACGTGCTATGAAGCGCTCCAATCGCTTTTAAGGATCTACCCCCTGTCCCCCGATATCCCGCGTAAGACCCGCAGGGCCGCCGCCCCCAAACCCAAGCCCGTGATCGAGAACGCGGCCGAGAAGATCGCCGAGCTGGTGCTCGCGCGCCTCGACGACGACAAGGCCGAGGACGTGGTCGTGATCGACCTGATGGGCAAGTCGCCGCTGGCCGACACCATCATCGTCGCCTCTGGCCGTTCCGCCCGCCACGTCGCCGCCCTGGCCGACCATGTGCAACGGTCGCTCAAGGAAGGCGGCTTCGGCAAGGTGCAGGTCGAGGGCCTGCCCCAGGCCGACTGGGTGCTGATCGACGTGGGCGACGTGATCATCCACATTTTCCGCCCCGAGGTCCGCTCCTTCTACCAGCTGGAGAAGATCTGGTCGGTGGACAGCCCCCACCGCACCCCGGCGGAACTGCGGGTCTGACCGCAGGCCCGGCGTGAAGGTCACTATCCTCGCGGTGGGCCGGCTGGGCCGCGCTCCCGAGGCGATGCTGGCCAGGGACTACGCCGAACGCGCCACCGCCGCAGGGCGGGCGCTGGGCCTCGGCCCGGTGGACATCCTCGAGGTCGAATCCAGAAAGCCCGGCAAGGACGCGGAGGCCGACGCATTGCTCGCCGCCCTGCCGGACGGCGCCTGGCTGATCGCCTGCGACGAGCACGGAACGGCCCACACCTCCCGCGCCTTCGCCGCCCGGATCGAAAAACTCAGGGACGGGGGCGAGCGACGCCTCGTGCTGGCGATCGGCGGGGCGGACGGCTTGTCTCCCCGCGTCCTCGACGCCGCCAGGGAGACTTTGGCCTTCGGGGTGCAGACCTGGCCCCATGCGCTGGTTCGCGCCATGCTGGCCGAGCAGGTCTATCGCGCCGTGACCATCCTCGGCGGTTCGCCCTATCATCGCGACTGATGCGCCGCGCCCTCCTCATCGCCGCCCTTGCGATCCCGCTGACGGGCGCGGCCCCGCCGCTCAGGGCCACCCCCGCCCCCTCTCCAGCCGACGCCGCCCGCCAGCGCGCCATGGACCGGGACGAGAGCCGCGCCCAGGCCCGCACCGCCGCCGACGAGATCGTGCGCCTGCGCCAGCAACTGGTGGGGCTCGGCGCCGCCGAGAGCCGGGGCGAGAAGACGGTGAACGACAAGGGCGCGCGCCTCGCCGCCCTCAACGCCGCCGAGACCGACCTCTCCACGCGGATGGGCAAGAACCAGGTGGAGCTGGCGCGGCTGCTGGGCGCGCTGGAGCTCTACCGCCGCGATCCGCCGCCCGCCCTGCTGGTCTCGCCGAAGAACGCCACGGATGCGGTGAACGCCGCCATCCTGATGAAGGCCATAACACCGGAGCTGGAGCGCCGCGCCAAGGCCTTCTCCGCCGAGGCCAAACAGCTGCAGACCCTTCGCCGCAGCGTGGTGCTGGCCAATGGCGCGCTCTTCTCCGCCGAAAGCGACGTGGCCGACCGGCGCACCGAGATTGAGCGGCTGATCGCCGAGAAGACCACGCTGGAGCGGAGCCTCGACGCGGGCGCCGGCGCCGCCGACGCCGACGTGCGCCGCCTCGCGGCCAAGGCGCGCTCCCTTGGCGAGGTGGTGAACGGCCTCGATGCGAAGGAGGCGGGCGCCGACGCTTCGGCGGACCTGCGCCTGACCCCGCCGGTCGAAGGGCCGCCGCTCCGCCGCTTCAACGACCCCTGGCCGGGACAGGCCCGCTCCGAAGGCTGGAGCTGGCGCACCGGGCCCCGCGCCGTAGTGCTGAGCCCCGCGAACGGCCGGATCGACTACGCCGGGCCTGTGCGGGGGTGGGGCCTTGTGCTGATTTTAAGACTTTCGGGCGGATACCATCTGGTTCTTGCGGGTCTCGACGCCGCAAATGGACGGATCGGCTCCGAAGTCGCCGCTGGCGAGCCTATCGGTCACATGGCGGTCGCATTTCCCGTGAGTAAAGATAAGGCGATTGCGTCTCCGGAGCTTTACCTGGAGGTGCGCAAGGGCGAGGCTCCGGTTGACCCGGCGCGCTGGCTCGATCGGGCGACAGCCCAAGGCGGGTTAAGGGTGGGCGGACGTTAGATTTTGCTTCGAGGACCTGATGCGTAAACTTCTCCTGATCGGCATCTCCACCTTCGCCCTGGGCGCAGCGGCCATGGCCTATGCCGACCAGCAGGGGCGCGCCGCCCCCTCCGCCGAAACCTACAAGATGCTGGAGCTGTTCGGCGACGTGCTAACCGCCGTGGACCAGCAGTATGTGGTGCCGGTGGATAACAAAAAGCTGGTGCAGGCGGCCATCGACGGCATGCTGACCTCCCTCGATCCCCACTCCGGCTATTCCGACCCTACCGCCTTCGACGAGATGCGCGACCAGACCCGCGGCGACTACGGCGGGCTCGGCCTGCAGGTCACGTCCGACGAGGGCGCGGTGAAGATCATCGCCCCCATGGACGGCACCCCGGCCCAGAAGGCCAAGCTGCAGTCGGGCGATTACATCACCGCCATCGACGGCCAGTCGGTGGTCGGCCTGCCGCTCGACCAAGCGGTCAAGCAGATGCGCGGCGCCGTGGGCACCCCCATCTCCCTGACCATCGCCCGCGACAAGGAAGACCCCTTTGTGGTCAAGCTGACCCGCGAGGTGATCAACGTCCACTCCGTCGCTCACCAGTTGATCGGCGACTACGGCTACCTCCGCGTCGGCGGCTTCGACGAGAAGACCGGCGAGGAGACCACCGCGGCCCTCAAGGACATGAAGGCCAAGAACCCCCACCTGAAGGGCGTGGTGCTGGACCTCCGCAACAACCCCGGCGGGCTGGTTGACGCAGCGGTCGAAGTGGCCGGCGACTTCCTCGACGGCGGCGAGGTGGTGACCCAGCGCGGCCGCGATCCCAAGGACATCATCCGCTACAACGCCAAGCCCGCGGGCGACCTCGTGCGCGGCCTGCCGGTGACCGTCCTAGTGAACAGCGGCTCGGCCTCGGCCTCCGAGATCGTCGCCGGCGCCCTGAAGGACCGGGAGCGGGCCACGATCGTCGGCCTCACCACCTTTGGCAAGGGCTCGGTGCAGACCGTCATCCCGCTTCGCGGCGGCGTCGACGGCGCCCTGCGCCTGACCACCGCACGCTACTACACCCCCTCGGGCGGCTCGATCCAGAAGACCGGCATCACGCCCGACCTGGAGGTGGCCTACTCCCACCGTCAGGCCGAAGCGGTCTATGACGATGCGCTGCAGTTCTCCGAATCCACCCTGAAGGGCGCGCTCGACTCGCAGGAAGGCCGCACCCGCAAGTCGCCCTCCGCCATCGAGGTGCCGCCTGACGCGACCGATCCCGTGAAGATCGCGCTCGCCAAGAAGGAAGCCAAGGACGCGGCCAAGGAAGCCGGCAAGAGCAAGGTCGTCGCCAAGAACGTCACCAGCCCCACGGGTCCGACCCCGGTGATCGCTGCGGACGATGACGATGACGCCGCCGCCAACCTTCCGGCCAACACCGGCATCTCGCGCATGAACCCCAAGACCGACTTCCAGCTCGCCCGCGCGCTCGACGTCCTGAAGGCCGGGTCGGTGCAGGCGGCCGAGAAGCTCTATCCGGCCCAGGTCTTCTCGCAGACCAAGCCGAAGTTCATGGCGGCCGCCGAAAAGCCGGTCGTGACGCCCGCGGCGACCGTGGCCAAGACCGTCAAGCAGTAGGCTTCACGCCGCCGCCCGCAGAGCCTCGGTCCGCCAGAGCGCTGCGAGGCTCTGCTCGATCTCCCGCGGGGCGTCCAGGCGGCAGAGGCGCGCCTTGGCGATGCGGCGATCCTCCGCGGCGAGAGGCCAGGGCGCGGCTTCGACATAATAGCCGAGGTGCTTCTTGAACATGCGCACGCCCAGCCCCTCGCCGTAAAAGGCCAGGCTTTCGCGGAAGTGCCGCAGGACGATGGCGAGGCGGGTCTCAAGGTCCGGCTCCCTGATCGGCTCACCGGTCTCAAGCGCGCGCTGCAGCGCCGCCGCCAGCCAGGGCCGCCCATAGACGCCGCGCCCGAGCATCACCGCGTCCGCGCCGCTCTCCGCGAGGGCTGCCTGGGCGGAGGAGAGGTCGGTCACGTCGCCGTTGACGATCACCGGCACGGTCACGGCAGCCTTCACCTCGGCCACGGCGCGCCAGTCTGCCGAGCCTTTGTAGAACTGCTGGCGGGTGCGGCCGTGGACGGTGATCGCCTGCACGCCCGCGGCCTGCGCCCGCGCCGCGAGTTCGGGCGCATTGCGGGAGGCGTCGTCCCAGCCGAGCCGTATCTTCAGCGTCACGGGGCGGGCGACCGCGCCCACCGCCGCGTCGATGATCCGCAGCGCCAGATCGAGGTCGCGCATCAGGGCCGAGCCGCAGAGCCCGCCGGTGACCTCCTTGGCGGGGCAGCCCATGTTAAGGTCGATAATGTCGGCGCCCGCGGCCTGCGCCATCCGCGCGCCCTCGGCGATCATGGATGGCTCCCGGCCCACGAGCTGGATCACCGTCAGGGGCAGGCCCTCGCCTACCGCAGCGCGACGCACCACGTCCGGGCGGCCCTTGGCCAAGGCTTCGCAGGCCACCATCTCGGTCGCCACATAGGGTGCGCCGAGGCGGGAGGCGGCCCGCCGGAACGGCAGGTCGGAGACGCCGGTCATGGGCGCGATCAGCACCCGACCCGCCACGCGCACGTCGCCGATGGTCAGTTCGCCCGCTCCCTGCCCGACCGTCATGCCCGCGACCGTCATCCCGTCACTCCAGCAGCTTGGAGGCCGGCGACTTGGCGTTGGAATAGGGCTTGCCGTCCCGCGACAGCAGCACCGCGATCCAGTGGGTCGGCGAGAACTCCGCCAGCACGGCCATGGCCAGCACCGTCAGGGGCGTGGACAGGAAGGCGCCGGGAATGCCCCAGATCAGACTCCAGAACGCCAGCGACAGCAGCACAACCAAGGGGTCGAGGTTGAGGTTTTCCCCCTGCATCCGCGGCGCGAGGATCTGCGCCACCACGAAGTGCTGCGCTTCCAGGAGCACCAGCAGGATCACCGAATGCCAGGGGTCGGCGAAGTCCACCAGACCGAAGATCGGCGGGATCAGCACCCCCACGGCGGCGCCGACGACGGGAATGTAGCCCGCCAGGAAGATCAGGAAGGCCCAGAAGAAGGCGTGGTGCAGGCCAAGCACCGTCATGATGAGCAGCGACGCCGCCGCCCCCATGAACCCCACCGTGGTCTGCACCAGGATGTAGCTCTCGATCCCCGAGCGCACGTGATCGAACACCCGATCCGCCTCGCCCCGCTCTCCCGTGCTGGGGAAGAGGGCGTCGGCCTTCGCCGAGAACCCCTGCCGCGAGGCGATCAGGAAGCCCAGATAGACCAAAACGAGAATCGCGCCCTCGCCGACCCTGCGGAACTCACGGGCGATGGCGCCGATGTAGTGGGAAGGGTTCACCTGGTCCAGCACGTCGTCCATGGTCGGGGGCACCTCGATGCCCATACGCCCGGACGCCTGCTGCAGGATCATGTTGAGCTTCTGGGTGTAGAGGGCCGACTGGCCGACGAAGTGGGCGGCGTTGATGGCGACGGCCCAGATGCCGAGCCCGAATACCGCGACGATGAAGACGATGGCGGCGGGCAGGGCCGCCCGCTCCGGGAAGCCCGGCACCCGCTTCACCAGTCCCCGCGCGATCCCGTCGATCATCAGGAGCATGAAGATGGCCAGGGCGAAGGGCGTCAGGAACTCGCGGATCGCCCAGAGGGTGAAGCCGGTCATCAGGGCCGCCATGATCATCACGGCGGCCTCCAGCCCGTTGCGGGGTCCGGCGAGCCGCGACAGGCGGGCGGAGCGGGAAGTGGGCGGCGGCATGGATGGAGTCTCCGAAGGCCGCAACCTTGGCCGAAAATGCACGGGCCGGTCAAACGGCTGGCGCAAGGGGTGTCAAAGCTGTAAGCCCAGATGTTACTTTATTTCACTACGACGCCAGCCAGGATTTCACCTTGAGCGCTATCGCCGCCGACCCCGACGGGGTCAAGACACAACAGAACACCGTGTTCACCGTGCTGTTCGCCATCGGCTTCTGCCACATGTCCAACGACATGATGCAGTCGCTCCTGCCCGCCATCTATCCGACTTTGAAGAGCGCCTACAGCCTGAACTTCGCACAGATCGGCATGGTGACCCTGGTCTACCAGCTGACCGCCTCCCTGCTGCAGCCCGTGGTGGGGATGGTGTCGGACCGCCGGCCCATGCCGTTCACCCTGCCGATCGGCATGGTCTTCACCCTGGTCGGCCTGCTGCTGCTGTCGTCGGCGCGAAGCTATCTGATGGTGCTGACGGCCGCGGCCCTGATCGGCGTGGGCTCCTCCACCTTCCACCCGGAATCCTCGCGGGTGGCGCGGATGGCGTCGGGCGGGCGGCACGGGCTGGCGCAGTCCCTGTTCCAGGTCGGCGGCAACATCGGCTCGGCGCTGGGGCCCCTTTTGGCCGCCTTCGTCGTGCTGCGCTGGGGCCAGTCGTCCATCGCCTTCGGAGCGCTGATCGCCCTTGTCGGCATCTTCGTGCTCTGGAACGTGGCGGTCTGGTACAAGACCCACGGGCTCGCCCGCATCCAGCAGGCGCCGAGGACCGAAGCGGTGCGGAGCGACCTGTCGCCGCGCAGAACCGCCGTCTCCATCGGCATCCTCCTGGCCCTGATCTTCTCCAAGTACCTCTACCTCGGCAGCATCTCGAGCTACTACACCTTCTACCTGATCAGCCGGTTCCACATCTCGGTGCAGTCGGCGCAGCTTCACCTGTTCGCCTTCCTGGGGGCGGTGGCGGTGGGCACCATCGCCGGCGGCCCGATCGGCGACCGCTTCGGACGCAAGTACGTGATCTGGTTCTCGATCCTGGGAGTGCTGCCCTTCACCCTGATGCTGCCCTACGCCGACCTGTTCTGGACCGGGGCGCTCAGCGTCGTGATCGGCCTGATCCTGGCCTCGGCCTTCCCCGCCATCGTGGTGTTCGGACAGGAGCTGGCCCCCGGTCGCGTGGGCATGATCGCCGGGCTCTTCTTCGGCTTCTCCTTCGGCATGGGCGGGATCGGGGCGGCGGTGCTGGGGTGGATCGCCGACCGGACCACCATCGAGTTCGTCTACAGCCTCTGTTCCTACATGCCGCTTCTCGGCTTGCTGGCGGCCTTCCTGCCCAATCTCGAAACCACATCACAAAGGCGGAAAAATTCCCCTGCCCGTTGAGTTATGATCAGTTCCAAGGACTTGAAGACCTCAACTTCATCAATGCTCTAACTGTGTTTGGGAGAAGCTGAGGCGCGCAACTTGACAACAGGGGAGTCGCGCCGGACAACCTTTCGCGTAACATAGTTAACGCTGGCGTACCTTGGGGGTTGGATGCGCTTGCCTGACTATTGGGACCGACTGCGTACGATGCGCCTGCCGACCGTTTCGGTGGCGGTGCGCGGCGTCGTCACCCTGTCCGCCGTGCTCGTCCTCGTGGCGCCCCTGATCGGCTGCGACGACGGCGGCTACTGGTTCCGCCATCGCATCGCCGAGGGCGCCTGCCCCCGCCCACAAGCCACCTTCGGCGACCAGCAGCAGTTCGGCGCCCAGCAACTGGAGGTCCGGGCCCTGCGCGAGCGCGGCTTCCGCGACGACTTCTTCGCCGAGCTTGAGCTGGCCCGCCGCTATGAGGGCCAGCGCGCGTCTGACAAGAACCTGGAAGATCCCGTCGAGTCGGCGGTCTGGTACGCCCTCTCGCTGGTGAACGAAGGCGCCTATTCCCCCATCGCCAGTCACGGGCAGGACCACTGGGCAGGCCCGCTCAGCGTCGTCGCCCACTTCGACGACTGCCGCGCCTTCGAGCGGGGCGAGGCCTATCACAAGCTCGACGTGCTTCTGTCCCGCATGGATTCAGACGAACGGGACAAGGTGCGCGATCGCGTGACCTACATCCTCACCACCCGCGGCGCCGACGGTTTCCGCACCCTGGCGCGCCTTCACGACGAGGCGTTCGGGCCGTTCGGCGAGCCCCTCGACAACGAGCAGGGCCGCTGGGCCCGCGGCGCCATTTCCAATCAGATCGGCGCGACCAATGTGCTCGGCCTCTTCACCCGCAGCGATGTGGACACCTATCTCTACGACTATCTGGCGGCCCAGACCGGCGACGTGGGGGCCTATGTGCTGCTGCGGGACTTCCAGCGCTCTTCGCCGGTGCGCGCCTCCTTCGCCAACTTCGTCGAGGCCAAGGCCGACCGCTGGGTGCCGCCCTACGAGTTCTATCCGCCCGAGGCGCCCCAGTCCGGCGTGCCCCACTCCGACGAGAGCAAGCCCGTCAGCGACGCCGAGGACGGGGCGCTGGCCCGCATCGACGAGCTGCCCTTCCTGCACATCGCCGACGCGCTGACCTTCCTGCGCATCATCCCCCACACCGTGCCGCACGCCGACGACCTGCCCAAGAGCGCCGTCAACGCTTTCCAGGCCATGCTGGGACGGCCGCAGACCGGCTATCTGACGCCGTTGGAGCGGGTGCGGGCGATCCAGTACGCGGCCACCAACGGCTCCTCCCACGCCCAGCTCGTCCTGGCGGTGATGTATGCCGAAGGGGTGGGCGTGCCCACCGACTACGCCCGCGCCTACCACTGGTTCGAACAGGCCGACAAGCAGGGTTCGGGCGAGGCCAAGTTCGCCATGTCGCAATACTTCTCCCTCGGCGTGCAGGGCGTGGCCGACCAGGACAAGGCCAAGGCGGTGATCCTGCAGCTCGACGCCGCCCTCTCCGGCTTCCATCCCTCGCAGGACCGGCTGGCGGCAATCCTCTCGCGCCTCTACCGCGCCCCGCACGCCCCCCTCGAAAGGTATCAGCCGTGGTGAGACGAGCCCCCTTTCAGCGCCTCCAGACCGCGGCTCGCATCCTCGCCGTCGCAATGGTCGCCACGGCGACCCTCGCGATGGGCTGCCTTGTGGAAGCCTTCCCAAGCTCCTCCCCCAACGCCGTCGAAGGCGCGGCGCGCCTCGACGCCCTCCTGAAGCCGCCGTTCGGCGCTCTCGTGCATCCGCACATCCACCGCTGGCGTCGCCCGTCCTGGGCCGGCGACTGGCGCGGGAGCTACTACGGCGGCTACGGGGACGGTTACGGCGGGGGCTACGGAAGCGGCTATGGCGATCCTTGCGGACCCGGCTACGGCGGCGCCCCGGGGTATGGCGATGGTTACGGGGACGGCGGATATCCCGGTTCCGGCTATTCTGGCGGCGGCTACCCTGGCGGAGGCTGCGCGCCCGGCGGTTATCCGTCAGGCTGCGCCACGCCGCCCATCACCGGCGGCGGCTACATCCTCGACGGCCGCTACATCCCGGCAGGCGGCGGGGTTTATGGCGGCTGCCAGCCCGGTTACCCCTCATCCGGGACCTACACATCGGGTGTATATCCCGGCGGCGGCTTCTCCGGCGGCTATCCGTCGAGTTATCCGGGCGGCGCCCCCGGCCTGCCGAGCTGGGGCTGGAACCCTGCGGTGGACGTCACGAGCTGGGGCCCACCGCAGATCTATCCCATTGGCGGCGGGACCGACCACATCGCGGTCGACTGTCGCGACAACACCGGCCCCCGCCTGAACAACGCCCTGGCGCAACTGGCTCCCGGCGGCACGCTCTACCTGCGCGGTCGAGGCCCCGCCTGCGAGGAGAGCCTGCAGATCCAGCAACCGGTGATCATCGCCGGCGAGCCCGACGCGGCCTTCCCGATCCACGGCGCCCCCGGCCCTGCCGTCATCAAGGCGCCCCCCGGCCAGCCCTGCGCGGTCATCGCCGTGGGTCCCCGCGGCGGGGTGGAGTTCCGGGACGTGATCCTGGAGGCGCCCCACGGCGGCTCCAGCGCCTGCATCCAGAGCTGGGGCTCGGCGGTGGCGCTGGTGCGCTCGACGATCAGCCACAGCGGCGAGGCCTCGGCGGTCTATGCGTCCGGCGGCCAGCTCTTCTTCTCCGACGCCGAGATCGACGGCGCCAGCGAGGACTCGGTTATCTGGGCTGAGGACGCCGCCATCGTGTTCAAGAACGTCGGGGTGAAGGCGGTCTCCACCGCCATCGATATCCGCCCCGGCGGCGCCAACAGCGTCCTTCTGGACCACGTCACCCTCTACGCCCCGCCCGGCGAGGCGGACCGCACCGCCACCGGCCTGCTAGCCCGGCGCAGCCACACCCTGAACGGCCATTTCGAGATGCACCACGTGCAGATCTCCGGCTTCCGCAACGGAGTAGTGGCCGAGAGCGGCGTCGATCTGCGGCTCGACCGGGTGCTGATCGGCCATGCAAGGCTCGGCGTGGCGGTGAACGGCGCCAAGGTCGACATCCACGACAGCGGCATCGACGCCAAGGACTGGGGCGTCTACGCCTACGCCGGGCAGGTGACCATCTCCCGCACCCACGTGTTCAGCTTCGCCCGCCAGCCGATCGGCTGGGACCCCGGCGCGACGATCGACGATCACGACATCTGGGCCTACGTCGACCACTGCAGCTTCCTGGATCACCCGCACTGGGGTTGCCGAAACCGCCGCTCCCTGGCGCCCTACTTCCTGCAGAGCGACTTCACCCCCCATCACTGGGGCTGGGACGCGCCGCTCTAGCTCCGCGACGGGCTAATCCTCTTCCTTCGGATGGCCCGCGGCGAAGGTGGCGGCTAGGCCGCATACCGCGGCGAAGGAGAGCCACAGGGCCGGCGCGGCGTTGCTTCTGGTCTCGTGGATCAGCCAGGTGGATATCGCCGCGGTGAAGCCGCCGAACACCGCCGTGGCGAGGCTGTAGGCCAGCGAGAAGCCCGAGGCGCGCACCTCGGCGGGGATCACCTCGGTCAGGAAGACGATCATCGCCCCGTTGTAGCTGGCGTAGAGAAAGCTCAGCCACAGCTCCACCATCATCAGCCGCGCGAACGACGGCCCCGCCGCCAGCCAGGCCATGACGGGATAGGACGTGACGAGCATGGCGACCGTGCAGGCGATCAGGATCGGCCGCCGCCCCACCCGATCCGACACCGCCCCCATCACCGGCAGCCAGATCAGGTTCGACAGCCCGACGCAGAAGGTGACCACGAGGGTTTCCATCGGCTTCAGCTTCAGCAGGCCGCCGAAGGTCGGAGTGTAGGCGGTGATCATGTAGAAGCTGACCGTGGTCATGGTGACGAGGCCCATGCCGATCAGCACCTTGTTCCAGTGTTTGGCCAGGGACGCGAAGATGGCGCCGAGCGATGGCGGCGCACCCCGCGCGGCGAAGGCTTCGGTCTCCTTCATGTGGCGGCGCAGGAGGAAGATCACCGGAATGATGGTGCAGCCGAACAGAAGCGGCAGCCGCCAGCCCCAGTCGTTCACCTGTTCGGGCTTGAGATTGAGGCTGAGCAGCACGCCGATCACCGCCGCCGTCATCACCGCCACCTGCTGGCTGGCCGACTGCCAGGAGACGTAGAAGCCCTTGTGCCCCTTGGTGGCGATCTCGGACAGATAGACCGAGACCGAGCCGAGCTCCGCCCCCGCCGAGAACCCCTGCACCAGCCGCCCGAACACCACGATCACCGGCGCCAGGAGCCCGATCGCGCGGAACGGCGGCGCCAGCGACAGGGTCAGGACGCCGATCGACATCAGGGCGAGGGTGAGCAGAAGCCCCCTCCGCCGCCCCACCTTGTCGGTATAGGCGCCGAGCACGATGGCCCCGATAGGCCGCATCAGGAACCCCGCCCCGAAGGTCATCAGCGACAGCATGAGCGAGGCGAACGGGTCCTTCGACGGGAAGAAGGCCCGCCCGATGGCGCTGGCGTAGTAGCCGAACACCATGAAGTCGTACATTTCGAGGAAGTTTCCGCTGGCCACCCGCACCACGGCCCAGACCTTCCGGCTGGTGGGCGCGTCGGCAAGGTGTTCGACCTGAGGGGCGGCGTCTTCTGTCATGGCCGAAAGCTAGCCACCCGCGCCCCCTTCGTCGACGGGTAATCGGCGAGCGCCGACACGGGCGGAGCCGGCTGCGTCGCTGGCGGGCCTTTGGCGTCTCGTAGAGGACTCGAACCTCTGACCCCCGGTTTAGGAAACCGGTGCTCTATCCTGCTGAGCTAACGAGACGGATGGGGGCTTTTATCATCTGAAAAGCAGGATCGACAATCCGCCTCGGGGCCTCGGCTGACGCCGCTCAAGGTCGGCGTGTGGACGGCGCGATGCTGAAGGTGGCGGCGTCGTCGAACAGGGACGGGGCGGCGCTGGTGCGCGCGCCTTCGATGGCGAGGAGCCGCGCCTTGGTGGCTGCGCCGTCGTTGGCGGAGAAGCCGCCGATCCTTGCGCCGGCGCCCAGCACCCGGTGGCAGGGGATGACGATAGGGATGGGGTTTTCACCGAGCGCCCTGCCCACCGCGCGGGCGAGGTTCCTGTCGCCGAGGTCGGCGGCGATCTCGCCGTAGGTGCGGGTCTCCCCCGGCGGGATGGCGCGGGCGAGCGCGTAGACCTGTCGGTTGAAGGCGGGGACGGCTTGCAGGTCGAGAGCGGCGAACGCGAGGTCGGCCTTCTCGCCGCTGGTCAGCCGGATGATGGCGTCGATGACGGCCTGGACGGCGACCGAAGGCGGCGCCTCCGCTGCGTGGCCGAAACGGCGGCTCAGCCGCGCGCGGGTCCTGGCCGCATCGCCTTCGGGAAGCTGGGCCCCGACGAGCCCTTGCTCGCCCCAGACCAGACCGCACCAGCCGATGGCGGTGGAGAAGACCGCCATTTCCAGAGGCGCCTGCCATGCCGACCCCGTGACCATGTGGAGATTTTGGCGGCGCCTGAGCAGGGCGGTCAAGAGCGCCGCGATCGAAGCCATTGAGCATCACAACCATAGGGGGTTAAGATGGACGCCTGTCCGGAGCCTGTGCTTGACCGTCGCGTTTGCGAAAACCTGTCTCGGGCTCGGCCTCGTCGCCGCGATGCTGGCCGGCTGCAGCAGCGGCGCGCTGGACGGGCTGCCGCAGGGGCGGGAAGGGTTGGTGACGGCGGTGCTGTCGGGCGACACCATCGCCCTCGACGGGTCCGAAACCGTCAAGCTGGCCGGCATCGCTGCGCCGATGGGCGATGCGCCCTACGCCGATGCGGCGCGCGACGTTCTGGATCGGCTGGTGAGGGGCCGGCGGGTGGTGCTGTTCTTCGGCGGGGCCCGCAAGGACGCCCTCGGCCGCACGGTGGCGCAGGTGCAGGATGCGGAGACCCGCCGCTGGATCGAGGGCGCGCTGCTGGACGCCGGCGCGGCGCGGGTGCGCACCTCGGTGGACGACCGGACGCCCGCAGCCCCCATGCTGGCGCGCGAGGCGGCGGCGCGCGGCGCGCGGCGAGGGCTCTGGACCATCCCGATGTACGAGGTGCGCCTGCCCGCCGAGCTCGGCTACGACGACGGGGGCTTCACCGTGCTGGAGGGGCGGGCTGTGCGCGTGGGGGAGGGTCGCGGGGCCGTCTATGTGGACTTCAGCGAGGACTGGCGCAGCGCCGTCTCGCTCTCCATCCCCGCCGCCGCCCTAAGGGACTTTCGCACGGCGGGGCTGGACGTGTTCGGCCTGCAGGGGCGGCTGATCCGGGTGCGGGGCGTGCTGCGGAACAATCGCCTGACCGTGGACCACCCCGAACAAATCGAGGCGCTGCCCGGCTGACGACGGGCCTTAGTGTCGTTGCTTCTTCTTCTGCAGGGCCTCGACCATGGAGAGAAGGACGCCTCTCGGCGCAAAGGCCGTGCTCCTGGCCATCACCGCGTTCATCAGGCCGGGGATCACCACCGCCTTGCCAGCCACGAAGGCGTCGTAGCCGGTCTTGGCCACCTGGGCGGCGGTCTGCATCGGCAGGTTGGCGATGCCCATGCTGGCGTCGAAGTCCGCCCGCGTCTGGAAGCCGGTCTTCACCGGGCCTGGACAGAGGGCGGTGACATGGGCGCCGGATCCCTTGAACTCCTGGTTCATGGCTTCGGAGAGCGACAGCACATAGGCCTTGGAGGCGTAGTAGACCGCCATATAGGGACCGGGCTGGAAGGCGGCGGTGGAGGCGACGTTGAGGATGCCCGTGGGTCCGCGTCCCTCGCCCGCCCGCGCTTTCATCCCCCGCCCGAAGCGCCAGGAGAGTTCAGTGAGGACGCGGCAGTTCAGGTCGATCATGCCGAGGGTCTCGTCGAGATCGCCCTCCACCACGCCGCCGGTCGAGCCGAATCCGGCGTTGTTGATCAGCACGTCCACCATCCGGCCCCTGTCGGCGACAGCGGCTTCCAGCGCAGCGCCGGCGCCCTGCGCCTGCAGATCAAGATCGATGACGGTGGAGGTCACCTCGAACATGTCCGCCGCCTTGGCCACCGACGCCAGCTTGTCCGCCGAGCGGGCCACAAGGATCAGGTCGTAGCCGTTCTTGGCGAAGCGATAGGCCAGGGCCTCGCCGATGCCGCCCGATGCGCCCGTGATCAGCGCCGTCGGCCGTCCGCTGAGTTGTTCGCTCGCCATGCCCGCTCCCCTGTGTTGCAGGCTCAGCTTTGCGCCGGGCCCGCCGCTTCGTCCATGAACCCGGCCATCTCCAGATCGAGCGCGGTCACGCCATCCGCGTCGTGGGTGGAGAGCAGCACCTCCACCCTGTTGTAGACGTTGAACCATTCGGGATGATGGTCGAGCTTGTCGGCTTTCAGGGCCACGCGGGTCATGAAGCCGAAGGCGGCGTTGAAGTCCTCGAATTTGAAGGTCTTCACGATAGCGTCGCGGCCATCCTTGGCGGACCAGCCCTTCAGCTCCTTCAGGGCGGCCTCGGCGCCGATCTTGGTGGGGCGGGACATGGAGGCTCCTTCGCTCAGCAGGCTACGAAAAGGTCAGGCCGGTGAGCTTTGATAGGTCGGCCAGAGCCTGCGTTTCGCCGGTCACCTTGATGGCGCGCATGCCCAGCTGGCTGGCCGGCTTGCAGTTGATGCCGAGGTCGTCGAGGTAGACGCAGACGGCGGGATCGACGTCGAGAAGTTCGCACATCATCTGGTAGATGCGGGGATCGGGCTTGCGCACCCCCACCTTGGAGCTTTCGATCACCTGGTCGAACAGGGCCATGATCTCAGCCACCTGCGCGGCCTTCTCCATCGAGGAGGCCATGCCTGCGCCCTTGCCGGTCATGACGTTGTTGGTGATGCAGCCGACCTTCAGCCCAGCCGCCTTGCAGACCTTCAGCGCCGCCACCACGCCGGGGCGGATATCGCCCGAGAGGAGCGGCAGCACGTCGGCGCCGCGCACCTCGTGCCCGAGGGCCCTGGATTCCTCGGCGAACTTCACGTCGAAGCCGGCGGCGTCGATCTCGGCCCGTTCGAACAGGGCCCAGGCGTTGTCGTGGGGGTTGGTGGCGTTGACGGTGCGGATCAGGTCCGGCGGCAGCCCCCGCGCCGCCTCGTAGCGGGCGAACGCCTCGAACGGAGAAGAGGTGAACACCCCGCCGAAGTCCCAGATCACCGCCGAGACGTCCTTCACTTCCGTCGCCAACACGCGCCCTCCGATTTTGCGCGGACGCTAGAGGCGGGGCGGGCGAGGCGCAAGGTCTGACGGCCCCAGACGTGTCCATCGCGCGCCGGATACTCCCTTGGCGCGCGAAATGCTTTTCCCCCGTCCGAACACCCGATCCGCCCCGAAATGGGTCAGATCGATCCAGGGGATTTGATGATGACGTTTGCAACGAAGTATCTGGCGGCCCTCGCCGTCCTGGCCCTGACGCCGCTGGGCGCCTGCGCCTCGGAAGGCGCGCCGACCCGTGGGCCCGTGCCTTACGCCAGCTTGTCCGTGGCAGCGCCCCCCTCGCGCCTGACCGAGGCCCATGACGGGCTCCTGTCCTCGCCGCCCAACAACGCCCGCCCCGGCGAGTGCTACGCCAAGGTGGTGTTGCCCGGCCAACGCATCGGGCCGCCTCCGGCCCAGCCCAGCGCCGTCTGGCGCCAGACGCCCCCCGGCCCCGGCCAGGTCAGCCCCACCTGGTGCCTCTACTATCTGCCCGGCGCGCCCGCCGGTCCCGTCGCCATGACGCCCGAGCGGTTCGGCTGGATCCGGGTGATCTGCGACCGCGACGCCACCGAGGAGAAGATCCGCCACGTGCAGCATCGCCTGCACGACTGGGGCGTCTACGACGGTCCCTACGACGGTCATTTCAGCGACACCACCGCCCACGGGGTGGCCCGCTTCCAGGACCAGCGCCACATCGAGCACGGCGGCTACCTGAGCTTCAAGACGATGGACGCCCTCGACGGCGCGCCCCCGCCGCCGCCCGCACCGGCTCCGATGGTCCAGGGCTATCCGCCGACCTTCACCCAGGCGGCCTATGCCGCGCCCTGCGCCGCCGCCTGTGCGCCGGTCGCGCCTCAGGTGGTCTACGCGCCGCCCGCGCCGCCGCCCCCGCCGCAGGTGATCTACGCCCCCGCGCCGCCGCCGCAGATCGTGGTGCAGCGGGTGATCCAGCCGGTCTACATCCAGCAGCAGCAACCAGTTTATATGCAACCCCAGCCCGTCTACGCCCCGGCCCCGGTCTATGCCCAGGCCCCGGTCTACGCGCCGCCGGTCTATGCGCCTCAAGCCGGCTGCGGCCAGCCCGCCTGCGCGCCGGTCAATCCGTGCGGCGGAC
>Ga0302311_10003016_pt1 | contig 18634 bp, 17 predicted proteins | sample III_Palsa_N1_3_FD_200449 | JGI IMG/M metagenome (GOLD analysis project Ga0302311, IMG submission 200449) | Peat permafrost microbial communities from Stordalen Mire near Abisko, Sweden - III_Palsa_N1_3 | ecosystem: Environmental > Terrestrial > Soil > Palsa > Peat permafrost | place: Sweden... | reverse complement strand
AGCGCCATGACCAGTTCGACGGTATCGAGCGAGTCGGCACCCAGATCATCGACGAACGAGGCGGCATTGGTGACTTGCTCGGCCTTCACACCCAGCTGCTCGGCGACGATAGCCTTCACCTGTTGTTCAACGGTGCTCATCTTTTGTTGATCCTCTATCTTGATAACTCATCTTAAGGCCCGCTGAGCTCTCGTGACCGGCGGGGTGCATGGGCCGCGTATTCTAGGGGAACCCCCGAACTCCTGCCACCTCCCCTAATGCGCGAGTACTTGATTATTCAGCGTATTTGCGGCATGGGGCCGGACGCCGCTCAACCCATGTACATCCCGCCGTTGACGTGCAGCGTCTGACCGGTGATGTAGCCCGCTTCACGCGAGGCCAGGAATGCCACTGCGCGGGCCACCTCCTCGGCCGTGCCGAAGCGTCCGGCGGGTATCTGGGAGAGGTAGGCCGCGCGTTGCGCCTCATTGAGCGCGCGCGTCATGTCGGTCTCGATAAATCCGGGCGCTACGGTGTTGACCGTGATGTTGCGCGTAGCCACCTCGCGCGCCAGCGCCTTGCTGAAACCCACCAATCCCGCCTTGGCCGCCGAGTAGTGCACCTGGCCCGCATTGCCGATGGCGCCGACCACGGAGCCGATGTTGATGATGCGTCCGTGACGCTCCTTGAGCATGCGCCTGAGGCAGGCCTTGGACAGGCGAAACACGGCCGAGAGGTTGACGGCCAGGGTTTGCTCCCAGTCCTCGCTCTTCATCCGCAAAATCAATGCGTCGCGTGCAATCCCGGCGTTGTTGACCAGGATATTGGGCAGGCCCCCGGCCGCCTCCATGCCCGCCAGCAGTGTCTCGGTGGAACCCGGATCGGTGGCATTCCAGATGGCGCCGCGTCCCTGGACGCCGGCGGCGGCCAGCGCGGACCCGATCTGCTCTGCCCCCTGGGCCGAGGTGGCGGTTCCCACGACTGTTGCGCCCGCGCCGCCGAGGGCCAGTGCGATGGCGCGACCGATGCCCCGCGAGGCACCTGTAACCAGTGCCAGATTCCCCTCAAGCATGAGCCGCTCCCGCCGTGGCCGCCAGGGCTGCGGCCAGCGAATCCGGGTCCTCCAGCGCATAACAGCTGGCCCCGCGCTCGATGCGCCGGTTAAGGCCCGTCAGCACCCTGCCGGGGCCGCTCTCCACGAGCGCCCCGGCGTGCGCGAGCAGAGCGCGCACGGTCTGCTGCCAGCGCACGGGGCTGGCCAGCTGCCGGACCAGGGTCGCCCGGATGTCCCCGGGATCGCTGTGTGCGGCGGCATCGACGGCACTGATGTAGCGGCAGCTCGGAGGCCGAATCTCGATCTGCGCCAGGCGCTGTTCGAGCTTGTGGGCGGCCGCCCGCATCAGGCTTGAATGCGCCGGCACGCTGATCGGCAGCAGCTGGGTACGCCGGCAACCGCGCCCCTTGGCAATTTCGAGCGCGCGCAGGACGGCAGCCGCATTGCCCGCGATCACGATCTGGCCCGGCGAATTGAAATTCACGGCTTCGACTACTTCGCCCTGGCCGGCTTCCGCGCAAATCGACTCCACCTGCTCGTCCTCGAGCCCCAGCAGCACAGCCATGGCGCCTGCGCCTTCTGGCACGGCCTGCTGCATGATCTGGCCGCGAAACTGCACCAGGCGCACCGCATCCTCGAACGGCAGCACATCGGCGCACACCAACGCCGCAAATTCCCCGAGACTGTGACCGGCCACGGCAGTCGGCGCCGCACCGCCCTGTTGCCGCCAGATGCGCGCCGTGACCACATCGGCCACGAGCATCGCCGGTTGCGTGATCTCGGTGCTGTTGAGCTTCTCCGCCGGGCCATTGGCTACGATGTCCCACAGATCGAAGCCGAGCGCCTGCGAGGCTTGCGCGAAACCGTCGCGTACCGCCTCGTGCTGCGCGGCCAGTGCCGCCAGCATGCCCACGGACTGGGACCCTTGACCCGGAAAAACCAGTGCGATCGACATGTTCTACCAATGCAATTGTGATGCGGCGACTAAAAAGCGCGCGGATTATAACGGCTTCCAGGCGGGACGCGGCAGGCAAGCGCCCAGCAGTCCGCCGAGTACGCCGAACACATGCGCATCCGCCAGCAGCGGCAAGTCCGAAGCAAACAAGCTGGCACCGCTGTGCTGCTCGTAGGCAAGCTTTACAATCAGCAACAGCAGCACTGCGGCGCCGGTGCCATCGCGCCGACGATACATACTCAGGGCGCCGGCCGCGAGCGCGCCGTGCAGTACGCCCGATGCACCCACATACCAGTCCACCAGGGGCCGCAGAAACCATAGCCCGGCGTCGATCGCGACCATCGAAGTGAGCAGGATCCAGACCCAGCGGCGCGGCGTGTACTCACGCGCAAACAATATCCACAGCAGCAGCAGTCCTGCGCAGTTGAGCAGCGCGTGCGTCAGATTCAGATGCACCAGATGCGCACTGAGCAAGCGCCACCATTGGCCCTGCGCCAAGGACTCGCGCTGATAGCGCAGCGCCACACGCCCGCTCTCCCCAAGGGCGCACAGACCCAGTAACAGCGCCAGCACCACGAGCAGCGCCACGCCGTAGCGGCCGTCGCAATTTGCCGACCGAATCAAGGATTGTGAGGCCGTGTCGGTTCTGGAGATCTTCATTTGTTATGATCGGGCGATCGGCTAACGGGGGCCACATCCAAGCTGGCAGTGAAGTCCATGAACGCCAATATCAAGCCTAGCAAGATCGATCGTGCGCCGCGCGGGCAGCGCGGGTTTACGCTCATCGAAATCATGGTGGTGGTGATCATCATCGGTTTGCTTGCCGCAGTGGTGGTACCGCAGTTCCTCGGGCGCGTGGACGATGCGCGAGTTGCCAAGGCCAAGCAGGACATTCAGGCGCTCGAAACCGCGCTGACGATGTTCAAACTCGACAACTTCGTGTACCCAACCGCGGAGATGGGTCTGCAGGCATTGGTCACCAAGCCCAACGATCCGAACATCAAGAACTGGCGCGCCGGCGGCTACCTCAAGCGCCTCAACAAGGATCCCTGGGGTAACGACTATCAGTACCAGGTCCCGGGCACGCACGGCGAGTACGATCTGTTTTCATTCGGTGCCGACGGGCAGGTCGGCGGTACCGGCGTGAATGCAGACGTCGGCAACTGGAACCTGGACAACAACTGATCCCGCGCGGGTCGGCCGAGCGAGCGCCGATGCGCAGCCAAACGCACCGCCGATCCACACAGAGCGGCTTCACGCTGCTCGAGATCATGATCGTGGTCGTGATCATCGGCATCCTGGTCACCGGTGCGTTGCTGAGTCTTGGCGCAATCGGCAAGGACAGCGGGCTCCAACAGGAACGCGATCGACTTTCGGCGCTCATTGCGTATGGGCGGGAACGCGGCGCCATGCTGACACTCGAATATGGCATCCGCTGCGGACAGCATGGTTACCGCTTCGTGTATTACGACAACCGATTGATGCGTTGGACGCCCGAGACGGTCGATGAGACGCTGCGCGCGCGCAACCTGCCATCGGGCCTGCAGCTCGATCTGACGATCGAGGGGCACCAGATCGTGCTCGATGACAAGGCGCTCAAGGTCAATCCACTGGCCACCACGCCGCCCGGGGGCACCGTATCGCTGCTCGGCAGCAGCAGTGGCGGCCTGTCGACCATCACTGGCAGCGGTGGCCTCAACAGTGCGCTGGGCAGCGGCAGTGCTGCGGGATCCTCTAGCGGCGCCTTCGGCACTTCGGCCGGCAGCAGTGGGTCGATCGGGCCGAGCGGCTCCCTGGGCAGCAGCGGCAGCAGTTCCGGGGGCTTCGGCGGCTCCGGTAATTCAGGTCTGAATACGGGCACCGACGACAACACGCCGCAGATCATGCTGTTCTCCAATGGAGACACCAATACCTTCATTCTGGTCATGCAACGCGCGAACGCGAACCGCAGTGTTTTGCTCCAAAGCAGCGACGACGGCACCGTGAAGGTCGGCGAGATCGTGGACGGGCTGACCGGACAGGACACAAAGAGGAGCGGATCGACATGAACCGCTCGCCGCGCCCAGCCGCTCGCGCTCGCGGTTTCACGCTCATCGAAGTGCTGGTGGCGCTGGTGATCGTTGCCTTCGGCGTTGGCGCGGTGTTGGCTGCGCTGAGCTCCTCGGCGGTCAATGTGAGTGCGCTGCGCGAGAAGACGTTGGCGCAGTGGGTGGCGCTCAATCGCATTGCCGACACGCGGCTGAATCTGCAGGCGCCGCAAACCGGTACCACGGAGGGAGACGTCAAGAATTTCGCCAACGGCGACTGGCACTGGCAGCAGATCGTCACCGCCATGGATCAGATTCCAGGCCTGCTGCAGATAACGGTCAAGGTGCGGCGCATTCCCATAAAACCGGGATCAAGCAGCACTTCAAGCAACTCGAAGACGATTACCTATTCCTCGACGCCCAGTCTCTCGGGTAGCAGCAGCAGTACGGACAACGGCGATTGGATCACGACCGTAATAGGGTTCCGCGGCGATGCGCTCCAGGCTGCCACCGGCGAATCGGTGACCTGGACGGGGACGGATTTTACCAGCACCGGCGCCAGCAGCAGCGGCGCCGGGGTGACAACCGGGACGGTGCCCAATCCAGGCACCACTACGCCGGCCACGCCGACCCCTGCCACTTCGACACCCGCAACGCCGGCCGTGCCGGGCAGCTCCAGCTCGGGTGGTCCGTGAATATGCGCCGCGCCCGGGGCTTTACACTCATCGAGCTGCTGGTGGCGCTCTTCATCACGGCCATCATGTTTGCGATCGGCTACCGCGCGCTCGAGCAGGCATTTCGCAGCCGCCAGCAGGTCGAGGAGCAATCCGCGCAGTTGATCGCCCTGCAGCAAGCATTGCGCGTCATCGAACAGGACTTCGAGCTGCTGCAGCAAAGGCCCATCCGCCAACTGACGGGCGACGGCTATCTGCCGGCAATCATGAGCTCTGCCAACGCGGGCACTCTGCTCGGCAATACTTCGTCGACGCTCGACGGTTCGACTTCCTCGACTTCCTCGACTTCCGGCACCAGCTCGAACAGCGTGACGCTCGGCATGATCAGCACGCTCAACGGCGGCACGCTGCCGCTGGTCAGTTTCACCCGCGGCGGCTGGACCAATCCCGCGGGTCTGCCGCGCTCCGAACTCCAGCGCGTCAGTTATTCGATCGAGAACGGCGCGCTGATGCGCTCGTACACGCCGGAGCTCGATTCGACGCTCGCGGTGGTGCCGATCAAGCGCAAGCTGGTCGATCACGTCAAGAATTTCAGCTTGCGCTTCATGGATGCCGGCCACCAATGGCAGACACAGTGGCCGGTGCCGACGCAGGGCGTGGGCCAGCAGGATATGATTCTGCGCAACAGGCCCGTGGCAGTCGAGGTCACCATCGAGTTCGAGGGCATCGGCATCGTCATGCGACATATCGAGATTGCCGGATGAGCCCTGTCTCGAATCAAAAGCAACGAGGCATCGCGCTGCTGACCGCCATCGTGCTGGTGGCGATCGCCACGGTGCTGGCGACGGCGATCGCCTTTGCCAGTGCCATGTCCGCGCGGCGCGCATCGACCGTGTTTGGCGCCGATCAGGCGCTGCTGGCGGCCGAGGGCGCTGAGGCGATGGCGGCGTACGTGTTGCGGCAATCCGGAGTCAATCAGACGGAGGTCTCGCTCAATCAGCCCTGGGCACAGACCTACGGTCCGTTCGAGCTGCTGCCCGGTATCACGCTGGATTTTCTGCAGCTCGAGGATCAGCAGGGCAAATTCAACATCAACAATCTGGCGCCCGGCGGCGCTTCCAACGCCACGGCGATAGCGACCTTCTCGAAGCTGCTGACGGGCGTAGGCCTGGAGACCAAGTGGGCGCCGCTGCTGGCCGATTGGATCGACAGCGACATCGAGCCGAATTTCCCCGATGGCGCCGAGGACAGTGTGTACCTCAGCCAATCACCGCCTTATCGCACGGCGAATCTGCCGGTCACCAGCATCTCGGAGCTGCTCGCGCTCCCGGGCTTCGGGCGCGATCGATACAATCGCATCGCGCCCTATATCGCAGCATTGCCCACCGGCACGCCGATCAACATCTGCACCGCGGCCGGTGTGGTACTGGACGCGTTGAGCGGCGGTACCGAATGGAATATCGATCCCCAGCAGCTGCTGGCGCGACGCCAGGCCGAGGGCTGTTTTCCGGCGCAGGCGGCCTTCCAGGCCAGTATCGGCAATCAGCCTCAGGGCAGTACGCAGCTGCCATATGGAACGACTACGTCGTATTACCGGCTGCGCTCCTTCATTACTATTGGCACTGCCCGCTTCAGCTTGTACAGTCTGATGCAGCGCGATGGTGCCGGGCAGTTACACGTCATACTCCGAACTTTCGGCACGGAATGATCATGGCGGAATGGCTCATACTGCAGCTGCCTGGCGCCGGCGAACCATCCTGCAACTGGATGATTGTCGATGCCGGCGGCCAGGCGCTCAGCGCCCCTGAGACCGGCCCGCTGGCTGAGGTGCTGCCTGCGGCTGCCGGTCGCAAGGTCGGACTCATCGCGCCCAGCGGCGATGTGTTGCTGACCGAAGTTGAATTGCCTCCCAAGAGCGGGGTGCGTCCGCAACAGCTGGTCGCCTACGCACTCGAAGAGCAGCTGGCTGCCGACATCGAGACGCTGCACTTTGCGGTTGGGCCGCGCGATGAGGTGAGCGGACGCACCGCGGTGGCGGTGGTCACGCGCGCACTGATGTCGCGCTGGCTCGCGGAATTCGCCGCGGCCGGCATCGTGCCCGCCGCAGTCAGCGCCGGCGCATCGCTGCTGCCGGATAATCCCGGGCACACCGTGGTCATGATCGAACGCGACACGCTGTCGCTGCGTCGCGCCGGACGCCAGGCGATGGCGCTGCCGGCCGACAATATCAGCGCAGCGCTCGAGGCCTCGCTCGGCAACGAGCTGATCGCAGATGATCTGATTTTCTATGCCTCGCCGCAGGATTGGCAATTGCGTTCGGCCGAAGTCGAGGCACTACGCAAGCATTGCGCCAGCCTCAAGGTGCAGTTGCTGAACGCGGGCCCGCTGCCGCTGCTGGCACCGCAACTGGTGGCTGGCGGCTTCATCAATCTTCTGAGCGGTGAGTTCGCACCCCAGGTAGCTGCCAGCGGCGGCTGGCGTCGCTGGCGCCTGGCGGCCATGCTGGCCGCCGCGTTATTCGCGGTTCACGTGGGCGGATTGTCACTGCAGCTGTGGCAGCAGAGTCGCAGCGAGCACGCGCTCGATGCGCAAATCGGGGCCATCGCGCGCGGCGCGCTGCCCGGTGACTCGGGCACCGGCGCGGTGCGCTCGCGCGTGGAACGGCGTCTGCTGGCTGCGCAGGGCGAGTCCGGCGCGGCCGGATTCATGCCGGCGCTCGCGGCGCTCGCCCAGGCGCTGAGCGGTGCGCATGCCTCTTTGCAGGCGCTCAGTTATCGCGAGGGCGGACTGGATCTGAAACTCAAGGCCGGCGACGCTGAGAGTCTCGAGCGCGTGAATCAGGCATTGCGCAGCAACGGCTGGCAGGCGGAGCTGACTTCGGGGGGCGCTGCCGCCAGCGGCTATGAGGGTCGGATTCAATTGCGGCGTGGCGGCGCGACGCCAAAGGCGCATTGATGGACGCCCTGCTGCGCTATTACTTCGGTCTGAGTCAGCGCGACCAGCGCATCGCCTTGTATGGCGGAATCGCAGCGGCGCTGCTGTTGATCCTTGCCATCGTGCTGCCGCTGCAGCGCCATGTCGGAGCGCTCGAACAGCGCGTGGCACAAAAGCGTGAAGACCTGATCTGGCTGCGATCGATGGCGCCACAGCTGGCGAGTCTGCAGACCAATGGACCACCGCCGCTGCATGAATCGCTCGTGGTCGTGGTCGATCGCACCGCGCGACAGGCCGGTCTCGAGCGTGCCCTGGTCGGCAGCCAGCCCAGTGGTGACGGCGGGCTCAGCGTGCGATTGGAGCAGACCTCGTTCGATGGGCTCGTGTCATGGATCGCACAGCTGCGCGAAAGTTACGGTATTCGCGTCGACTCGGCGGTCGTCGAAGCGGGCACCGCCGCCGGCACGGTCAATTCAACACTGGTGCTGCACGCGCGCTGATGTCGGCAAAATCCGCGATCCTGCTGGTGCTGGCTGTGTTCGCGCTCACGCTGCTGATTCGCCTGCCGGCTGACGTGGTCACCTGGCTGCTGCCGCGCTCCATAGCCTGCGAGTCCCCCGGCGGCACGCTCTGGCACGGTGGCTGCGCCGAAGTGCGCAGCGGCACGCTCGCGCTCGCCGACGTGGGCTGGACGCTGCATCCGCTCAGTCTGCTACGCGCGCAGGCCGCGCTCGATGTGAATAGCAATGATCCGCGCGCGCGCGGCAGCGCTCAGCTGACGCTGCACTTCAACGGCGACCTGGAGGTTGCGGCACTGAACGGCTCGTTGCCGCTGGAAGGCGGGGTCGTGCCCGTGCCGGCCGGCTGGAGTGGCGTTCTGGATCTGGGCGTCGATCGGGCAAGCCTGCGTGACGGCCACGTTTCGGCCTTGCAGGGAACGCTGACCGCCCGGTCACTGCGCATGGCGCATCCGGGCACGGACCTGGGCAGTTTCGAATTGACATTTCCCGCTGCGCCGGTGGGCGATGCGCCGATGCTCGGCACGCTGCGCGATCTGGGCGGACCGTTGTCGCTGGCGGGCCAGTTGCAGCTACGGCGCGACGGCAGCTACGAGCTCGATGGTACCATCGCGCCGCGCGATGTCCCGAGCGCCGATCTGCAGCAGGTGCTGAACCTGCTCGGGCCGCCCGATGCGGCCGGGCGGCACCCCGTTTCGTTCGCCGGGACCTATTGAGAAGCCGGGCTTACAGCGACAGCTCCAGTTCGCGAAACACGCCGAGCAGCGGGAAGTACAACGCCACCCGAACTCTCTGCTTCCCCAGCGCTGACGCCAGCGCCGCGTAGCGCCGCAGCTGCGGCTCATAGCGCTCCACCTCCTGGCCGATGAACTCCTCGACCCCGCCTCCCTCGTGCCGACCGGTCTTGAAGTCCACGACCCAGCGCTCACCGTGCTCGTCGAGCAGCATGCGATCGAATATGACATTCACGATGCGACCTTCATGCAGACCACTCAGGCGCCATTCGCTGTGCGCGCGATCGGGCGCGCCTGACAGCAGCCAACGCCCGCGCGGGTCAGCCAGCGTCCGTTCGAGCGCCTCGAGGATCCTCGCCTCCGCCACCGGGCGTTCCGCTGTCGGAACACCCAATTCTGCAAGCCAGCTCGCATACCGCGACGCTCGCCTGTCCAGATCCTGCGGCGCGGGCAGCACGGGCTGCCCGGCAAGCCGGCGCAACTCGGCATGCACGATAGTGCCAATGGCGCGCCCCGTGATTCCCACCCAGGAATACTCAGGCGCGTCGGTGAGGGTCGGCGATGAGAGTGGCAGACGCGAGAGCTCCGGCGGTTCAGGCGGCGCAGCCATGACCCAACCCTCCGGCAGGCGGGTCAGCGTCGGTGCAGCCGCAGCTCCGAGGGGCGCCGGATTCCCGGAGATGTCTCCCACCGGCTGCAACGCACGAAATTCCTCGTCGATGGCCGGCCAAAGAGTCGCCAGCAGCGAACCGGGCGTCGGCGAGGCCGGCTCGTCGGCACGCGAGCGTGCATCCGCCGCTGCCAGCAGATGCAGCGAGAAGCGCGCGCGTGTGGTTGCGACATACAGCTGCCGCACGCGTTCCAGCGCCTGCCGCGCGCGCTTGAGCGACTTGATGTAGAGCGCGAGCGAACCCTCGGATTCGTCCTCACCGGATCGGATCGGCGCGAGCAGCAAATCGGTGCCGTCAGTTGGTCGCGGCAATTCGATCCAGTGCAACAGCGGATCGGTTTCGTTCGCGCCGCGGCGGCCGAGGCCCGGCAGGATCACCACGTCCCATTCCAGACCCTTGGCCGCGTGCATGGTCATGACCTCGATGGCGCCCGCTTGTGGCGGCGCGGTCGAGTACAGCCGCTCGGTCAGCGAATCCATGCGCTCCCCGACCAGCGATGCCGGCTCGTCGTGCTCGGCCAGCGCATCGAAAAAACGTCGTGCATCGAACCGCTCGGCGGCATCCGCGTAAATGGCGGGACCACCCAGTCGCATCCAGCTGCGCAGTGCCCGCTGCCACAGCGGCCAGCCCCGTTCCGCACCGTGCCATGCGGGCGCGAGCGCGGTGCAGAGCCTGGCAATGCGTCCCTGCATGTCTTTGCCGTCATGCACGGCCGCACTCAGCGCCGCGAACAGATCGTTGCCCGCAGCTCCCAGCACCGCTTCGATATGCCCCAGCGGCAGACCACACCAGGGGGCCCGCAGCAGCGCCAGCCAGGCGGTTCGATCGGCACCGTGCAATAAAGCACGCGTCAGGGCCGAGAGATCACGGATCAGCGGCCGCTCGCGCAGCGGTTCGAGATCGACTCCGCGCAGCGCAAACCCCGCTGCTCGCAGATGCGACACGATCGCGCTCGCATGATCGCGCGCCGCCACCAGGATGGCGATCCGGGTAGATGGATCGCGCCGACGTTCGGCGCGGACGATCTCGAGCACCCGCGCGGCTTCTCCTGCCCGATCACCCGGCAGCAATCGATGCAGGCTCACGGGCGTGTAGTCCGATGCGTCCGCGACCTGCGCCGGTACCGACGGCAGATAGCGCACCGCAGCCAGACGGGCATCATCGTCGGCCGGAAAGAGCCGCTCGAAGCACCGGTTGATCCATTCAATGACGCCCGCGCGCGAACGGAAATTGCGGCGCAGCTGCAACATCGAAAGCGGTATGCCGCCCAGCCCATGATCCCGCGCGCGCAGGAACAGACCCACCTCGGCTTCGCGGAACTGGTAGATGGACTGCATGGGATCGCCTACCAGGAACAGCGTACGACCGTCGCCGCGCTCCCACCCAACGGTGAGCGCATTGAGCAGGCGGAATTGTTCGAAGGAGGTGTCCTGGAATTCATCGACGAGGATGTGCCGGATCGCACCCCCGGCGCGCAATGCGAAGTCGCTCGGCTCGCCCTGCTCGGTGAGCGCCTGGCGCGCCGCCGCGGCCACGAAGGGATAGTCGACCACCCCCTGCTCGGCGAACAGCAGCTGCAGTTCCGCCGCGGCGCGCATCAGCAGCTGCGCCAGCGCCTCGATGGCCTCGCGATCGGCCGCACTGGGCGCCGCATCGGGCAATCCGCGCAGCGCGCACAGTGTCGGCAGCGCGCTCGGGTGTGTAGTCATCGCGCCGATCCAGGCCAGCACACGTTGCTTATGCTCGCGCTCGTGCGTCTCATAGCCTTCACGAGTCGACAGCCGCCGGCGCCAGGCGTTTTTGTCGGTCATCGCCAGCGCACACAACGCGCGCCAGTGCGGCAGGCTCGCCGGATCTGCGTTCAACCGCACCGTCCCGCCCGGCGGGCGCAGCGCCAGCAACTGTTCGGCTTCATGCAGCAGAGCTGCCGGCAGACTCGCAGCCGCACCTGCCAGCGATGAACGCAATACCGCATCGACGCTTTCGGCCACGCGCCCGGCAAGGCCGCTGGCGCGTGCCTCGAGGACTCGCGGCAGCCAATGCGATCGTCGCGACAGCATATCGGCCAGCAACTGCTCCAGCCGGCGCCAGCTGTTGTCGAGCCGGTCCAGCAGCAACTCCGCCGCAGCGGTGGCTTCCGCATCCTCCAACGCAGCGCGCAGCGCCTGCCGGGCAGCACGTCGATACAGCGGCTGGGGCGTGGGCGTGAGTTCGAGTTGAGTGCCGCTGCGCGCTGCGATCGGCAAGGCACTTGCCAGGCGATGGTTCAGGGCGTCGATGGTCTCCACGCGCAGCCTCGCGGCGTTGCGCAGCAACTGCCAGCCGAGCGTCCGATCGCGCTGTGCGACTGCCTGCAGCAGCGCAGGTTCGATGCCCGCTATCACAGCTCCGGTCTCGGCGGCCTGCAGCGCCTGGAGAATGCGATGGTGCATCTCGGCTGCCGCTTTGCGCGTGAAAGTGATCGCCAGAATCTGCTCAGGCGTATCCACCACCGCCAGCAGCGCCAGGAATCGCGCGGTAAGCACGGTGGTCTTGCCCGAACCTGCAGGCGCCTGCAGTAGCAGCGAGCGATGCACGTCGAGTGCCTGGCGTCGGGCGTGGCTATCCAGCTCCAGCGCCTCCAGAGCGCTCACGCTGTCGCCTCCGGCCCATCGGTATCGGGGGCGCGCGGGACCAGCGCGGTCTGCACCCGACAAAACAGCTGCAGGTGGCAGTGATCGCAGGCTTTCGGCTGAGGATCCACCACTGCGCGTCCGCGCAGGAACTCCTGGAGCAGCCCGGCCAGCTGGCCACCCCAGCGCTCGAGCAGCATCGGCCAGTCGGGCTGGCCCTCCTTGAGCGGCCGCAAGCCTGTCAAACGCCCGGCTGTATCGGCCACGCCTCGCAGTTTCAGACCGTGCCGCCCCAGATGCAGCATGGCGACCGCCGCGGTCCGATCACCTGCCACGGTGGCGTAGGCGGGCAACTGTGGCTGCGTCAATCGATCAGACAGCGGCTCGAAGGATGCAGCATCGCCACTTTTGTAGTCGATGACGATGAGCCTGCCGTCCATAAGCCGATCGACACGGTCCACGCGCACCCCGAGCCTGCCGCCGGCGAGATCCAGCGGCAGCGAGTGCTCCAGCATCTCGATCGCGAAGGGCTCGCGGGCCAGCTCCCAGCCGATCAGCAGTTCGAGCAGTCGCTCATCGCGCATCGCTTCCCGGCGCAGCAGCTGCGCATCCAGCAGCCCGGACGCGCGGCGCTGCGCCTGCCCCAGGGCGCGCGCGATGGATTCATGCGCCAGCGCGATGGCCGCTTGCGTGCCCATCGCGTGGAGTGCGCTCGAATCCTGCAGCTGCCGCCAGAAATGTTCCAGAGCCGCGTGCAGGATCTTTCCGCGCAGTCGCGGATCGATACCCGGCTGCGGCTCAGACAAGCGCTCCGCCTGCAGGCGCACGAGCGCAAAGGCACGGAAAGGGCACAGCGCCTGCGATTCGAGCAGCCACGTGCCCCCGCCGGGCGACTGCCCGGCGGGCCATGCGGGGCCTCCGGGATCGCGCCAGATCTCAAGTGGCGGCGCGTGGGTGGCGAGCCAGGACTCCAGCTCAAAGCCCTCCGCCGCGGCAGCCGACCCGGCGGGCAGCAGTGGGCTGGCATGCCGCGGCAAATCGCCGTCGCTGCTCGCGTAGCTGAATACCAGCTGATCGGTCGCCTGTCGCCAGCGCCGCATGGCCTCTTCAGCCGAGCGCAGCGCCCCCTCGGGACTGGCCAGGGGCAGCGACGCCGCCCGTTGCAACGCCCACGGTATCAGGGGATCGGGCCGCATCGGTGCCGGCCATGCATCGGCCGTCAATCCGGCAATCCAGATGCCGTCGTATCGCACGATGGGATCTTCCAGGCTCGAGGTCAGTGTCACCGGCACATCATCGGTGGCGGGCTCGAAGGCGGTGCGCGCCGCCAACTGACGCAGCAGTTGCGCGGCAGATATGAGTGTCAGCGCTCCGGTTTCCGCGCCCAAGGCCGCGAATTCTCCCAGTAGTTCATCGAAGCGCACGCGAATCTGCTGCTCGTCGCTGGATAGCGCTGCCCCCGGCCAGCCTGCGCGCTGCAGCCACTCGGCAAAGCGGCGCGCCCAATCGGGCGCCGGCGCCATTGGCGCCGGCTGTGCAGGCGGAAAGAGATCCAGGCCCTCGAGCAGGCGCCGCAGTGCGGCGGCCGGCGCCTCCCCCACCTGTGCCGCGACCATCTCCAGCAGCAGGTGCAGTCGCCGCGCCTCGGGCGGGGCAAAACTTTGCTGGCGGAGCCAGACATCAAGCGCCAGGCGCGTGGCGTACCCTTCCGAGTCCCAATAGCGCGAGCGCAGTACTGCGCTCAGCACGGTGAAGTCGGCCTCGCCGGCCGCCAGCCACAGCAAATCCAATGCCGCGGCGGCCAATGAGAAGTCCGACAGCGGCTGGCCGCCTTCCGCCGCGAATGCGGCGCCATCGGCCGGGGTTCCGGCACCCTCGAGCAACGCACCGTAATCCAGGCGCTGCGAGAGCGCCCGATCCCAGCGATGACCTTGCTCGCCAAGGCGCGGCACGACGATCAGCAGCCGGGCCTCAGGATCCGCGCGAAGCTGTTCCGCGCACCACCGCGCCGCGCCGGCCGCCTCGAGCTCGGGTTCCGCGTAGCTGTGGGTCGCAGCGTCGGCCGGCCGCTCGGCAACGGACAAGTCCGTGATGGCCTCGATGCCCAGGCTCTCCAGCCAGCGACGGCGTGCCGCGCCTAACTCGGCGAAACCCGCCAGCCGGGTGGACGCTGCGGATTTGATGTACGGCGCGCAGGCGCTCCAGGATTGGCTCCACAGCGCATGCAGTGCGACGCAGCGGCGCGCAAAGTGCGCGCGCGCGCCCAGCAGCACGGCGGTTTCCGGTGCCCCCGCATCGCGCAATTCGATTCCATGGTCCTCGAGCGCGAGTACCGCGCGCCGCACGCTGTCGATCAGGGAATCTGGCGACAGCACGGTGAATTCACCGCAGGCTGCGTGCACGGCCTCGCGCCAGAGCCACCATTCCTGGGTGCGCGAGAGGCGCCGGGGAACCGGAACGCCGCGGCCGCGTGCCTCATCCAGGCCGCGCTCGAGCCAGGCGCTCCACGGCAGGACCTCGGGACTGTTCCAGACTGCACGCCCCGCGCGCAGCTGCTCGTTGGTGAAGGCGATCCGAACGGCCGCGGCGCGTTGCGCGCTCGGCACGACGAGCATCGCGCCACCGCTTAGAAGAGCCGACAGTTCCTTAGTAAGCTCAAGCAAATCAAGTACTAATAGTTGATATCTAGTAACCTACTTGAATCTCGCTTGAGCCTCTACCACTCGCGTCGCCGTGCCTTCCTTGCGAGCGGACTCGTAGCCGGCCAGCAACTCCTCGATGCGCGCGAACACCACGCGCAGCATGGTCGGATCCGGCAGCGTCGTGACGCGAAAATGATTGCGATACGGCACATTGAAGCTCACGCCGGGCGCCACCAGTACATGCTTTTGCTCGAGCAGATCGAGCGCAAACTGTTGATCATCGAACTCGGGGAGCGCTTGAGAATCCACGCCGATGAAGGCGTACATCGCACCGCGCGGGGGCTGCATTTCCAGATAGCGGCTATGCCCCACTGCCTCAACGATCGCGCGCCGCGATTCGTAGAGCCTGCCGCCGGGACTGACGATTTCGCGAATGCTCTGGTAGCCCCCAAGAGCAGTCTGCACGGCCCATTGCGCCGGTACGTTACTGCACAGCCGCAGCGAGGAGAGCAACTCGAGTGCTGCCAGATAGTCACCGGCACCGCGCAGGCGCCCGGAAAACGAAGCCCAGCCGACGCGGTAGCCGCAGGCGCGGTAGATTTTCGACAGTCCCGAGAGCGTCGCGCATAGCGTGTCGTGCACCAGCGTTGCCATGGGAATCGACTCGGCATCGTCGTACACCATCTGGTCGTAGATCTCATCGCTGAACACGACCAGCTTGTGCCGCTCCGCAATCCGCGCGAGCCCCTCGAGCACGGCGCGGGGATATGCCGCGCCGGTCGGGTTGTTCGGGTTGATGACCACCAGCGCGCGCGTGCGTCGCGTGATCATCGATTCAACCTGGGCCGGATCGGGGACAAACTGATTTTCCGGCCGGCAGGGATAGTGCACCGCTCGACCGCCGTTCAGATTCACCGCGGCCGTCCACAGCGGATAATCCGGACTCGGTACCAGCACTTCATCGCCGTCGTTGAGCAGCGCGCGCAGCACCATGTCGATCAGTTCGCTGACGCCGTTGCCGATGAAGACCTCCTCGGCACTGACTCCAGTGATTCCCCGCGCCTGCTGCTGCATGACCACCGCCTCGCGCGCCGGGAAGATGCCCTTCTGGTGACAGTAACCCTCGCTGTCGGACAGGTTCTCGATCATGGCCAGGCGCATTGTCTCGGGAGTCCGGAAGCCGAACAGGCCCGGATTACCGATATTCAGCGAGATGATTTCGTAGCCGAGCCGCTCGAGCTCGTGGGCACGCCGCGCGAGGCGGCCGCGGATCTCATAGCGAACGGCTTTCAGTGATTCGCTCGGCTTGACGGGGGATTCAGTGCTCATCCCCCAAGCCTACCGCGAGGGCGCGGGGCGCGCACGCCCCCTATAGCTGTGCCAGGACGGCCTCAGCGGCTGACACCTTGAACTGGCCGGGAGCTTCGATGTCGACCTGCTTGGCGACACCTTTATCGACCACGATGGCGAAGCGCTGGCCGCGCATTCCCATGCCAAATCCCCGGCCATCCATTTCCAGTCCCAGCGCGCGCGCGTATTCGCCATTGCCATCCGCCAGCATCAGCACTTTGCCGGCGACGTTGGAAGCCTTGCCCCAGGCATTCATGACGAATACGTCATTGACTGCCATGCAGGCAATGGTGTCTACGCCCTTGGCACGCAGCTTGTCTGCCAGCTCGACATAGCCCGGCAGATGCTTGGCACTGCAGGTGGGCGTGAAGGCCCCGGGCACCGAGAACAGCACCACACGCTTGCCATCGAAGAGCTCAGCAGTACTCAGATCCTGCGGGCCCTTCTCACCCATAGTCTTAAACTTGCCCTCAGGCATATGATCGCCGGCCTTGATGGTCATGTGCTCAACTCCTCAGACGCTCTTCGCGCCTGCGTGCAATGCCCAAAGCTTGCCGAGCCGCGCATAGCCCGGGTTACTCGACCCACCGACCTTTTCGAATGATCGCTGCGCATCCGCGGCATCGTGCGAGCGAAGCTGTGCGATGCCCAGCAGCAGATTAGCTTCATCCGGATACTTGAGGCTGCCCTTGGCGATGCCCTTGGTGATAGCGGCGATGGCCTTGTCATTCTGTCCGTAGCTCATGTAGGCCGCGCCGACCTGCACGAGTTTATCGCCCTGCGGTGCAGCGGTCGCGTCCTGCTCCTGCTTAGGCAGCGACGCGAGATCGGCGGCAGCGCGTTGCTTGGCGCCATCGAGCAGATGCTGATAGCGATCCTTGTCGCGCTGTTCGGTGAACACGTTTTCGCCGAACGCCTTCTGCAGCACCGATTGGGTTTCGCCGGGATACCCCTGATCGAGCGACAGCTCCGCCATGTCCGAATAGTCGATGCCGCGCTTGAGCACGCCGACATCGAGCATGAGGCGGTAAACGTTGAGCTGCAGGTGGCTGTCCTTGGTATCCGCATTCGCCAGCGAAGCGAGTGCATTGGCCCAATATTCGGGCTTCGGATAATAGGCCACGAGTTTTTCGACAGCTTTGGCGGCGCCAGCCTTGTCGCCGGCCTTGTCGCAGAACTGCCAAAGCAGCTTGAGCGAGTCTTCGTCGGGCTTTTCCTGCTTGCCGACGATGTCCTGCATCGTGACGGCGGCATCCTTGTATTTGCCGGTCAGGTATTGGCTGCGCGCGATCAAGCCCATGACATCATTGTCGGCGGCTCCCGCTTTGACGGCCTCATTGGCTGTCTCCAGGGCCTTGTTGTAGTCCTTGGTCTGGTAGTAGTACTGAGCCACGGACTTCAGATAAATCTTCTTCTGATCAGGCGTCGTGTACTGCGACTGGGCCAGGTTCTCGATGACCGGAACCTCACTGGCCATGTCCTGCTTGGCGGCATATACCTTGAGCAGGAAAGTGTTGATGACCCAATTGTCGTACGGAGTCTTCTCCGGCACCGCCTGGGCCTCCCTGATCTTCGCCATGGCCTCGTCGTAGTTCTTGGCCGCCATGGCATCCTGGGCAGCCTTCAGCGGCTTGGCCAGCTTATTGCTAACCGTGGGCTGATCCGCCGACAAAACCGCAACGGTGGTCAGCGGCATCGCGAACAGCGACAGCAGCAGAATATTGGCGATTGCAGGGACGAACTTCAGGCCATTCCTCATGACTTTCCTCAATGGTGCTCGGCGCCACGGTGACGATTCCGACTGCGGAGTCGACGGCTCATCAGGCGCTTCCTGGTTGGTAGCGGGGATGTCTCAAAGCCCGGCGCGCGCCTGAAAGTCAGGCGCAGGCGCGCCAGTGGGTCACACTATTCCTCGACAAATTGACTCGTATTGACGAAGCCGATCTTTTCCATGTGATTGCGCTGCGCCGCTGCCAGCACCTTGGCGACGAAGTCGTACTTCACATGACTGTCAGGTGCCAGATGCAGCTCGGGCTGTGGATCCTGCGCAGCCGCCTCTTTGAACTGCTCCTCGAGATCGACCATATTGGTGACCGGCGTGCCGTTCCATGCGATGGCGCCGTCATAGTAGATGTCGAGGTTGATGATGACCGGCTGCACCGGCGGCGGCGGCTGGTTTGGGTTGGGCGGCGGCATATCGAGTTTCACCGCGTGCGTCATGATCGGCAGCGTCACAATCAGGGTAACCAGCAGCACCAACATCACGTCGATCAGCGGCGTGGTGTTCATGTCTGCCATCGGCCGCCCTTCGCTGCTTCCTCCGACACTCATTGCCATGTTATCGATCCCCTCTTAGCGCGTACCACGGACACCGTGATCGGGCTCGGTGATAAATCCGACCTTGATGACGCCGCCGCGGTTGATGGCCGCGATGACCTTGCCGACATTCTTATAATCGGTGGTGGCATCCGCGCGGATATGAAT
>Ga0302311_10003015_pt1 | contig 18635 bp, 14 predicted proteins | sample III_Palsa_N1_3_FD_200449 | JGI IMG/M metagenome (GOLD analysis project Ga0302311, IMG submission 200449) | Peat permafrost microbial communities from Stordalen Mire near Abisko, Sweden - III_Palsa_N1_3 | ecosystem: Environmental > Terrestrial > Soil > Palsa > Peat permafrost | place: Sweden... | reverse complement strand
ATGCATTCCTACGTCGACAAGCGGCGGTCTCCCCCTTTAACCGCAAAATCACTTACCTACAATTGTGGGTTCTACCCAACGGGAGCCTGCACCATGTCACGGACTGTCGGGGAATTGCTAACCGCGACACTCGCGGAAGTGGGAGTCAGTCAGATTTTTGGCATTGTAGGGGATGCGCTCAATCCGTTTACCGACGCGCTGCGGCGCGACAAGCGATTGACGTGGATCGGAGTTCGCCACGAGGAGGGCGCGGCGCTTGCCGCCGCCGGCCAGGCCAAGGTCAGCGGCCGGCTCGGGGTATGTGCCGGAACGACGGGGCCGGGCGCCAATCATCTGCTGGCGGGGCTGTACGAGGCGCGCCACGATCATGCGCCGGTGCTGGCCATCGCCGGCGATGTGCCGACCAACAAGGGCGGCATCGACTATCTACAGGCAGCGAATCACGTGCAGTCCTTTCGGGATGCCTGCGTCTATGCGGCCTCGGTCAACTCGGCCGATGGCGCGGCGGCGCAGATTCACGAGGCCATCGCCACGGCGTATGGATCGCGCGGCGTCGCATTGCTGAATATCCCGCAGGATGTCTTCGGCGCTAAAACATCGAATTCCGTGCTCAGTCTTGCCACGCTTCGGCCGCACCCGGAGATCGGGCCGGCGCAGGCGGATATTGATGGCGCCGCCCGCATGATCGATGCTGCAAAGTCGGTGGTATTGTTCGTGGGTCATGGCGCGCATTCGGCCCGGGAGGAAGTCGCCGCGCTTGCCCGCACGCTCAAGGCGCCGATCGTTCATACCTATCGGGCGCTCGATCTGTACCCATTCGACGATCCCCAGGTGATCGGCGGGCTTGGCCTCATCGGCTCCAAGGCCGGCTATGACGCCGTGCATGGCTGCGATGTTCTTATCATGATTGGCACCGACTACCCCTATACGGAGTTCCTGCCGCAAAAGGCGCAGGTCATTCAAATCGACGAACGCGCGAGCGCCATTGGCCGGCGTCTGCCCGTTGCCCAAGCCATCGTCGGATCCAGCCGGCCGAGCGTGGCCGGGCTGCTTGCGCGCGTAAGGCCGCGCTCCGACGATGCCTTCTTGCGCTCGGCGCAAAAGGACTGGGCATCCTGGATCAGCATGCTGGACAAGAAGGCGGATCTTGGGCGCAGTGCCGATCGGATCCATCCGCAAGCGCTCGCCCGGGTGGTCAGCGACTTGGCCGCGGATGACGCGCTCTTTTGTGTGGACACCGGCGAGGTGACTCTATGGACCGCAAATTGGCTGCGTCCGCGCGGCAGCCAGCAGATTACCGGATCATTCAACAATGCGGCGGTCGGGGTCGCCTTGGGGATGGCCAATGGCGCGCAGTTGCTGGACAAGCAACGCCAGGTCATCGTCATGTGCGGCGATGGCGGCTTTGCCATGCTGATGCAGGAGTTTGTGACCTCGGTTCAGCATGGACTCGCCCTCAAGGTGTTCGTATTCAATAATTCAGGCTGGGGCTTGGTACATCTTGAAATGGAGGCGGCAGCGCTGCCGGCATTCAAGGGCACCAGCTTCAAGAACCCGGATTTCGCCATGTATGCTCAGGCCTGCGGGGCCCAAGGGTTTCGCGTCACCCAACCTGAGATGCTGCACGACGCCGTCGCCAAGGCTCTCGCGGTGCCCGGACCGGTGATCGTGGACGTGGTGGTCGATCCTGCCGAGGTACCCTCGATGCCGCACATCAATCTCGATCAGGTGTGGAAATTCGGGGTCGGGAAAATACGCGAGTTGGTCAGCAGCTAGGCCGATTCAGTGCGCAACCGGCTGGGCGTTTGCCGCCTCGATCAACCGGGCGCAAAATGCGCTCATGCCGCCCACACTTAAGCGCCCGATCGGCCTACTGGCAAGCCTACTGACTGTGGTCACGGGCTGTGCGAGCTATCACGCGGCGCCGATCTCGGCGGCGCAGAACGCTCAGGCCATCCAAGCCCGCTCGCTCGACGATGCGCGCTTGCAGGAATTCATCGCCGCGACCCGCGGCGCCGGTGCTGCGCCGGATGGCGGCGACGCTGCATGGGATTTGACCACGCTCACGCTGGCGGCGCTTTATTACCATCCGACCCTGGATCTGGCGCGCGCCAACCTCGATGAGGCGCGAGCGGGTGTGCTCACCGCCCGCCAGCTGCCGAATCCTTCGCTGAGCTTTGAGGACTTGGCATTCACGCCGGGTGCGGCCGCAGGCACGGCATGGACCGTCGCCCCGATCATCAACTTTCTGATCGAAACTTCGGGTAAGCGCGCTAAGCGCACCGCCGAAGCGAACGCGCAGCTACAAGCGGCGCGCGCAGAGCTGGCTGGTGCCGCATGGCAGGTGCGCGGCGGTGTACGCGATGCGCTCATCGAGATCTGGGCGGCCGAGCGGCGGGTCGAGCTGGTGCGCAGCCGCCTCGACATCCAGGAGCAGCTCGTGGCGCTGCTCAAGAGCCGGTTCGATGCGGGTGAGGACTCGGCTCTGGAGCTTGCGCGCGAGCGCACCAATACCAATCAGCTGCGGCTGGCGGTGCAGGAGGCGGATAGAGCCGTAACCGCAGCACGGGTTCAATTGGCTGGCGCGCTCGGCGTCCCGCTGCGGGCGCTGGATGGCGCGCAGCTGAGCTACCGCGCAATCGACTCGGCCGGGCCCGACGATGCGGCCGTCGGCGCGGACGAACTCTGGCAGGAGGCGTTGGTCAATCGCAGCGACGTGCAGGCACTGCTCGCGCAATACGCGGCGGCTGAATCCGCGCTGGCCCTCGAGGTCGCCAATCAATATCCCAATCTCACCCTGAGTCCGGGCTATGCCTGGGACCAAGGCCAGCATCGTTATCTACTGATGCCCGCGGGCGACCTGCCGATCTTCAACCGCAACCAAGGGGCGATCGCACAGGCGCAGGCGCGGCGCGAGCAGGCAGCGGCACGCTTTACCAGCCTGCAGACACAGATCATCGCCGCCATCGACGGCGTCACCGCGCGCTACGCGGCGGCGAACCGCACGCTCCTCGCCGCCGATGCGCTGTTGCGCGACGAAACGGATCGGGAACAGCAGACCGTGCGATTTTTCAAGCAAGGCGAGAGCGAGCGCACCACTGTGTTAAGCGTGCGGCTGGAGCGGATCGGCGCCGAGCAGTCGAGGCTGGATGCGTTGATTCAACATCAAGAGGCGCTGGCGGCGCTCGAGGATGCACTTCAGCATCCATTTTTCGGACCCGCGCTTCCGGCCGCCACGGAAGTGAGTCCGCGCGTAGCGGTTCGCTAAGCCGAGGGCTCGCCCTTGGCGAGGAATTTCGAGATGCGCTGCGCGGCGTCCGGCGCCAGTCCTTCGTTCTTGAACAGCTCGAGCCCGTGCGCCTCCTTCAAGCTCAATCCGTCGATCGCGATCAATGCGCGCTTGTTTACTTGGTTGGCGTACCAGGAGTTGGCGAGTATATCGGCGGCTAGCGAAGCGAGCCTGGCATCGAAGCGCTCGTCCGGGAAACAGAAATTCGCCAGATGCATGGCGGCCGCCTCCTGCCCTGAGTAGCTTCGGCAGGTGAACATCATTTCGCTGGCCTTGGCGAACCCGATTCGATGCGGCAGCCGCAGGCTCAGGCCCCAGACGGGGGTCAGACCCCAGCGCGCATAGACATCGGAAAATCGTGCCGACTCGGAGGCGACAATGAGATCGGCCGCCAATGCCAGCTCCATGGCACCGGTCGAGCAATGACCTTGCACCGCGGATATGACTATCTGGGGAAGATTGGCGATCTTGCCGATGACCTCCGAGTGAAAATGCGGCTTGGCATGAGCCTTGACGTGGTCCAGAACCTCGTGCATGTCGTAGCCCGCCGAGAAGTTGGCGGCCGAGCCACGCAGGATCACGACACCGATGGTGCGCGTCTCGCGCGCGATCGCAGTGGCGTGAACATTCAGCGCCTCGAATACTTCCTTGGTCAGCGCGTTCAGCTTCTGCGGTCGGTTCAGCGTCAGAGTGGCGACGCCATCCTTATCTTCCCGGAGGACTAAATTGCTCATACTTGGGCTCCTCACTGCGATTCCACCAACCGCCGCCGAGCGCCTGAAACAGCCCCGCGGTATCCGCATAACGATTGGCCTGTGCCTGCACCAGCGATAATTCCGCCGTTCTGTAGGCTTGTTCGGCATTCAGCATCGACACCACGCTGATGGTGCCGAGCGCGCGCTGCTGCTCCGCCAGATCGAAGCTTGCCTTGGCCGCGCGCAGCGCCTCCGCGCTTGCCTTCAGCGCATCCGCGTCCGCTTGCAGAGCGCGCAGCGTGTCGGCCACATTCTGGCAGGCGAGAATCACGGCACCGCGGTATTGCGCGCCGGCCTGGTCCAGGGCGGCATCCGCGGCGCGATGCTTGTGGATGAGTGCACCGGCATCGAAAAGAGTCTGGGTGAGCGAGGCGCCGGCGTCCCAAAACCCGGTGTAGGGGGTAAACAGCTTGCCGATGGTGAGTGCGCTCGACCCGACGTCCGCATCGATGGCGAAGTTCGGCAGCATATTGGCGATGGCCACGCCGACCGCGGCAGATGCCGCATGCAGATTCTCCTCGGCCTGGCGCACGTCGGGACGCTGCTCGATGAGTTTCGACGGCACGCTCACCGGCAGCTCCGAAGGCAGGGTCAGATCCTCCAGGCGGAAGGTCTGCTGAGGCTCATCGGACGGCAGCCTTCCGAGCAGGGCGGTGAGGGCGTCGCGGCTCTGGCCGAGCTGCTTTTGCAGCGGCGGAAGGGTTTGCGCCGTTTGCGCCTCCGCTGTTTGCTGGGCAAGAAGGTCCAGTTCGCTGGCGGTCCCGAGCTTGCGCTGTCGCTGCACGATGTCGGTCAATTGCTTGCCCAGTTGCAGCAGCCGTTCGGTGGCGGCGATCTGCCCGCGCAAGGAGGCTTCCTGAATCGCGGTCACCACCACATTGCTGCTCAACGTCAGGTAGGTGGCCTCGAGCTGGAAACGGTTGCTCTGCTCCTGAGCCTTGGCAATTTCAACCTGGCGCCGGATCAGGCCGAAGACATCGGGCGTATACGTCAGGGTCAACTGCGCCGTGTACAGAGTGTAGGTGGAGCTCGAGGCCACTGTCGGGCTGGTCAGCGTGCCGGTGGGAAATTCCGAGCGCTCGCCGCCGAAGCTGCCTTGGACCAGCGGAAAGAAGCTGGTCTTCTGCGCCAAGTACAATTCGTGGGCCTGACGCAGCGCCGCCTGCGCGGCACCCACATCGGGGTTGGCCTTCAAGGACTGCTGCACCAGATCGTTGAGTTGTGCCGATTGGAACAGCGTCCACCACTGTCCGGGAATATCCATACCGGCGACGAAGTGCTGTGCGTTGCCGCCGGTGCCCTCGGCTTCGGCCGTTTGGCCCTGTATGGGGGCGCGGCCGTAGTCGCTGGCCGCGGGCGGAGCAGGGCGCTTGAAATTCGGCCCCACGGCGCAAGCCGTAACACCGATCGCGAGCGCGCAGATGGCTACCCCAAGCGTTGAATGCCGATAGAACATCAGCGGCCCCACCTTGCCTGGCCATCGCGTTGTTCAGCCCAATGCTCCATCACATGATACATGGACGGCAGCACCACCAAGGTGAGCAGGGTGGAGATCGCCAGGCCCCCAACCACTACGGTGGCAATCCCGCGCTGCACGTCACTGCCCACGCCGGTATGGATTGCAGCCGGCAACATGCCCAAGGTCGCGACAGTGGCCGTCATCAGCACCGGCCGCAGCCGCTCCGTTGCGCCCTTCATGATGGCCTCGTGCAGGTCGAAGCCGGCCTTGCGCATGCGGTTGAGATTGGACACCATGATGATGCCGTTTTGAACCGCGACGCCGAACAGCGCAATGAAGCCCACGCCGCTGGCGACATTGAGGTTCTGGCCCGTGAGATGCAACGAGATCAGTCCGCCGAGCATGGCCAGTGGCACCACGCCGAGAATCAGCACGGCCTGGCGGAACGAGTGCAGGCCGATGGTGAGAAAAATCAGCATCATGCCCATCACCAAGCCCAATATCAGCAACAGCCTCGCCTCCGCGCGGCGCTGATTCTCGAATTGGCCGCCCCATTCGAGGCGGATTTTCTTGGCGTCGAAGTGCACGCTCGCGGAGATCTTGCTCTGCGCTTCCTTGAGGTAGGAGGTAAGGTCGCGGTCGCGATTGTCGATGCGGATGGTCAGGTTGCGTTCGCCGTTCTCGCGCGTGACGGTGCTTTCGCCCGACTTCACCTCGATAACGGCCAATTGCGCCAGCGGCACCTGTACGCCGCTGCGGGTGTTGACGAACAGATTGCCGAGAGCTTGCGGGGAGTTGCGCGCATCCGGGGTATAGCGGACGGTGAGCGGGTAGGTCCTCTCGCCGACATACACCGTGGAAATCGGCGCCTGACCGACGCCGGTTTGAATGACATTCTGAATGTCGGTCATGTTCACGCCGAAGCGCGCTGCCTTCTCGCGATCCACCTTGATCTCGATTTGCGGGATCGGCGGCTCCTGGAAGATCGAGGCGCTGGAGGTGCCCTGAATGGTATACAGCACTTTGACGATCTGGCCGCCGATGTCGCGCAGCTGATTCAGGTCTTCGCCGTAGATCTTGATCACCAGCGGACTGTGCGCGCCGCCGATCATGTCGTTGACATTGTCGATGATGGGCTGGCTGATGCCGATCGAGTAGCCGGGGAGATCCTTGGCGAGACTCACTGCCAGTCGGTCGAGAAATTGCTTCTTGGATTCCCCGTCCGGCCAGGTGTCGTAGGGCTTGAGGCCCACCGGAGCTTCGATGTGCGACATGGTCCAGGGATCGGTGCCGTCATCGTTGCGCCCGGTCTGAGTGACCACGTAGGAGACTTCGGGAAATTTGAGAATCGCGCGCCGCAGGTCGCTCGCCATGTCACTGGCCTTGTTCAACGCAAGGCCGGTGGGCATCTGCACCTGCAGCCACAGCGCGCCCTCGTCCAGATCGGGCAGAAAGTCGCGGCCGATCGTGGCCCCTAGGCCGACCACCGCCAGCAAGGCAAAGATCACCACGCCGTAAATGATGCGGGGCTGCTCGAGACAGGCGGCGAGCACGCGGTCGTACTGCACCGTCAGGCGCTCCAACCAGCGATTGTGATACACCGGACCGGGTTTCCTAAACGCCAGGTAGGCCAATCCGGGCACCAAGGCGAGCGTGGTCAACAGCGCGCCGAACAGCGCGTAGCCCATGGTATAGGCCATGGGCGTGAACAGCTTGGATTCGGCGCGCTCGAAGGAGAACAAGGGCAGATAGGCGGTGATGATGATCAGGCTGGCGAAGAATATCGGCCGCGTCACCTGTAGGGTGGCCGCCTTGGCTTCGCTTTCGCTCAGCTCCTCATTCGGCAACGCCTCGCGCCGGCGCAGCACCGCCTCGGTCACCACAATGGCTCCATCGACCAGGATGCCGAAGTCGATCGCCCCCAGGGACAGCAGATTGGCCGACACATGGGTCAAATTCAGCAGCGAAAACACCGCTACCAGCGCCAGCGGAATGCTGACCGCCACGACGGCCGCGCTTTTCGGGCTACCCAGAAAGATGATCAGGATCAGGAACACCAGCGTGATGCCTTCGGCGATGGTGCGGCCCACCTTGTGGATGGTGGCGCGCACCAGATCGTCGCGGTCGATGTACGGCACGATCCGCACACCGTCGCCCGCCAGTCTTGCGTTGAGCTCGGCCACCTTCGCGTGCACGCCGCGCAGCGTTTGCGAAGGATTCTGATACTTCAGCATCAGCACGATGCCTTCGATCGTGTCGGGGTTGGTGTCCTTGCCGAGAATGCCTTCGCGTTCCTGGTGGCTGAGCGTGGTGCGTCCCAGGTCGCGCACCAGCACGGGGGTGCCGCCCGCCTGGGTCACGACGATGGAGCCGATTTCCTCCAAATTGTGAATCAGGCCGACGCCACGGATGACATAGCTTTGATCGCCGCGCGAAACCCGGCCGCCGCCTGCGTTGGTGTTGTTGCTGTTGATGGCGTTGATGACGTCGGTGATGCCGAGGCCATAATGTTCGAGCTGCTTCGGATCCAGATCCAGCTGGTACTCCGTGGTGAAGCCGCCGAAATTGCCGTCATCGACCACGCCCGGCACGGACTTCAGCGCGGGAATCACCATCCAGCGCTGAATTTCGGATAATTCCTGCAGGTTCTTCGAATCCGACTCGAGCGTATAGCGGTAGATTTCTCCACCAGGGCCGGCCACCGGATCCAGCGAAGGCGATGCTCCCGGCGGCAGGACGGCCTGATTGATGCGGTCGGTGAGGCGCTGCCGCGCCCAGTAATCCTCATAGCCGTCGCGAAACAGCACCGTGATCAGCGACAGACCGAAGGTGCTGGAGGAGCGCATCAGCAACAGTCCCGGCGTGCCGTTGATCTCCCGTTCCAGCGGCACCGTGATGAGCTGTTCGACTTCCTCGGCCGCCAGGCCCGGAATTTGGGTGGTGACCTGCGCGGAGACATCGCCCAGCTCCGGATAGGCCTCGACCGACAGCGTCGCCCAGGCATACATGCCGAAGCCGCTCAGCAACGCCGCGAGAATGATGATCGCGGTGCGCCGGTGCAGGCAGAAGCCGACGAACTGGTCAATCATTCAGGAGTATTCCGCCCTTGACCACCACCTGCTCGCCCGCCGCGATCCCGGAACGGATGGCGACCGAGGCGCCTTCCTCGAGCTGCGGATCCACGATGCGCCGTTCGAAGGTCCAGGGTGCGGTGGCGACGAAGACAGTGGTGCGGTCGTTGTTCATCAGCAATGCCGAGCTCGGCAACACCACCAGCGAGCCGGGCGCTCCCTGCAGGGTGACCGAGGCAAACATATTCGGCTTCAGCGAGTAATCGGCATTCGCAAACGCAATGCGGATCTTATTGCGCCGGGAGTCCGCTTCGAGCACATCGGAGACGAACAGCACCTTGCCCCGCAGAACCCGGCCGGGATAGGCCGACAGGGTCACCTCCGCCTGCTGATCCTTCGAAATCGCGCCCAAGTCTTTCTCGGCGGCGAGCGCGGTCACCCACACGGTGCTCAAGTCCGCCACCGTCATCAGGGCTTGAGTCGGATCGTTGATCAGGGCGCCGGGAGCCACGGCGAGAGTGGTGATGCTGCCGGCCATGGGTGCGGTGATCGCGAGCAGGCGGGAGGCATTCTCCTTGTCGGCCGAGGCGCCGAGCATGGTCAGTCGTGCCTTGGTGCGGGTCAATTCAGCGGCCGCCTGGACATTGTCGCTTCTGGCCTGATCAAGCTCGCGGTCGGATGCGGCGCCGATCTGATTCTGGGCTTGCTGGCGAGCCAGATTTTTATCGGTCAGCTTGGCCGCATCCGCGGCTTTGTCGTAGTCATCAAAGGCTTGATCAAGATCGGGTGAATCGATCACCGCCAGGAGCTGGCCGCGCTTCACCCGGTCGCCCAGCTCCACCTTGAGCGCGGTCACGCGCCCGCTCAAGGGCGTGAGCACGGGCGCGGTCCGCGCGGGATCGGATTCGACCACAGCCGGGAGCACGAGCTTCGAGCTCACGGCTTGCGCCGGTGCCGGCATGACGGTCAGCCGGTTTCGCAGCGCCGAGCCCTCGGGTACGATGATCTTGTCCCCCTGCCGCACCATGAGGTCGGGCGCCGCCGGTCCGCTCTTGGAGGGTCCCAGCAACCCGAAGCCGTGGGTGAGCAGGCCGACCAGGAACAGCAGCCCGAGCGCGATGCCGCCCCACAGGAATGCTCCGCCCCGAAGCGAAGGCTCATGGTCGTGTATAGGCATGGCGGAACCCCGGTAATCCTGCAGAAAGCGATCCTATGCCTCTTCCATTATCCTGTCTAGGGGGATAGGATACTGTCACATGAGGTTCACATGACGCATAAGTTCCCGCAGATCGCCGCGCGCTTGAAGCGCGCCCAGGGACATCTCGCGGCGGTGATCGAGATGATGGAGGCGGGGCGCCCATGCATGGATCTGGCGCAGCAGGTGCACGCGGTCGAAAAGGCCATCGCAAACGCGAAGAAGGAACTCATCAAGGACCACATCCATCACTGCATGGAACAGACCTCCGAGAACCTGCCGCGCGAATTCCGCGAGCTGATCAAGGAATTTCAGGGCGTCACAAAGTATCTCTAGCCGGTCCCGCGCTCGCCCGACCGCGGCGAGCGCACGTGTTCCGGGCGCACGCCGAGCCCGATGAATTGCGCGGGCCAGCGCTGCAGCCAGGGAGTGCGATTCAGGAGTTTCACCACCCATGGCACTTCGAGAGTGCGCTTCTGGCCGCTCACGACGGGCTTCAGCACGCGCTCGTGCATGGTGACCTGCATGCGCTGGATTACCTTCACGGGAAATAGCCGGCGCCGGCGCACGGCATCGAGCTCGGCATCCTGAAGAGTGCCGGCGCGCAGCTTGGCCGCGAACAAATTGGCGGTCGCCACCGCATCCTGGATCGCAAGATTGATGCCGACGCCGCCCACCGGCGACATGGCGTGCGCGGCGTCGCCGATGCACAGCAGTCCCGGCTTCGACCAGGTGAGCAGCCGGTCGACCGACACACTCAGTAATTTCACATCGTCGAAGGATTTCAGTTCATCGACCCGATCCGCCAGAAATTTGGCGCCGTCCGCCACGGAGCGCTTGAAGGCGTCGAGCCCGCTGGCGTGCACGCGGTCGATACCGCCCTTGCTGATCACGAAGGCACACTGCCAGTAGTCGCCGCGGTCGATGGTGACCAGCATTTTGTCGCGCTCGAGGTGACCCAACACCTGTTTAGGGTCAGCGTCTCGCTTGCTCAGCCGAAACCACAGCACATCGATGGGCGAGCCCAGGCTGCGCGCTTCCAGGCCCGCCGCTTTGCGCATGCTGGAGCTGCGCCCGTCGCAGGCCACCACCAGATCCGCGCCCACCGACAGCGGTCCGTCGGGGGTCATCGCCTCGACGCCGGCGACCCGACCGGCGGATTCGGTGAGCCGCGTGGCCTCCGAGGACATCATCACCTTCAAGGAGGGAAAGCGCCGGCCCTTTTGCATCAGGAAATCCAGGAAATCCCATTGCGGCATCACCACGATGCAGTGGCCCGGCGTGGGCACGCGCCCGAAGTCGGCGATTTGGAAGCTGCGCCCCTCGATCTCGATGGAGAGCGCGCGCAGCTCGGAGTGCGGCTTCTTCCAGAAGTCCTCCAGCAACTCGAGCTCCTGCATGATGCGCAAGGTCGATGGGTGCACCGTGTCGCCGCGAAAATCGCGCAGAAAATCCGCGTGCTTTTCCAGCACCAGGGCGTCGACTCCCGCCCGGCCCAGCAAATAACCGAGCATCATTCCCGCGGGACCGCCGCCGACGATGCAGCATTGAACCTTCACGGATCGAGACCGGCGTTTCTCGCCACGCTGCCGCCGATGGCCGACCAGTCCACGTCCTCGCCCTGCTGGCCGATGGCCTGCAGCAAATGATCGCGCAGGATGCCGAGCAGCGGCATCGGCACGCGCAGGGTCTCGGCCGATTGGCCGATCAGGCGCATATCCTTCAAACCCAGCGGCGCCGCGAAACCCGCCGGGCGGTAGCCATGTTCCAAAATCGTGGCGCCGTAATTGCGGTACACCGGGCTGTCGAACAGCGATCCCGTCAGCACCTCGAGCAGCAGCTTGGGCGCAACCCCACCTTTTTCGCCCAAGGCCAGAGCCTCCGCGAGCGCCTCGATCGCCGAGAGAATCATGAAATTGCCGCACAACTTCACCAGGCTGGCGGCCGTCGCCGCCTCGCCGACGTAGAACACGCGCTGGCTGATCTGCGCCAGCAGCGGAGTTGCCGTCTGCAGGCTCTGCGCATCGCCCGATGCCACCACGAACAGCTTGGCGGCTGCCGCGGCCTGCGGCCGGCCGAATACCGGCGCGCACAGGAAACGCTGCCCGCGGCTGCGATGCAGGGACGCGACTTCATCGGCGGTCGCGACGCCAATCGTGCTCATCGAGACATGCAGCGCGCCTGGGCGTAAGCCCGCCAATACTCCCTGCTCGCCGTTCAAGATGCTCTGCAACGCGGCATCGTCCGCGAGCATGCTGAACACGACCTCGCTCAAGGTAGCGGCCGCCTTGGGGCTGTCGACCAGCGTAGCGCCGGCCTCGATGAGCGGGCGCGCCTTATCCGCGGAACGATTCCAGACCGCGACCTCGTTCCCGGCGCGCAGCAAATTGGCGGCAATGGCCGCCCCCATATGACCCAATCCGATGAATCCGATTCGCATCGATGGCGCTCCTTCATGCTCGAGCATCGGCTCAGCGCAACTGCAGCCGACCGCCGTAGCCGGTCAATTCCAAATAACCCCGGCCCACCGGCCGCCCCTGTTCGAGGGCTTGCACGGCGCCCTCCCAATAAATCGCGCCGGTGGACAGGCGCGTGTCATTCTCCTGATCGTCGAGCAGCGGCACAAGATCGATGTCGCGCGAACCGGCGTGCACCCGCCACTGCACGGGATAGCTAATTCCAGTGCGCAAGGAGCGCCATTCGCGACTCGGCACAAACGCAATATCCTTCCGCTCGAGCACCTCCACCTGGCCGGCGCGGCTGCGCAGGGTGCCCCCGGCCCAGCGCACCTCGCCGTTCAGGCCGCGGATGCGGAATGCCATCAGCGCGGCCCCGTCGTCCAGATTGATTCCGACCCAATCCCATCCCGTAGATTGACTGTCGAGGTACTCGCTCGACCACTCGTGATCGAACCAGGCTTCGCCGCTGACACGATCAACGCGCCTCTCGCGCGCAATCGAACCCGTGACCTGCACATGCGGCAGGCTGTAGTAGTAGCTCGCCTGTTGCGGGGCGGGACCCTTTTGACTGACTCCGGCATGGCCGTTGACCAGAATCGCCTGCGTCGGAATCAATTGAAGATCCAGTGAGAAATCATCGGCCTCGATCTTCGCCAGGTACGCCGCTGCCGTGCGTTTAAGCGACCAGCGGTCCATCCAGACCTGGGTATCGCCGGTTGCCGCGCCGGCAAGCCCCATTCCCGCCCGGCGAATGCGCTGGTCCTGCCACAAGCGCCCGCGCTTCGGATCGCTAAGGGCACAATGTGCAATCAGCAGCTGCTGCGGTGTGAAGGCGCTGGGATTGCTGGCATCGATGTCAGGGCGTGTGCGAAAAAACGTGACTTGAAATCCCAGCGCCTCGCCGCCCTCGGTTCGCAGCCACCCGGTCACGTACCACCACTCCATGCGGAACTGCGGATGGCTGCCGAAATCGTCCGGAAAGTTGAGCGCGTGATCCGCCGTGACCGGCGCGTAGGGCGGTTCCGCCGCCGCTGCCGCCAAGGCGAGAACGCCCGCCGCCAGAAAGACCATGCAGCGCGACCGATTCACCAATCCTCCCGCACGGCGCGCACTGCGTCCTGACTGGTGGCGGCGCGGCCGCTCCACACGGCGGTAACCGCTGCTGCGACAAGCAGCGCGAGGCTCAGCAGCAGCAGTTGCCGGTAAGGCACCGCCAGGTCGATGGACCAGTTGAAGCTCTGGCGATTCACCACGTACACCAGAACCAGGCTTAAGGCAGCGCCTAATATGAGGCCATACACGACGCCGAAGGCGCCGAGCAGCAGGCCCTCGCGGGCCAGCATGCCGACGATCTGCCCGCGCAGCATGCCGATGTGCCGGAGCACGCCGAATTCTGCGCGCCGCGCCAGCGCGGTCGAACCGGCGGCAAGACTCACGCCGGTGAGCCCGATGAGCACCGCGATGGCCTCGAGTGCATAGGTGATTGCGAATGCGCGGTCGAAGATCTGCAGCGAGCGCTCGCGCACCGCACCGCTGGTCATGATCTCGACCGCGCCGCCATCAGCAATGACGGCGCGCAGCGCGGCCTCGACCGCGGTGGGGGATGCTGCGTCGCCAAGCCACACCGATGCCTCGTTCGCCTCTCGATCGCCGCTCGCCGCCGCATATTCTGGGCGCGAGATTACGATGGCGCCGGCGGGACGCGCATAGTCGCGCCACACACCGGCGACGGTATACGGCAGGCGGCTGCCTCTTAAGGGCAATTCGAGAGTAGCGCCGCTGCGATAGCCGTAGAGGTCTTCGAGCGCCTCGGAAATCCATACCAGCTCTGAATGCGGCAGCGGCCCCGCAGCGGATCGCACCAGCGGCAGATCATCGCTGAGGCTGGCGGACTTGGAATCGCGCGCGATCAAAGTGACGGGCGGCCGCGCCGGATCAAGATAGATTTGGCGGGTGCGCCGAAACTCGATGCGCGCAACACCGCCAACCGCCGCGAGTCGGGCCTGGACCTCGGGCGACCAAGACGCGGTGTCGTTGCCGAAAGGCTCGCGCAGTTGCAGATCGGCGGGCAGCAATTTTCCCAGCCAGTGATCGAAGGATTCCCGGAACGAGTACACCATGATGGCCATCGCCACCATCAAGCTGAAGCTCACGATGATGGAGGCCAGGCTCAAGGTCGACAGCCCCACGTTGTCGCGCAGTTGCGCGATCGCGGTGTTGAGCACCACCCCGACGTTGCGCGGCGCGAGGTGCAGGAGCCTGACCGTCAGAGCCGGAACCAGCAGCACGGCGCCGAACAACAGCGCGGCAATGGCCGCATAGCCGAACGCCGGGAGTCCGCCGATCGGCGGCAGCAGCGCCAACAGCGCACCCGCTGCCAATAATGCAATGCCCAGAAAGGAACTGGTTCTGGCTGCCGCCACGTAATCTCCGCCCCCACCCTTGAGCGCTCGAGCCGGAGACTGCCTGGCCGCGGCGCGTGCCGGCAACCATGCGCCGACGGCGGCAACACCGGTCCCGATCAGGAAAAAAGCCACCGCGGCCAGCGGCGGCGCGCGCAGCGAAGCCACGCTCGCATGCAGCTGGCCATTGCCCAGGTCGCCCGACAGCACTCGCAGCAAGGCGTCGGCGAGCAGCAGCGCCACGGCGACGCCGAGCACAGAGCCAAGGGCACCGAGCGCGGCGCCTTCGCCGACAAGCGCCCAGCGCAATTGAGAGCGCGTCACGCCGAGCGCCCGCAGCAGCGCCAGCGAGCTGCGCCTGCGCAGCACCGACAGGGATTGCGTGGAGAACACCAGGAAGGCGCCGGTCCATAACGCCACCATGGCGAGCATGTTCAAATTCACCCGATAGGCGCGCGTCGCGGTAACGGCGCGGTCACGCTCGACCTCGGGCGCGACGGCGAGAGCGCCCGGCGGCAATTGCTGTTGCAGCGCGCGCCGGAAGGATTCCACCGAGGTGCCGGGTTTGAGGCGCAGATCGATGCGATTCAAGCGCCCGGTTTGGCCGAACAGCCACTGCGCCGAGGCGATGTCCATGAGTCCCAAGGGCTGCGGATAGGCGGATTGCGACAGGATGCCGAGCACGCGCAGGGCTTTGGGCGTGTTGCCGACGACGATGGCCAGCCGCCCGCCGCGCCGCAGCTGCAGTTGATCGGCGGCGCTGCTGCTCAGGAAAATTCCCGCCGGCTCGAACCAGTCGCGAACATTGCCGGCGATTTCTCCGAGCAGGGCGGACTGCACGCCGGCGGCGCGAAACGGATCCACTCCCAGCAGCGTGAGCGTGTCGCGGTGCCCAGGGACGGCCACCTCAAATTCCAGAACGGGACTTGCCGCGGCAACTTCGGGATTGCGCGCCAGGTCCACGAACAGCGCCTCTGCAAATCCCTCGCGCGGCGCGCGCACCACCAGGTCCGCCTCTCCGACCAGGCGCTTGGAGGCCAGGCCAAACTCGTTCAACGCCGCGCCGTTCACGAAGTACACTGCCGCGCCGAGCGCGACGCCGAGCGCGATCGCCAGCACGGTGATGAGCACTCGCGCGGGCGACTCGCGCAGCTGCGCGAGCAGGAGCCTGCGCCAAATTGCCAATGCGCCGCCGAAGTCGCGCATCCTGCTCAACCGGCAGGCGCCATCGGCTTGAGGCTTGCGGCATCGAGCACCAGGATGCGGTCGGCGGTCTCGGCCGCTGCGCGCGAATGCGTGATCAATAATCCGGCACCGGCGTTGCGCTTGACCTGGGCGCGCAGCAACTGCAGCGTCTGTGCGGCGCTGCGCGGATCGAGATTGCCGGTCGGCTCATCCGCCAGCAGCAGGCGCGGCCGATGCACCAGCGCGCGCGCAATGGCCACTCGCTGCACCTCGCCTCCGGAGAGCTCGCGCGCGAATCGCCGCGCCAGCCCGGCCATTCCGACCGCATCCAGCATCTCCAGGGTACGCAGGCCACGCTCAGGTTGCGCAACACCGAGCAGGTCGAGCGGCAGCGCAACATTCTGTTCCACGGTGAGATAGGGCAGAAGGTGAAAGGCCTGAAATACGAAGCCGACCGCACGGCGCCGCAACAACGTGACGCCATCGTCGTCGAGGGACGCAAGATCCACGCCTTCGAGCAGCACGCGGCCCGAGTCCGGCGAGTCCAGGCCGGCGAGCAAATTGAGCAAGGTGGACTTGCCGACGCCGGATTCACCCATCACGGCCAGGTACTCTCCTGGCCGCAGCTCCAGGTCCACGCCGGCAAACAGCGGCGGACGGTCGTTGCCGAAGCGCTTGCCGAGATTCTCGAGGCGCAGAACCGCGGCGTCAGTCCCCATGCGCCACGGGTGTCAAGCGGCGTCGACTCCGATCACCGCCTTCACCTCCAGGAAATCGCGCAATCCAAACTCTCCGTATTCGCGCCCATTGCCGGAGGCCTTGAAGCCGCCGAAGGGCGTGCTCATGTCGCCCGAAGCGCCATTCAGCGCAACCTGGCCGGCGCGGATGCGATTGCCCACACGGCGCGCGCGCACGTTATCCGCGGACCAGACATAGGCCGCAAGCCCATAGGGAGTGTCGTTGGCGATCTGTACGGCCTGCTCCTCGGTTGCGTACGGCAAAATGCACAGCACCGGCCCGAATATTTCCTCGCGCGCAATCGTCATGTCGTTGCGCACATTGGAGAAGATGGTCGGTTTGACGTAGTAGCCCTTGGCCAAGCCCTCCGGCCGCCCGGTGCCGCCGGTGATGAGGCTGGCACCTTCGGCAATGCCCTTTTCGATGTAGCCCTCGACTCGATCGAATTGCAGCTTGGACACGACGGGGCCTAAGTTGGTTTTCTCCGAAGCCGGATCGCCCACCACCACCGTCGCCGCGACCCGCTTGGCAATGGCCTCGACCTCCGCCATTTTTCCCGCCGGTACCAGCATGCGCGTGGGGGCATTGCAGGACTGGCCGGAGTTCTGGAATACATGCAGCACGCTTTGCTTGACCGCGCGCTCGAAGTCGGCATCGTCCAGCAATACGTTCGGCGACTTCCCGCCGAGCTCCTGATGCACCCGCTTGACGGAGGCGGCCGCGTTGCGCGCCACCTCGGTGCCGGCGCGAGTCGAGCCGGTGAAGGACACCATGTCGATATCGCGATGCGAGGACAGCGGCGCGCCGACGTGGATGCCGTCGCCGTTGATCAGATTGAATACGCCGGCCGGCACGCCGGCTTCGTGCATGACCTTGGCCCAGAGAATGGCGCTGAACGGCGAATACTCGGAGGGCTTCAGCACCATGGTGCATCCGGCGGCCAGCGCGGGCACCACTTTGGCCGCCACCTGATTCATGGGCCAGTTCCACGGAGTGATCAGCGCGCACACGCCGACGGGCTCCTGCACCAGGCGCACCTTGCCGCGTATTTCCTCGAATTTGAAGGTCTTCAGCACCTCGATCATGGCGCCGATATGCCCCACGCCGATGCGCGTTTGCGAGCCTTTCGCGAGCGTGATGGGCGCGCCCATCTCGGTGGAGATGGCCTGGGCGATCTCATCATAGTGCGCCTTGTAGGCGACCAGAATGCGCTCCATCAGGGCGAGGCGCTCCTGCGGAGTGGTGCGCGAATACGCATCGAACGCGCGCCGCGCCGCCGCGACCGCACGATCCACATCCTGCGCGCCGCCCATCGATATCACGCCGGCAACCGCCTCGGTCGCCGGATTGATCACCTCGAATACCTTAGGGGAGGCCGGGTCCACCCAGGCGCCGTCGATATAGAACTGCCGATTGTCGTATGTCATCGCGGAATCCTCGTCGAGTGTGCTGCGCTCAAGCGCCTCATTCTACCTCTCGGCGGCGGGAGGCGCACCGGGACGGATCGACCTGGTAGAATTGAGCCGATGAATTCCCCGGACAGCGCCGTCGTGATCGAATCGGTCAAGACCCATCGCGATGCGCGCGGCACGTGTTCGAACCGTTGACCGACGCCGAGCTTGCGGGGCAGAAAAACGTGCATGTGGTGCTCACCGGGCCTGCGCAGGTCCGCGGCAATCACTGCCACCGCCGGGCGGTGGAAACCACCACCCTGGTCGGTCCCTGCTTGGTTCGGCTGAAGGAACACGGAAAGATCCGCGACCTGAACATTCCGCAGGGGGAAACCTGGCGGCTGACCATTCCTCCCGGCGTGGTGCACGCCTTTCGCAACACCGGCACTGGGGTGCTGGTGCTGGTGAGCTTCAGCACCATGTTGCACGACCCTGAAGGGTCGGACACCGTGCGCGAACAAATCCTGTAGGCGAGACCGCGGCGGCTAGACGATGCTGCAGGCCGCGTCGAAGTCCAGGCGCGGATTGCGCGGATACAGCTCTTCGGTGGTGCCGGTTCCCAGCGCGCAGATGAAATTGGACTTTATCGACGTGCCGAAAAAAAACGCCTGGTCCAGCTTGGCGTTGTCGA
>Ga0302311_10003010_pt1 | contig 18647 bp, 19 predicted proteins | sample III_Palsa_N1_3_FD_200449 | JGI IMG/M metagenome (GOLD analysis project Ga0302311, IMG submission 200449) | Peat permafrost microbial communities from Stordalen Mire near Abisko, Sweden - III_Palsa_N1_3 | ecosystem: Environmental > Terrestrial > Soil > Palsa > Peat permafrost | place: Sweden... | reverse complement strand
CAGGGCATCGTACGCTGCTGCCTGTCGCCTTCGCGGTCCTGGCGATGGCCTCAAGCACCCAGCGTGCCCATCGGATGACCGTCGCCCTCGCAATCCCCTAACGAGATCCGGCACCTACCGGTACCCTCCGCCGAGAATCACCAGACGTGTGGCAAGGGGGGCTCGTGCGCGATGGACTGTGGGCGAAGATAGGCGATGGCGTCAGTGCGATCGTGGACGGTGCCAAGGCCGGAGTCAGGCTGGCCAGCGACCCCGATAGCCAGGACCTGCCGCCACGCGTGTTCTTCAACCTCGCCGTACGGAGTCAGGAGTCGGGTGACGCGGCGGCCGCACGGGCCGGCTATCGCAAGACCATCGACTCGCAGCCCCCCGAGTGGGCGCCGATCGCTGCCGGGAACCTGGGCCTGATGCTGGGACGGGAGGGGGACGCGGCCGCTGCGCGCGCCGCCTACCAGCAGGCCATCGACTCCGGGCACCACGAACCTGCCCCGGAGGCCGCCCTCGGCCTCGGTCTGCTGTTCCACGACGCGGAGAACAGGCCGGCCGCGGAGGCGGCCTACCGGCAGGCCATCGCCTCCGGCCACCCGGAGTGGGCCCCGAAGGCAGCGCTCAACCTCGGCGTTCTGCTCAAGAAGTCAGGCGACAACACGGGTGCACGGGCGGCCTATCAGATAGCCGTCGACTCGGGGCATCCGGACTCCGCTCCCAAGGGGGCATTCGCGCTCGGCCTGCTCCTCAAGAGAGTCGGCGACACCGCGGGTGCGCGGGCCGCCCTCCAACTGGCCGTCGACTCGGCCCACCCGCAGTTCGCCGATCACGCGCAGGAGGCGCTCCAGTGGCTGGACGGCGGCTGAGGATTCGGATCAGACGGAGTTCTTGAGGCGTCGCCAGCAGATCATTGCGCAGCCGAGGGTGAGGAAGTCTCGGTGGATGTCGGCGCGGATCTCCCAGCGGATGCGCAGCCGGCGGAACCAGTGCGGGAGGGCGAAGGCTGCCTCGACGACCCAGCGGTTCTTGCCCAGGCCGCTGCCGTGGCCGGTGCCGCGGCGGCCGATGAGCGAGCGGATGCCCAGCTCGCGGACTTGGCGGCGGTACTTGTCGTGGTCGTAGCCGCGGTCGCCGTAGAGCACGTCGGGGCGCCGGCGGGTTGTCCGCGCTTGCCGCGGATCGGCGGCACGGCGTGGATCAGCGCCAGGAGCTGGGCGACGTCGTTTCTTGCCCCGGTCCACCGGGGAGGGCCCCGTGGCGCCACCGCCCTTCAGGGCCCGCAGGTGGGAGCCGTCGACCGAGGCGCGGGACAGGTCGAGCACCTCGCCGGTGCGCAGTTCGGCGAGCAGGAATTCGTGCAGTCCCTGCCACACGCCCGCCGCGTTCCAGTCCCGCAGCCGCCGCCAACGGGTCATCCCCGAAGCGAATCCCAGCTCCTGCGGCAGGAAGCCCACCGGGTTCCTGCATACAGCACGAACAGATCGGTGCCCACGCCCTGGCGGCGCATCCGCTGCCCCGGTTGTCGACTTCGAGCGCGCTGTGCCCACCGAGGTGGGCCGACAGCGCAAGGGCGTTGGCGTCGACGGCGCAGCCGGGCAGCCGGTGGCGGGACGCCGGGGCCCGGGCCGGGGTCGGGCGGAAGCAACTGCTGGGGCCGCGGTGAATGACCTGCAGGGGCGTGGAGTTGGTGCTCCTCGCGGGCGTGGGGCAGGCGCTGTGCATCGCCTCGGTCGGCGGTCCCGACGCGTGCACCGCGCCGTTCGCGCTTTCTCAGGCGAGTTTGAGGAGCAGTTCGGTGAGCTCGCTCGGCATGGTGATCATGCAGTCGTGGCCGGTGGGGAGTTCCCAGACCTGTGCGGAAGCGCCGTTGGGCTGGATCGGGGGAACGGGGCGGCGGGTGATGCCCGCCGGTATGGCTCCGACGTTGTGGATGTGGGTGCGCGGGATCGCGTTCACCGCCGGGTTGTCCAGCCGCGCGGGCTGCTGCAGGCAGCGTACCGGCTGGTCCGAGAGCATTCCCCGCAGCCAGGCGATGTCCTGCGGGTCGGTGACGCCGAACAGGCCGAAGGGCGCCGGATGCTCGGGCATCGGCGGCACGCGCCAGCCGCTCTCGGATTTCTCGGCGGTCTCGATCAGTCGGCGCGTGATGGGCTGGATGTCGACCGCGGACTCGCCGTCCTGCGGGACCATGGCGTCGAGGTAGACCAGGTGGGCGATGCGTCCGGGAAGCCGGTTGGCGGCGGAGGAGATCACCAGCCCTGCGTAGCTGTGGCCGACGAGTACCACGTCGCGGAGGCTCTCCTCGGTGATCAGCCCGACAATGTCGTCGACGTGCGTGTCGAGCCCCACCTCCGGGCCGAGGAGGTGTGCCTTGTCGCCGTAGCCGGTCAGGGACGGCGCGAATACTCGGTGCCCGGCACTCTCCAGCAGCGGGACCACCCGCTCCCAGCACCGCCCGCTGTGCCAAGCGCCGTGGACCAGCAGATATGTGGACATGGGGGAGTCGACCTTCCTTCATGGAAACCGGGGAATACGGTCACCCGCACGCCGTCGGTTCACAGCTCTTGTGGTTACCTTTCGTGCCTCGGTACTGTTTGAGTACCAAGTGCATTCTGGTGCGACCAGCGCACTACGGGCAATAAGGCACTTTTCGGTGCCCTGGTTCTGTGGAGGTAACCATCGACGCAGTACAGGCTGATCCGCGACCTGCGGCGGGGACCGGCGATGCGTGCCGGACCCGGGTGGTACTCGACATGGTCGGGGACAAATGGTCGCTCCTGGTCGTCCGCAGCCTCAAGGACGGCCCCCGCCGTTTCAGCGAGCTCAAGAAGGCCGTCGACGGCATCAGTCAGCGCATGCTCACCGTGACGCTGCGCAGCCTGGAGCGGGACGGCGTCCTGACGCGAACCGTCCGCGAGGTGATGCCGCCGCACGTCAGCTACGAGCTCACCGAGATGGGCGTCACTCTGCGCGAGGCCACCATGCCCCTGCTCGAATGGAGTGTGGCGCACCTCGCCCGGATCGACGACGCCCGTGCCGTGTACGACGCCCGCACCGACGCACCGAAGGCCCCGTAGACGAGTCCGTGCTGCTCCGCGGATGCCGGCGCGGGTCCAAGGGGTCACAGGCCCTGTGCGGTGGCGAGGGCGAGAGTGGCGGTGAGGTCGTGGGCGGGGCGGCGGGCGGCGATGTAGCCGTCGGGGCGGATGAGGACGAGTTCGTCAGGAGGACGAGCTCATCGACGCCCGGCTGCGTGCCGTCGGGGTCGACCCCGCCCGGATCGGCTACATCTTCAACTCGCACCTGCACTCGGCCCATGCCGGCGGTAACGCGCTTCTGCCCGCCGCCTCGGTCATCGTCCAGCGGGCCGAGTGGGAGCAGGCCAACAGCTCCACCGAGGAGTGCTACCACGCACCGGAGTTCGCCACCGGGCAGTCCGTCATCGCGGTCACCGGCGAACATGACGTATTCGGCGACGGCTCGGTGGTCCTGGTGCCCACCCCGGGCCACACCCGGGCCACCAGTCGGCCCGGGTCCGGACCGGGAGCGGCGAGGTGGTCCTCGCGGGCGATGCCTGCGACCTGCAGCGCTCCCTGGACGAACTCTCGGTCCCCCAGGACGCCGACGACCCCCACGGCTACCAGCGATCGCTGGAGTGGCTCCGGGCCCGACAGCGGGCCGGAGCGACGATCGCCTTCGGTCACGACCCTGCCTTCTGGGCCACCGTGTCGCAGTCCTTCCCCGGGGATCTGGCCCGGTGAATTCTCAACCCCCAGTACGAATTCATCCACGTGCCAGTACCAGTGCCCCTCAGGAGGCTCCCGTGTCAAAACCCCCCGTCATGGCCGACAGCCGCGACATGATTGTGATCCACCAGATGTTCCGCTGGGAGTTCCAGGCGATCCCCGCCCTGGTCAGCGTGGTCCCCGCAGGAGACGGCCCTCGGGCCGGGCTCGTCGCCGACCACATCACGTGGATGGTCGCGTTCCTCCATCCCGAACAACACCGTGGTCCACGATGGCCCTCCACGCGGTGATCACGGGCTCGATCAGGGCCCAGCGCTCGTCGGACAAGTCGCTCTTCTTGGAATGGCGGTCGCTCACGGGTGACACTCCAGCACCGCCGAGCCTCGCGGGCAGCGGAGATACGGCGATCCCACACGTTCCGGCGATGACACATGCGCCCTCATGTCACATACCGTCCTCTCAGTCGGTCGGCTCCTGGCAGAACCGCTCCAGTTGCTCGACCGCGATCACTTCGTCGACCGTCGCTTCGGGAGATTCCTGTGACCGGACCACTGCCACGTCCTCGTCCGGCGTCGGCGGCTGAAGGTCGGCAAGTTGGCCGGCCAGCATCTCCGCTGCGAACATGTGGCCGCGGCGGGCGTTCATGCGGGACCGCAGGGTGTCGGGGTCCACTGCGAGGTAGACGATGCGGACCTGCGGGTGGCCGGCTCGCAGGACATCGCGGTAGTCGCGCTTCAGGGCTGAACAGGCCACGACCACCGACCGGCCCTGCGAGGTTTCCTGACCGATCCACCGGCCGATCTCCGCGAGCCAGGGCAGCCGGTCGGAGTCGGTGAGCGGATGCCGAGCGGCCATCTTTGCGATGTTGGCCGCCGAGTGGAAGGAGTCACCGTCAGCCCACTGCCAGTGCAGACGCGCGGCCAGCAACTGGCCGACGGTTGACTTGCCGCTTCCGGAGACTCCGGCCAGGACGACGGCCAGCGGTGCTGAGGGCGACGACCGGGCCCAAGGCGCGCTGGGAACCGCGGGTTCAGAGACCATACGCCCAGGTTCACATACGCACCACGCCGTGCGCAGCCCACGGGCTGGTCTGCTCTGCACCATGACCGCTGGCCGGACAGCGGCTATGGGACTGCGAGGGGTTGCCCGGCGGCAGTCAGCGACAGGATTGTCGGCCCTGGTCGCCGACAGGACCTGAGCCATCAACCGCAGGCCGCGCCCGGAGGCGGGCGCGCACAGCCGATTAGACCGTCGGAATGCTTCCGCCGTCGACGACGTACTGGCTGCCGGTGAGGAAGGCCGCGCGGTTGGAGGCGAGGAACGCGACGAGTTCGGCGACATCGTTGGGCTGGCCGGGGCGCCCGAGCGGTATGCCGACGCGGTCGATCAGCTGTCGGCGGGCCGTTTCGGCGTCCTGGCCGCTGTCGGCGGTGATCTGGTCCAGGCGCCGGGTGACGGCGGGGGTTTCGATGAGTCCGGGGACGACGGTGTTGACTCTGATCCCGTGTTTGCCGACCTCGTTGGCCAGGCCCTTGCTGTAGACGGTGGTTGCGGCCTTCGCCGCAGCGTAGGGGGGCGACGCGGGGCCGGGCAGGCGCGCTTGGCCCGAGGTGACGTGGATGATGACTCCGCGGTTCTGCGCGATCATCCCCGGCAGCAGGGCCCGGTCCAGGCGGACTGCGGACATCAGGTTGGTGTCGAGGTCGCGGTACCAGTCCTCGTCGGTCGCGTCGAGCGCCCCGCCGGGGATGTACGTCTGGCTGCCGGCGTTGTTGATCAGGACGTCGATCCCGCCGAGCAACTGCGTGGCCTGCGCGGCGAGGGTGGCTGTCCCGTCTGGGGTGGCGACGTCGGCGGCGATGAACCTGCCGGCCGGCAGCTCGTCGACCGGTGTGCGGGCTGCGACGAGGACGTCGGCCCCGGCCTGGGCGAACCGGATCGCGATGGCGGCGCCGATTCCTTTTGTGCCGCCGGTGACCAGGACTCGAACACCGGCGAACTCGCCGGCCGGCTCGGAGGCGGATGGCATGGTTGGGGATGTCATGGGACGCAAATCCTTCGTCGGAGGGGGCCGCCTTCCGAGAGCTGGCGGCCGGTTAGGATGGGCCTCACTCTACAATAAAAACGAGAGGTCGTTCTTTATGCCCAAGGTCACCCAGGAGCACCGTGACGCCCGGCGCCGACAGATCCTGGCCGCCGCCCGTGAGGTGTTCGCGGACAAGGGCTTCGCCCAGACCTCCACCACTGAGATCGTCGCCGCCTGTGGGCTGTCCACCGGAGCGGTCTACAGCTATTTCCCCAGCAAGAACGACCTGGTCGCGGCTGTCTGCGAGGACGCCGTGGACAACGTCGTCGACCTCACCAGCATCCGCGACGCGGCCGAACTGCTCGACCGGCTCCGCGCCCGCCACAGCGGCCACGCCCGGCTGATGGCGCAGGTCTGGGCCGAGGCCGCCGTCTCGCCCGACCTCGCCGCCCAGATCCGGGCACAACTGGCCAAGGACCAGGAGAAAGTAGCCGGGCTCATCCGCCAGGACCGCCGCGCCCAAGGCCTGTCCGACTTGCCGGACCCCTCCGGTGTGGCGGGCGCACTGCTTGCCATGCTCACGGGGTATTCGCAGCGCCTGGCCATCGGCCAGGACATCGACGCCGCCGCCTTCCAGCAGGCTCTCCAGGCCCTGCTCGGCGACGCGACCTGAAAGCACAGAGCTGGGCAGGCGGTGCCGTTTCAGCTGCTGGCGACCAGGACCGGGGCGCAGCGGGTCAGCCCCTTCGCCCCGGCGACACGAGGAACAACTGCGGTCGGCGGAGCGAAGGCCCGGTCGGCGTCGACACCTTCAGGGGGCTCCTGGGGACGGTCGTCGACGCCGGGGCCGTGGCGGGAGGCGGGGTGCTACGTGGTGGGTTGGCCGGCGGTGCGGGCGGCCATCTTGGCGAGGGTGACGGTCTCGTCGGCGCGGCCCCAGCCGCCGTCGGTGACCTCGTCGATGAGGACCATGGTGTGCGGGCGGGCGCCGTCGCCGAAGTAGTCGGCCAGGAGGCTGGTGGTGCGGTGGATGATCTCCTCTTTCTGTTCGGCGGTCAGGGTGCCCTGGGGGATCTTGTAGTTCGCGAACGGCATGGTGGTGTTCCTCTGCTGTCTGATGGTGGTGATTGCGTGGTGCGGGTGGGTAGGGGTCAGCGGGAGCTGGTGGTGGTGAGCAGGTCCGGCAGGTCGATGCGGCGGTAGAAGTCGGCGCGGATGCGGTCGGCGACTGCCGACACGACTTCGCTGCCGTCCCGGCTGGGGTCGATGTGGACGCGGAAGGGGCGGGTGCCGCGGGGGAGGTCGACCACGTGCGCGATGGCCCGGGCGACTTCGTTCGCGTCGGCGTCCGGGGGGACCAGGGCCGACAGTCGGCTGTCGAGGTCCTGCATCAGGTCGCCGTAGCGGGTGCCGTAGGCGGCGGCGCGCACGGTGTCGGCCGGGGTGCCCGCGTTGGCGAAGTGGTTGGTGCCGGAGGTGAAGGCGCCGGGGACGATGATCGTGGTGTCGATGCCGAAGCGGATCAGTTCGGCCGCGTAGCTGACGGCGATGGCGTCCATGGCCGCTTTGGCGCCGAAGTAGGGGGCCAGGAAGGGCGGGCAGCCGCCGCGGGTGCTGGAGGAGCCGACCCACACGACCAGGCCGCTGCCCTGGGTGCGCAGGTAGGGCAGGGCGGCGCGGTTGACGCGCTGGGTGCCCAGGACGTTGACGTCGTAGACGCTCGCGTACTGCTCGGGGGTGAAGGCCTCGGCCGGCCCCTGCACCATGTGCCCGGCGTTGTGGACGATGACGTCCAGGTGTCCCTGTTCGTCGATGATCCGGTCGATAGCGGCGTCGACGGAGGGCTGCGAGGTGACATCCAGTTCGATGGGGCGCAGGTCCACGCCGTGCAGCGGGGCCTTGTACTGGATCTCGGCGACGGCTGGGGCGTTGCGTCCTGTGGTGTCGCGCATTCCGGCGTAGACGGTGTGTCCGGCGCGGGCCAGGGCGCGGACGGTCAGGGCGCCGAAGCCGCTGGAGGCCCCGGTGACCACGACGGTCTGACGGGCGGTCTGCTGAGGGGTGTCGTGCGGGGCGGAGCTCGTGGTGTCGGGCATGGGTGTCCTGTCCTGGGGTGGGATATCGGGTGGTGTCCGGGACCGGTTGTCAGGCCAGGCCGCCGTTGACGCGGATGTTCTGGCCGTTGACCCAGTGGCCGGCGGCGCTGGTCAGGAAGGCGACGAGCTCGGCGATGTCGCCGGGGGTGCCCAGGCGCTGCAGCGGGACCGCGTCGGCCAGGCGGGCGATCTGCTGCTCGTCCTTGCCCTCGAAGAACAGGTCGGTTCCGGTCGGGCCGGGGGCGACCGCGTTGACGGTCACGTCGCGCCCGCGCAGCTCCCGGGCCAGGATCAGGGTCATGGCCTCCACCGCGCCCTTGCTCGCGGCGTAGGCGGAGTACTGGGGAAAGGAGGTGCCCAGCACCGACGTGGAGAAGTTCACGATGGATCCGCCGGGGCGCAGGCGGCGCGCGGCCTGCTGGTTGGTGACGAAGGTGCCGCGGATGTTGGTGCGGTGCACGGCGTCCAGCACGTCGAGGTCCAGCTCGGCCAGCGGGGCCAGCGCCATGCGGCCGGCGGCGTGGACCAGGATGTCGACGCCGCCGAAGGTCTGCTCGGCCTGTTCGAAGACCTCGGCCATCGCCTTCTCGTCCGCCACGTCGGCGCGCACGGCGATCGCCCTCCCGCCCCGCTCGGTCACCTCCGCGACCGCGGCCGTGCCCTCCACGTCGTTGGAGGCGTAGACGATGACTACTGCCACGCCCTGGTCGGCGAGTCGGACGGCGGACCGCCGCCCGATGCCGCGTGATCCTCCGGTGACCACCGCCACCCGGCCGGTGCTGTTCTGCTCTGCCATGGCTTCGGCTCCAGTCTGCGCGCTGCTTCGGTGTCAGCGGGGGAGTCCCTGCTGCTGATATCCAGCCTCGGCCACCCGCAGCTATACGTCCAATGAATCATTTGGATATAAGCTATGCGCGTGACGCATCTTGACCGGGTGGACCTGAACCTCCTCACGCCGCTGGCCGCGCTGCTGGAGGAGCGGCATGTCTCGCGCGCGGCCCAGCGGGTCAACCTCTCCCAGCCCGCCATGAGCCGCGCCCTGCAGCGCCTGCGCGAGACGCTGGGCGACGAACTGCTGGTCCGGGGCGCATCCGGATATGAGCTGACCCCGCGAGCCGAACGCGTCCAGCGCCAACTGGTCGCGGTCCTGCCCCGACTGGAGATCCTCTTCGCCGGCGAGACCTTCGACCCCGCCGCCGCGGCCGAGTCCTTCCGGCTCGCCGGCACCGACTACCCCCCGATGGTGTTCGGACCCGCACTGTTCCAGCGCGTCTTCCGGCAGTCGCCGCACTCCACGGTCGCCTTCCGGGCCTGGCACCACAGCGTCTTTGAGGACCTCACCCGGGGGCTGACCGACATCGTCTTCTACGGCGTGGCAGCACCACCCGCACTGCGCTCCGAGAAACTGTTCGAGGAGACCTTCGTCTGCGTCATGTCCGCAGACCACCCCCTCAGCGACCGCTCACAACTGCAACTGGACGACTACCTGCGTTGCTCGCACGTGCTGGTCGACATCGTCGAAGGCGACCAGACCGTGATCGACCGTCAGCTGCACGCCCTCGGCACCCCGCGAACGGCGAGCCTCAGGGTGCCGTACCACGCCGCCGCGCCCCTGGCCGTGCCCGGAACGACACTGGTCGCGACCCTGCCCCGCCGGATGGCCGCCCAGCACACGCAGAACCCGGCCCTGCGCCTGGTGCCCGCACCGACCGAGATCCAGGACATGACCTACTACATGTCCTGGCACCCCCGCCTGGACGACGACCCTGCCCAACGCTGGCTCCGCGACACCATCCGCTCCGTCACCGCTGACATCTGACCGGGCGGGGTCGACAGAATGCCGAGCGGATGACTATGTCGCCGGGCACCTTGCCCACCGTTCGGGCGAGGTATGCCCCGCCGCGCCTTCGAGGCGCGTAGGCGCTCACTGTGGAGGGTCCCGGGTTGAGCATCGTGCGCTACTGGCCGGTCGGCTTGGCCATGGGTGCGGCGAGGCGCGAGGGGCGCCCGGTCCGGTTCTGGTAGGCGTCGGCGAAGGCCATCATCGCTGTCCCCGTGCGTATGTCCGACGGATCCAGGCCGAGGCGAAGTCCGACTGCCGAGCGCTCACCGTTGCTCCGCGGTCCAGCACGTTCCGCGCGGCGGCAGGGTTCCATCCGCCTGTTCGGCAGTGTTGGGCGACGGGGTATCCACCACCAACGTGGCTGAACGTTGTGATCAAGCCCGTCAGGGCCTACCGGCGGCCTGGGTGTCGAGGAGGGGTTGGGCTTCGGCGCTCTCTCGGCGTGAGGTCGGGGGAGGAATCGGGTAGCGACACGCCAGGCCGAACATGGGTGCGGCGATATGGCCGACAGGGTAGCGCAGGCATTCTGGCCGCCCTTGGCGACCAGAACGAGCAGGTCATTGCCCAGGCCGGGCGGGGGTGCCGAGGAACATCGGCATGCCGCGGCCGTTCCTCCTGGTGCTACGGGGTCCGTCCACGGCGCCGACACATTCCTTTGCGTCGGGCGGAGCCCAGTATGCGGGCCCGCATCCGTTCTCCTTTCCCTCAATTCGTGTTCGCGGGGCGGTCGGATGGGTGCGCGACGGCGGAATTTTTCTCCCTATTGACCCATCCGGCCTCCTTACGACTCCGAAATAACCATGCAGGAGCAGATGAAGAGAAGCGAGAGAGCCGTGGTGGCGCGGGATCAGGAGGCGGCAGCGGAACAGCCAAGCTGACCAGGTCGCGGTCCTGGGCTTCAACGAGTCCCTCCGGCGTCTGTGAACGCTCTACCTCGCCTACTCCGAGGCCCGGTTTCGCTCTGTATCCCTCGATGTCCGCCAGATCCAGCTCACCCGCGAGGAAGAAGAGTCATGACTGACACGACCGGTCGGGATCTGACCGACGAGACCGTCCCCGATGCGGCATTCGCGGCAGCGCCGCCCCTTACCAGTGCTGTTGGCAGCGCTGGTGCGGCAGGACGGCTCCTGCCTCTGATCGAGGAACTCACCGGCTCGCCGGCCCCGCTACAACTCCGTGCATGGGACGGCAGCACCGCCGGGACACCCGACGCCCCTGCCCTGACGCTGCGCGGCCGGCGGGCGCTGCGCCGCCTGTTGTGGCAGCCCGACGAACTGGGTCTCGCCCAGGCATACGTGAGCGGTGACCTTGATGTGGAGGGTGACCTGCGCGGGGCCCTGCGGACGATGCGTCGCACTGTCGAGGAACGGGGACTGATCCGGCAGCGTCCCGGCGCCGGCTCCTTGGCGCGGGCCGCCGTTACCGCAGTCCGCCTCGGCGCGGTCGGCCCACGCCCGCCTGCTCCTGCGGGCCAGGCCCGTCTGCGTGGGAGCCTGCACAGCCGGGCCCGCGACCGGGCCGCTATCAGCCATCACTACGACCTGTCCAACGATTTCTATGAGCTGCTGCTGGACCCGGCCATGGCCTACTCCTGTGCCTACTGGACCAGCACGGAGCCGGGCTACACTCTGGCCGATGCGCAGCGCGACAAACTCGACCTGATCTGCCGCAAGCTCGAACTTCGGCCAGGGATGAGGTTGCTGGACATCGGCTGCGGCTGGGGTGCGCTTGTGCTGCACGCCGTCGAGCACTTCGGGGTGCACGCCACCGGCGTCACCCTCGCTGCCGAGCAGGCCTGCTTCGTGCGTGGGCGGGTCCGCGACCGCGGCCTGGGCGACCGTGTCGAGATCCGGCATCAGCACTGGCGCGACGTTGAGGCGGCCGGCTTCGACGCGGTGACCTCGATCGAGATGGGCGAGCACGTCGGCGACGACCAGTACCAAGACTTTGCCCGCCTGCTGCGAAGGGCCCTCGCACCCGGCGGTCGACTGCTGCTCCAGCAGATGTCGCGCGGCACCAACGCCCCTGGCGGCGGGGCGTTCATCGAGTCCTTCATCGCCCCCGACATGCACATGCGACCCCTCAGCAGCACCGTTGCCCTGCTGGAGCAGGCGGGGTTCGAGATCCGCGACGTTCAGGCGCTGCGCGAACACTACGTGACCACCGTCGACGCCTGGCACCACACCCTGGAGGAGCACTGGGAGGCGTTCACCGCCCTGGTCGGCGATGTCACTGCCCGGATCTGGCGCCTCTACCTGGTCGGCAGCTCACTCGCCTTCGAGGAAGGCCGGATGGGCGTCGACCAGATCCTGGCTCACCGACCCGCCGATCCGTCGGTCCAGCCGCCCAGGCCGAAGCTCGGGTCCCCTCGGTGAGCGGAATTCCATGGGGGCGTCCGCGTCTGATGTCGCTGCCGCAGCCTCCGTTTTGCTCGCCATCATGCTCGCCACCTTCGCGGTTGCCCTGAATCAGGGGTGCAGGTGTCACAAACCCCGTCCATGGTGGTCGAACTGCATGTTGGCACTGGCCCCAAGCGATTTGAACGTGTTCGGGCATGGACGAGCGCTTCGTCAGAGGACCTCAGTCGATGGCGGCTCGATACGCGCCCAGGTGCCGGGCGGGCTGCCTTGGCGCAGCCCGCCCGGTGCGGGTGTCAGTAGCCGTAGACCAGGTCGTAGGCGACCTGCGGGTCGAAGGTGCCGGCGGGGTCGGTGCTGGTGCCGCAGTCGCCGTCGGACTCGCCGGGGGTCTTGATCCAGAGCAGTGCCTCCGCGCCCCCGCCCTGCTGGTCGTTGGCGCCGAGCTTGCGGCCCTGGGGGTTGCACCACTGGCCGTTGGAGCCGTTGGCGTTGCGGCTGGTGTCGATGACGTAGGGCTTGGTGTAGCCGTAGGAGGCTTGCAGGTCGGCGTTGATCTGGTTCCCGTAGGCGGTGTTCTGGGCGGTGGTGTAGAAGCTGGAGACGTTGATGGAGAAGCCGTGGGCGCGGCTCAGTCCGGCAGCGTCGAGCTCCGAGGCCATGGTGGCCGCGGATATCCAGCCGGGGTTGCCGGCGTCCAGGTAGACATAGGTGTTCGGGGACTGGTTGGTGAACTGGGTGATCGCGTTGTTGAGCAGGCCGTCCCGTTCAGAGATCTGAGAGGTCGTCATGCAGCTCTCGTCGGCCAGCGCGTCGGGCTCAAGGATCACCAGCGCGGGGCGGGAGGCGATGCCGCCGGCGAAGCCGCCGATCCAGGTGTCGTAGGCGGCGTCGGAGGACGCCCCTCCGCTGGACTGACCGGCGCACACGTCGCGGTCGGGGATGTCGTAAGCGACCAGCACCGGAAGCTTGTCGGAGTAGGCCGCGGCCCCGGCGTACGCTCCGGTCGAGGTGCCGATGGCGCTCTCGCCGCCGGTGAACCAGACCGCGTCCGGCTGGGTGGCGATGGCGGACTCGATCGCCGCCTCCCGTCCGTCGGTGGGATGAGCGGCAGCCCAGACGGCGGCGCTGTTGTTGGGGTTGACGTAGAAGCCGTTGGTCGAGGTGAACGGGTTGCCGGCGGCGTGGGCGGCCGGGGCGGCGAGCAGGGTGACGGCGGTGGCCAGACCGGCGGCACTGATCAGGGCGGGGGTACGCAGGCGACGGCGCATGCGGGATCACTTCCTTCGGCACGGGTGGGCGCACTGATGCACTGACAAGGCGGAATGGGAGCGCTCCCAACTGGAAGCGCTCCCAGCTTCTCCTGACGTTGAGGATGCTGATCCTGTCGTGAATGCGTGTCAAGACTGCGCGCAGATTCCGTGACATCCCTGGAAGCGCTACCAGTCGCCATATCCTGGCGGTACGATGCCGGCTCACGTCCCGTCAGCAACTGACAACCAACCGAGAAGCAACTGGCAGGGGATCACCGGCGATGCGGGCACAAGCGAAGCGCCATCCGACGCTCGACGAGGTCGCCGCCCGCGCGGGCGTCTCCCGCACGGTTGCCTCACGCGCCATCAACAATGGACCGTACGTCAGCCGCAGCGCCCGAGACGCGGTGGCGCAGGCGGTACGCGCGCTCGGCTACGTACCCAACCCCACCGCCCGCGCCCTGGCCACCTCACAGGGCGGGACGGTGCTGCTCGCCGTCTCGCACGACGACCCCAACCTGTTCGCGGACCCCTTCTTCGCCCACATCATCGTCGGCGTCAACGCCGCCCTCGAACACACTGACCTGGTCCTGATGCTGCTGCTGGCCGACTCCGAACGCGGCCGCGAGCGGCTGGAACGGGTACTGCGCTCCCGGCGCGCGGACGGCCTGCTCCTGCTGGCCCTGCACGGCGAGCAGGACCCGCTCCACCGCCTGGCACAGAGCCTGGACCTGCCAGTGGTCGTCGGCGGCAGGCCGCTGCACGGCGAACCCGAGCACTACATCGACGCGGACAACCGGGGCGGGGCGCGCACGGCCACCGAGCACCTGATCGCCTCCGGGCGACGGCGCATCGCCGCCATCACCGGCCGACTGGACACCCAGGCCGGCGTGGCCCGCCACAGGGGCTACCAGGAGGCGATGGCCGTGGCAGGCCTGGACGCCAACCGCACCGCCCGCTCCGACTTCACCGAAGCAGGCGGCGCCGCAGCGATGACCCACCTGCTCGATCGCTTCCCGGATCTGGACGCGGTGTTCGCCGAGTCGGACAACATGGCTGCCGGGGCCCTGCGTACGCTTCGGGCCGCGGGCAGAAGCGTCCCCGAGCACGTCGCCGTCGTCGGCTTCGACGACCTGCCGATCGCCCGAACCACCGAGCCCCCACTCACCACCGTCCACCAGCCGGTCCAAGCGCTGGGCCAGGAGATGGCCCGGATGCTGGTTGCTCTGATGAACGGCGAGCAACCCAGCTCGCTGCTGCTGCCGACCCACCTGGTGGTGCGCGCCTCAGCGCCATGACAGCCGTTGTGGCCTGCGGCTCCGCCACCGCGGAGACCAATGGCGTCCCGGTCTCCACAGGGCGGCTGACCGGGCACATGCGCTCGTGCGAGGTCTTCACCGCGCGAGGGAGGTCGGCGCTGGGGTGGTTCCCCCTCCGTGCCGTCTGAAAAGCCGACGTGAAAGGTGACCGGCAGGCTGTGGGACTCTGTCGCCCGATTCCGGACCGCCGGAGACGTCGCCGAGTTCGACACCCGCGCCCCCACGGCGTCGCCAACGCAGGCACCGGCGCACCGGTCGAGCACCTGATCAGGTACGGCCCCCAGGCGAACGCCTCCGCACCCGCGCCCAACTGTCCGTGGATCTTGTGCTGAGGAGCGGGATCGCCAGGGCGAGTGAGAACGCCCGGCTCGGGATTTCCACCGCATCCGGCTTTACGGAAGCCACGATCCCGCGGGCCAAACGGCCGCAAGCGCACACGTGGTGGCGCTCCTGGTCTGCGACAGGGACGCCACCACGTGTGGTGTTAGCAGTAGGGTTCGATGGCTCCGACGTTGGGTGCGTAGCGGGCGGTGATCCAGCCCCGGCCGTCCGCGAGTCGGTACCAGAGGCGGTTGCCACCGACGGCTTGGGCACTCACCTTGCAGGCGATGTTGACGATGCGTCCTGCGGGCAGGGAGCCGATGGCCTGGTAGCCCAGCCCGGGGCCGGTTCGAATCGAGAGGGTGCGGATGATCCGTACCTGGTACGTTGCACGCTTGCTGCTGCCGCCCCGAGGTCCTACCGGGCCACGGTCGCCCTTCGGCCCCTGGGGACCTCGCGGGCCCTGGTCGCCTCTCGGGCCCCTGGGGCCTACCGGTCCACGGTCACCCTTCTGGGACTCAAGCCATTCCTTGATGTTCTCCTCGCGGGACTTACTGTGGTCCACCTTGATGGCCCCGGTCTCCACGGCCTCGTCATAGGCGCTCTTGCCCGTGGCGCCGGCGGGGCCCTTGGGTCCGGCCGGTCCGGTTTCGCCAATGGGGCCCGTGGCTCCGGTGTCCCCCTTGGGCCCGGCAGTGCCCCTCGCACCCTCAGCGCCGGGCTCACCCTTCGCGCCGCCGGGGCCCTTCGGGCCTTCGGCCCCGGTCTCGCCCTTCGGTCCGGTTTCACCCTTCGGCCCCGCGGGTCCTTCCGGTCCGGCGGGACCCTTCAGACCCTCAGCTCCGGTGTCTCCCTTCGCACCGGTGGGGCCCTTGGGGCCCTCGGCTCCGGTTTCACCCTTGGGCCCGGTCGCGCCCTTCGGGCCTTCGCCGCCGGTGTCACCCTTCGCGCCCGGGTGCCCGGCAGGCCCCTCGGGTCCGGTGGAGCCCTTCGGTCCCTCAGCTCCGGTGTCTCCCTTCGCACCGGTGGGGCCCTTGGGACCCTCGGCTCCGGTTTCGCCCTTCGGGCCTTGTGCGCCGGTGTCGCCCTTCGTCCCAGCGGGACCGCTGGTTCCTGCGGCCCCGGTGTCGCCCTTCGCTCCGTTCTCACCCTTGGGACCTTGAGCGCCGGGGTCGCCCTTGGCGCCCTTCGGACCGGCAGGTCCCTCAGCTCCGGTCTCGCCCTTGGGTCCGGTGCTGCCCTTCGGACCCTCAGCTCCGGTCTCGCCCTTCAGGCCCTGCGCGCCGGGGTCACCCTTCGCGCCCTTCGGACCAGCAGGTCCCTCAGCACCCGTCTCGCCCTTGGGGCCGGTCTCGCCCTTCGCGCCAGCGGGACCGCTGGGTCCTTCGGCCCCGGTCTCGCCCTTCGCGCCCTTCGGACCAGCAGGTCCCTCGGCTCCGGTCTCGCCCTTCAGGCCCTGGGCCCCGGTCTCGCCCTTCGCGCCAGGGTGTCCGGCGGGTCCTTCGGGCCCGGTCTCGCCCTTCGCTCCCGTGTCTCCCTTCGCACCTTTCGGGCCAGCAGGTCCTTCAGCTCCGGTGTCTCCCTTCGCACCGGCCGAGCCGGTCGCGCCCTTCGGGCCGGTCACTGTGGTGGCCACGGCGAAGAATGCGGGGGAGTTCGTGAAGCCGCTGGTGATGGCCCATTGGCCGCCTTCGAGGGTCGTGCCCTGTGGGGCGTCGCTGTCCACCTTGACGTTGACGCTGACGCGTGCCCGGACGTTGGCCGCGACGCCGGTGGTGCCGCTACCTGTGCAGTTGATCGTCTTCTTGTTGCTGGACAGCGTGCAGGGGAAGCTGCCCGGGCTGCCATCCCAGTAGTAGCGGGCCTCGGTGAAAGTGGTCTGGCCGGGTGCCGTGAACTGGTACGTGGACATGGTTGCAAAGCCGCTGCCGTTGGTGAGCACGATGGTGACCTGTCCGGTCTCCCCAGGGGCGATGACCGGAACGTAGGGCTGAGAGAAGGTCATGTTGCCGGCATCAGCGTGGGCGGCCACCAGGGGCGGCAGCAGTAGCGAACCGATGGCGAGGGCCGCCGTCAGGACAGCCTGACTGCGCAGAGCGATGGGCGACACGTTCAGGGGGTTCCCGTCATGACGGTGAACAGGTACGCCCTGCTGGGCGTCGTCGCGTCCCGGGTTCAGAGCTCCGCACCATTGAGCCAGCCAAGCGGATAGGGACCAATCAGACCCGCCCAGATAAACCGAAGATCACCTCATCGGATTAACGGCCTGCCGGGCCCGGTCGACGCACGCACACGGACGGGCATTGATGATGTGCCGAGCTCTGGCCGGCGATCATGTCGAGGCCCATTCGGAGGAGGAACCGCTGTCACCTGTCCTGCCGCACTCCAGGTGACAGATAGAGGGCTCTGACCTGTGGGTTTGGCAGATGGTGTCCAGTCGCATGGGAGTTGTCGGGTTGATCTCGTGCTGAGCTGCGAGGCTGTCAGGTCGCGTAAGGCGGCTGGCCTCTGCGGAATCCAGGGTCGCCCGCCCAGGCATGGCGCCGCCCCGGCACGGGCTCGATGCGCCGTGCCGGGGCGGCGGGGGAGACGGGTACCTGGTACTCCAGCCGTAGATCGTGTTCACGGATGGGAGGGTCAGGCCCGGGACGCTCCGAGGAACCGCAGCACGGCCAGGACGCGGCGGTGGTCCGTGTCGACCACGGGCAGGTCAAGCTTGGCGAAGATGTTGTTGATGTGCTTCGCCACGGCGCTCTCGCTGACCACCAGCGCCTGCGCGATGCCGGCATTGGAGCGCCCCTCGGCCATCAGGCCGAGCACCTCCCGTTCGCGGGGGGTCAGCCGCGCGAGCGGGTCGCTGTCGCGCCGCAGCAGCAACTGAGCGACGACCTGCGGGTCCAGGGCCGTGCCCCCGTCCGCCACTCGCCGGACCGCGGCCACGAAGTCGGCGACATCGGCAATCCGCTGCTTGAGCAGGTAGCCCACACCGCTGGTGTTCGCAGACAGCAGGTCAGCCGCGTACCGCTCCTCCACGTACTGCGAAAGCAGCACCACCGGCGTCCCCGGCCAGCGCCGACGGATCTCCATCGCCGCCCGCACCCCCTCGTCGGTGAAGCCGGGCGACATCCGGACGTCGATCAAGGCGAGTTCGGGCCGGTGCTCCGCCACTGCCGCCAACAGCCCCTCCGCGTCGCCGGCTTCCGCGACGACCTGGAACCCGCCCATCTCCAGCACCTTGATCAGGCCGACCCGCAACAGCACCGAATCCTCGGCGATCACCGCGCGCACGGCAGCTCCGCGGTGATGGTGGTGGGCCCGCCAACGGGGCTGCTGACGTGGAAGGCCCCGTCGAGGGAGCTGACCCGCTTGGCCAGCCCGGTCAGCCCCGTGCCGGCGGCGTCGGCACCGCCCAGCCCGTCGTCGGTGACGCGCACTCGCAGCACCTCGCCGACCTGACGGACCGTCACTTCAGCACGCATCGCGTTGGCGTGCTTCGTCGCATTGGTCAGCGCCTCGGAGATCACGAAGTACGCGACTGACTCCACGTTGGGCGCCACCCGCTCCTCCAGATCGACCCGCAGCCGCACCGGCAGGGGCGTGCGGGCAGCCAGCCCGGACAACGCCGCGTCCAGACCTCGGTCTTCGAGCACGGCCGGGTGCAGTCCCCGCACCAGGTCATTGAGTTCGGCGATCGCCTC
>Ga0302311_10003003_pt1 | contig 18682 bp, 13 predicted proteins | sample III_Palsa_N1_3_FD_200449 | JGI IMG/M metagenome (GOLD analysis project Ga0302311, IMG submission 200449) | Peat permafrost microbial communities from Stordalen Mire near Abisko, Sweden - III_Palsa_N1_3 | ecosystem: Environmental > Terrestrial > Soil > Palsa > Peat permafrost | place: Sweden... | reverse complement strand
GCCGTCTATTGTCCACTCGAAACCACCGTCGACGCAGTGAAGCGCCTTCACGGGTTGCTCGCCTTCCACCGTCGCAGCGGCGGGGCGTACCGACATCGGCCGATCCGCAACACGACACACGACACACGATAATGGTTTCAGTTTTATATTCAGATTGGCGCCAGGCCTAGCGGCTTCTGTGCCGGCGACGGCCTCGCGCCGTTTGGATCTGAAGCCAGTCCGTCGACGCACAGCTTGCGCCCGGCGACGCGCCAAAGGCCTGAACCATCCGGGTGACGTGGACGAGCTGACCCAAGCGACGCGGCGCTGGCGAGCTGCGAGGTCGCGGGCGCCGCCGATCTGGCGCCGCTGGGAGGCCGCCCGAGGGATCGCGGCCATGGTCGACGCCCTGGCCATGTTCGCCGCCAATCCGATGTTGCCGGCCAAGGAAGCCAACACCGTGCTCGCGCGCCTGAAATTCATCCGCGAGGGGATAGGGATTCTCGACTGACGCCGGGTCGGCCTGGGGTCCGCTCAGGCGGCAACGGCCTTGCGCAACTCCGCCATCCACGCCCAGCGGGGATCAGGTCCGCCGAAGCCCGCGGACATGGTGTTGGCGACATAGGCCGCGGCCACGCCGCTCTCCGGATGGGCGAAAGCGATCCGGCCCCCTGCCCCGTCGTGACCGAACGATCCCGGGCCCATCCTGTCCGTCGCCTCGCTCGCGAGTTGGTAGCCCAGGCCGTAGCCGCCGCCCGGCAAGCCGAGGGCGACCAGCTTTCCCAAGTCGCCGGCCGGCGTCATCGCGCCGGTGCGCAGCGTCCGGGCTTTCTCGACCGTTTCAGGCTTCAGCAGCCTCACGCCATCGACCTCGCCAATCATGGCTGCGTACATCTTGGCCAAGGACGCGGCGTTGGTGATCCCGTTTCCCGCCGGCACCTCGGCCGCGCGTGTCGCCGGGTTGTTCATGTCCTCGATCAACTCGGCGGTATGCTGGGTGGAGAGCAGGGTGACCTTGGCCAGGCGGGTGCTCAGGTCGATGCCGATGCCCTCCAGGAGCTTGGCGATCATATCGGGCGCGAGGGCCTGGCCGGCGCTGAAGTGGGGCGCTACTCGCGCGTCCTGCTCCGGCGGCAGACCGATCCAGAAATCCAGGCCAAGCGGGCCGCTAATCTCTTCGGCCAGATGCCGCGAAACGCTCTTGCCCGTCACCTTGCGGACCAGGCCGTCGAGCAGCGAGCCAAAGGTGATCGGGTGGTAGTGACAGGAGGCGCCCGGTGTCCAGACCGGGGTCATGGCCACCAGCGCCGGCAGGTGACGATCCAGTTCGAGCATATCGTGCGCGACGAGCCCGCTTTCAGGATCGAGACCCGGCAAGCCGACCGAATGGCTCATCAGGTGCCAGACCCGTGCGTCGCCTTTACCGCCAGCCGCGAACTCCGGCCAGTAGTCGGTGACCTTGGCCTCGTAGTCGATCAGGCCGCGCTCGGCCAGGCGATGGACCACTGCCGCCGTCGCGCCCTTGGTGCAGGACATGATGATGGTGAGGGCGTTTTCGTCGTAGGGCCGGTCCTTGATCTTGTCCCGCCCGCCCCAGATGTCGACCACCTTCTGGCCGTGACGATAGATGCAGAGCTGGGCGCCGCCCTCATCCGCGGCCTGAGCCGACGCAAACGAGTCCCGGACGCCTTCGTAGCCGCGCGCGACAAATCCACCAACCGTCATGACTTCCTCCTATCCCTGCGTCTTGATACTGACGCGTCAGTCAACAGCACGAGACTACGTGCTTGTCGCCCTCAAAAACGGCCGCACGCTTTCTGGCGCTATCCGGACCGGCCCGAAACCGACGAGGCTTTCGAACATATGGCGCGCTTTTCACCCGGCGCATGGGTTAGGTCTGAAACCTCAGTTGATCTATCCGCCGCCGCGGCCTAAGGCGCGAAATATCGACATGACAGGACAGACGAATGCTCAAGGGTAAAGTCGCCTTGGTCACTGGATCCACCAGCGGCATCGGCCTCGCCATCGCCCGGGCCTACGCCCATGAAGGCGCCAATGTCGTCATCAACGGCTTTGGCGACGCCGAAGCGATTGAGGCCGAACGGGCCGGGATCGAGCGCGAGTTCGGGGTCAAGGCGATTTATTCGAACGCCGACATGAGCAAGGGCGACGAGATTGCCGCCATGGTCGCCTCCGCCGAGGCTGACCTTGGATCGGTGGACATCCTGGTCAACAACGCCGGCATCCAGTTCGTCTCGCCGATCGAGGAGTTTCCACCCGAGAAGTGGAACCAGATTATCAGCATCAACCTGTCGGCCGCCTTCTTCGCCATCCGCGCCGCGGTCCCGGGCATGAAGACCCGCAAGTGGGGCCGGATCATCAACACCGCCTCGGCCCACGCCCTGGTCGCCTCGCCGTTCAAGAGCGCCTATGTCTCGGCCAAGCACGGCATCGCCGGCCTGACCAAGACGGTGGCTCTGGAGACGGCGGCCTTCGGCGTCACCGCCAACGCCATCTGCCCCGGCTACGTCTGGACGCCTCTGGTCGAAAAGCAGATTCCGGACACCATGGAAGCGCGCCACATGACGCGCGAGCAGGTCATCAACGACGTGCTGCTGACGGCTCAGCCAACCAAACAGTTCGTCACCGTCGAGGAAATCGCGGCCCTGGCCGTCTACCTTGCTTCCGACAACGCCCGGTCGATCACTGGCTCGATCATCTCCATCGACGGCGGCTGGACGGCGGCATAGCTGTCGTGCGCCGACGTCCGGCTAGTCGCGCATGACCGTCGCAAGCGTCTGAGCCGCGCCGACGGCGTAGAGCATTCCGAGCCATTTGCCGACCGTAGTCGAAAACACCGCATTGTCCGCCAGGTCGCCGAACAGGGGCGCGATGCGCAGGAGCGGCATGGGGTCCGCCCCGCCTTCCCGCGCGCGCTCCCGGAGCAGGTCGGCAAGGGGATGGCGGACCTCGATCGGCGCGCCCGCCTCATCCTGGCCGCTCACCCGCCGCAGCCAGGCGGCAACGGCGAAGGCCAACAGGTCGATCGATTGGCCTTGCGCCAGGCGATCGCGGATCGGGTCGAGCAGATAGTTGAGCGCGGCGTCGGCGTTCACCCGGTCGACCGTGTCGCCGATGTTCGGGTTGGCGAAACGGTCGACGAGTTGAGCCTTGTAGGCGCCGATATCGACGCCGGGCACGGGCATCAGTGTCGGCCCCGTCTCGCGATCCATCAGCGCCGCCATATAGGCGCGGACCACCGGGTCACGCAGGGTCTCATCGATATAGACATAGCCCAGCAGCCGACCAGGGCCTGAGATGGCAAGGTGGCTGGCGTTGAGTAGGCGCAGCTTCATGAATTCGTAGGGGGCGACGTCGTCGACGAATTGGGCGCCGACCTGATCCCAGGCGGGGCGGCCATCCGCGAACCGGTCCTCGATTACCCACTGAGTGAAGGTTTCCGAGAAGACCGGCCACGCATCCTCGACGCCATAATCTTGCGCCAGATGGGCGATGTCGTCAGGCCGCGTGATCGGCGTGATCCGGTCGACCATGGTGCTGGGGAACCGGCCGTGATCAGCGATCCAAGTCGCCAGCGCGGGATCCTGCGCCTGGGCAAGATCGAGCACGGCGCGTTCGAGCACCTGGCCGTTGTGCTGGATGTTGTCGCAACTCATGGCCGTGAAGACCTTGCCGCCGCCGACCATACGTCGCCGGTAGGCTTCGACGATCAGCCCGATCGCGCTGGTCGGACGGCGGGGGTTCGCCAGGTCCGCCGCGATGGCGGAATGGTCCATATCCAGCCGCTTGGTGGCGCGGTTCAGGCAATAGCCATTTTCGGTGACGGTCAGGCTGACGATCCGCGTTTGCGGCTGGGCCATCGCCTCGAGCAGCGGCTCCGGGTTCTTCGCCGCATGGATGACGCTGGTCAGGGACCCGATGATCTGGGCGTTTTCGGTGCGGGCGTCCCGCTCGACCAGGGTGTAGAGCCAGTCCTGCGGCCCAAGCGCCTCGACGATCCTGGCGTCGCCGGGCAGAAGCCCCGCCCCGACGATGCCCCAGCCGAGACTTCGGCGGTCGAGGTTCATCAGCGCGTGAGTGTATCGCGCCATATGGGCGCGGTGAAAGCCGCCCAGGCCCAGGTGCACGATCCCCGGCTGAACCATCGCCGGATCATAGGCGGGAACAGCCACACTGCCGGACAGACCTTGAAGTGATGCGCGGCAGAGCTTGGTGCGAGTCATGTCGGCTGGTGTAGGCGAGGAAGGCGGCGTCGGGAAGAACCGCCTTCCCGGCGTCAGCCGAAGGTGAAGGCGAAGGCCTGCACCCCCGGATCCAGCACCTCGATCTCGAATGTGCGGTCCCGCACGGCGCCCCTCTGCCGGACGAGCTGGTAGAGCCGCTGGCTGGTCACCACGCCATGCCCGTCCGCTCCGACATCGACACCGTGGTCGTCGCCGGGAGGCTGGCCGTCGATGAGCACGCGAAAGCGCAAAGGCTTGCCGTCGGCGGCGGGGCCAAGCACCAGGTGCAGATCGCGGGCGTGGAAGCGGTAGATGATCCGGGCGCCGGCGGCGTTCGCCGTGGCGTGCTCCGGACCCACCGTCCAGGCGCCGGCAAGGCCCCATTGGTTCAGCACCGTTGGCGGGCTCAAAGCATAGGCGGTGCGCGCATCCTGGATGAAACCCCCGGCGTTAGCGACGTTGGCGGCCTTCTCATAGCCGACATAGGTCTCATGGGACCGCAGGTCCTTCATGTTCGCCGCCGCCAGGGCGCCCTGGCCCTGCACCTGGGCGATGTCTGTGGCGACCCCGGCCGCGCCGTTCTCGGCAAGCAATTTCTGGATGATCCGCTCCGACTGGTCGTATTCGCCCTCGCCGAAATGGTGGGCGCGAATGCGGCCCTGGCCGTCGATGAAGTAGTGGGCCGGCCAGTAGTTGTTGTTGAAGGCGCGCCAGATGGCGTGGTCGTTGTCGATGGCGACGGGATAGGTCACGCCCAGGTCGTGCACGGCGCGGCGCACGTTGCCAGTATCGCGCTCAAAGGCAAACTCAGGGGTGTGGACGCCGATCACCACCAGGCCTTGCGCCTTGTACTTCTGGGCCCAGGCCTCGACGTAGGGCAGCGAGCGCAGACAGTTGATGCAGGAGTAGGTCCAGAAGTCCACCAGCACGACCTTGCCGCGCAGGCTCTGGGCCGTGAGCGGGGGCGAGTTCAGCCACTCCACGGCGCCAGTCAGCGGCGGCATCACGCCTTCGACGGGCAGCGGGCCGTTGGACACCGTCTGGGCCGCCGGCGTCTTGGCCATGCGGAAGCGATCCAACAGCGACTGTTCGACAGAGGTGGTGCTGGCGGTCGACAGCTTGGCCAGCAGGCCGGTGTCGAGGCCAAGGCCGATGGCGACCACCCCGGCGATCACCAGCACCCCAAGCACGCGCCGGACCCGTTCCCCGGCCTTGAGCGAGCGTTTCATGGCGGCGAACACCCGCCCGCCGATGAGCAGGGCCAGCCCCAGCGAGGTCGCCGCGCCGGCGGCGTAGGCCAACAACAGCAGCGAGGTCTGGACGCTGGCGCCCTGAAGCGCCGCCCCTGTCAGGATCAAGCCCAGGATCGGACCCGCGCAAGGCGCCCATAGCAGGCCGGTGGCGATCCCAAGCAGAAAGGAGGTGATGACGCCGCCGTCGGTCCCGCCGTTGGGATTGGCCGACTCCGACAGCCTCGAGCCCAGCGCCACCAGGGGGCGGGTGGCGCGATCGGCCAGGGCGGGGAACAGCAGCAGCAGGCCAAACAGGCCCAGGATGACCATGGCGCCGATCCGGCCATAGCCATTGGCCTTGACCACCCAGCCGCCGCCCACCGCAGCCAGGGTGGCGACCGCGGCGAAGGTCACCGCCATGCCCAGCAGCAGGGGAAGCCCGCTGCGAATGAAGGGCTTGTCCGCCCGGGCAAAGACAAAGGGAAGCACCGGCAGAATGCAGGGGCTGACGATGGTGAAGACGCCGCCGAGGTAGGACAGGATAAACAGGATCATGACGAGGCGGTCACCGGGCCATTCGAGGTTTCATACGCCCCCTGTCGGGAGCGGTTCGACTGCCAGTACGGCTGGCCCGGTCCGATGGTTACGGCGGCCAATTTCCCAATAGTCACCCCCGGAGCGTTGCACTCAAGGCTTCGCCTCATTGCAGCCGTGAATAGATCAGGCCTCGCGCCAGCCAACAACCGACCATCACGCTCTTGACCCTGCCCTCGCCATCGCGCTGAAACGCCAGGGTCCAGTCTCCCGGAGGCGTATGGTCCAGGGCGCGGGGGCACGGGAGGGCCCAGAGGTCCGGGCCGATCGGATCGAGCAGTTCCATCCGGCCGAGACCCAGGAACCCGGAAAACCCGCCGTAGAGCACCCCGCCGGCGTCGACCACGGTCACCCGCGCGTCCAGTTCCGCGCAGTGATACGAGCCGGCGACGTCTGGGGTTGGCGCGCCCGGGCGGGGGCTGAGGATGCTGCTCTGGTTATCGCTCGGCAGGGTCAGTTGAAGGCCGCCCTCGCCTGGCTGAAGTCGCGGCCCCTCGCCGGCGCCGCCATCGGCATTGAGATCCAACAGGACCGGCCCGTGGCCATAGCGCAGCCGGACCCGCCCTGGCGGCCCAGCCTCGATGCGCACGGAAAGGCCGGTCTCGGGCTCGACATAGGCGCCCAGCCATTCCGGCGCGGCGTGATTGACATCAGCGATCGGCCGCTCCTCATCCAGCACCGCCGCCAGCATATCCACCGCGGCCTCATGGGCGTCGGACAGGTGGTTGAACATGACCACCACCGAGATCCGCTCGGCGGGCAGATAGACCCGATGGCTTCGCCAGCCGCGCAGGGCGCCCCCGTGGCCCACGCTATCCCGGCCCAGGGTCTTGCCCCGGCCAAGTCCGAAGCCGTAGCCGGCGGCGGCGCCGTCGCTGAAGCTCACCGGCGCGGACATCCGGCCGTAGAGGCTCGCGGGATCATCGCGCGCCGCGTCGATCCAGCGCTCCCAGGCGATCATATCGTCCAGGCTGGCCGCCATGCCCGCGTCGCCGGTCCAGAGGATGCGGTTCTCCGCCGCGCGAAACCCGCCCAGCGCCATCGGCTCATAGCCCTCGGCCCCGTCCGGCATGGCGCGGGTGTCGGCGGCGAGGAAGGCCTCGCCCATGCCGACGCGGTCGAAGATGCGGGTGCGCAACAGCTCGGCGAAGCTGCGCCCGGTCCGATCCTGAAGGATGTCGGAGAGGATGCGGAAATTCTGGTTCACATAGGAAAAGCGCGTCCCCGGCGTGAACTGCAGCGTCCGTGTCCCGGAAATGACCTGGGCCGCCTCCGCGTCGCCAAAGAAGGCTTCAGTGGGCGAGCCATGCAGCATGGCCACGGCCCAGTAGTCGCGCAGACCCGACTGATTGTGGCACAGGTGCAGCGCCCCCGGCGCGGGCTGCTCCAGCTTCGGCAAACGCGCGGCGACATCTCCATCCAGCACGGTGGGATCGGCGAAGGCGTCAAGCACCAGGGCGCAGGTGAACTGTTTAGTGACCGAGCACATGCGGAACGGCGTCCTGGGCGTAAAGGCGATGCGCCGCTCGGCGTTGGCGTAGCCCCAGGCATGCCGCGCCAGCACATGCCCCTCTTGCAGCACGGCCACCGCCCCGCCGGGACCCGGATAGGCGGGGGCAAGGCGGGCGATGGCTCGATCAAGACGCACAGGCAAGGTATTGGTCACGATGGATGCTCCTGAGTACAGATCCAGCCTATCGCGTGGCCTGGGAGCCCACACGATCAAACCGCTTGAGCTGTCAGCTTATTCCGCTTGAGCCGCCGCCAGCGCAACCGCCAAGCTTCGCAAACGTTGCCCTAGCTCGCTTGGAGAATCGACATGCTGGGTATCATCGCCGCCATTCTGGTCGTCTGCTGGCTGCTAGGCTTCCTCGTGTTTCACGTTTCGTCGTTCCTGATCCACATACTGCTGGTGGTGGCCGTCATCATGATCGCCCTGCACTTCCTGCGCGGCCGATCAACCTGAGGCGCTGGCGGGCGCCTTATCGCGCCGCGCCAATCCCATCGACCGCGCGGGCGACCGCCTCGACCGGCGAGCGCGACAACCTGTCGACCCGCTCGAAGTTGCGCCTCGGATCGTAGGTGGGCTCGGCTGGGATGAGGCTGTGCATCTCCAGCCGGCCACAAGCCATCAGCACGGCGGCGGCGGCCAGGAAGGCGTCGTGGCGGCTCTGGGCCAGTGACAACTGCGCCGCGCGCAGGTTCTCGTCCGCGATCAGCACATCCAGCGTGGTGCGCAGGCCATAGCCGTATTCGGCCTGGGAGCCCTTCAACGCCGTCTCCGCGGCCTTCACCTGGGCCTGCCCCGCGGTGACGCCGATCCGGCCTGACAGCAGTTGGCTCCAGGCTTGCGAGACGCTTTGCACCACCTGCCGTCGAACCGCCTCGATCGTCACCACATCGCTGCTGTTCTGCGCCTGCGCCTGGCGAACCTGCGAGGCGGCCAGACCGCCGGTGAGCAATGGCAGGGTGAAGGTGACGCTGGCGCTTTCGTTGGGTCCATAGGACCGGGTGTCCAGCGGCGAGATCGGACCGATGTAGCCCACCGACCCCTGCAGGGCGACGGTGGGGTGATAGGCCGACTTGGCTGCGGCGATCTGGTCGTGGGAGGACTTCTCCTTCAACTGGCTTTGCAGCAGCAGCGGATTGGAGGCCTCGGCGAGGTCGAAGGCTTCATCCACCGACTTGGGCATTCCCGGCAGGTCCGCGGGATCGATCAGTTCGCCGGGCGGACGGCCGATCGCCGCCTCATACTCGGCGCGACTGATCTGCAGCTGCGCCTGGGCGGCGGCGAGGGACGCGCGGGCCGACTCCAGCTGGGCCTGGGCCTGGGCGACGTCGGTCTTGGTCACCTGGCCGAGATCGTACTTGGCCGAGGACTCCGCCACCTGATGCTCCAGGGTGGTCATGTCCGCCTGGCGAACCTGCAGAATCTGCTGGTCGCGCAGCACGTCGACATAGCCTTGGATCGCCGACAGCAGCACCTGGGATTCCACCGAGCGCAGATCCTCGCGCCCGGCGCCGACGGAAGCCTCCGCCGCCCGCAAGGCCCAGGTGGTGCGCCCGCCGGTGTAGAGGGGTTGGGTGATGTTCAGCGCCGGCGCGCCAAAGTTGCTCGTGCCGAAGCCCTGATTGAAGCCGGTCGAATTGGGGCCGCGCGCGAACTCACCCTCGGCGGTCAGGCTGGCGGTGGGGGCAAGGCCCGCCTTGGCCTGGACATAGCTCTCATCCAACGCCTGCTGCTGATAGCGTTGGCTTTGGAGCGTCGGATTGCCCTGGTAGGCCAGCGCCAGCGCGTCCTGAAGCGTTTCGGCCAGGCAGGGCGCGGCCGTGGCGGCGATCGCGACGGCGCAGAGCGCAATCCGGCCGCTTCGGTGCAAGGGGCGAAACCTACTCATGGCGCAGCGCCTTTGCCGGTTCGGAGCGGGCGACGGCGAAGGCCTGACCGGCGACCGTGCCAATGGCGATCAGGAGGGTCAGGACCGTCGCGCTGAGGAAGTAGGCCGGGCTCAGGCTGATTTTCTGATCGAAGGTCGACAACCAACCCCGCATGGCGATCCAGGCCAGCGGCCAGGCGATCAGGTTGGCCAGCAGCACCGGCCGCAGAAACTGGCTGACCAGCAGTTGCAGGATGTCGCGCGTCGAGGCGCCGAGGGTTTTGCGGATGCCGATCTCCCGCACCCGCCGCGCGGTGTTGAACGAGGCCAGGCCATACAGACCGACGCAACCGATCAGCACCGCCAGGACGGCGCCGATGATGAACAGCCGGCCGTGCTGGTCGTCGGCCTGATAGTAGCGCTGGAGGCTGTCCTCGACGGTCTTGGCGCGGAACGGCGCCGCGGGGACAATGCGCCGCCAGTCGGCTTCCATGCGATGCATCAGCACGTCCGGCGGGGTGGCCGTGTAACGGACGGCGGCGACCTGGCTGTCAAAGTCGCTGGTGCTGAGGTCGTAGATGGTCGGGGACGGCGGCGCGTGCGGCGCCTGGAAGCTGATGTCCTCGACCACCCCGACGATGGTCGCCGGCGTGAATCCGCCATGGTTATCCGAGATCGATATTGCCTTGCCGAGCGCATCCGTCGGGCCGGCGAACCCCAGCAGCCGAACCGTCGCGATATCCGCCACCGCATTGCGGGACGCCCGCGGTCCGCCGGACTGAACAGCCGCCGAGATGGGCGCGGAAGCATTGTCGCCCCCGTGCGCCAAGTCGACCAGACGGCCGGCCGCCAGCCGCGCGCCATAGGTGCGGAAGAAGTCCGGCTTGATGGTCACATAGTTGATGCTGACGCCGTTGCTCTGACCGCCCGGCCGCTTGGTCAGCTCGGTGTCGACACTATTGGTCGCCCCGGGGCCGATATCCGCGGCCGTGGCGCTGGCCACCCCAGGCAGGGTGCGCCAGGCGTCCAGCAGGCTGTCGCGCTCGGCCCCGGTGATGGCTGAATCATTGAACGACCGCACAACGATCAGGCCGTCCCGCTTGAAGCCCAGGTCAGCGTGGCGGAGGTAGTCGGTCTGGTCGACGATCACCACCGTGGCGATGGTGAAGGCGATGGCGATGGCGAACTGCACAAGCACCAGGGCCTCGCGCACCCGGCCGCCGCTGCGGCCGCCGCCGGGGGTGCGGGCCGAAGCCAGCACCGCCGCCGCCTGAAACCGCGACAGGACCAGCGCCGGATAGACCCCGGCCCCCAGCGCCACCGCCACAGTGGCGACCAAGACCGGGATCAGGATGCTGTCGGACTGGATGTAGTTGATCTTCAGCGCCAAACCGCCAGCGGCGTTGACCAGGGGCAGCGCCAGCTCGCACAGGGCCAGGCCGATCAGCGACGCCAGAAACGCGGTGGCCAGCGCCTCGCCCATGAACTGGCCGATCAACGCGGGCGATGTGGCGCCCATGACCTTGCGCAGCGCCACCTCCCGCGCCCGCAAGCCCGCCCGCGCCGTCGCCAGGTTGACGTAGTTCACCCCGGCCAGCAGCAGCGTCAGCAGGCCCACGGCTCCGATCGCCGCCACCACGGCGGCGGCGTTCGGATCGATCAGGTGCAACGATGTTAAGGGCGCCAGCCGCAAGGTCATCTGCTTGTCCGCGGGGGGCGGTGTGATGTCGCGCGCGCCATGGCGATCGACGAACCGATCGAGGCTGGCGTTCAGCGCCGCCGCCGCTTCGGGCTGGTCGAAGCGCAGCATCGTGGTGACCTCTTCGTCGCCCCAGGTGCGCCAATAGGGCTCGCCGGCCTGCATCTGAGGCGTCAGCGGAACCAGGAAATCGAACTGACGATCGCTATTCGCCGGGATGTCCTTCAGCACGCCGGAAACCCGGTAGCTGTGCGACGCGCCGAGGAAGACGATGTCCAGGCGCTGGCCGATCGGATTGGCGGCGCCGAAGTAGTGTTTGGCCTTGGCCTCCGTCAGGACCAGATCGTCGGGGGCGCTTAGAAGGTTGGCCTTGTCTCCCGCGGCGAGGGGCAGCTCAAAGGTTTGGAAGAAGCTCGGATCGACCAGGTCGATCCGTTCGGCGCTCACCTCCGCGCCCTGGCGGATGGAGCCGCCCTGAGACCAAATCCGCGCGCCCACCAGCTGCGGATAGTCCTCATGCAGTTCGTCGAGGGTTCCGCCCATGGTGTTGTTGTTCGCGCCAGACGAAGCGTAAGGCCCCCGCCAGACGGTGCGCACCGCGTAGATCGACCCGGCATTGGGTATCCAGCGCTCGAAGCCGGTCTCGAACCGGACGTCCAGCCACAGCACCAGGAAAACCGCGACGCCGACCGCCAGTCCGAACACGTTCAGCGCCGAATAGAGCCGATGCCGCGTCAGGGAGCGGTAGAAGGCCAGGAGGGTGTGACCCAACATCTCAGCCGCCCCTCAATGGCTTGGCGCTATTCATCGCGCAGCGCCTTTGCCGGCTCGGACCGCGCGACGGCGTAGGCTTGGCCCGCCACGGTGCCGACGGCGATGATCAGGGTCAGCGCGGTGGCGGCGAGGAAGTAGAGCGGGTTGAGGCTGATCCGCTGGTCGAAGCCGCTGAGCCAGTTCTGCATCGCCAGCCAGGCCAGCGGCCAGGCGATCACATTGGCGATCAGCACCGGGCGCAGGAACTGGCCGATCAGCAGCTTCAGGATATCGCTCGTAGAGGCGCCCAGGGTCTTGCGAATACCGATCTCCTTCACCCGCCGTGCGGTGTTGAAGGAGGCCAGGCCATAGAGGCCCAGGCAGCCGATCCCCACGGCCAGCGCCGCGCCGATGGTGAACAGCCGGCCGCGCTCGTCGTCGCTTTGATAGTAGGGCTGGAGGTTGTCCTCGACGGTCTTGGCTTCGAACGGGGTTGTCGGCGCCACCTGCTTCCAAGCCTGCCGCATATGATCCAGCACGACCTTTGGGTCGGCCTGGCCGTAGCGCACGGCGGCGATGCCGGCGTCGACTTGCTTGGTGGAGAAGAAATAGACCGTTGGCTGCAGGGCCTCTCGCGGCGACCGGAAGCGGATGTTGTCAACGACGCCGACAACCCGGTACGGCTTGGCGTCCGATCCGCCGCCTTCCCGAATGATCCGCCCCACAGCCGCCTCCGGGCTGGAGAAGCCCAGAACCCGCGTCGCATTCACGTTCAGCATCACGTTGCGCGGCGGGCTCGACGACGGAGCCTTCGACGCGTCGGCCGCGGGAGGAGGTGTGGTGGGCGGAGCCGCGGCGGGCGGCGGCGAACTGGCCGCGTCCTCCACCTTGTACTCATCCAGTCCGTAGGCCGGCCCCAAGGATCGGCCAGCGATCACGCGAGCGCCATAGGTCTGCAGGAAATCGGGACCCACGACTTCCCAGTTCAGGCTGAGGCCGTGGCCCTTGTCCCCCGGCAGGGTGAAGTTGCTGCCACTGGTGCTGTGGGTGGTGCCGGGCGAGCTCATGGAGACGGTGGCGCTGGTGACGCCAGGCTGCCCGCGCCAAAGGGTCAGGATCGACGAGCGTTGAACGGCGGTGACGGACTCGTCGTCGTAGTTGCTGACAACGATCAGGCCGTTGCGGACAAAGCCCAGGTCGGCGTGACGCAGATAGCGGCCCTGGCTGACGATCACGCCGGTGGCGATGGTGAAGGCGATGGCGATGGTGAACTGGAAGATCACCAGCCCCTCCCGCACCCGCGCGCCGCCACGCCCGCCGCCCGGCGTCCTGGCCGAGGCCAGCACCCCGGCGGGCTGGAATTGAGAGAGCACCAGCGCCGGGTAAGCGCCCGCGCCCAGCCCGACCAAGACCGTCAATAGCGCGAGCATGGGCAGCACGCCGTCCTCACCCAGATAGTCGATCTTCAGCGACAGGCCGCCGGCGGTGTTGATCAACGGTAGGGTCAGCTCGCACAGGGCCAGGCCGATCAGCGCCGCGATGGTCGCGGTGATCAGCGATTCGGCCATGAATTGGCCAACCAGCGAAAGGCTGGTGGCGCCCATGACCTTGCGCAGCGCCACTTCCCGCGCCCGCAGGCCGGCGCGCGCCGTGGCGAGGTTGACATAGTTCACGCCCGCCAGCAGCAGGGTCAGCAACCCGACCACGCCGATGGTCGCCACCACGACCGCGTCCTTGGGATCGATCAGGTGCAGCGCCTGAAGCGGCGCGGTGCGCAGCTTCAGGGTGTTGTGCGCCGGATCGGTGAGATCGGCCTTGCCGTGCCGGTCGGTGAAGCGATCGAACTCATTGTCCAGGACCGCCGCCGCCTCCGGTGTGTCGAAGCGCAGATAGGTGGTCAGCTGTTGGCTACCCCAATGGGTCCAATGGTCTTCATGGGCGACCATCTGCGGGGTGATCGGCGCGACCAGATCGAGTTTCAGGTCCGAGTTTTTCGGCGCGTCCTTCATCACCCCCGCGACGCGGTAGTCATAGACCGCGCCGCGCAGCTGGATCGTCAGGCGCTGGCCGATGGGGTTGGTCGACCCGAAATACTTCTTAGCCAAGGTCGCGCTGACCAGCAGGTCGTCCGGCCGCTGAAGCAGGCTGGCCTTGTCACCGGCCAACATCGGCAGGTCGAACACCTTAAAGAAGCCGGGATCGACCAGCTCGATCTGCTCCGAGGTCACCTGCGACCCCTGCCGGACTGTGATCCGGGAATCCCACACCCGCGTGCCCACCATCTGGGGATAGTCGGCGCGCAGTTCGTCCAGCAGTCCGCCCATGCTGTCGTTGTCGGGCGGAAGGGTCTCGCCGGTCAGGGTCCAGAACGAGCGGACCACATAGACCTGTGACGCACTTGGAATCCAACGCTCGAAACTGGTCTCGAACCGCACATAGAGCGCCAGCACCAGGAACACCGCGATCCCCACCGCCAGGCCGAGAATGTTCAGCGCGGCGTAGAGGCGATGCTTGGTCAGGGCGCGATAGAGGGTGAGCAGGTAGTGCCGGAACATCCGCTCGCGCCTCAGATTTCGCGGCGGGCGGAGACGACGATGCGGCCGTCGAGCATGTCGATCCGGCGCTTGGCCATGTCGGCGTGGCTGGGGGAGTGGGTGACCATCACCACGGTCGCGCCGTCCTCGTTCAGGCTCTGCAGGATGCCCATCACCTGGGCGCCATTTTCGGTGTCGAGGTTGCCGGTCGGTTCGTCCGCCAGGATCAGGCTGGGTTGGCCGACGATGGCTCGGGCGATGGCGGCGCGCTGCTGCTGACCGCCGGAGAGCTGGTGCGGGTAGTGCCGCGCCCGGTGGGCGATGCCGACCCGGTCCATGGCCGCCTGCACCCGCGCCTTCCGGTCCTTGCCGGCCCATTTGCGGTAGACGATGCCCAGCTCGACGTTCTCGGCGACGGTCAGTTCGTCGATCAGGTTGAAGCTCTGGAATACGAAGCCGAGATTGTCGCGGCGTAAGCGGGCCAGCTCCGCCTCGGCCATGTCGGTGACCTCCAGGTCGCGGAACATGTATTTGCCGCTGGTGGGCCGATCGATGGTGCCCAGGATGTTCAGCAGGGTGGACTTGCCGCAGCCGGACGGACCCATGATGGCGACGAACTCGCCCTCTTCGATCTGGAGCTCAATGGACTTGAGCGCCGTGGTCTCCACTTCATCGGAGCGGTACAGGCGATGGACATCGGCGAGGACAATCATGGGGCGGCCTTCTCGAACCGGGATCAGTGCAGGATGAGGTGGGTGGACTTGGCGTAGCCGTCGTAGCTGGACGTCACCACGCGATCGCCGGGGTGCAGGCCAGAGGTGATTTCCACCTGTTGCGGGTTGCGCCGGCCGACGGTTATTGGGCGGCGATCCGCGCGATGGCCCGAGCTGTCGAGGACGAAGGCATAGCTTCCGCCGCCCTCCTCCAGCCAGGCGCCGTTGGGCGCCACCAGGGCCTGCTGGGTGTCGCCCAGAGTGATCCGCACGTCGGTGCTTTCGCCCCGGCGCAAGGCGGTGTTCGGCGGCTTGTTGAAGGTCAGCTCGACGCGGAAGCGGCCGTTGCTCACCTGGGGCAGGACGCGGGAGACAGTCAGGGCGACGCTGTGGCCATCGAAGTCGGCGGTGGCCGGCTGGCCGGGAGTGACCCGGCCGAGATAGAATTCATCGACGTCGGCGGTCAGCTTGTAGGCGCCTTCGGAATCGATCTGGCCGACGGGGTCGCCCGCCTTCAGCGATTGGCCGGGCTGCAGGGTAAAGTCGGTCAGGCGGCCGGCTACCGGGGCGCGGACCACCAGGGCGTCGAGGCTGGATTTCACCACCGCCAGATTGCTGTTCAGGCTGGAGCCGGTCTGGCGGATCTGCGAGGCTTGGTCAGCCGCGATGGCGCTCTCTTCCTGCTCGCCGGCCTTCAGCGCCTTCAGGCGATCGCGATAGTAGTTGGCTTCGTCGGTGAAGCTTTTGACCTCGGCGTCGGAAACGAAGCCAAGATCATGGAGATGCTGGCGGGTGTCGAGATCATGCTGGGCCTTCAAGAGGCTATAGCTCGTCTCGGAAATTTCCTTTTCCCGATCCAGCCGGTTGCGCTCGAGGGCCAGCTGTTGGGCGCTGGTGTCGCCAAGCCGGCCGGCGATCTCCGCCTCCTTCGACGTCACGTCCAGCTTCAGCTGCGGGTTGCTCAAGGTCGCCAAGGAGGCGCCCACCGCCACTTCGGACCCGTCCAGAACGATGACCTTGTCGACCTGTCCCCCGGCCACGGCGGTCACGAACACCGTGCTCAGGGGCGCGATCTCGGCGCGGACGGGCAAATAGTCCTGGAAGGCCGTATTCTGGACGACGCCGATCTCCAGGCCGCCCCCCTTCACCGACAGGCTGTTCGGCGGCGGCAGCATCCGGATCAGGAAGATGGCGACGACGATCGCGGCGACCACGCCGGCGCCAATCTTCATCGGCGGGGTGAAGCGCGCGCGCGGCTTCTCAATGCGGCGATCCATGCTGGGACCTGGCGCGAAAGGCGCGGGCTCTGGGCCCTGTTCGGAAGTGTTCGGTTCGGTCACGGGCTGCTCTTTCGAACCGTCAGTGTAGCGCGACCGTCGCCAAAACTAACAGATTGGGTTTATTGACATTTTTCGGACTTTGGACTTGCATGTGTTCGGCTAAATATGAAGTGTCCGATTCCGAACATGCAAGACCCCGCGTCAACCCCCAAAGATCACGTGCTGTTCGTCGATGACGATCCGGACGTGCTGAAAGCGGCAGGATTGCTGCTCGGCCGGCATGGGTTGCGGATGACGGAAGCCCGCAGTCCGGCCGAGGCCTGGATCGTGCTGGCGGCCGAACCGGTGGACGCCATCCTGCTGGACCTGAACTTCGCCCGCGGCGCCACCTCGGGGGAGGAAGGCTTCCGCTGTCTGGACGACATCCTGGCCCGCGACCCCGACGCCGCCGTGGTGGTGGTCACCGGGCACAGCGGCATCAATATCGCGGTGGCGGCGATGCGGGCCGGGGCGATCGACTTCGTCATGAAGCCCTGGAACAACGACCGGCTCGTCGGCACCATCAACGCGGCTTTGGATTCCCGCCGACGTCGGCTGAAGACAGTGTCATCCGACGATCAGTCCGCCATCTCCACGCCGGACGTCTGGATGGACAGCGCGCCCCTGATGGGAGAGAGCCCGGCGATCCAACGGGTCAGGGACCTGATCCGGCGCGCCGCGCCGACGGACGCCTCCGTGCTGATCCATGGCGAGGCCGGAACCGGCAAGACGCTGATCGCCCGCAATCTGCACCTGCAGTCGGCCAGGGCCTCGGGCCCGTTCGTTCCCGTCGACCTGGCCGGGCTTTCCGTCGAGGAGGCCGAAGCGGCCCTGTTCGGCAGCGGGCGCCAGGGCGGCGCGGTCGATCAGGCGCACGGGGGGACCCTGTTGCTGGAGGAGGTCGCCGCCCTCTCGCCGGTGTTGCAGACCCGTCTGCTCGACCTGATCGACGCCAGCCGGGCCGGGCGCGGAACCCTGGACGTCAGGGTGCTGGCGGTGACGCGGCGGCGCGAGGCCCTGCTTGGCCCCGGCGGCCTGCGCGACGATCTGTTCTACCGCCTGAACACCGTGGAGATCCTGGCCCCACCGTTGCGCGACCGGGGCGGCGACGCCCTGCTGCTGGCGCGGCATTTCCTGCACCTCTATGCGCAACGCTACAGCCGCCCGGTCAAGACGCTGGCGCCGGAGGTAATCGAGACCATTGTCGAAAGCCCGTGGCCCGGTGATGTTCGCGCCCTGCGTCAGGCTATGGAGCGCTGCGTCATCTTCGCCGAGGGCGACAGCTATCAGCTCTCCGACCTGGCCCTGGCCGAGGCGCAACCGGCGCCCAGCGCCCCTCTGCGATCCGATCTGAACCTCGTGGAATCCGAACGCACCCTCATCAGCCGCGCGCTCAAACGCCATAACTTCAACGTCAGCCACGCCGCCAAGGAGCTGGGACTGACCCGCGCCGCCCTCTATCGCCGCATGGCCAAGCATGGACTTTAAGCGCATCGGCTGGCGCGCCCTGAGGCAGGCCCTGCTGTTCGCCTGCGGGATCGGGGTGGTGGTCGCCCTACGGTTCGGGCTCTACGCCTGCACGGCGGTGCTGTTGCTGCTCAGCGTCTGGCTGGCCTCCGTGGCCGTCTGGTCGGTCCATGTGACCGACTCGCCTTCCCCCCGCTCGATCACCGACGCCGCAACACCATCGAAGGCGGAGCAGCGCTGGTTGGGCAGCCTGCTCGACCAGACGCCGGCGCCACTGCTGGTTCTTCACCCCGATGGCGTCATCCACACCGGCAATCGAGCCGCGCGCCTCCTATTCCGTACCGACGACCGGCTGATCGACGCCCCGAGCACCCTTGCGCATGCGCTCAACAGCCCCTCCGCCAATGAGCGGCTTACCGTTGTCCTGGACACCGATGGCGGGCCGAGCGCGTTCGCCCTGTCCATGAGCGACCTTGTCGGACCCGAGGGAGCCTTGCGGCTGGCGGTGCTGCTGGACATCCAGCCGGAAATCCGCGCCGCCGAGGCCGCCGCCCTGCGGGACCTGCTGCAGGTGCTCAGCCACGAGATCATGAACGCCCTGACGCCGATCGCCTCCCTGGCCGGCACCGCGGTGGACCTGCTCTCGGACCAGACCCCGGCGTCGACCGCGCAGGCTCGCGACGCCATCGAGACCCTGGCCAGACGCGCCGAGGGCCTGACCCGCTTCGTCGATGCCTACCGGACCCTGGCGCGGCTGCCGCCCCCCAGCCT
>Ga0302311_10003002_pt1 | contig 18683 bp, 15 predicted proteins | sample III_Palsa_N1_3_FD_200449 | JGI IMG/M metagenome (GOLD analysis project Ga0302311, IMG submission 200449) | Peat permafrost microbial communities from Stordalen Mire near Abisko, Sweden - III_Palsa_N1_3 | ecosystem: Environmental > Terrestrial > Soil > Palsa > Peat permafrost | place: Sweden... | reverse complement strand
CGTGCGTCCCGCCAGCACCAGTTCCGTGCGCCGGATCGTGTAAGGCAGGATGGAGCGTACGGCCGCCGGGTTGTAGCACAGCGGTCCGCGCATATGCGGGTTCCAGAATTGCGGAAAATCATATTGCGACATCCACGAGCGCTCGACCGCGCAGACGAAACCGTTGCTGCCCTTGATCGCGCTGTCGTAGCCGCGAGGCGTCAAGACCAAGATCGTTGCCTTGTCGGCGATCGATGGTGGCGCCGCGCTCTTCGCCAGCGCGATCTCGGCAGAGCGATCCATCAGATACTGATCGAGGGGCGCCATTGCGGCATAGTCCGCGGCGCGAGCAGCGGATGCACACAGCAAAATCGCACCGAAAGCTGCAGCACGTCTCGACAGCATCCATCCCATAATGGCCCCCCGAAAGTCTTCGCGCGCGCGGACGGGGGCCCAAGCCCCCTGATTTCGTCCGAGCATGGCTGATTCCGTCACGAAGCAGAAGGCCGCAAATCCACCCTCTCCAGCCCCCATTCCTATGCCTGATCGGGTTTCCGGCCCGGCGCGCCGATTGCGTCAGTCCGCGCGGGGATTTTTGCGGCCGTGTCGGCCTATAATCCTTAAGATCCCGCCCTCACCCCATATCCCGAGGTGACCCGTGCTCCGCTCGACCCTGCTGGTGGCCTTTCTGGTCGGCCTCGTCGCCTTCGTGGCGGTGCTGGTGCTGAACGGCTTCGGCGATATCGTCCGCGGGGTCACGGTGATCGGCTGGGGCCTGTTGGCAATCGTACTGATCCGGCTGGTGGCGCTGACGCTCGCTGGTACAGCCTGGGGCCTGACGCTCGGGCGCGAGGTCAGCCGGCCGACCTCGCGCTATGTCGGCCTGCGCATCATCCGCGAGGCGATCAATTGCCTGCTGCCGGCGGTCCAGGTCGGCGGCGACATCGTCGGCGGCCGGCTGCTGGCGCAATTCGGCGTGCCGCCCGGCCTCGCAGCCGGCTCGATCCTGGTCGATCTGCTGCTGCAGACCGCGACCCAGGGGCTGTTCGCCGTGCTGGGCCTGTTCGCGCTGTGGGCGGCGTTCGGCGATACGCCGGTCGTGCGCGAAATCGGCTGGGGCCTGGTCGTCGCCGTGCCGGCGCTGGGCGGCTTCTTCATGGCCCAGCGCATGGGTCTGTTCGCACTCGTCGATCACGGCATGGGCGTGCTGCAGCGCTTCCTGCCGGGGCTGATGCCGGACCAGCCGATCGACCTGCAGGCTGGCCTGATCCGGATCTATGCCGCGCGCGGCCGTATCGCCGGCGCTAGCCTGGTGCATCTGCTCGGCTGGTCGACCGGTATCGCGGAAATCTGGTTGGCGCTCCATCGGATGGGCCAGCACGTGAGCTTTGCCGAGGCGCTGGTGCTGGAGAGCCTGGGCCAGGCCGTGCGCTCCGCCGCCTTCGCCGTGCCGGGCGCGCTCGGTATTCAGGAAGGCGGCTTCATCCTGCTGGGCGGCCTGTTCGGCCTGTCCTCGACCACGGCGCTGTCGCTGTCGCTGGTGAAGCGCCTGCCGGATCTGGCGATCGGCCTGCCCGGGCTCGCCGCCTGGCAGCTGCTGGAACTGCGCAAGCTCAAGCTGCCGCTGCTGCGCCGCGGGGCCTAAGCCTACTTGCAGCGATCGATGAAACCCGCGACCAGGTCCGTGATTTCCGCCGGCCGGTCCAGGCTCGGCAGATGGGCGGTGCCGGCCAATTCATGGCCCGACCCGTTCGGCATCACCGTCGCGATATGACGGCTGCGTTCCTGGATATGGGGAAATTCCAGGTCGCCCCAGATTACCAGCGACGGTGCCGAGATCTCGCCCAAACGAGGGTAGGCGGGGGTGACATCCCGGTTCGCCCCGATCGGTGGCGACCGCAGCGCGATGGCATTCATATCGAGGAACAGCCGGCGCGTCGCGCCCATGACCCGACCCTCGCGGGCGAGCGGACCATCCAGCAGAAGCCGCGCCTTGATCGCGTTCAGCCGATCGAGCTCGCCGGCGTCCTGGGCTTGCTTCTGCTCGGCCATCAGGCCCGTGATCTCGGGCGGATAGACCGCCTCCGGTGCGCCGCTGACGTTGGGTGAGATGAGCACCAGGGCCCGGACAGATGACGGGTGCCGCAGGGCTGCGTCGAGCGCGATGCCGCCGCCCTGGGAGCAGGCGACCAGGATCGCCGGCGTGCCGTCGGCCAGGGCATCGATCACCGCCATCAGGTCCGCGACCGGGGAATGATCTTCCGTCTCGGCGCGCGTCTCGCCGAAGCCGCGCCGGTCATAGGCGATGGCCTTGTGGTCGGCGCCGACCGCATCCAGTTGCGCCCGCCACATGCGGCGATCTGCGACGCCGGCGTGCAGAAACACGACGGGGGCGCCGCTGCCGACGACCTCCGCCGCCAGCAGGGCCCGGCCGGACGCGATCTGGTAAAGGCTGCTCACGCCTATTGGTTCGGGGCGGCGGCCGGCGGCGGGTCGGTGGGCGACAGGGCGCTGGGTGGCGGGTCCAGCGGCCGGGTCTGGGTGCTGCGATCCTTGTCGGCCGCCGGTTTCGCCGGCGCATTGGGCGCGTCGCAGCTGGGTTTGGTATGGCTGGTCGGCTGCCCGCCGAACGCGCAGGGGATGTCGTCCTGGAAGAAATGCGGGATGTCTGTCGTAAAGGTCTTGCGCGCGTCGTCGAAGAAATCGGCGCGCGCCGGGGTCGCGGCCATGGCCGCGAGCGCCAGGACCGCGCCGCAACAGGCCAGGCGGACGACCCGGCAGTCATTGGAAGTCAAAGCCGTCTCTCCTGCTTTCGCGGCAGGCGAGCGCTGCCGCAGGTTAGTCGCTCGTTCCTGCCAACGCCCGCTGGATACGGGAAGGTTCCTTGGAGCGGGACGAGCGGCCCAGCCAGTTGTTCAACCGATCCATATAAAGATAGACGACCGGCGTCGTATAGAGCGTCAGCATCTGCGACAGGATCAGGCCGCCGACGATCGAGAAGCCCAGTGGCTGGCGGATCTCGGCGCCGGTGCCGCTGCCGAACATCAGCGGCACGCCGCCCAGCATCGCCGCCATGGTCGTCATCATGATCGGACGGAAGCGCATCAGGCAGGCTTCGTAGATCGACTCCTCGGGCTTCAGGCCGCGGTTGCGTTCGGCCTCCAGCGCGAAATCGATCATCATGATCGCGTTCTTTTTCACGATGCCGATCAACAGGATGATGCCGATCAGCGCGATCACGCTCAGATCGAAATGGAACATCATCAGGATCAGGATCGCGCCGACGCCGGCCGACGGCAGGGTCGACAGGATCGTGATCGGGTGGATGTAGCTCTCATAGAGCACGCCCAGGATGATGTAGACGACGACCAGCGCCGCCGCGATCAGATAGGGCGTGGTCGACAGCGAGGACTGGAACGCCTGGGCGTTGCCCTGGAAGGTGCCGATGATGGTCGATGGCAGCTTCATCTGGGCCTCGGCCTCCTGGATGGCGCTGACCGCCTCGCCCAGCGACGCGCCCTGGGCCAGATTGAAGCTCAGCGTCACGGCGGGGAACTGGCCCTGATGCGCGATCGACAGATAGTTGGTCTTGGTCGTGTCCAGCTTGACGAAGGTCGAGATCGGCACCTGGTTGTTGGTCACCGGCGACTTCACATAGATCTTGTCGAGCGACGCCGGGTCGCCCTGCATCGCCGGCGGCACTTCCAGGATCACGTGATACTGGTTCAGCTGGGTGAAATATTGCGCGACCTGGCGCTGGCCGAATGCGTCATAGAGCGTGTCGTCGATCACCTGCGGCTGGATGCCGAAGCGGGCGGCCGTGGTGCGGTCGATCGTCATGGTCACGGTCGGCGCATTGGTCTGCTGGTCGGTCGCGACGTCGCGCACCATCGACAGCGTGCCGATCTTCTGCTGCAGCAGCGGCGCCCAATGATTGAGCTCGTCCAGGTTGGAATCCTGCAGCGTGTACTGGTATTGCGTCTTGGCCGAGCGGCCGCCGACGTTGATGTCCTGGGCCGCCTGCAGGAACAGCGCGATGCCCTGGACCTGGGCCAGCTTCGGACGCAGGCGGGCGATGATCTGGTCGGCCGAGGTCTTGCGCTCCGGCTTCTGCTTCAGCGTGATGTAGAAATTGCCGTTGTTGCCGGTGCGCGAGCCGCCGGTCGAGCCGACCGAGGAATTGTAGCTGTAGACGTCCGGGTCCTGGCCGATGATTTTCATCAGCTCCTGTTGCTTCGCCATCATGCCCTGGAACGAGATGTCCTGGGACGATTCCGAGATGCCCTGGATGAAGCCGGTATCCTGCTGCGGGAAGAAGCCCTTGGGGATGGTGACGAACAGGAACACGGTCAGGCCGACGGTGGCGAACAGCACCATCAGCGTGAAGAACTGGTGGCGCAGCACCCAGCGCAACCCATAGGCATAGCCGTCGCGCATGCCGTCGAAGAACCGCTCCATCAACAGATAGATCCGGCCGTGCTTGGTATGCGCCTCGTCCTTGAGGAAGCGTGAGCACATCATCGGCGTCAGCGTCAGCGACACGATGGCCGACACCAGAATGGTGACGGTCTCGGTCACGGCGAACTCGTGGAACAGGCGGCCGATGATGCCGCCCATCAGCAACAGCGGGATGAAGACCGCGATCAGCGACAGGCTGATCGACACGATGGTGAAGCCGATTTCGCCGGCGCCCTTGAGGGCCGCCTCCATCGGCTTCACGCCGTCTTCGATATGGCGGACGATGTTCTCGATCATGACGATCGCGTCGTCGACCACGAAGCCCACCGAGATGGTGAGCGCCATCAGCGACAGATTGTCGAGGCTGTAGCCGACCACATACATGACCGCGCAGGTGCCGACGAGCGAGACCGGGACGGTGATGCTGGGGATGACCGTCGCCCAGAAGTTGCGCAGGAACGCGAAGATGACCATGACCACCAGGCCGATGGTCAGGGCCAGCGTGAACTGCACGTCGGAGACCGAGGCGCGGATGGTCTGGGTGCGGTCGGAGATGACATTGACGTCGATCGCCGGCGGGATCGATTCCCTCAGGCGTGGCAGGGCGCTCATCACCGCGTTCACCACGTCGATGACATTGGCGCCGGGCTGGCGGAACACGGCGAGCGTGATGCCGCGCGAACCGCTCTGCCACGAGGCGAGGCGGGTGTTTTCCGGGCCGTCGACGGCTTCGCCCACGTCGCGGATCCGCACCGGCGCGCCATTGTGATAGGCGAGCACGACGTCCTGATAATCCTTGGCGACCGTCAGCTGGTCGTTGTTGTAGATCGTGAAGCTCTGGTTGGCGCCGTCGAAGCTGCCCTTGGGCTGATCGACCGTGACCGTGCCCAGCGTCGTGCGGATATCTTCCAGGCTCAAGCCCATGCTGGCGATCTTGGCCGGATCGATCTGCACGCGTACGGCCGGCTTCTGCTGGCCGAACACGCTGACCTGGGACACGCCCGAGATCTGCGACATCTGCTGGGCCAGCAGCGTTTCGGCCGCATCGTCGACCTGGGTCAGCGGCATGCTGGGGCTATAGACCGCGAGCAGCAGCACCGGCGCATCGGCCGGGTTGACCTTGCGATATGTGGGCGCACTCGGCAGGGTCTTCGGCAATTGCCCGCTGGCGGCGTTGATGGCGCCCAGCACGTCGGTCGCCGCCGCGTCGATGTTGCGGTTGAGGTCGAACTGTACCGTGACGCTGGTCGAGCCCAGCACGCTGGTCGAGGTCAGCTGTGCCACGCCGGCGATCTGCGCCAGCTGCGTCTCGAGCGGGGTCGCGACCGAGGAGGCCATGGTATCGGGGCTGGCGCCCGGCAGCGAGGCGCTGACCTGGATGGTCGGGAAATCGACCTGCGGCAGCGGCGCCACCGGCAGCAGCGGATAGGCGACGGCGCCCACCAGGAACATCCCCGCCATCAACAGCGAGGTGGCGATCGGGCGCTGGATGAACGGGGTCGAAATGCTCACTTGGCGGCGCTCCCCGCCCCAGCGCCAGGGCCGGCACCGGCATCGGCCGTCTGGTTGCTCTGCGGCGTGGCGGCAACCTTGATGCCGACCTTCACCTTGTACTGGCCGTCGACCACGATGCTCTCGCCGGCGGTCAGGCCTTTGTCGACGAGCGTGGTGTTGCCGTTGATCTGGCCGACCTTGATCTCGCGCATTTCGGCGGTGCTGTCGGGCTTGATGACCCAGACGAAGGTGCCGTTCGGCCCGCGCTGCACGCTCTGGGTCGGGATGGTCAGGCCGCCCTTGCGGGTCGCCAGCAGCAGATGCGCGGTCACGAACTCGCCCGGCCACAGCGTGTTCTTCGGGTTGTCGAACGTCGCCTTCAGCTTCACGGTGCCGGTGGTCTGGTCGATCTGGTTGTCGAGCAGCGCCAGCTTGCCTTCGCCCAGCTTGATCGTGTCGTCCGCGGAATAGGCATAGACCGTCAGGGTATTGCCGCCTGCGCGCGCCTGATTGATCGCGTCCAGCAGGCTTTCCGGCAGGGTGAAGATGACCGAGATCGGATGGGTCTGGGTGATGACGACCAAGCCGGTCGTGTCGGTCGCATGTACGATGTTGCCCTGGTCGACCAGGCGGATGCCGGTCAGGCCGTCGAGCGGCGACGTGATCGTGGTGTAGTTCAGATTGACCTTGGCGCTGTCGATCGCCGCCTGATCGACCGCGACCTGGGCGACGCCCTGATCGACCAGCGCGCGCTGGGTATCGAGTGTCTGCTGGCTGACGAATTGCTTGCCGATCAGGCCTTCGTCGCGGGTCAAATCGCGCCGGGAATTGGCCAGCGTCGCGTCGTCCTTGGCCTTGGTCGCGACCGCCTGGGCCAGCACGGCCTGATAGGGATGCGGATCGATCTGCGCCAGCAGATCGCCGGCCTTTACTTCCTGGCCCTCGATAAAAGCGACCTTGTCGAGCTGCCCGTCGACCCGCACCTTGATCGTGACGGTATTGAACGCCTGGACCGCGCCCAGCCCCGTGCGCAGGATCTGGACATCCTCGGCCTTGACCGTGCCAGAGGTCACGGGGACGGCCGGTGCGGCCGGGGGCGGGCCTTCGGCAGCGGCCGGCGTGCGATCCGCGAACCAGGCACCGCCTGCAGCGACCAGCGCAATCGCGACCATTCCCGGAACCCAAGCCTTGCGCATCTCGTCACTCCCGCAGGCCGGCCACAGGGGACCGGCTCAAAATGCTATTACGCTCATTCGTGGAGCGCCCGACCGCCCAGCCATTCTCTTCCGATAAGACTTTCGGATTAAAATAGCATTATCCGCAAAGAATCGGACGCAGAACCTTTTGTTGCGGTGCAAACGTATTAACGGCGCTGGCATAGACCAAATCGATTAATTATATTGTGCCCATGAATGGGACGAATATCGCTGCCGTCGACCTAAACCTGCTGAAGGCGTTCGAGGCGCTGTTGCGCGAACGGTCGGTCACGCGGGCGGCCCTGACGATCGGCGTCTCCCAGCCGGCAATGAGCCATTCCCTGACCCGATTGCGCCATCTGTTCGGCGACGAGCTGTTCGTCAGGCTGCCGCACGGCATGGAGCCGACGCCCAAGGCGCAGGAGATCGGCATGCTCGTCCAGGTAGCGCTCGATCGAATTCGGCGCGCGCTTGACTTGCAGCACGGCTTCGATCCCGCGACCACCCGCCGCAGCTTCACCGCCACGATCGCCGAGTATGCGGAGGTGGCCATGATCGACCAGCTGACCCGGCGCATGGCGCGGTTGGCGCCCGAGGCCGATCTGCGCCTAATGCCGCTGGATTTCACCGCCACGCCCGAGCAGCTCGACACCGGCGGCATCACGCTCGCGATCGGGCATTTCCGTGATCACGCGCCGCGGTTCGGGCGGCGGATGATCTATCGCGAACGGCTGTGCGCGCTGGTCCATCGCCGCCATCCGGTGCTGGCCCAGCCGATGACGGCCGAACAATATGTCGCCTGGCCCCATGTCGTGATGTCGCCCTCGGGCAAGGCGATCCGGGCGATCGACCCGCACCTGTCGGCGCGCGGGCTGAAGCGCCGGGTGGCGGCGACGGTCGGGACCTATCTGGCGCTGGTCCCGATCCTGCGCGCATCCGAGCTGATCGCGACCTTGCCCAGCATCACCGCGGCGACCCTGGCCGAGCTTTCGGGCGATCTCATCCGGATCGAACTGCCGTTCACCCAGTTCGTCGATGTCTCGATGATCTGGCACGTCAAGACCGAGGCCGATCCGGCCGAGCGCTGGTTCCGCGATCTGGTCGCCGACACCGCACGGCCGCTGGGCGACAGCGGCAAGCCCTAGCCGGTCGCGCCGGCGCATCACGGTTTGTTCAAAAACGCCGCCGAAGTGATCTGCTAGGGTCACGCCCAGTCAATCACGCGGATCCTGTCATGATCGTCACCGACACATCCCCGATCCGGGCGGCGGAAATGGTGCTGCCGTGCGCCGATCTCGACGCGACGCTCGGCTTTTTCACGGATCGGCTGGGCTTCCGGGTCGAGGTGATCTTTCCCGCCGACGCGCCGGCGATCGCGGTCGTCGCCGGTCATGGTCTGCGTCTTCGGCTGGAGCGGGACGGCGCCGGCGCGCCCGGCACCATCCGGCTGCTGTGCCGCGATGCCGATGGCTTTGCCGGCGGTGCGCGCGTGCTGACCGCGCCGAACGGCACGCGCGTCGAACTGGTCGACGCCGACTATCCGTTGGTCCTGCCGCCGCTCGTGCCCGGTTTCGTGCTGAGCCGCATGGGCGATGCCGCGGCCTGGGGTGCCGGCCGTGCCGGAATGGGCTATCGCGACCTCATTCCCGGACGGCTCGGCGGCCGCTTCATCGCCTCGCATATCCGCATCGAGCACGGCGGCCCGGTGCCCGACTATGTGCATTTCCACAACGTGCGCTTTCAGATGATCTATTGCCGCACCGGCTGGGTCCGCCTGGTCTATGAGGACCAGGGCGAGCCGTTCCTGTTGGAGGCAGGCGACTGCGTGCTGCAACCGCCGCAGATCCGGCACCGGGTGCTGGAAAGCTCGGCCGGGCTGGAGGTCATCGAGATCGGCTGCCCGGCGCTGCACGAGACCTTTGCCGATGGCGCGTTGCCGCTGCCCAACGGCACCCTCGATCCGGCGCGCGATTTCGGCGGACAGCGGTTTCAGCGCCATATCGCGGCGACGGCGCCCTGGCGGCCTTGGCGCGCGGCGGGGTTCGACTGCCGCGACACCGGCATCGCCGCTGCGACCCGCGGCCTGGCCGGCGCGCAGGTCGTCCGTCCCGGTGCCGCCGATCGAACCGCGGTCATGACCCATGACGGCGAGTTCCTGTTCTTCTTCGTGCTGGGTGGCGAGATGACCCTGCACGCTGGCGGCGAGCATCGTCTCGGGCCCGGCGATGCCGTCACCGTTCCGGCCGGCATGCCGTATCGGTTCGCGGCCTGTGGCGAGGCCTTGAACCTGCTTGAGGTGACGCTGCCCGGCTAGGCAGTGATGCGGAGACGAGGCTTGGCGGCGCCCGTGCCCGGCGCTAGGCTCGTTTCCGACATTGGTTACGCCGCTAAACGATTGACCGTCGGGAGGACCCTGCCATGGCCGAAGCGTTCATTTGTGATGCCGTCCGGACCCCGATCGGCCGCTATGCCGGCGCGCTCGCCGGCGTGCGCGCCGACGATCTGGGTGCCGTCCCGCTTGCGGCTTTGGTCGCGCGCAATCCGGAAGTGGACTGGGCCGCGGTCGATGACGTGATCTTCGGCTGCGCCAACCAGGCGGGCGAGGATAATCGCGATGTGGCGCGCATGGCGCTGCTGCTGGCGGGCTTGCCCGACAAGGTGCCGGGCGCCACGGTCAACCGCCTGTGCGGTTCCGGCCTGGAGGCGGTCGCGGCTGCCGCCCGCGCGATCCGGGCCGGCGACGGCGAGCTGTTCATCGCCGGCGGCGTCGAAAGCATGAGCCGCGCGCCCTTCGTCATGGGCAAGGCCGAAAGCGCCTTCTCCCGCGATGCCAATATCTACGACACGACGATCGGCTGGCGCTTCATCAATCCGAAGATGCAGGAGGCCTACGGCACGGATTCGATGCCCGAGACCGGCGAGAATGTCGCCGCCGACTTCAAGATCTCCCGCGCCGATCAGGACGCCTTCGCCTGGCGCAGCCAGCAGCGCGCCGGCCGGGCCCAGGCATCGGGCCGCCATGCCCGCGAGATCGTGCCGGTGATGGTGAAGCGCGGCCGCGAAATGGTCGAGATATCGACCGACGAACATCCACGTCCGGAGACGACGCTGGAGCAACTGGCGAAGCTGAAGACGCCGTTCCGCGTCGGCGGCACGGTCACCGCCGGCAATGCGTCCGGCGTCAATGACGGCGCGGCCGCCCTGATCATCGCGTCGGAGGCCGCGGCCAAGCGCTACGGCCTGACGCCGCGGGCACGCATTCTGTCGACGGCCGTGGCCGGCGTGCCGCCGCGCATCATGGGCTTTGGCCCGGCACCCGCGACCCGCAAGGTGCTGGCGCGCCTGGGCCTGACCATCGCCGACATCGACGTGGTCGAACTGAACGAGGCCTTCGCGTCCCAGGCGCTGGCCGTCACCCGCGATCTGGGGCTGCCGGACGATGCCGATTTCGTCAACCCGAACGGCGGCGCCATCTCGCTCGGCCATCCGCTCGGCATGAGCGGCGCGCGCTTGGCGCTGACCGCCACGCTCGAACTGGCCGAACGCCAGGCGCGCCGCGCGCTCTGCACCATGTGCATCGGCGTCGGCCAGGGCATCGCCATGGTGATCGAGCGGGTTTGACGCTCGACTTTTACCAATTTCGGCCTAGATGGTGGCAAACGACGATGGCGTATAGCGGGACGTTAACCCGCCATACTCTTTCCTTGTGCCACAAGACCCGTGTGGGTGGACATTCCACCGCATCGCATGTGCCCCGGTTGGTCTGGCTCGATCCTATCCTCTGACCGGAGATCGTTTTTTTCGAGGGATCATGCGCACACTGGAGCGTGCGGCGGTCGGCCTAGTCGGCCTCGCACTGATCGTCATCTTGACCGGCAGCCTTTTGCTGGCGCTCTGGGCGCAAAATGCCGTGAGCGAACGCGAGGCCTGGGTCACCCATACCTATCAGGTGATCGACAAGCTCGCCGCCGAGCGCGCTGCGGTGACCGACGCCGAGACCAGCGCACGCGGCTATGTGCTGACCGGCGACGAGCGGTTCCTCGACACCTACGCCGACAGCATCCGCGCGCTCGACCGTCTGCCGAACGAACTGGCCGATCTGCTCGCCGACAACCCGGGTCAGCTCGCAGAAAGCCGGCGTCTGGCCGTGCTGATAGCACCGCGATTAGCCGTCATGGCCGACAACATCGCCCAGTTCAAGGCCTCGGGTGCCGCGTCGACCCTGGCTGCCCCCACCGGGACGGCGCCGACCGGCAAGGGCATCCGATTGATGGCGCAGATTCGGGCGCAGACGCAAACGATGCGCGAGGCCGAACTCAGCCTGCTGGCCAAACGCACCGCCGAGGCCGATCAGGCCCGGATCGAGAGCCTCAGGGTCTTCGTGGGGGCCGGCGGCGCCATGCTGCTGGTCTTGGCGGCTGCCTTCTCGTTGCTGAAGCGCGAGGAGAAGCGGCGCCAGCAGGCCGAGGCGGCGGCTCGTGCCAGCGAACGCCTGATGTCGATCGTGTTCGATACGGTGCAGGTCGGCATCGCCCTCACCGGCTCGGACGGCAAGCTGCGCCAGGCCAATGCGGCCTTCAACACGCTCGTCGGCCAGGATCAAACGGCACTCATCGGCACGCGGCCGGCATTCTTCGAAGATTTCGCCGAGCCCGGATTGTCGCGCCGGCTGACGGTCGAGCGGCCCGATGGCACGACCCGGGTGGTGCTGGCGGTGGAGAGCGGCATCATCGACGAGACCGGCAGCGCTGGGCGGCTCAAGACCATCGCCGACGTGAGCGAGCTGGAACATGCCCAGGCCGAGCTGGCGGCGAGCCATCAGCGGTTGGCGGCGATCTACGATAGCGTGCTCGACGGCATCATCACCATCAATCCCTCCGGCTCGATCGAAAGCTTCAACCACGCGGCCGAGACGGTGTTCGGCTATCAGGCGGCCGAGGTGATGCGGCGCAATGTGCGCATGCTGATGCCGGAGCCGTTCGCGTCCGCCCATGACGGCTATCTGGAACGCTATCTCGTGACCGGCCAATCCTCGATCATGGGGGTGGCGCGCGAGGTCGAGGGCCTGCGCGCCGACGGCTCGATCTTCCCGATGGAAATCGCGCTCACCGAAACCACGCTGCGCGGTCAGCGGCTGTTCGTCGCCGCCGTGCGCGACATCACCGACAAGCGCGCGCTGGAGCGGGTCAAGAACGAGTTCGTCTCGACCGTCAGCCACGAGCTGCGCACGCCCTTGACCTCGATCTCGGGCGCGCTGGCGCTGATGGCCAAGGGCACGGCCGGCGCGCTTCCGGACAAGGCGCTGGGTCTGGTCGCCATCGCGCGCTCGAACTGCGACCGGCTGGTGCGGCTGATCAACGACATCCTGGATCTGGAGCGGATCGAGGCCGGCGAGCTGGTGTTCGAATTCTCCAGCGTATCGATCCGCGGGCTGGTCGAACGTGCCATCACCGAAAACCTGGATTACGCCGCCAAGTTTCAGGTCACGCTGGAACGGGACGGCGAGACAGTCGATGTCGCGGTCTGGGGCGACGAGCACCGGCTGCTGCAGGTGCTGACCAACCTCATTTCCAACGCGGTCAAATTCTCGCCGGTCGGCGGGACGGTCCGGATTGCCGCGACCCAGGCCGACGGCAACCTGCATCTGGCCGTGACCGATCGCGGCCGTGGCATTCCCGACGCGTTCAAGCCGCGCATCTTCCAGAAGTTCGCCCAGGCCGATGGCACCGACAGCCGCCAGAAGGGCGGCACCGGCCTGGGTCTGTCGATCGTCAAATCGATCGTCGAGCGCCATGGCGGCCGCATCGGCTTCGAGTCCGAATGGGGCGTGGGCTCGACCTTCCATGTCGATCTGCCGGAAAAGCGCGGGCGCCTGACCGACGTGCCGGCGCCCCAATCCGACGAGAAGCGCGTGCTGATCTGCGAGGATGACGATGACGTCGCCCAGATCCTGCGGCTGCAATTGGCCGAGGCCGGCTATCAGTCGGTCCGGGCGGCAACGGCGGACGAGACCATGCGGCTGCTCGATGCCGGCCGGTTCGACGCCATGACGCTCGATCTGGCGCTGCCCGACGGCGACGGCATCGCCATGCTGCGCCGGATCCGCGCCGACCAGCGCCATGCCGCCATGCCGGTCATCGTCATCTCGGCCTGGCTCGATGAGAAGGTCGATGATCCAATGCTGACTGGCCAGGTGCTGGGCGTGGTCGATTGGATCGGCAAGCCGGTCGAGGGCGACCGACTGCATCTGGCGCTGGACCTGGCGCGCCGCCGCGCCGGCAAGCCGCGGGTGCTGCATGTCGAGGACGATCCGGACATCGTGCGGCTGGTCGAATATGCGCTCCGGGACGAGGCCGACGTGATCGCGGCGCCGTCGCTGGTCGAGGCGCGCCGGCGGTTGATCGGCGGCGATATCGACCTGGTCATTCTCGATGTCGGCCTGGTCGATGGCAATGGCCTGGCGCTGCTCGACGACGTGAAGAACGTCAAGGGCATGCGTTCACCGCCGACCGTGCTGTTCTCGGCCCAGGAGATCGGCCCGGACCGGCGCGACGAACTGGTGGCCGTGCTGGTCAAGTCGCAAAGCACGATCGACCAGCTGGCCAAGGTGATCCGCGATCAGTTGGATCTGCATCCGCCGGAAAGCTGATTTCCACGCGCCGTTCATGTAAGATCGCGTCCGGGTACCGGGAGACGTGTCAAGTGATCATGGCGGCGAGTGAAATACAGGATGCGGAAGCGATGCTGCAGGGGCTGGCCGCCTGGCTGCCCCGACGCTTCCTGCTGGCGATCGACATCATGCTCGACGTGTCGTTCAACGGCGCCGGCGGGCCGCTGCCGGCGGCGGAACTGGGCGAGCGCCAGGGGCTTGAGACGCGCAAGCTCGAGGCGATCCTGCAGCGCCTGTCGCGCGCCGGGCTGCTGAAAAGCGTGCGCGGTCCGAACGGCGGCTATCTGCTGGGCGCCGAGCGCGGGGCCGTCACCGTCGGCGCCATCGCGCGGGCTATGATGGGCCAGGACAAGCCGACCCCCTTCACCGAGTCGCCGTCTCCGACCATGCGCAAGGTCGTGCTGCCGATGGTCGAGCGCGTGCATGAACTGCTGCTGGCCGAATTCGACCGGGTGACGCTGGCCGAACTCTGCCGCCTGAGCCGCCTTGCCGGCCTCACCAGCAAATGCGACGGCATCGTCGATTTCGTGATTTGATAAGCACTAAAATTATTTGTTAAATAAAATCTATTGACGATCTGAAAATGTGAATAGCAAGCTCTCCCGCGACAAACCATCGCGGAGCTCCTTGCCATGTCCCAAGCCCCAAGCGTGCTGAACCGTCTTTCGACGGATTGGTGGGCCGTGCTCACCGCCGTCGTGCTGGCGGTTCTGGTCGGGTTCGATCTGTTGCCGCCGGTTGGCTGGTAGGGGGCGGGCATGAGCGAAAACATCGCGATCGCCGCCCCCGATCCGTCGCCGCTGATCCGGCGCGTGGTCGAGCTGCTGCCGGGCCTGGCGCTGCTGACAGCGATCGGTCTCGGCGGCAAGTTCATCGAGCAATCGATCGCGGCCTATGGCAAGGCGCACCATCAGCCGCTGCCCAATATCGAATATGTGCTGTGGGCGATCCTGATCGGGCTCGCCATCTCCAACACGGTCGGCGTGCCGCGCCTGTTCCGGGCCGGCGTCGCGACCTACGAATTCTGGCTCAAGGCCGGCATCGTGCTATTGGGCGTGCGCTTCCTGCTGGGCGATCTGGTCAAGGTCGGCGGTGTCACGCTCGGCCTGGTCGTGATCGAAATCCTGGGTTCGCTCCTGTTCATGACCCTGCTCGGCAAGGCGTTCGGCCTGAAGCCGAAGCTGATCAGCCTGCTGGCGCTGGGTTCGTCGATCTGCGGCGTGTCGGCGATCATCGCCGCCAAGGGGGCGATCGAGGCCGAGGATGAGGATGCCGGCTACGCCATGGCGGCGATCCTGGCGCTGGGCGCACTGTCGCTGTTCATTTTCCCGGCGATCGGCCATGCGCTGGGCCTCAGCGACCACGCTTACGGTCTTTGGGCCGGGCTCGGTGTCGATAACACCGCCGAGGCGACGGCGGCGGGCGCGCTCTATTCCGATACGGCCGGCAAATATGCGGTGCTGGCCAAGACCATGCGCAACGCCACGATCGGCTTCGTCGTGCTGGGCTATGCGATCTATTGGGCGCGCCAGGGCCAGGCCGGACGCGTCGCCAACAAGGCCGCGTTCCTCTGGCAGAAATTCCCCAAATTCGTGCTGGGCTTTCTGCTGATCTCGCTGCTGGCGTCCTTGCATGTCTTCACCGGGCCGGAGGTGACCAGCCTCGCCAACCTGTCGCGCTGGGCGTTCCTGTTGACTTTCGCCGGCGTCGGGCTTTCGACCGACCTGCGCAAGATCGCGCAGCAGGGCTGGCGCCCCTTCGCCGTCGGCGCCATCGGCGGCGCGGTCATCGCCGCGCTGACGCTCGGGCTCGTCGTCGGCGCCGACGCCTGGGTCGGATTGTAGGGGGCTAAAGCACGCCCGCTGCCAGCCCGGCCAGGATCACCTGGGTGACCGCCTCGGCGCGGGCGTCCATGTCCTTGCCGGCGGTCTCGGCGACCAGGCGCGGGTGGTGAAAGCGGACGGAGGCGTCCAGCACCATGGCTGTGGCGGCATCGAGGTCGCAGACGCGGAATTCGCCGCTGGCGCAGCCGGCCTCGATCAGGCTGCGGACCTGGGCCTGCAGATGCTCCATATGCCCCGTCGTCGCCAGGCGGGCGTCGCCGACCAGACCCTGGAACGCCGCGTACATGTCCGGATCGTCCAGCACCTTGTGCCGCTTCTCCGCCATCAGGGTGTTGGACCAGAGCCTGAGCCGCTCCGCCGCCGGCCCGTCTGCCGCCACGATGGCGTCGAGCGGGGCGGTGACGCGGGCGAGCCAGCGGGCGACGATCGCGTTTCTGAGCGCCAGTTTGCTGTCGAAATAGCGATAGACATTGGCGTGGCTCATGCCCAAGGCGCGCGCCACGTCGACGACCGCGACCTTGTCCGGCCCATGGCGGCGCAGCAGGGCCTCGGTCGCCTCCAGGATTCGCTCGCGGGTGTCGTCGCTCAAGATCGGCGGGTCTCTCTCTGACGGGTCGCCAGAGAGAGTAGGGCTTCGCCTAGCCGTTGAGGAGCGCCATCTGCGCGGCCGAGTAGCGCGTGCCGGCGACCTGGTCGGGCCGGATGATCGCGTCGAGCGTCGCCAGATCGTCGGGGCTCAGCACCAGCTCGGTGGCGGCGATCGCTTCGGCTAGGCGCGTGCGCCGCTTGGTGCCGATCAGCGGCACGATATCCGGCCCGCGCGCCAGGACCCAGGCGATCGCGACCTGGGCGGCGCTCGTGCCATGCTCGGCCGCGAAACCGGCGAGCGCTTCGACCAGCTTGTGGTTCTGCGCCAGATTGTCCGGCTGGAACCGAGGCGTATGGCCGCGATAGTCGCCGGGCGCGAACGGCTGGCCCGGCTTGAGATCGCCGCCCAGCAGCCCGCGCGACAGCACGCCATAGGCGACGAGCCCGATGCCCAATTCCCGCAGCGTCGGCAGCACCTCGGCCTCGATGCCGCGGTCGATCAGCGAATATTCGATCTCCAGTGCCGCGATCGGATGGACCTTGTGGGCGCGGCGCACCGTGGCGGCAGACGCCTCCGACAGGCCGATATGGCGGACATAGCCGGCCTGGACCAGTTCGGCTATGGCGCCGATCGTCTCCTCGATCGGCACGGCCGGGTCGACCCGGGCCGGCTGGTACAGATCGACATGGTCGGTGCCGAGCCGCTGCAGCGTATAGGTCAGGAAGTTCTTCACCGCCGCCGGCCGGCCGTCGAAGCCGCCCATGCCGCCGCCGGGCGCGCGCAGCACGCCGAACTTGACCGCGACGAACGCCTGGTCGCGCCGGCCGCGGATCGCGTCGCGCACCAGCATCTCGTTATGGCCCATGCCGTAGAAATCGCCGGTGTTGAGCAGGTTGATGCCGGCATCGAGCGCCGCCTGGATCGTCGCCACGCTCTCGGTCTCGTCGGCGGCGCCGTAGCTGCCCGACATACCCATGCAGCCAAGGCCGATGGCCGAAACATTGGGGCCATTCGCCCCCAAGACACGCTGTTGCATTGGATGCTCCTCTGATCGGATCGACCATAGTTGGGAGCATAATGACAGATTACAAGTTTTGTAATTAATAAAATCTAACTGCCCGACCGGCCCGAAACCTCGCCGAAAAACAGGTCGGTCCAGAACTTCGGCGGCGCCTTGATCTGGCCGGTCCGATAGAGGAAGTCGGCGAACTTCTGCACGTTCTGCGGCACGATGGTGAAGACATGATCCGGGTCGCGCACGATGCCTTCGACGAAGGCGGGGTCGAGCGGCGATTCCTCGATCTTCACATACAGGCCGGCCGCGGCCTTGGGATCGGCGCGGATGACCCGCATGGCCTGGTCCAGCGCTTCGAACACCGCGGCCGAGGTTTCCGGATTGTCATCGTGGAACTTGGCGGCGGCATAGAGCACGGCCTGGGTATGCGGACCGCCCAGCACGTCGTAGCTGCTCAGCACCCGATGGATATGCGGGTCCTCCAGCTGCTGCTCCTGAAACGGCGAGACCGAGAACGCGGCGGTGACAATGCCGGACCGGGTCATCAGCGCGATCGAGGCGTCGGCGAAATTCATGCCGACGGTCTGGTCGTTGAGCGCCGACCATTTGCCGTCGCCGAAGCTCTGCTCGGCCGCCATCTCCAACACGATTGCGTGAATACTGACGCCGACGGCGGGCACGGCGATGCGGTCCGTGGGGCCGAAATCGCGGATCGTCACGATGCGCGGGTCGGCCGACAGCAGATACATCGGCATCGAGCCCAAGGCCGCGATGCCGCGCACACCCAGCGATCTGCGGCTGCGCGACCAGAGCTGGATCATCGGTGTGATGCCGGCCGCGACCAGATCGGCGCGGCCGGAAATCAGCGCCTCGTTCAGCGCGGCGCCGCCGGCAAGCTCGCTCCATTCGATCGTCGGGCGCGGCAGGCCGCGGCGTTCGACCGCCGCCTCGATCAGTTCATCCGCATGCAGCACGCTCATCGGCAATTGGCCGATGCCCGGCTGCATCGCGATATGGATCTCTCTGGTCTCGGCCCGGGCGACGCCGACCGACAGCGCCGCGACCAATCCGAGTGCCGCCCGTGCCCAGCGCATGGAAATCCTCGTTTGGTGACCGTCACCAAGTTTCGCACGGGATGAGGCTTGCAAGCCACAAACAAATAAACATATGAAGTGAGTGAAATTATGGAATTTACATTTTCGATCATGTGAGATTTATCGTAGTCCGAATTTCTTATGTGGTCGGTCGGCGGAGCAGGGCGATGGTCGCGGCAAACGGTAGCATTGGGCCGGAAGGCAAGCTTTCCAAGGTCGAAGCGTTCAAGGCGGACAGCCAGCGCTTGCGCGGCGGCATCGCGGCCGAACTGCGGGCGCCGACCAACGCTTTCGAGGAGTCCGACCATCAGCTGCTCAAATTCCACGGAATTTATCAGGGGTAT
>Ga0302311_10003001_pt1 | contig 18687 bp, 18 predicted proteins | sample III_Palsa_N1_3_FD_200449 | JGI IMG/M metagenome (GOLD analysis project Ga0302311, IMG submission 200449) | Peat permafrost microbial communities from Stordalen Mire near Abisko, Sweden - III_Palsa_N1_3 | ecosystem: Environmental > Terrestrial > Soil > Palsa > Peat permafrost | place: Sweden... | reverse complement strand
GTCATTGCCTCTTCCTCCTGTTTTTTCTGTCATCCCCGCGAAGGCGGGGATCCATGCTGGCACGCAGACTATCCTTGCAGGTTGTAACGATCACCTTTTCAAGCCGTGGATCCCCGCCTGCGCGGGAATGACGGTAAAGTTGGTCTAGACGCCCAATTGGCTCTTAAGCCGGCCGAGATCGGCGCCGGCATTGGGGACGCAATCGATCACCCGGCCATGTTCGACGACATAGTGGCGGTCGGCGACGCCGGCCGCGAAGTGAAAGTTCTGTTCCACCAGCAGGATGGTGAATCCGCGTTCCTTCAACTGATGAAGAATGCGCCCGATATGCTGGACGATGACGGGCGCCAATCCTTCGGTCGGCTCGTCGAGCAGCAGCAAAGGCGCGCCGGTGCGCAGGATTCGGGCGATGGCCAGCATCTGCTGCTCGCCGCCCGACAATTTGGTGCCTTGGCTGCCAGCCCGCTCCCACAGACGCGGGAACAGCTCCCTGAGTTCGTCCATCGACATGCCGCCCGCGCGGACCACCGGCGGCAGCGCCAGATTCTCGGCCACGGTCAGGCTGGCGAAGATGCCGCGCTCTTCCGGGCAATAGGCGATGCCGGCGCGCGCCACTTTGTCCGACGACAGGCCGCCGATCTCCCTGCCTTCGAACAGCACGCTGCCGGCGCGCCGCCCGGTCAGGCCCATGATGGCGCGCAAGGTGGTGGTCTTGCCGACCCCGTTGCGGCCCAGCAGCGTCACCACTTCGCCCTTCGGCACCTCGAAATCCATGCCGTGCAAGATGTGCGACTCGCCGTACCAGGCCTCGAGCCCGGAGACTTTCAGCAACGGCTCAGCCATGGTCGCGGTCCTCCGCGGTAGCTGAACCCATATAGGCCTCGATAACGTCGGCGTGCTGGGAAACCGTTTTGTAATCGCCCTCCGCCAGCACCTCACCGCGGGCCAGCACGGTGATGGTGTCCGACAGGGTGGCGACCACCTTGAGATTATGCTCGACCATCAGCACGGTGCGGCCCTGGGCGACCTGCCTGATCAGCTGGGTGATGCGTTCGACATCCTCGCGTCCCAATCCCGCCATCGGCTCGTCGAGCAGCAGCATTTCGGGGTCGAGGGCCAGGGTGGTGGCGATCTCCAGGGTGCGCTTGCGGCCATAGCTCAACGAGACCGCCGGGATGTCGAGGAAATCGGCGAGGCCGACCGACTCGGCCAGCTCGGCCGCGCGGGCATTGAGGCTGTCGAGACTGCTTTCCGGACGCCAGAAATGAAAGGAGGTGCCGAGTTTCCGCTGCAGCGCCACGCGGATATTCTCGCGCACGGTCATATTGAGAAAGACCGCCGAGATCTGGAAGCTGCGCACCAGCCCGAGGCGCGCCACGTCGGCCGGCTCGGTTTTGGTGATGTCGCGGCCGTTATAGACGATCCTGCCGTCGCTGGCGGCCAAGAAGCGGGTGATCAGATTGAAGCAGGTGGTCTTGCCGGCGCCGTTGGGGCCGATCAGGGCATGGATCGAGCCGCGGCGGACCTTGAGCGAGACGCCGCGGACCGCGAAAAATCCCTTGAATTCCCGGCTCAGGGACTCGGTTTCAACGATCCAGTCGCTCAAGCGGATCCCCCCGATCCAGCAGCTACGATTTATTCTCGTTGCGCTGAATTGTATCGGGAACTAGCCGGACGGCAAGCTTAGATCAAGGTTTAGGCGAGAGACTTCTGCTTCTCGACCCAATCCGCCACCTGCGGCGCCATGGCCTTGCAGGTGATCATCGCCGACTGGATGAGCTGCGCCTTCTCCTGGCTGACATGCTGCAGGCTTTCGACCATCTTGCGCAGGATGTCCTTGGCGAAATTGGGGTTGGAGAGCGCCTCCTTGAGAGTGTTCCCGAACGCGCCGCGCATCGCCTGCAACAGCACGTCGGTCTTGTCGATATTGAGGCGCTGCATTTCTTCCAGATTGGCGCTGTCGATATAGCCCAGCACGTCGCCATAGATCTCGATCAGCGGTTTGTCGAGCGCGGCGCACACCATGTAGAACTGCTTGTCGCGGCAGAAGAAGTCGAAGGCGGCGTCGCCCAGCACCCGGCGATAGAACTGATACATCTCGCGCGACCAGGTGCCGACGCCGGCCAGCGCGGCCGGGCGGTGGACGAGGAAATAGGGGAAATCGTCGCCGACCGTCTGCTTGGCCTTCTTGATGGTCGGCTGATCGAGCTGGGTGAAATCGCGGATCGCTTCGAACGAGGTCAGGCAGTGCACATGGTCGCCCAACTCGAACAGATGGGTGCTGTTGAGCATATTGTAGGCCGGCAACAGAGGAAGCTGCCAGTCGAAGGCCATGCATTTCGAGATGTCGCGAACCTTGCGCTCGTCATAGCCGCCACCGACCTTGCGCTCGATCTGCTCGGTCTTGGTGAAGACGCCCAAGATCTTCTTCTTGACCGTCTCGGTGACGACCTTGACCTCTTCCTTGTTCTCTTGCTCGAGATAGTGGCGCGCGCAGGTCTTGACCAGCAATTGCTGGACCTGCAGCAGCGACACGCCGCACACGAGCAGCTCGTCTTCGCCCAAGACCGGATTGCCGTCCTTGTCCTTGACGAAATCGGCCGCCAGTTCGGTGTTGGCGCGGTAGAGGCGAATGAACCGGTAGAGGTCGCGCGGATCGTGCAGGATCGAGCTGTAGGTCGCCTCGGGCGTCAGTTTCCCGGCGCTCTTGTAGATCTCGATGACCTGCTTCAGCGCGTCGATGATGTTCCGCTTGGTCTCACTGGTCATGTCGACGGGCGGCGGCAGCTGGGGCAACGTCATCACGCTAGAATCCGGTTTCCATTCGTTCGGCCGCCTGGCGGCGGCGATAGACAAGGGACTGAGATTTATAGGGTCTTAGGGTGCGCCGGAAAATAGCACACGATTTGAGTCGTGCGCATTGACAAAGATCAACTTAGATAATCTTACCCGAGCTTTGCTTTCATTCGCCCGTACCGGTTTTCTTAACGCCGGACTCGGCCTTGTTGTCGGGCATTGGGGCGGAGATGCGGTCGGCGCTCTGCCAGCGGTCGGTATAGGCCTGCACGGTGAGGCGCACGGTCTGCAGCAGAGTGTCGGAATCGGGCATTGAATCGGGGGCCTGGTCGGCCCAGGGCAGATTGCCGTAGCGCAATGCCGCCATCGCCAGATCGGCCGGCGGAGCCGAGCGCTTGGTCGGATGAGCGGGATTCTCCATCACCTGCTTCACCCGGTCGTAGAGCGCCGTGACGCTCTGGGCGGAATGGTCGTTGTCGTAGAACATGGTTTGGTTCTTGGCGGCGGCTTCCGGCACCAGATCGGCGGCGGCCTGTGCGGGATTGTCGCTCTTGGCCTTGAGCAATTTCACTGCACCCGCCGGACCGAGGAAATGGGCGAGATAAAGTTCGGTCGAACCGACCTTGTGGCCCAGGGATTTCTCCAGCCAGTGCCGGTTGTCCTTGGCATATTCGCCGGCGATCAGCGAGGACAGGGCCGGGTCCTTGCGGAGCGACAATACGTGCTGGCGCTGCTCGGGATCCTTGATGGTGTAGTCGTGCCCGTGCTTCTCGATCATGTCGGCGAACGTGCCGAGACCGTATTTCTCGCCATGCAGCTTGACCAACTGCAGCCAGGTGCCCTTGGTGAATTGAAACAGGCCGGCGGCCGTGGAATCGTGGGACTTGGCCTCGGCGGAGAGATTGCTCTCCTTGTTGGCCTGCGCCATCAGATAATCGAAGCTGACGCCCGTCTGCCGGCTGGCGCTGCGGATGTTCGAGGTCACGCCCTCGATCTCCGCCCTCCGGCTGGCGACCTGAATCAGTTTTGGCTCGTCGCTCCCCTGCATGGCGCCTCTCTCCTCGAGGCGCCACTTTAGGCGGCAGTCGTTAAGGAATTACTTCGGCGGGGTTTGAGTGTGCGGCTCTGCCGTCCACACCAACACAGCGTGAGTGTTCCGCTCCGATCCCGCGGTGAACAAGTTCACCGCGGGATCGGAGCGGCCTGATTGTAGGACACGGCGCTGATCCACGCTGTGCCGCCCACATTCGGGCGCTTTGACGGAACATCGGACTTGTCCGATGTTCCGTCAAAGAGCAAGGGGAGTTACAGAGGGATCACCCTCTGTTCGCCCCCTAGGGGCGACCATTCACACTCAATCTTACTTCGGCGGAGAGCCCGGCGACGGCGGAGCATCGACGAAGGGCGGCAGCTCCTTCATGCAATCATCGACCATATGGTCGTACTGGCCGCGCAGATCCTCGCGCCGGGCCATCGCCATCGGGCTGGGATTGTGTTCATCGGCCGGGTCTATGGAGTCCGCCCCCAATGTATCATCGGTATTCTTGCGGCAAGCGGCGAGGTCGGTGTCGTGGCGGGTGGTCGGCTTGGACGGGGCGCAGGCCGCCAGCAGGCACAGGAGCGGAACTCCTAAGAAAAAGCGCATCAACGACTACTCGGTTGGGAAACGGGCCCCCATATGGGCACGGAGCCGGGCGCTTCGCAAGTGCGGCGGCTTGCCTTTGCCGGGATTATCGACTACGCCTAACCGCTTTGGAGTCAATGTGCCTTGGGTCGCCTCCAGCGACCCGGCTTCGCTCAAGCGCCGCGCGGGCTTGGTGCATTGACAAATTTGATGAGTTTTTTTGTGTCAATGCACAGGGGCCCCGTTTCTTCCGCCATGCGCATCTTCCGCCATTATGAGGAACTTCCCGCCATCGTGCGTGGCGGCGTGGTCGCGCTCGGTAATTTCGACGGGGTCCATCTCGGCCATCAGGCGGTGATCGGCAAGGCGCTCGAGCTGGCCAGGCAATTGGGCGCGCCCGCCGGGGTGATGACGTTCGAGCCGCATCCTCGCTCGGTCTTCACCCCCGACCAGTCGCCCTTCCGCTTGACCCCTTTCCGCATCAAGGCGCGCCTGATCGAGGCATTGAGCGTCGATTTCCTGCTGATGCAGCATTTCGACAAGGCCTTCGCCGCCCATACCGCCGACCAGTTCATCGAGGAAGTGCTGATCCGGGGGCTGGGCGTGCGCGCCGTGGTGGTCGGCTATGATTTCTGCTTCGGCAAGGGCCGCGCCGGCTCGGTCGACATGCTGCGCGGCCGGTCTGGCTTCGAGACGGTTTCGGTCGACGCGCAGAGCGGTCCCGACGGCCAAACCTATTCCTCCAACCTGATCCGTCAGTCCCTGCTCGACGGCAAGCCCGATGTCGCCGCCCGTCTCCTCGGCCGTCCGTGGGAGATCGAGGGCCGGGTCGAGACCGGCGACCAGCGCGGCCGCACGATCGGGTTCCCAACGGCCAATCTGCATCTGGCCGACTATATGCGTCCGGCAAAAGGCGTCTATGCGGTGCGGGCGGGCATCGACCAGGGCTCTGACACGGTTTGGCATGACGGCGTCGCCAATCTCGGCAGCCGTCCGACCTTCGATAAGCAGGACGTGATCCTGGAAGCTCATTTGTTCGATTTCGACGGCGATCTCTATGGTCGTCATCTGCGCGTCGCTCTGGCCGGCTATATCCGGGCGGAGCGGAAGTTCGACGGCCTGCCTGCGCTGAAGGCGCAGATCGCCAAGGACTGCGACACCGCGCGCGCCATTCTGTCCGAGGCTGCTCCGTTATGACCGTCGATTATAAGAATACCGTTTTCCTGCCGGCCACCGACTTCCCGATGAAGGCCGGGCTGCCGGACCTGGAGCCGAAATTGCTGGCTCGCTGGAAGGAAATGGATCTCTACGGCAAGTTGCGTGAGCAGGCCAAGGGCCGTCCGCAATTCGTGCTGCATGACGGCCCGCCCTATGCCAATGGCCATCTCCATCTCGGCCATGCGCTGAACAAGACCCTCAAGGATTTCGTCGTCAAATCCCAGCAGATGACCGGCAAGGACGCGCCCTATGTGCCGGGCTGGGACTGCCATGGCCTGCCGATCGAATGGAAGATCGAAGAGCGCTACCGCGAGGCGGGCCTCGACAAGGACAAGGTCGACCCGGTTGAGTTCCGCCGCGAATGCCGCCAGTTCGCCGAAGGCTGGATCGACGTGCAGCGCGAGGAGTTCCAGCGCCTGGGCGTCATCGGCAATTGGGCCAATCCCTACACCACCATGGATTACAGGGCCGAGGCCCAGATCGTGCGCGAACTGTCGAAGTTCGTGATGCAGGGCGACCTCTATAAGGGCGCCAAGCCGGTGATGTGGTCCGTCGTCGAGAAGACCGCGCTCGCTGAAGCCGAAGTCGAATATCACGACCATGTCTCGATCAGCATCTGGGTCCGCTTCCCGATCGAGACCGCCAGCCGCCCGGATCTTGCCGGCGCCTCGGTGGTGATCTGGACCACCACGCCCTGGACCATGCCGGCCAACAAGGCGGTCGCCTTTGGCGCGGAGATGGAATACGGCCTCTACCGGATCGACGAGGTCGCCGAAGGCAGCCTCGCCGTGCCGGGCGAGAGGTTGCTCCTGTCGACCAAATTGAGCGCCCAGGTGCTTAACGACGCCAAGGTGACCAAGTTCCAGGCTCTGGCGACGTTCCTGGGGGCCGAGCTGGCCGGTGCCATCGCGCGCCATCCGCTGGCCAAGCATCCCGGCAATGACGGCTACTGGGGTAAGGCGCCGTTGCTGGCGGGTGATTTCGTCACCGACGACGCCGGCACCGGCTTCGTGCATATCGCCCCCTCCCATGGCGAGGACGATTGGAAGCTCGGCATGGCCAATGGCATTCCCGTGCCTGACACCGTGATGCCCGACGGCACCTACAATCCGGTCATGCCGCTCTTCGCCGGTCTCTCGGTCCTGGCCAAAGGCAAGGACGGCAAATATTATTGCCCTGCCGCCAAGCCGGTCATAGAAGCGCTGAAGTCGGAAGGCAATCTGCTGCACAACGGCAAGTTGACCCACTCCTACCCGCATTCCTGGCGCTCGAAGGCCCCGCTGATTTTCCGCACCACGCCGCAATGGTTCATCTCGATGGAGAAGAGCGGCCTGCGCGACAAGGCGATGGCCGCCATCGAGGCGACCCGCTTCGTGCCGGCCGCCGGCCAGCGCCGCCTGTCCTCGATGGTCGAGACCCGCCCCGATTGGTGCGTGTCGCGCCAGCGCGCCTGGGGCGTGCCGATCACCGTCTTCGTCCATAAGATCACCGGCGAAGTGCTGCGCGACCAGATCGTGCAGAACCGCATCGCCACGGCCGTCGAGGCTGAGGGCGCGGACGCCTGGTATATCCGCCCGGCGCAGGATTTCCTCGGCAATGACTACAAGGCCGAGGATTACGACCAGGTCACCGATATTCTCGACGTGTGGTTCGACAGCGGCTGCACCCATTCCTTCGTGCTGGAAAGCGGCCGCTGGGGCATGAAATGGCCGGCCGACGTCTATCTCGAAGGCTCGGACCAGCATCGCGGCTGGTTCCAGTCGTCGCTGCTGGAAAGCTGCGGCTCGCGCGGCGCCGCTCCGTTCGGCACGGTGCTGACCCACGGCTTTCTGCTCGACGAGCAGGGCCGCAAGATGTCGAAGTCGCTCGGCAACGGCATCGAACTGCCCGACGTGCTGGGCCAGATGGGGGCCGATATCGTACGCCTGTGGGTCGCCTGCGCCGATTATTCCGAGGATGTCCGCGTCGGCCACGAGATCCTGAAGACCCAGATCGATGTCTATCGCCGCCTGCGCAACACGCTGCGCTATCTGCTGGGCGCGCTGGACGGCTTCACCGAGGCGGAGCGGGTGCCGGCCCACGATATGCCGCAGCTGGAGCGCTGGGTGCTGCACCGCCTGACCGAGATGGACAAGCTGGTCAGGAAGGCGGTCCATGATTTCCAGTTTCACAGCCTGTTCGCCGAGCTGACCAATTTCTGCAGTTTGGACCTGTCCGCCTTCTATTTCGATGTGCGCAAGGACAGTCTCTATTGCGACCATCCGTCCGATCCGCGCCGGCGCGCCGCGCGCACTGTGATGGATGTCCTGTTCACCTGCCTGTCGCGCTGGCTGGCGCCATTCCTGTCCTTCACCGCGGAGGAGGCCTATCTGGCCCGCCATCCCGGCACCCAGGGCAGCGTCCATCTGGAGCAGTTCCCCGACCTGCCGGACACCTGGCGCGACGAGGGGCTGGCCGCTCGCTGGGCGGTGATCCGCGATTTGCGCCGCGTCACCACCGGCGCCCTGGAGCTGGAGCGCGCCGCAAAGAGAATCGGGTCGAGCCTGCAGGCCGCGCCGATTCTCTATATCAATCAGAAGCAGGCCGAAGTGCTGGCCGGCCTCGACCTGGAAGAGATCTGCATCACCTCGGCGATCACCGTCGACGTGGCGCCGGTCCCCGAGGGCGCCTTCACCCTGGCCGATGTGCCGGAGGCCGGCCTGGTCTTCGCCGCCGCCGAGGGCGAGAAGTGCCAGCGCTGCTGGAAGGTGTTGCCCGATGTCGGCACGCACGCGCATGAGGGCCTGTGCGCCCGCTGCGACGATGCGGTCACGAAGCTGGAAGCTCCATGAAGTTCGAGCCGGGCATCGGGAAGCGCCTCGCCATCGGCTTGCCGATCGCGGCGCTGACGATTTTCCTCGACCAGCTGTCGAAATGGCTGGTGCTGCACCATTTGCCCGAGGCGCGCGACGGAAGGGTGTCGGTGATGCCTTTCATCGATTTCGTGGTGACCTGGAATCACGGCGTCAGCTTTTCCATGGGCACGGGCACCCAGTATGACCGCCTGATTTTCGCGGTGCTGGCGGTGGCGGTCAGCGCCGCCCTGGTGCTGTGGATGGCCAAGGGCGCCAAGCTCTTGATCCTGATTTCGCTCGGAATGGTGGCCGGCGGCGCAGTGGGAAACTGCTTCGATCGTGTAAGGTTCGGGGCGGTGGAGGACTTCATCTACGCGCATGCCGGCACGTTGGCTTTTCCGGCGGTATTCAACGTCGCCGACTCGGCTATTTGCGTCGGCGCGGCCCTGATGGTTTTCGACTCCTTGTTTGATCGTCCTCTTTCGCATAAGAATACGCCATGATCGCTCACAGCACCTTTAAGGCCGGTACCGCCGCCATTGCGCTCGTGCTCGCCGCCGCCGCCCTGTCCGCCTGCACCGACGCGCGCCGCGCGCTCGGTTACGATAAGGCTCCGCCCGACGAATTCTCCGTCATCGCGCGCGCGCCGCTGTCGCAGCCGCCGGATTACAATCTGCGGCCGCCGAGCCCCGGCGCCCCGCGTCCTCAGGAAGGGACCCCGACCGATCAGGCGCGCGCCGCTCTGACCCCCGGCAAGACCGCTCCGGCCGCCGCGCCGAACGGCACCAAGGGCGAGCAGCTGATGATGGCCAAGGCCGGCGTCGACCGCAACACGCCGGACATCCGCCGCGTGGTCAATGAAGAGAGCTCCCAGATGGTCGAGGCCGATGATCATTTCGTCGACCATTTGATGTTCTGGCAGGACACGCCTCCGCCCGGCGACATCGTCAATCCCGGCGCCGAGACCAAGCGCATCAAGGACAACGCCGCCACCGGCAAGCCGGTGACCGACGGCGCGACCGTGGTGATCGAACGCAAGAGCTCGTCCTGGTGGGACGGTCTCTTCTGATCATCCGTTCGTCGTTATGAGTACCTTATCCGAGGCGATCGATGAGCGGCGCACCTTCGCCATCATCTCGCACCCTGACGCCGGCAAAACCACGCTGACGGAAAAGCTGCTGCTGTTCGGCGGCGCCATCCAGATGGCTGGCGCCGTCCGAGCGCGCGGCGAGCAACGCCGCGCGCGTTCGGACTGGATGGCGATCGAGCGCGAGCGCGGCATCTCGGTGACCGCCTCGGTGATGTCCTTCGAGCATGGCGGCCTGTCCTTCAATCTGCTGGATACGCCGGGCCACGAGGATTTTTCGGAAGACACCTATCGGACCCTGACTGCCGTCGATTCGGCGGTGATGGTGCTCGACGCCGCCAAGGGTATCGAGAACCAGACGCGCAAGCTGTTCGAAGTCTGTCGCCTGCGCAACGTGCCGATCATCTCCTTCATCAACAAGGTCGATCGCGAGGGTCGCGAGACTTTCGACCTGCTGGATGAGATCGAGAAAAGCCTGGCGCTGGACGTCTGCCCGATGACCTGGCCGATCGGCATGGGCCGCGACCTCAAGGGCGTGTACGACCTCACCCGCAATCAGGTGTTGTTGTTCGACCAGACCCGCGGCGACACCATTCCCGAGGGCATCGACATGCCACTCGAGGATTCACGTCTCGACGATCTGGTGGGCGCCCCGGCGGCCGCCAAGCTGCGAGAAGAGGTCGAACTGGTGCAGGGCGCTTGTCCATCCTGGGATCTCGAAGCCTATCGCGCCGGCCATCTCAGCCCGGTCTTCTTCGGCAGTGCGTTGCGCAATTTCGGCGTCGCCGAATTGCTGGGCGGTATCGGCCGCCTGGCGCCGCGCCCGCGTCCGCAGCCGACCCAGGGCCGCACCGTCGAGCCGACCGAGGAGAAGGTCACCGGCTTCGTGTTCAAGATCCAGGCCAATATGGATCCTAACCATCGCGATCGCATCGCCTTCTTCCGCATGTGTTCGGGCCGTTTCAAGCGCGGCATGAAGCTGAAGCATGTCCGCTCGGGCAAACAGATCGCCATGGTCAGCCCGGTCTTCTTCCTGGCGCGCGATCGCGCCCTGGCCGAGGAAGCCTTCCCGGGCGACATTCTCGGCATTCCCAATCACGGCAGCTTGCGTATCGGCGACGCCCTGACCGAGGGCGAGGATCTGCGCTTCACCGGCATTCCCTCTTTTGCCCCGGAACTTCTCCGCCGCGTGCGGCTTGATGATCCGATGAAAGCCAAGCAACTCAGAAAAGCGCTGGAGGATCTCGCCGAGGAAGGCGTCTCGCAGCTGTTCAAGCCGATCAACGGGGCGACCTGGATCGTCGGCGTGGTCGGACAGCTGCAGTTCGAGGTCATCGCCAACCGCATCGAGAGCGAATACAACCTCAAGGCCGGCTTCGAAGAGGCGCCGTTCGACACCGCGCGTTGGGTCACGGCCAAGGATCCGCTCCTGCTGAAGAAATTCATTGAAGCCAACGGTTCGGCGATGGCCGAGGACCGCGACGGCGCACCGGTCTATCTGGCGCGCAACGCCTGGACGCTGAACCGGGCGCAGCAGGATTTCCCCGAGGTTCATTTCTCCAATACGCGGGAACAGCACTGAAATGACGTCGGCCCTCATCCGTCCAGTGGTCAGGGCCGATCGCGACAGGTGGCAAGCGCTGTGGGACGGTTATAACGAGTTCTATGGCCGCTCCGGCCCCACCGCCTTGCCGTCCGAAATCAGCGACACCACCTGGGAACGCTTCTTCGATTCCTATGAGCCGCTCCATGCGCTGGTCGCTGAGCGCGGCGAGGATCTGCTGGGCGTGGCCCATTTCCTGTTCCACCGCAGCACCATCTCGATCCAGCCCGTCTGTTATCTGCAGGATCTGTTCACCGCCAAGGAGGCGCGCGGCCAAGGCGTCGGGCGGGGGCTGATCCAGGCCGTCTATGACCGCGCCCAGCAGGCCGGCGCCTCGCGGGTCTATTGGCAGACCCACGAAAGCAACGAGGCGGCGATGGGACTCTATGACAAGGTGGCCGAGAAGTCCGGCTTCCTGGTCTATCGCAAGCTGTTCGAGACGGCCGCCGAGGCGCCGCAAAAGGGCTACAGCGCGGGGTGATCCGTTGACCCTCCCGGGATGGCAGTGATGTCAAGCCGGCCTATGTCACCAACCTCGATCTCGGCTTCGAGGACGGCTACTGCTATTTCCCTACCGGTTACAAATTTTAGAGCCGGCCCGCGGCGATGATGCTTTTCAGGAATTCCTGAGTCCGAGGCTCCCGCGGCGCACCGAAAATCGCGGCGGGCGGGCCCTCCTCATGCACCTTGCCCTGATGCAGGAACACCACCTTGTCGGCGCTCTGGCGGGCAAAACCCATCTCATGGGTGGCGAGCAGCAGGGTGATGCCGTCGGCCTTGAGGTCGCGCACGATGGCCAGGACTTCGGACACCAGTTCCGGATCGAGGGCGGAGGTGATTTCGTCGAGCAGCAGCAGTTTCGGTTCCATCGCCAAAGCGCGGGCGATGGCGACGCGCTGCTGCTGGCCGCCTGACAGCCGGTCGGGATAGGCGCGCGCCTTGTCGACCAGCCCGACCCGCGCCAGAAGCGTCAGTGCCCGCGTCTCGGCCTCCGCCGCCGTCAGCCCCAGCGCCTTTCGGGGGGCCAGCGTGACATTGTCGAGCACGCTCATATGCGGGAACAGATTGTAGCTCTGGAAAACGATGCCGACCTGGCGCCGCAGGGCGTTGAGATCGACACCGCGCCCGCTGACCGTCTCGCCCTCCAGGCGGATTTCGCCGTCATCGATGGGGTCGAGTCCGTTGATACAGCGCAGCAGGGTGGATTTGCCACAACCGGATGCGCCGATCAGACAGGTGATCTGACCGGCGTCGACCGACAGCGCGATTCCGTCGAGCACCCGGTGGGCGCCATAGGACTTGCCCACCCCATCGAGATCGAGCAGCGCCATGGTCAGCTTCCCGTCTGGCTGCGCCGGCGGTCACGCTCGATCAGCCTGTCCGCCAGACGGGTCTGCGGAATGGTGATGAGGATGAACAGCAGAGCGACGGTGGTGACGGCGGACAGATTGAAATGGGTGCCGGCGATGATCTTCGCCTGGTTGAAGGCTTCGACCGTGCCGGCCACGCTGACGATCGCCGTGTCCTTCTGCAGGCTGATGAAGTCGTTGAGCAGCGGCGGGACGATCCGCCGCACCGCCTGCGGCACCACGACATGGCGCATGGTCTGCAGATAGCTGAGCCCGAGCGAGCGGGAGGCGGCGGCCTGGCTCCAGTGGATGCTCTGCACCCCGGCGCGATAGACCTCGGAAACATAGGCGCCATAGCTCAGCGCCAGCGCCAGCACGGCCAGCAGGATCGGCGACAGGTCGCGGAAGATCGCCAGGCCGGTAAGCGGCAGTCCGAAGGCGATCAGATAAACCGCGACGATGGTGGGGATGGCGCGGAACAGGTCGCAATAAAGGGTGGCGGCAAAGCGGATCGGCGCCGCCGCCGGTCCGGGGGCGAGGCGGGCCAGGGCGACGACCAGACCCCAGACCAGCACCACCGCCTCGGCCAGGACGAAGATCTCGATATTGTAACGGAAGGCGGCGATGACCATCGGCGCCGTTTCGCGGATCAAATCGGGTTCGAACAGGGTCTGCCCCACCGCGAAGCCGTTGGCGGAGACGAAGGCCTCCGCCCCCAGGGCCAGCCAGACGGGAACGCATAGCCCGATGCCGCGCAACGCCCATTCCTTGGCGTCGGCCAGCCGGATTCTGGCTGATTGCGGCGATCGGAGAGCGAGCAGGGACCGCAGCGGAGCCCACAGCAGCGCCAGGGAGAGTGCCGCGGCCAGCCTCAGCCCCAGTGCGAGGCCGGGATCGGGCTGCTCCATTTGTCCGACGACGAAGCCGGCCGTCAGGAAGGCGGAGACGATGGTGCCGAGGCACGCGGCTAGCGACAGGGTGATCCAGCGCAGCATGGCGGTCAGGGGGTGAACAGGGGGATCTTGCTGGCGTCCCATTTGGCGCCGAGATAGAGCGCGGCCAGGCGGTCGGTGGTGCCGTCGGCCACCAGGGAGGCGATCACCTTGTCGAGGATCGCCTTGCTCGGCGAATTCTTCGGATAAGCGGCGCCATAGACCTCGCCGGTATCATATTGACCGATGACGGCCAGGCGCCCGCGCGCCTGGGCGACGGCACCCAGGGATTCCGCCACGTCGGTCAGGACGGCGTCGACCTGGCCGGAGGCGATGGCGGTGAACAGCTCGGCCTCGTCGGAATAGACGCGGGGTTGGGTGGCGGGCTTGAGCACCTGGGCGACGAAGGTCTCGCCAGTGCTGCCCTGCTGAACGCCGATGCGGGCTGCCTTCAGCGAGACGCCGTCGAACTTGGCACCGGTCTTCACCAGCACGCCGATGTTCGAATGATAATAAGGCGGCGAGAAGTCGATCACCTTGGCGCGCGCAGGCGTGATGGAGATTTCGTTGAGCGCCAGGTCGAAATTACGCGTCTGCCCAGACACCATGGCGTCCCAGCTGACATTGACCGGCTGAACCTTGTTCAGCCCTAGACGATGGGCGATGAAGGCGGCGAGACAATATTCATAGCCGTCCTTGATGCTGTCGGGCGTGTCGCCATTCCACCACACCGGTCCCGGCAGGCTGACCTCGACCGTCAACTGGCCGGGGATGGCGGGGGTGAAGCCGCTGGTGATGATGGGGCCATCGACATCGCAATTGCCGATCTTCTCGGCGGCACCGGCCGGCGGGGAGAGCAGAAGGGCGAGAAGCGACAGAAACAGGGTTTTCTTCAAGGCGGCGTTCATTGTGTCCAGAGATGGGGAAGCTCTATGGGCGCCGCCGCTTGGCGGCAACGACTGTTTTTGACATGCTGAGTTAGTAAATCAAAGGGAATTAACATGAGTAAAATGCAAATTCTCGATGCCGGCATCGTCGGCGGCTGCTGCGGCATCGGCCCGGCCTACATAGCGGAATTGAGCCAGGCCTTCGCGGCAGGGGCGGACGATTAGCGCACCGGCACCACCACATTGCACACATTGGTGAAATTGGCCTTGTAGACGTGGAACTCGTCGGGCGGGGTGCGCCGGGTTTCCAGATATTGGTCCCAGGTCTTGCTGCCGGTTTTCAGGATTTCCATCTTCGGGCGCTGGTCGTCCGGCAGGTCGGCGAGCAATTTCACCGATTTGATCGGCGTGAATTGCTCGGGCTTGTCATACATGCCCATCGGCGCCGGACCGCGCGGCAGGGCGGACAGATACTCCATCCCTTTCAGCACGCGGCCGACCACGGTGATGTTGAGGTCGAGCATGCGCGGGCTCTGGCCGATGATGGCGTAGAGTTCGGCTCCGGTGCTGCTGTCGATCGCCATGTCGCGGCCGGCCCCGGTCACGCCATAACAGTGCGTGATCCAGGCTTTGTTCTTGGCGGGATCGGCGGCGACGGGGAAGCCGTCGACCCAACCGCTGACCGGGGCCCAGCCGTCCGGGTCCTTGAGTTTCGCGATCGGCAGCCCTTTATAAGGAATAGCGAACTCGGCCGGCAGATGGGCCTTGGCGGAGCCGAGCGGCTTGCGCTTGGCCTCGTTGTCTTCGTTGGGGTCGCCCCATTGGGTGACGAAATTGTCCTGCACGCGCACCACCGCCAGATTATCGAAATAGCCCTCATGGGCGAGGGTGCGGATATTGGCGACATGCTTGGGCGCGAAACGCGGCGCCAGCTCGAGGATCACCTGGTGTCCGCCGACATCCATCACCAGCGTGTTGTCCGGGTCGAGCGGGCGCCAATCGGTGGCCGGCGAGTCCTTGAGAATCTCCGCCGGCGTCTTGGCCAGGGCGGGAAGCGCGCACAGGGCCGACAACACGAGGACGGCGGCGGTTCTCTTCATGGACAGTCTCCTTGCTTGGGGCAGGACGGGTTGTTACAACACAGGCTCTGATTTTGATCATCGGGAATTCCATGCAGACCGCCAACGACATTCGTCGCACGTTCCTCGACTTCTTTGCCCGTAACGGCCATGAGGTGGTGCCCTCCAGTCCGCTGGTGCCGCGCAACGACCCGACCCTGATGTTCACCAATGCCGGCATGGTGCAGTTCAAGAATGTCTTCACCGGCATGGAGAAGCGCGAGATCCCGCGCGCCACCTCCTCGCAGAAATGCGTGCGCGCCGGCGGCAAGCATAACGATCTCGACAATGTCGGCTACACCGCCCGCCATCACACCTTCTTCGAGATGCTCGGCAATTTCTCGTTCGGCGACTATTTCAAGGAAAACGCCATCGAGTTCGCCTGGAAGCTGATCACCGAGGAATTCGGCTTGGCCAAGGACAAGCTGCTGGTCACCGTCTATCACGATGACGACGCCGCCTTCGATCTGTGGAAGAAGATCGCCGGCTTCTCGGACGACCGCATCATCCGCATTCCGACCTCGGACAATTTCTGGGCGATGGGCGATACCGGCCCCTGCGGCCCCTGCTCGGAGATCTTCTATGATCACGGCCCGTCGATCCCCGGCGGTCCGCCCGGCAGCCCGGATCAGGATGGCGACCGCTTCATCGAGATCTGGAACCTGGTCTTCATGCAGTTCGAGCAGGTGACCAAGGAGAGCCGCGTCAGCCTGCCGCGCCCCTCGATCGACACCGGCATGGGGCTCGAGCGTCTGGCCGCCGTGCTGCAGGGCAAGCACGACAATTACGACATCGATCTCATGCGCTCGCTGATCGAAGCCTCGGCCGATCAGTCGAACACCGATCCCGACGGTCCGTACAAGATCTCGCACCGCGTGGTCGCCGACCATTTGCGCTCCTCCTGCTTCCTGATCGCCGACGGCGTGCTGCCGTCGAATGAAGGCCGCGGCTATGTGCTGCTCCGCATCATGCGCCGCGCCATGCGCCATGCGCAGCTGATGGGCTGTCCCGAGCCCCTGATGTTCCGCCTGGTGCCGGCCCTGGTCGCCCAGATGGGCCAGGCCTTCCCCGAACTGGCCCGCGCCCAGGGCCTGATCACCGAGACGCTCAAGCTGGAAGAGACCCGCTTCAAGCAGACCCTGGAGCGTGGCCTGAAGCTGCTCGACGAGGAGACCGCGCGTCTCGGCGAGCAGGGCACGCTGGCCGGCGACGTCGCCTTCAGGCTCTACGATACCTTCGGCTTCCCGCTCGATTTGACCCAGGACGCTCTGCGCGGCCGGGGCATGAACGTCGATCTGGTCGGCTTCGACGCCGCCATGGCCAAGCAGAAGGCCGACGCCCGCAAGGCCTGGGCCGGATCGGGCGAGGCGGCGACCGAGACCGTCTGGTTCGAGACCAAAGAGAAGGTCGGCGCGTCGGAATTCCTCGGCTATGACACCGAGAAGGCCGAGGGCAAGATCGTCGCCCTGCTGGTCGACGGCAAGCCGGTCGAGAAAGCCGCGGCGGGCCAGAGTGTGGCCATGATCGCCAATCAGACTCCCTTCTATGGCGAGTCCGGCGGCCAGATGGGCGATGCCGGCGAGGCGATAGCGCCCGACGGCAAGATGACCGTCAGCGACTGTCAGAAGAAGCTGGGCGATCTGATCGTCCATTTCGGCCAGGTCGAAGCGGGCGAGATCAAGGTCGGCGATTTCGTCATCCTGCTGGTCGACGGCAAGCGCCGCACCAATCTGCGCGCCCATCATTCGGCGACGCATCTGCTGCACGAGGCGCTGCGTCGCGCGCTCGGGACCCATGTCAGCCAGAAGGGTTCCCTGGTCGCGCCTGACAAGCTGCGCTTCGACATCAGCCATAACAAAGCGCTGACCCCGGAAGAAATTCGCGCGGTCGAGGACGACGTCAATAATCGTGTCCGCGCCAATCTGCCGGTCGATACCACCCTGATGACCCCGGACGACGCCATCGCCGCCGGCGCCATGGCGCTGTTCGGCGAGAAGTATGGCGAGGAAGTCCGCGTCGTCTCGATGGGCGAAGGCTCGGACAAATTCTCGATCGAATTGTGCGGCGGCACCCATGTGCGCCGCACCGGCGATATCGGCCTGGTCAAGGTGACCGGCGAGAGCGCGGTCGCGGCCGGCGTGCGTCGCATCGAAGCGATGGTCGGCGCTTCCGCCGAGGCTTATGTGGATGAGCAGGAGCGTCTGCTGACCCTGGCCGCGGCCAGCCTCAAGGCGACCCCGTCGGAATTGCCGACCCGCATCGAGGCGCTGCTGGAAGAGCGCCGCCGCTTCGAGAAGGAATTGTCGGAGCTGCGCCGCCAGCTCGCCACCGGCGGTGGGGCGGCGACGGCCAACAAGAAGATCGGCGAGCTGACTTTCGCGGGACGCCAGCTGGATGGCGTGCCGGCCAAGGACCTCAAGGGCATGGCTGACGATCTGAAGAAACAGATCGGCTCGGGTGTCATTGCCCTGGTCAGCAATAGCGAAGGCAAGGCGTCGCTCGTCGTCGCCGTGACCGATGATCTTACATCGCGCTATTCCGCCGTCGATCTCGTGCGTGTCGGGTCTGAAGCTGTCGGCGGCAAGGGTGGCGGCGGCCGTCCGGACATGGCGCAGGCGGGGGGGCCCGACGGGGCTCTGGTCGGCAAGGCGCTGGAGGCTATCGAGGAGCGTCTGGGCGCGGCTTGAGGTTTATGCTGCAGTGCACAAAAACGTCCTTGTAAATTGTCGGGAATGGGGTATTATCCACTCTGCTGCATTGCAGCAAAGTGAGTGCCCCCCTCTCTTTCAGCAAGGACAGATAAACCATGACCACTCAGTCTTTCGATCAGATCGTCGCCTTCGGCAAGGAAAACGTCGACGCCTTCGTCAAGAGCAGCAGCCTCGCCGTCAAGGGTATCGAGGAGCTGACCAAGGCCTATACCACGCTGGCCAACCAGCAGATCGAGCAGACCGTTTCCGCGGTCAAGGCTCTGTCGGCCGTCAAGTCGCCCACCGAATTCCAGACCGTCTATTCCAACCTGGCCAAGACCAGCATGGAGACCCTCGTCGCCGAGGGCCGCAAGCTGCAGGAACTGGCCAGCACGGTCGTGACCAACAGCGCCGCTCCGATCAACGCCCGCGTTCAGGCGGTTGCCGGCAGCTTCAAGGCCGCTTAAGCCTTCCGACTACCGGAACGGCCGGGGGGGGGCCGGGGGGGGCCCCGCCCGCCCGGGGTTTTTTGTAAATGAGTAACCCCCC
>Ga0302311_10002998_pt1 | contig 18696 bp, 13 predicted proteins | sample III_Palsa_N1_3_FD_200449 | JGI IMG/M metagenome (GOLD analysis project Ga0302311, IMG submission 200449) | Peat permafrost microbial communities from Stordalen Mire near Abisko, Sweden - III_Palsa_N1_3 | ecosystem: Environmental > Terrestrial > Soil > Palsa > Peat permafrost | place: Sweden... | reverse complement strand
GGCGACCGCGACCACCCGTTTCGCCACCGCATCGGCGGGATCAAGGAACTCGCGGCCGGGGAACAGCCGGGTGAGCTGCGGCAGCAGCAGCGGATAATGCGTGCAGCCGAGCGCGATCTTGTCGATCAGCGGCGCATCCGCGTGGGCGAACAGCGGCGCCACTTCGGCCGCGATCACCTCGTCGTCGACCGGTTCGCCGCAGAAATCGCGCTCGGCGTACTCCGCCAGGCGGGCGGCGCCGTGGATATGCACCCGGCAGTCGCCGGCAAAGCGGGCGATCAGATCGGCGAGGTACGGGCGGTGAGCGGTCGCCGCGGTCGCCAGCACGCCGATCTGCCGGGTGAGGCTGATCGAAGCCGCCCATTTCACCGCCGGGACCACCCCCACGATCGGCAGATTGTGGCGCGCGCGCAAATGCTCCAGCACCGTGGTGCTGGCGGTATTGCAGGCGATCACGATCGCATCGCAGCGGCCGATCTCATCTAGCGCAGCGTCAATCGTGGCGGCAACCCGCGCGATCAGAACCTTGTCGGAGAGCGCGCCGTAGGGGAAACCGCCGTTGTCGACCACATACAGCATCTGAACCGCCGGCAGGTGGGCGCGAATGGCGCGTGCGACGGTGAGGCCACCCATGCCGGAGTCGAATACGATCAACCGGGGCGCGAAACTCATGAATTCAAGTTAAAGTGAAGGAAAAGTCTTCTTTTTTGAAAAAAAGAAGCAAAAAACTTCTATACGATTGGTGCGGAGCGAACAATTGCCCCAAGCCCAAATTGATAAAGTTTTTTGCTTCTTTTTGTTCACAAAAAGAAGACTCTTTGCCTGCGCTAATATTATAATTTTACTAAACACAACTCCGAACTACGAATTCTGGCGCCGGTTGATCTTGGCCACCGTGGCGGTGGTGGAATGACCGGGCAGCAAATCCGCCAACATCACCTTGCCGCCATACGCCTGCACGATCGAGGCGCCCACTACGGTCTCGACCGTGTAGTCGGCGCCCTTTACGAGCAGATCCGGTTTCAGCAGGCCGATCAGCGTTTCGGGCGTGTCTTCGTCGAACACGCACACCAAATCCGCCGCCGCGAGCGACGCCAGCACCGCGGCGCGCGCCGCTTCGGGGTTCATCGGCCGGCTCGCGCCCTTCAGCCGTTGCACCGAGGCGTCCGAATTCAGCCCCACCACCAGCCGGTCGCAGGCCCCGCGCGCCTGCTCCAGCAGATGCACGTGACCGGGGTGAAGCAGATCGAAACAGCCGTTGGTGAAGCCAACCCGCCAGCCCATGCGGCGCCAGCGTTCCACCTGCTCCTGCGCCCCCTCCGCGTCCATGATCTTGCGCAGCGCACCGCCGTGGGTGGAAAGCGCGTGCATCAGGTCGGTGTCGCGCACCACCGCCGTGCCCACCTTGCCCACCGCGATTCCCGCCGCAACGTTGGCGAGCCGCGCCGCCAGCGCCAAATCGAGCCCCGCCGCCACGCCGGCCGCCAGCACCGCCACCACCGTGTCGCCCGCACCCGAAACGTCGAACACCGACGGCGCCTCGGCGGCAAAATGACGCACGCCGTGGGCATCGAGCAGCGTCATCCCGTCTTCCGAGCGCGTCACCAGGACCGCGCCGAACCCGTACTTGTCGCGCAGCGCCACCGCGGCGGCGACCAGCGCCGCCTCGTTCGATACGTCCATACCGATCGCCTGCGCCAGTTCCCGCCGGTTCGGCGTGATGATGTCGGCGCCGGCATAACGGCTGTAATCGGCGCCCTTGGGATCGACGATCACTTTGCGCCCGGCCTTGCGCGCGATTTCGATCAGGCGCGGCGCCACATCTCCCGCCAGCACGCCTTTGGCGTAATCCGACAGCACGGTGACATTGGTCGCCGCCATTGCGTCGCCGGCGATGCGCAGCATCCGCTCCTTGAGCTTGGGATGAACCGGCCGGCATTCCTCGCGATCGGCGCGCAGTAACTGCTGCCCTTGCGCGATATAGCGGGTCTTGCGCGTGGTCACGCGTGAGCCCTGCACCAGCAGCCACGGCTCGACGTTGGGCTGACCGCCGACCAGCGCGGTCAGATCCGAGCCCGCCTGATCGTCGCCGATTACCGAAACGAACGCCACCGGCACACCCAGCGCGGTGAGGTTGCGCACGACGTTGCCCGCTCCCCCCGGCATCGCCACTTCGCGCTCGACCGAGACCACCGGGATCGGCGCCTCGGGGCTGATCCGTTCTACGGTGCCATAAATATAGCGGTCGAGCATGGCATCGCCGATCACCATTACACTGCCGTGGCGCAAGCGAGGCAGCGCCGCCACCAGTGCACTGGTCTCGCTCGGAGATGATTCGAGCCGGCTGGGTGGCGGCGAAGGCGCCTGGACAGGCGCAAGTGAAGCGCGTTCTTGATCCATCTCTCCCGCCTAGCCCCGCTGCACTGCGAAAACAAGGCCGAACTGCGCAGACAGGACCGATCTTAACCGCGCAATCAAAACGACCTTCACCAAACGATAAGGTTTCTGGGCCTTTGATCTGTGCCGGACCCATTTACCCGTGGGCGCAGCCAGGAATTCATGAACGCGACCTTTCCCAACCGCGCCACCGTCGCCGGCGCCCCCACCGGTGAGCGCCTTCTGGCCGATGCGATCCGGCGGGCGCAGCGTTCCGGCAATCAGCAATTGATCGCACTGCATCTCGGCTCCCTGCCGCTGCCTCGGCCGCACCACCGGCGCATCGCCCGCGCATTGCTGCAAGACGCCGCGAGCCGGCGCGACGGCCAGTTATTTCCGATGCGGAACGGCGATCTCGCGCTGGTGACCGCCATCACCGACGGCGGCGGCGAGACCGACCCGGTGCGCTTGGCCACCATTTTCGCTGAATTATTCAAGGCTGATCGCCCTGATCCCGCCGGCATTCTATCGGTCTGGAGCATCGAACACGACCAGGAACGGATCTTCGAATACCTCCAGTCGCTGATGGGGCAAGAGCCGGCTCCGACGCTCGATGAGGAAATCGCGCCGCCACCCCACCAGGTCGAGGATATCGCCTCGCTGCTCGCCACCGCGCGGATCGGCGACCTCACCCGTCGGCAGACCGCGATCGAAATCTCGCCCGGCCCGGCGAGCGGTGCGCGGGCGAGAACCATACGTCCCCTGTTCCGCGAGGTCACATTTTCACTTGATGTGCTGGAGGCGCGGCTGGCGGCGGCAGGGCGCGCCAGCAGCGATCCCTATCTGTTTCGCCATCTGGCGGGCCGGCTCGACCTGCGCATGATCGAGCAGGTGGCCGAGGATTTCAGCCGGGAAACCTCCGGTGCACCGCGTCTGCACCTCAATCTTACGATCGAGACCCTGCTCTCGGCAGAATTTGACCGTTTCGCCGACCGTTGCGTCGCCCTCGGCCGCAAGCCTGGGGTCGAGGTGCCGCTGATCGAGGCCTGCCGCGACCCTGAGCAGTTCGCTGCCGCCCGGACCCGGGTGCAGTCACGTGGCTTTCCGTTGGTGATCGATGGCATTTCGCCCTTGGCGCTTCAATTCGCGAACCCGCTCGCCTTCGGCGCCGACCTGGTCAAGCTCAACTGGGACAGCACGCTCGCCCATGCGCAACCGGAGTTTCTCACGGCGTTCAAACGGTTGGATCCGGCGCGGACCGTTCTCCAGCACGCGCAAACCGAAGACGCGATCGCCTTCGGCCTGGACCACGGCATCACCCGCTTCCAGGGCCGCTACATCGACACCATGCTGGCGGCCGCGAGGCTGCAATCGTGTCCGTCCGCCGCGGGCTGCAATCTGCGTCAGTGCACCGAGCGCGGTTCCGCAGTCAGCCCCGCCACGCGGCGCTTCTGCTTGAATTTGCCGCTGCTCGATCGCGGTTTGCCCGAGCAGCGCTGATGAACGCCAGCGAATTCCCACCCGCGTTCCCGGCCGCCAGGGCCGAGACCGCCGATCTCGCCCAGTTGCCCGATCTCACCCAATTAATCGACGAATGCAGCCGCGCGGGCGCGTCGCGCAACGCCTTGCTGCTGTCGGCACGGCGGATGCCCGCCGATCTGGCGCGGCCCCACCATTTGCGGCTGGCCTTCGAGGCGCTTCTACCGCTGACGATGGCCGACCGTGCTCGGGTATTTTATCTGCCCGACGGCAGCCGGGTCCTGACCTGGCGCGGCGACGCCGGACCGCTGCTGACCCACGCGCTCGCCACCCTGGCGCATCTGGTCGCCGACGAACCTGGCATCGCGGAGGCGAAGGAACTCGCGCAACTTTATTCCCTGCCTTGCGACGGCGCGCAAATGCTCGCAGATATCCACGGGACTCCGCCACGTCCGATCAGCCTGCGGCGCCAGAATGGCAAGAATGCCGAAAAACTCGACCCGACGAGCTTGCAAAGTCTCGAGCAGGCGCTCGCCCAGGTGAATGTCAGCCGCTTTGCCCGTCACCGGCGGGTCTGGCGCGTGGTCCAGGGCGGCCGGCTGGAAACCGCCTGGGACAAGCGCTTTCTTTCGGTGACCGACCTCACTGAAAGCCTCCTCCCCGGCCGGGACCCCACCGCCGATCCTTGGCTGTTCCGCCGCCTTACCCGCACGTTGGACCGGCGGCTGCTGTCCCTGCTCGGGGCACCCGACGAACTTCGTGCCGCGGGACCTTTCAGCCTCGACCTCAACGTCGGCACCCTGCTCGCCCCCGAGTTCCTCCGCTTCGACGCCGCGGTGCCGCCGCACCTGCGCGGCAAGTTGGTGATCGACCTGCTACCCGCCGATATTCTGGCCGACCCGGCAGGGTTCGTGTTCGCCCGCGGCTTCGCGCGGGCGCGACGCTACCGCCTGATGATCCGCGAAGTCTCCCCGGCGCTGTGCGCGGCGCTCGACTTCGTGGCGCTCGATCCTGATTTGGTCGAGCTTGAATATTCCAAGGCTGCCGCGATCCCCGAATGCCTGCCGCCGGGCTGCGAGCTGATGCTTGCCTACTCCAACCATTCCGGCCAAATCGACCAGCAAGCACGGGCCTTTGCTGCGGGTGGCGGGATCAAGCTGCTGGCGCCGCGCGACTAAGCAGCAGGTTAGTCGAAGAGAAGAATCTTCTTTTTGTGAACAAAAAGAAGCAAAAAAACTTTATCAATTTAGTCCAATACGAAGCCCTTCAGGACAGGCAGGGAACCAACCGAATAAAAGTTTTTTGCTTCTTTTTTTCAAAAAAGAAGACTTCTTAAGCCCTTCTTTTTGTGAAGCAAAGGCGCGAAAAAAGCTTTGCAAACCGTGGTCCTCGACTCGCAAATACGACTAAACGCTTGTCACAAGCAGAGTCGGGTGATTAGGAGACAGCGATGAAAAGCCCGCTGGTAATCGCCCCTAGCCTGCTCGCCGCCGACTTTGCTCGCCTGGGCGACGAAGCCGCCGCGGTGGAACGCGCCGGCGCCGACTGGCTGCACCTCGACATCATGGACGGACACTTCGTACCCAACATCAGCTTCGGGCCGGTGGTGCTCAAGGCCTTGCGGCCGCATACCAAACTGTTCTTCGACGTGCACCTGATGATCTCGCCGGTGGATCTTTACATCCAAGACTTCGCCGACGCCGGCGCGGATCGGATCCAGGTCCACGCCGAGGCCGGGCCGCACCTGCACCGCAGCCTGCAGCTGATCAAACATCTCGGCAAACCGGCGGGCGTGGCGATCAATCCAGCCACCCCGCCGGAAAGCATCGCCTACGTGCTCGATCTGATCGACCTGGTGAACGTGATGACGGTAAACCCCGGCTTTGGCGGGCAAAAGTTTCTCGACAGCCAATTGCCCAAAATCGCCACGCTGCGGCAGATGATCGACCAGAGCGGCCGCCCGATCCGAATCGAGATCGACGGCGGGGTCAATCCCGCGACCGCGGCCCACGTTACCGCCGCCGGCGCGGATACGCTGGTGGCGGGCACCGCGGTGTTCGGCGCTGCGGACTACGCCGCCGAAATCGCCGCAATCAGAGCGGCCTGCACGAGCGGAAAGCCGGCCAGGTGACGGGTGCCAATTGGTTTACCCGCGCCCGTATGGTGCTGGGCGAGTTCGGCCGTCTGGGCATGCGCCACGTGCCGGACGCGCCCGCCCTGCCGGTGCGCGATCCCTGGCCGGGTGATCCGGCGCTCGGTGCCCGCATCATGCGCAGTGAGTTCGACCATCAGGGCGGTGCACGGCCGATCAAGAACGGCGGCTGGAACGACGATAGCGGCTCGATCCTGGTGCGGTCGGCGCTGCACTCCTTCACCTGGCTGCGCGATCTGCGCGCGCTCGGCAGCGACGGCGCTCGCGCCCGCGCCCGCGCACTGGTGCAGGATTGGATCAATGCCCCGGCGCGCGACCCGGTCGCGGATTACGCAGATGTGGTGGGGGCGCGGATTTGGGCCTGGCTGGCGCATTATGATTTCTTCGCCGCCAGCGCCGAGGATCACTATCGCCAGCGGCTGATGGCGCGGCTGCTCGCCGATGCGCGCAGCCTGGCGCTGGCGATTCCGGTGGAAAGCAACGACGGCCGTGCGCTGGCCGCGATCAAGGGCCTGATCGCGGCGGCGACCGCAATCCCGGAACACGACGCGCTGCTGGTGCGCGCGCTGAAGTTCCTCCCCGCCGAGATCGCCCGGCAAGTGTTGCCGGACGGGATGCATTGCGAGCGCAGCCCGGCGGCGCATCTCGCCGCTCTGCAAAGCCTGATCGAGATCCGCGCTCTGCTGCAGGCCGCCCAAGCCCCGGCGGTGCCCAGCCTTGCCGGGGCGATCGAGCGCATGAGCGCCGCCTTGCGTCTGCTCCGCCACGGCGACGGCAGCCTGGCGCTGTTCAACGGCACGGCGGAAATCGCCCCCAATTTGATCGAATTGGTACTGACCCAGGCCGGCCGGGCGGGCCGGGTGCCGGCATTGCTGGAACAGGGCGGCTTCACCCGTCTGCAGGCAGGACGCACTCTGCTGATCGCCGATACCGGCGTTCCGCCGCCGCCCGGGCTGGACCGATTTGCCCACGCTGGCACGCTCAGTTTCGAACTCTCGCTCGGGCGCGAGCGGCTGATCGTGAACTGTGGCGCCCTGCCCGGCGCCAGCAGCGCCTGGCGCGACGCGCTGCGCGCGACCGCGGCGCACTCGACGCTGGTGGTGGCCGATACCAACAGTTCGGAAGTAACCGAGACTGGGCTGGGCCGGCGCGTTGGCAACGTCGAGATTTCACGGCAGGAGGCCAACGGCGCGCTGTGGCTCGACACCACCCAGGACGGCTGGAACCGCAATCTTGGCATCCTGCACCATCGCCGCCTGTATCTTAGCGCCGACGGCGACGATCTGCGTGGCGAGGATCTGCTGGAGGGCCAGGCTCCGTACGGCGCGGTAGTGAGATTCCATTTGCATCCCAACGTTCAGGCCAACGTGCAGCAGGACGGCGAGGCGGTGCTGCTGCGTTTGCCGCTGGGGAGCTTCTGGCGGCTGCGCGCCGACGGCGGCGTGATTGGGCTGGAGGAAAGCATCTACTTCGGCGGCAGCGAGCCGCGCCGTTCCGAGCAGGTAACGATCACGATTCCGTCTGACGGGCCGCAGATGGCGAAGTGGGCGATCAGCCGGCTGGGTTGAGATTGGCTAAACTGACAAAAGTTTTTTGCTTCTTTTTTTCAAAAAAGAAGATTCTTAGGTCTTTATTCTATTTGATAGTTAAGAAGCCAAGCCTCTTCTTTTTTGAAAAAAAGAAGCAAAAAACTTTTGTCAATTTATTGCTCGCCGGCGGCGAAGTTTTTCACGTATTTCATGATGTCGATGGTTTGGCCACCGGCAAATTGCGCCACCATCAACTGGCCGCCTTTGCGGCCGTCGCGCATCGGGTGATAGGTAAAGGTCGCCTTCGTCCCGGGGGCGAAACGGTCACGGCTGATGCCCATGCGGTCGAACTGGCTGGGACCGCCGCTCTCGAACCCGTAGAGACCGGTGTCCGGCCCGGTGCCCGGCACATTGAGCCAGATCCAAATGTGCGGATTGGTGAATTCGAAATATTTGATCGTGCCGGAGAGCGTCGCGACCTTGGTCTTGTCGAAAGCGGCGAAGGAATGATGCGCGTTCGCAACCAGCGGCGAGAGTGCAAGAAGCGCCGCGAAGCAGAAATGGCCAAATCTTTTGTTCATTGTGATTCCCAGAAGATTTATCAGGAGGTCGGAGGAGTGAGATTGACTTCTTCGTTGCCGCTGGCGTCGGGGGCATCACGGTTCCCCTCGCCGCAGAATGTGTCCTCGATTTCCCAATCAAGGTGGCGGACGTAGCCCTGGTTCATGCTCCAGGAGCCGGTCATCACGGCGGGATCGGATACGGTAAGATGCAACATCATCTTGCCGGGCGACAGCAATGTGTAGCGCTCGACCAGGTGGCTGGTGGCGCTGGCGGGGACGCCGGTGGTGAGATTGACCTTGGACGACAGGTTGGTGGTGTCGATCACCAGGGTGTTACCTTCCCAATGACCGACCGAATAGCCTTCGTAGGTCGGGGCATAGTTATGATGCGGCTTACCGTCCATGTAGATGTGGCGCACCCAGAGCGCATCCATGTCCGACATGATCACGATTTCGCCGGGGGTGAAGTAGAATTTCAGCGGGAAGCCGGCACCGATGATGCCGATCGGGCCGACCGGATCGCATGAGGCGGAGCCGGCGAGTTTTTTCTCCGCGGCGTCGCGCGCGGCCGCGGCGGCGGACGTGAGCGGAAATTTAAGCCGCACCGCGCCGGTGCCGAAGCTCACCATGACGGCGGCCCACATGCCGGTGCCTAGGTCGGGCCAGTTGTAGATATTGCCGCCGGCGAGTGACGGCGCCGCTTGCGCGATCGGGCTTATCCACGTCAGTGCGGCGAGGGCCAAGGCCGTCACGATGCTGGTTGGTTTCATCTTTTTCTCCCGTTCGGCACTTTGCCGCGGCTGCGCGCTGCATATTCTTCCTTAGTGAATTTGATGCCATATCCTGCTGTCGAGCACAAGCCAGACTGGCAGCCCTGAATTGTTAGCTAACTGTCGAAGTTTCTTTTGCTTCTTTTTGTTCACAAAAAGAAGACTTCGCTTAAACCTTATGGGTTTCCTTCAATAGCGAGCAAATCCCCACCGCCAGCACCATCGCACCAGTTGGTAACCAAAGGATATGGTTGATGCCGAAGTGTTGCGCGACTTGTCCGCCGATGATCGGCGCGATTCCGCCGCCGAACAATTCGCCGACGGCGATCACCATGCCTGAGGCGGTCGCCATCAGGGTGACGGGCACCGCTTCGGTGCACACCGGCCCGACGGTAAGGGTGATCAGGGCATTGTTAAAGAAATGGACGCAGAACAGCCAGGCGAACAGCAAGGCCGGGTTGGCGCCGGTACGGGCCAGCATCACCAGCGAGAGCCCGACCCCGACGGTCGAGATCAGCATCACCGGCTTGCGCCCAAGGCGATCGGACAGCCATGGCAGCGTGACGGTGCCGACCGCCGATCCGACGCCGATTGCGGTCATCACGCTGCTCATCGCGGCGAAGCTGAGGTGCAGATAGTCGATCAGATAATTGGGCAGCAGTGCGCTGGTGGTGACCAGGCAGGTGAGCCAGCACAGCATCATGCCCATCGCGACTTGCACGTTGCGGTAGGTGACCGCGTGCCGCCAGTCGGCGAAGGGATGGCGCGACGGGATGTGGGCAGCCAGTTCTAGGGGCAGCGGGGTCGGCAGAATTTCTTTCTTTGGGATCACCCGCCAGACCACGTAGGCGAGGATCAGACCCGGCAGGGTGAAGACCGAAAAAATCAGCCGCCAGCTGATCACGTGCAGAAGCGCGTTCACCAGCAGCGGCGCGATGCCCAGCCCGCACAAGGGCAGCATCATCTGCTGAATGCCGATGTTGAGCCCATAGCGCTTGGGGTTCGAGGATTCGAGTGTCGCGGTGATGCTGGCCGGGGTGTAGGCACCGTCGGCCAACCCCATCACCAGCCGGACCGCGACCAGACTGGCGAGCCCGACCGCGAGCCCGCTGGCGCCGATCAAGAGCGCGAACATCGTAAGCGACCCGACCAGCACCGTGCGCCGGCCGATCCGGTCCGACGCGTTGCCCATCAATAACGCGGCGAAGCCCCAAGCCAAGGCCAGCGCGCCAGTGATGGTGCCGATGTCGCCGTAGCTGAGATGCAGATCGGCGCGGATCACCGGGAACAGAGTCGAAATCAGGAACCGGTCGAAACCGACCAGACCGAAACCCAATGCCATGACGGCCACCACGGCGAACTCGTGGTTGGGTGCGAGCGAAGCGGTCGATCTGTTCATCGCGGCGTTCCCGAATCCCTTTGGGGAACAATGGGATGGAAAACACAGGTTAGGGAAGGAAGATTCTTCTCTTTTGAAAAAAAGAAGCAAAAAACTTTTGTACGTAAGGGTCCGGCCGAAGCCACCCGCCTCTGCCGGATCAGGGTTAGCGGAGCAACCAACTACTACGGCAATTTTAGCAGCTTCTTCCAGCGGGAACGCCACTTGGGACGAACAGCGGCAGGCTGCTCCGGCAACGGCGGCGACACGATTTCAACCGTCCTCTCGACCGGTACTGGAGTTACCTCAGCGGCCGGCTCTTCGACGGCCGGGGGAGCGCTCGGTGAAAACTTGCTGCGCCGAAGCTTGATTTCTGCCAGACGGCGGGGAAACCCGGGCGCAGCGGGCCACAAGCCAATCGCGGTCAGCATCGCCCCTTCCGCGGCGTCGAAATCACCCGCCGCCACGAATACCTCGGCGCGCTGCGCGTGGGAACGGCCGTCACGATTGTCGGCCGCGATCGCCCGGTCCGCCCACTCCGCGGCGGAGACGAGATCCTTGCGCCGAAGATTTAGCCGGCTCAGGAGCTGAAATGTCTCCGGCGAATTCGCTTTCAGCCCGTCCGCCTTCAACAGCAGGGCTTCGGCCGATTCCAGATTGGCTTCCGCCAGGTAAATCCTAGCCCGGAGCACATATGCCGCGGCGTGGTCAACGTCGGCGGCGATAGCCTTGTCGGCCCATAGCGCCGCGGAAGAGAAATCCTTGCGCCGCATGAACAATTCGGCGAGGCGGCGCAGAAAAAACGGCGCCCTGGGTTGCAATTCGGCCGCCCTAAGCAGTGACGCCTCCGCAGCATCCAGATCGCCTTCTTCGGCGTAGATCCTGGCGCGCTCCACATGCGCCATCGCGTGATCTGGCTTGGCGGCGATCGCCCGGTCTGCCCACGCGGCGGCGGCAGGGAGATCGTGACGCCGGAAGGAAATCGTGCTGAGGCGAAGCAGCAGCGGTATATTGGCGGGGCTGATCTCGATCGCCAACTGCGCCACCTGCTCGGCCCGGTCGAGATCGCCGGCGGCTAAAGCTGCGTCGATTTCCTGGGTCGCAAGCTTGGGATCTTTGAAATCCGATGAACTCTCACCAATCTCAGTGCTCATGATAACAGCCTCTTATCCAGTGATTGAACCGCCGACACTCGTCTCAAACCCATTCCCGGTGACCGGCCAGCCAAAATTCAGGACCGGCTCCAAGCCTTACGCATGGGTTGTCGGTGGCGCACGGCTTCATTGTCAAGCCGATTGATCATTGTCTTCTCAAGCGCATCGCCGCCCGCGAATGACGTTCCGATTATGTCCCCGCCCGATCCCCGGCTTGCGTTTCTCCACATTTCTAGGCATTGCCCCGCAGCATGAGCGATGATCTAGAGCGGCTGGAAGCCGAAACCCAAACCTCGATCCAGAACGCAGGCGATCTGCGGGCGCTGGATGCGGTGCGCGTCGCGGTGCTGGGCAAAAACGGCAGCTTGACCGCGCTGCTGAAGGAATTGGGCAAACTTGCGCCGGACGAGCGCCGGACCCGCGGCGCTGAACTCAACCTGCTGCGCGATGACTTTACCAAGTCCATCGACCAACGGCGGACCGAACTCGAAGCCCGGGACCTCGAAGCACGCCTGGCCGCTGAAAAGATCGACGCCACCCTCCCTCCCCGGCCCCGCGCACCCGGCGCAATCCACCCGATCAGCCGCACCATCGAGGAAATGTCCGCGATCTTCGGCGCGATGGGGTTCTCCGTGGGTGAGGGCCGCGACATCGAAGAGGATTGGTTCAACTTCGGCGCACTGAACATTCCACCCCACCACCCAGCCCGGGCAGATCACGACACCTTCTATCTGCCGGCGCGCGGGAATGAACGGCCGCGCGTGCTGCGGACCCAGACCTCGGACGTGCAGATCATCACCATGCTGGAACAATCGCCGCCGATCCGCATCATCGCGCCGGGACGGGTCTATCGCTCCGATCGCGACGCCACCCATAGTCCGATGTTCCACCAATGCGAGGGGTTGGCGATCGATCGCAACCTCACGCTCGGGCATCTCAAAGGCTGCCTGATCGACTTCCTGCGCGCATTCTTTGGGCTGGAAAATCTGCCGGTGCGGTTCCGCTCGAGCTATTTCCCCTTCACCGAGCCCTCGATGGAAGTAGACATCGGCTGGAACAAGCGTACCGGCGAACTCGGCGGTGGGGGCGATTGGCTGGAGGTGCTGGGCTGCGGCATGGTGCATGCCCGGGTGCTGGCCAATTGCGGCATCGATCCCCGCGAATGGCAGGGCTTCGCCTTCGGGCTGGGGATCGATCGCTTCACCATGCTGAAGCACGACATGCCGAACATACACCCCTTCTTCGACGGCGACCCGCGCTGGACCCGGCATTACGGCTTCAACCCGCTGGCGCCGGTCAGCCTGCACGAGGGGATTTGAGCGATGAAATTCCCTCTTTCCTGGCTGCGCGACCATTGGGAAGGCGACACGCCGCTCGATCAGATCGTGGAAACCTTGTCGGCAATCGGACTTGAAGTGGAAGGCGTCGAGGATCGCGGCAAACCATTGGAAGCGTTCCGCACCGCGCGGATCGTCGAGGCCGCGCCACACCCCAACGCCGACCGATTGCAGGTTTGCATGGTGGATAGCGGCTTCGGTCTGATCAACGTGGTGTGCGGCGCGCCCAATGCGCGCACCGGCCTCCACGCGGTGCTGGCGCGACCGGGCGCGGTAATCCCCGCCACCGGTGCGGTGCTGAAGGCGGGTGAAATCCGCGGCGTGAAGAGTGAAGGAATGCTGTGTTCGAGCCGCGAACTGGGCCTGGGCGAAGAACACGACGGGATCATCGAACTGCCCGAGGGCACCGCGCCCGGCCTGCCGGTGGCATCGGTGCTGGGGATCGACGACCCGGTGATCGAGATCAGCGTCACGCCCAACCGCGGCGATTGCCTGGCAGTACGCGGCGTGGCGCGCGATCTGGCGGCAGCGGGACACGGAAGGCTGAAGCCCTGGAGCGCGGAGCCCGTAAGCGGCCGATTTGCAAGTCCGATCACCTGGGTGAACGAATTCCCCACGGCGTGCCCCTGGGTGCTGGGGCGGGCGGTGCGCGGGGTAAAAAACGGTCCCTCGCCGAAATGGCTGGCGGACCGGCTGATTGCGATCGGGCTGCGGCCGATCAACGCGCTCGCCGACATCACCAATTACTTCTGCGTCGATCTTGGCCGCCCGTTGCATGTGTTCGACGCCGCCAAGATCGCGGGCGGAAAATTGACCCTGCGGCCCGGCAGGAGCGAGAGCTTCCGGGGACTCAACGGCAAGGATTATGTGGCCGATCCCGAGGACTGCGTGATCGCCGATACGAATGGGGTGGTATCGCTTGCCGGCGTGTTGGGTGGGGCTTCGACCGGGTGTGACGACACCACCACCGAAGTTTTCATCGAATGCGCGCTGTTCGATCCGGTGCGCGTCACGCTGACGGGGCGCCGGCATCAAATCGTGAGCGACGCGCGGCAGCGCTTCGAGCGTGGCGTGGATCCCTCGTTCCTGCCCGACGCGCTGGAAGCGGCGACGCGGATGGTGATGGAACTCTGCGGCGGGGAACCGAGTACGACCTCGGTTGCCGGCGGCGAGCCGCCGTGGCAGCGCGAGGCGAGTTTGCGGTTCGCGCGGCTGGCAGGCTTCGGCGGAGCCGAGATCGCGCCCGACGAGGCGGTGCGGCGGTTGGAGCGGCTGGGATTTGCGGTCGAGCGGCGCAGCGCCGAACGGGTGGATGTGGCGGTGCCGCCGTGGCGGAACGACATCGCATCGAGCGGATTGCACCGCGGCGCCGGTGGCGGGTTGGACCAGGCGCCGGGGCTTGATCCAGTGCGCGCTGCCAACGCCGCGGCGGGGGCCTTGCAGATCGAGCCCGAAGCCGATTTGATCGAAGAAGTGTTGCGACTCTCGGGCCTGGACGCGATCCCGCCGGTATCATTGCCGCTGGCGCGGGTGGTGCCCGAGGCGACGCTTTCTCCCAAGCAGGTGCGGACGGCGCTCGCAAGACGGACGCTGGCGGCAGGCGGATTGCTCGAAACCGTCGGGTTCAGCTTCGTTGCCAAAGGGCAGGAATCGCTGTTCGGCGACGCGCCGGCATCCCTGCGACTGCAGAATCCGATCGCGGAGGATCTGGACCAGTTGCGCTCGACCCCGGTGGTGAGTCTGGCGCTGGCGGCGCATAGGGCCCAGGCACGCGGCTTGACCGGGTCCGCGCTGTTCGAGATCGGGCCGGGGTTCGAGGAGGCTGAACAGCGCTTGATCGCGGCGACGCTGCGCGCCGGGGTGACAGGGCCGAGCTGGATAGATCACTCCCGCGCGCCGGACGCTTACGACGCCAAGGGCGACGTCATGGCGGTGCTGGCGGCGTTAGGTTTGCCGATGGAATCGCTCTCGGTGACCACGGACGCGCCGGGGTTTTATCATCCGGGCCGTTCCGGGGTGGTGCGGCAGGGGCCGAAGCTGGTGCTGGCGCGGTTTGGCGAGCTGCATCCGAGGGTGCGGACGGCGTTGGGGTTGGATCAGGCCGCGGTGGCGGCCGAAGTGTTCTTGGACGCGATCCCCGAGCCGAAGAAACGGCGGAAGGCGCCTCCCGACATTTCGCCGTTGCAGCCGGTGCGGCGCGATTTCGCCTTCGTGGTGGCAGCCGACGTAACTGCCGAAGCGCTGCTGCGTGCCGCGCGCGGCGCCGAGCGCGGATTGATCGCGGGTGTATCCCTGTTCGACGTCTATGAAGGCCTGGCCGACGGCAAGAAGTCGCTCGCGATCGAGGTGGTGTTGCAGCCGCGCGAGAAGAGCCTGACCGACGCCGAGATCGAAGCCGTGGCAGCCAAGATCGTGGCCGCGGTGGGCAAGGCGACCGGGGCCGTGCTGCGCTGAGCGAACTGCGAGCTTCTGACCCGCGCGTCGAACCGCAAGGGGCGTTCGGTACGCTGCGGCTGGCGCTCGCCTGTCTGGTGGTCTGGTTCCACGCGGGTTTTTACATCGCAGGCGTGGGCGAAGGCGTTTCGGCGGTCGTGGTGTTCTTCATCGTCAGTGGCTACGCGATGACCGGATTGTGGCACCGGGTTTTCGCGGCGCGCCCGCAGCGGGTTTGGCATTTCTATCTCGATCGCGCGCTACGCTTGGGGCCGCAATATTATCTGTGGCTGGGCTTTGCCGTGGTGGTGGGATTCGCGCTGGGACAGCGATCGCTCGCGAATTTGTCCGCGGGTAAGGCGGTCGTGGTGGCGTCGGCGCACCTGCTGGTGTTGCCGCTCGACTTCAGTGCGTGGATTCCGCAATTGCGGCGGTGGCAATTCAACCCGCCGGCGTGGACGCTGGGGCTGGAGTTGTGTTTCTATCTGTTGTTTCCGTGGCTGGTCATGAAGCGCCGATGGCTTTGGGCCGCGGTGGGCGGCAGCCTGATGGTGGACGCCGGGGCATCGCTGGGATTCTATGATTCCTACCTGTTCGGCTATCAGCTGTTATGTGGCTCGCTGGTCTATTTCGCGCTGGGGCACGCGATCTATCAGCGCGACATCAGGCTGGGGACGGTGATCCTGGCGGGACTTGCCGCATGTTCATTGCTGACGTGGACGGGCGGACGTTTCAACGCCAATGTTCCGGTGGGCTGGGCGCTCGGCGCGCCGGTGGTGCTGGCGTTGTCCTACCTGCGGCCGCGGCGTTGGGACAGCGTCCTGGGGAACGCGAGCTACGGCGCCTATCTGGTCCACTGGAGTGTGTTGTCGGTGGCACGGTCGCCGTTGGGAGGCGGGCGCTGGGGTCTGCATACGATGGCGATGGCGGTGACCGGGACGGCAGTGTTGCTGGGTTTTCTCGGCTACTGGGCAGTGGAAAGACCGGTGGCAATCTGGCGCCGGCATCTGCGCGCGCGGGACTAGCCGCCTCTCGCTTTTTCCGGGGGCTTCTGCTTTATGAGCGCCATGACGAACATACCCATCGAGCGTATTCGCAATTTCGCGATCATTGCGCATATCGACCATGGCAAATCGACGCTCGCCGATCGTCTGATCCAGGTCACCGGCGCCGTGGCAGCGCGCGACATGACCGCTCAGATCCTCGACAACATGGAGCTGGAAAAGGAGCGCGGCATCACCATCAAGGCGCAGACGGTGCGGCTTTCTTACGTCGCCAAAGACGGGTTGGAATATCAACTGAACCTGATGGACACGCCGGGGCACGTCGATTTTGCCTATGAGGTGAGCCGGTCGCTGGCGGCGTGCGAGGGCTCGCTGCTGGTGGTGGACGCGAGCCAGGGGGTCGAGGCGCAGACGCTGGCCAACGTCTATCAGGCGATCGACGCCGGGCACGAGATCGTGCCGGTGCTGAACAAGATCGATTTACCGGCGGCCGAACCCGACAAGGTTAAGCAGCAGATCGAGGATGTGATCGGGCTTGATGCGTCGGACGCGGTGATGATCAGCGCCAAGACGGGATTGAATATCGACGGCGTGCTGGAGGCGCTGGTAACGCGGCTGCCGCCGCCCACCGGCGACGCGGACGCGCCGCTCACGGCGCTGCTGGTGGATAGCTGGTACGACGCTTATCTCGGCGTGGTGATCCTGGTGCGAGTGAAGGACGGCAAGCTGCGCAAGGGGTTGAAGATCCGCATGATGTCGTCGGGATCGACCCATTTCGTCGATCAGGTCGGGGTCTTCAGCCCCAAGATGGTGGTGGTGGACGCGCTGCAGCCGGGCGAGATCGGCTATATCACCGCGGCGATCAAGACCGTGGCGGATTGCAACGTCGGAGACACCATCACCGAAGATCGCAATCCGGCCACGGCCCCCCTTCCCGGTTTCAAGCCCTCGATCCCAGTGGTGTGGTGCGGGCTTTATCCGGTCGATGCCGACGACTTCGAGAAGCTGCGCGATTCGCTTGGCAAGCTGCGGCTGAACGACGCCAGTTTTCATTACGAGGCCGAGACCTCGGCGGCGCTCGGGTTCGGCTATCGCTGTGGGTTTTTAGGATTGCTGCATCTAGAGATTATCCAAGAACGGCTGTCGCGCGAATTCGACCTTGATCTGATCGCGACCGCGCCTTCGGTGGTGTACCGGATCCATCGTACCGACGGCACCATGGACGAATTGCACAATCCCTCGGATATGCCGGACCCGAGCCAGATCGACCATATGGAAGAGCCTTGGATCAAGGCCACCATCATGGTGCCCGATGACTACCTGGGCGCGGTGCTGACCTTGTGCAACGAACGGCGCGGGCGGCAGGTAGATCTCACCTACGTCGGCAACCGCGCGATGGCGGTGTACCGGCTGCCGCTGAACGAAGTGGTGTTCGATTTCTATGACCGGCTGAAGTCGGTCTCGCGCGGCTACGCTAGCTTCGATTACGTGATCGAGGATTACGAGGAATCCGATCTGGTCCGGATATCGATTTTAGTCAACGGCGATCCGGTCGATGCGCTTTCATTTGTGGCGCATAAAAGTGCTGCCGAAGCGCGCGGGCGCTCGATCTGCCTGAAATTGAAAGACCTGATACCCAAACAACTATTCAAGATCGCGATCCAGGCGGCAATCGGCGGACGCGTGATCGCGCGTGAGACCATCGGCGCGCTTTCCAAGGATGTGACGGCGAAATGCTACGGCGGCGATATCTCGCGCAAGCGCAAGCTGTTGGATAAGCAAAAAGAGGGCAAGAAACGGATGCGGCAGTTCGGCAAGGTGGAAATACCGCAGTCGGCGTTCTTGGCGGCGTTGAAGATGGATAGTTAGGAGGAAAGGAAGTCTTCTTTTTGAAAAAAGAAGCAAAAACTTCTATTAATTGGTAAAAGTTTTTTGCTTTTTTTTCAAAAAAGAAGACTTCCTCTTCCTCTGCCACCAGCGCACGAGCAGGACCCCGCCCCACGCTTACTCCAGCGACGACAGCGGAAAATCCTTAAGCAAGGCCGCGAGGCTGGCCTTGCTTACCGCCGGCGCGTTTGGGCGCGGGTCGGCCGGCGACAAAGCGGCGGCGGCAAGTTGCACCCGCGTTGGCGGGGGCGATTGCACTCGCGCGGGCGGCGGTGATGCCGCTCGGGCGGGAGCGGGCGGCTTCACGCGCGCGGGCGGGGGCGACGCGGCTCGGCCGGCGGCCGGCGTTGGCACGTGTGCAGGTACGGACGCCGCCGCGCGGATTATCTTGCGGGCTTGGGCTCGGATCGGCGATGGGGTTCGCGCGCGCGCGGGCGCCGGTGCTTGTACTTGAACCGGCGCGGGAGCAGGCGCGGATTCCACATCACGGGAACGGCGTACCAAGTCTTTGAAACGCGCCATCGCGGCGTCCTGGCTCCAATCCCGAGATGCGGCGGCGAAGTGTACCGGCTTGGGGTCGTGCATGTCTGAATACTCCAGGTTGCTATAATCGTGCGAGCGTAGGGCAGCCGGC
>Ga0302311_10002997_pt1 | contig 18698 bp, 15 predicted proteins | sample III_Palsa_N1_3_FD_200449 | JGI IMG/M metagenome (GOLD analysis project Ga0302311, IMG submission 200449) | Peat permafrost microbial communities from Stordalen Mire near Abisko, Sweden - III_Palsa_N1_3 | ecosystem: Environmental > Terrestrial > Soil > Palsa > Peat permafrost | place: Sweden... | reverse complement strand
CCGATTGCTCGCCGTCGCCGCTGGGCCGCGCCGCCGCGAAACGGTTCGGCGCGGCGCTCAAAGCGGCCCGGCGGCACGGCTTGCGGAACGCGGAGGTGATCAGCCTGTTCGCCGATGCGGCGCTCAGCCTGCGGCTGGGCGGCGTCGCCATCGGCGCCTCGCCGTGGACCGGCCCGGTGACCCTTTTGGAGACCGCGGACGGCGAGGTGCTTCGCACCCTCTCGCCCGCCGCCGTCGCGGGATTGACCGCCCTGACCGCCGACATCGAGGCCAGCACGCTCGATCTGCTCGGCCGGCGCGATCTCGCCGAAGCGCCGCACATCCATCCCGCCGCCCTGCGCGAGCGCGGCTTTACCGACCACGAAATCGACCAGGTGCAGGCGGCCCTGCCGCTGTCGTCAAGCCTTCGGGAGGCCTTTGGCCTGACCGTGCTCGATGCGGGGTTCGTCCGCGATGTCCTCGGTGCGCCGGTCGAGGCCGTGGATGATCCGGCGATCGAGATCCTTGCCCTCGCCGGCTTCTCCGCGACCCAGATCGCCGAGGCCGAGGCCTATCTGCTGGGCGAGCCGGACGCGCCGAGCCGGGCTCTGCCCCCCGAGATCGCCGCCGTTCTGGCCGACGCGAGCCAGATCAGCCCCGCCGCGGTGATGGCGATGACCGCCGCGGCCGAGACATTCACCTGCGCACCGGCGTCCCGGCCCCTCGCCCTTTCCTGGAGCGACGATCCCGCGGTGGCGATCCGGCTACAATCGGCGGCGTCCCGCGCGGGCCTGCGCGCCATCAGGATCGAACGGGCGCCCACGCCCGCCGACTTCGTGCTGGAGCTACCAGCGGCCGCCGAAGAGGCGACCCGCCGCTCCGCGCCGCCGCCGATCATCGCGGAACGCATTGTCGAGAAGGTGGTCGAGCGGGAGCGCTCCCGCAAACGCCTGCCCGACCGCCGCAAGGGTTACATCCAGAAGGCGGCGGTGGGCGGCCACAAGGTCTATCTGCACACCGGCGAATACGAGAACGGCGAGCTGGGCGAGGTCTTCATCGACATGCACAAGGAAGGCGCCGCCTTCCGCTCGATGATGAACAATTTCGCCATCGCGGTCTCGATCGGCCTGCAGTACGGCGTGCCGCTGGACGAGTTTGTCGACGCCTTCGTCTTCACCCGGTTCGAGCCGGCCGGGCGGGTGACCGGCAACGACTCGATCCGCTCGGCGACCTCGATCCTGGACTACATCTTCCGCGAACTGGGCGTCTCCTATCTGGACCGGGACGACCTGGCCAACGGCGATCCGGAGGAGTTCAACGCCGATGGCCTGGGCCATGGATCGAGCGAGGGAACCCTGGCGGACAGCGAGGATGAGGTGCTGCCCGCGGCGCGGTTCATGTCCAAGGGCTTCTCGCGCGGCGCGGCGCCGGACAACCTGGTCTTCCTGCCCACCGGCGGCAAGCGCCGCGCGGCCGTGAGCGACGCCGAGGGCGAGCACGATGTCTGCCCATCCTGCGGCGACCTGGCGCTGACCCGGCGAGCTGGACGTCTGATCTGCGAAACCTGCGGCGCAGTTCCCGAACGGCTGGCCGACAAGCCCTGAGCTTTAGAAGGATTCACCACGGAGCACACGGAGGGCACGGAGGGCGCCTGTGCCTTCGAAGGTTCGACGCCAAGGAGGCGCGAAGCGCTATCCTCGAACGCCTGTTTCGTGAGGCAATAACGCGGGCCACGCCCGCCTTGGCGCTTATTTCCTTCCTCCGTGCCCTCCGTGTGCTCCGTGGTGAATCCTTCCAATGCTTGCGACTCTCAACACTTCGGCCATAGACGGCGCGGTAATATTACCGCTGACACGTCCACCGACGCCGGACCCCATGCCGATGAAGACCGCTCTGATCGCCCTCAGCCTCGCCGCAAGTCTCGCCGCCGTGTCGCCCGCGTCGGCGCAGAACGCGACCCAGGTCGCCAAGGTGCAGGCCGGCGGCAGCTGCCCGCATTGCAACCTGTTCCAGGCGGACCTTGGCAATAAGACGATGATTCACCGCAATCTGGCTGGTGCGCGTCTGCGCCAATCCGACATGAGCTTGTCCGCGCTGGACTACACCACGATGGCAGGCGCTGACCTCCGCGACGTGAATGGCTACGCGGGCCGCTTCACCGGGGTCAATTTCTCCGGCGCCGACATGACCAACTCAACCTTCGTCGGCGCCTACCTCGGCGGGGCCAACCTGCGCGGCGCCAGGCTCGCCGGCGCCAACTTCTCCGGCGCGGAGATGGCCAAGGCGGTGGGCCTCACCCAGGCGCAACTGAACGCGGCCTGCGGCGACGAGAAGACCACCCTTCCCAACGGGCTACACATTCCGGCCTGCAAGTAGGCCCATAAATCAGTGGCTTGCAGCCCAGAGATTCGGTAACAGCGAAACTGATGGCCCTTTCTCCTCGCCTGAAGCGTATCCGCAAATCCATCGCCAAATGGGGCGATCGGCGCCGGGACGCCGTGGAGAACTGGCTGGGCCGTCAGTCGCTGGTGGAATCCACCGAACTGATGTCGACCAAGAACTTCCCCTGGATCGCCGAACTGGAATCCCATTGGGAAGTCATCCGGCGCGAGCTTGAAGGCGTGCTGCCGAACCGCGCCGGCCTGCCCGCGCTGCAGGACCTATCGCCGCTGCAGAACACCATCACCCGCGAGAACGTCTGGAAGGTCTTCATCTTCGACGCCTACGGGATGAAGTCGGAGGAGAACCGTCGGCGCTGTCCCGAGACCGCCAAGCTGATCGACGCCATTCCCGACTGTGAAGTCGCCTTCTTTTCGGTGCTTGAGCCGGGCGCCCACCTGGCCGCCCACCGCGGCGCCTATAAGGGCTTGATCCGCGCCCACCTCGGCCTGATGGTGCCGGAGCCCAACGACAAGGTGCGGATGAATGTGGGCAATGAGACCATCCACTGGCATGAGGGCCAGTGCGTGCTGTTCGACGACACCTATCGGCATGAGGTTTGGAACGACACCGACGGCGTCCGCGTGGTGTTGCTGATCGACGTGCCGCGCCCGTTTCCGCCGGTGCTGGCTGCCGTGAACAAGTCCCTGCTGCGCCTGGCGCGCCTAACGCCGTTCGTGACGGATTCGGTGAAGAAGTTCCGCGCCTGGGAAAAGGACTACTACGCAGCCGAAGCGGCGAAGAAGGCGGCTTAGCCGGCGCCAAAGCAAGAATTCACCACAGAGCACACAGAGGGCACAGAGGGCAGAGAGGGGCCTGTGCTCTCAATGATTCCAACGCAAAGGCGCGAAGGCGCGTAGCGCGACGAGACAGAAACGCCCCATCCGATTGGCGCGCGGGCGTCGCCCGCCTTGGCGCTCTTCGCGACCGTGCGTCGAAACCTTCTTCTCCGTGCCCTCTGTGTGCTCTGTGGTAAAGCTGACTTCGTTTGACCCACCTCCGTCGGCGCTTGTCTCGCGCCGAAACCCGTGCACATGACTTTCCTCCAAAGGCCATAATCCGGGGAGGAAGCCATGACCGATCTTGTGAAGGTGACGGACACCGGTCACGTCCGCACCATTCGGCTGAACCGGCCGGAGAAGAAGAACGCGCTCAACAACGAACTGGCCTGGGGCGTGGTCGAGGCCATCGACGCCGCCGCCAAGGTCGACGACGTCTGGGTGGTGGCGATCACGGGAACCGGCGATGCGTTTTGCGCCGGTCTGGATCTGTCCGGGTCCGAACGCGTCTCGCCGTTCAGCGCCCAGACCGCCCAGCTCGACGACATCAGCTGGGTCGGCCATTTCCTGCTGTCGATCCGCAAGCGTTGCGACAAGCCGGTGGTGGGCGGGATCAATGGCGTGGCCGTGGGCGCGGGCCTGGGCCTGGCCATGGCCACCGATGTACGGATCGTCGCCAAGAGCGCGCGGCTGATGGCCGGCTATACCCGCATCGGCGGCTCGCCGGACGCGGGCCTGACCATCACCCTGCCGCAGGCCATGGGCTATGAGCGCGCCATGCGGTTCATGATGGAAAACCGCACCGCCAACGGCGATGACGCGGTCGCCTGGGGCATGGCCGGCGAGGTGGTGGCCGACGCCGATTTCGACGCCCGCCTGGCCGCCTATTGCCAACAGCTGTGCGACTGGTCGCCGATCACCCTGCGCCTGCTGAAGCGCGGCATGGTCAAGTCCATGGAGACCACCGACATGGAGCAGCAGCTGCGCTACGAAGTCTCCAACATCCGCATGGCCTTCGGAAGCGAGGACGCCAAGGAGGCGCGCAAGGCCTTCTTCGAGAAGCGCAAGCCGGTGTTCAGCGGGCGGTGAGGGCGGCAAGCACTCAAATCACCGTTCCCTCGCCCTTGTGGCGAGGGCCCATTGGACTCGAAGGCCAGAAAGGTTGGCGCAACTGCGCCGCCTGCACCCCGCTTACCTTGCTCCGCGCTCAATGGACCCTCGCCACAAGGGCGAGGGAACGGTGAAAGTTAGAGCGCGTCGAAATTAGGCGCGTGCGGGGCCGCCGCTGCTGGTCCAACTCACACCAAATCCCGGTCCGCGATCAGACCTTGATCGGCGGCACAACCCGGATGTGCAGCTCTTTCAGCTGTTTGTCCAACACCTCCGAGGGCGCGTTCATCATCAGGTCCTGGGCCTGCTGGTTCAGCGGGAAGGCGATCACCTCGCGGATGTTGGTGGCGCCGGCCAGCAGCATGACGATGCGGTCGATGCCGGGCGCCATGCCGCCGTGGGGCGGCGCGCCGTGGCGGAAGGCGTTCAGCATGCCGCCGAACTGCCGCTCGACCTCTTCGGCCGGGTAGCCGGCGATCTCGAACGCCCGCACCATGATATCCGGCCGGTGGTTCCGCACCGCGCCGGAACACAGCTCAACGCCATTGACGACGATGTCGTACTGGTAGGCGAGGATATCCAAGGGGTCCTTGGTGTTCAGCGCTTCCAGCTCGCCCTGCGGCATCGAGAAGGGGTTGTGGCTGAAGTCGACCTTGCCCTCGTCGTTCAGCTCGAACATCGGAAAGTCGACGATCCAGCAGAAATCGAACCGGCCCTCGGCGACGAGATTGAGTTCGGTCCCGACCCGCGTGCGGGCCAGACCGGAGAATTTGTAGAAGGCCGCCGGGTCGCCGGCCACGAAGAAGGCGGCGTCGCCCACCTTCAGGTCCAGCTGGGCGCGGATCGCCTCGGCGCGTTCCGGGCCGATGTTCTTGGCGATCGGGCCGGCGCCGCCCTCCTCGCCTTCGCGCCAGAAGATGTAGCCCAGGCCCGGCTGGCCCTCGCTCTGGGCCCAGCTGTTCATGCGGTCGCAGAAGGCCCTGGAGCCGCCGCCCGGCGCCGGAATGGCCCAGATGGCGTTCTTCTTCTCGCCCAGGATTCGCGCGAACAGGCCGAAGCCGCCATCGCGGAAATGCTCGGACACGTCCTGCATGACCAGCGGGTTGCGCAGGTCCGGCTTGTCGGTGCCGTACTTTTTTATCGCGTCGCGATAGGCGATGCGCGGGAAGGGATAGGTCGTCACGTCCCGGCCGTCGGCGAATTCCACGAACACCCCGTGCAGCACCGGCTCCATGGTGGTGAAGACGTCCTCCTGGGTGACGAAGCTCATTTCCAGATCGAGCTGGTAGAATTCGCCAGGCGAACGGTCGGCGCGGGCGTCCTCGTCGCGGAAACAGGGGGCGATCTGGAAATAGCGGTCGAAGCCGGCGACCATCAGCAGCTGCTTGAACTGCTGCGGCGCCTGGGGAAGCGCGTAGAACTTGCCGGGGTGGACGCGCGACGGCACCAGATAGTCGCGCGCGCCTTCCGGTGAGGAGGCGGTCAGGATGGGGGTCTGGAACTCGGTGAAGCCCGCGCCGACCATGCGGCGGCGGATGGAGTCGATCACCCGCGACCGCAGCACGATGTTCCTGTGCAGGGTGTCGCGGCGCAGGTCGAGGTAGCGATAGCGGAGGCGGATATCCTCCGGATAGTCCGGCTCGCCGAACACCGGCAGCGGCAGCTCGGCGGCCTCGGACAGGACATCCAGGCCCTTGACCCGGATCTCGATCTCTCCGGTCGGCAGGTTGGGGTTGGCGGCGTCGAGGTCGCGGGCCACCACCTCGCCGTCGATGCGGATCACGCTCTCGGCGCGCAGGCGCTCGGCGAGGGCGAAACCGGGGGTCTCGGGGCTGAGCACCAGCTGGGTCAGGCCATGGTGGTCGCGCAGGTCGATGAACATCAGCCCGCCGTGGTCGCGCTTGCGATGGATCCAGCCCGACAGGCGCACATTATGGCCCGCATCCCCCAGCCGGAGGTCGCCGCAGGTGTGGGTGCGATAGGCGTGCATGGGGGTCAACGTCGCTGGCAAATCATGGGTTTACGGGAAGGCGCGGAAGGGCGCATGGGAGGGGGGCGTTGTCAAGAATGAGGAGACTTGATGGAGCGTGATACAATGCTGATAGCCGTTCTGAGCGGGGTACTTGTCCTCGCTGCCTCTCCGTGCGGAGCGAGCCCTGCCTCCCTCCCTGCCTTGGTCGCCAAGCCTGCGACTTTGCCGGCATACGTTGAACCGACGGCTCGGGCAGTGATATTGCGCTGGCTTTCAGCGCACCCCGGCTTCCATGTCATCGACGATCGCGACTGCGGCTGTGACGACGACTTGACGACACAGCGGCGAGGCTCTGGCGGCGTTTGGCAAGCCAACACCAACTATCATCCTTACTATGTTGTCGGCGACTTCAATGGTAAAGATTCAAACGATCTTGCAATAGGCGTTCGTCGCTCGAGCACAGGCGCACGCTTCCAAGTCTTAATCATCAATAATTATCGGTCAAAACGCGCCGATCCGACTCATGTCTACCTAAGCAAACCCTTCGGTGACGGAGAGGCGTTATTCTATGGGCCTCCAAGGCCGAAACCTTATCGTTTGCTCATCGGTGGATTTGGCAGCGAGGGACAACTTTTCATTCCACAACGCAGCGGCGGCTACGTATTGAAGTGAATTGAACTGCGCCATCGGCCCTCACAAGAGTTCAACCCATGACCTACAACCTCCTATCCGACCTGCGCGTGGTCGAGGCGGCCTCCTTCATCGCCGCGCCGACCTGTGGGCTGCACCTGATGCAGATGGGCGCGGAGGTAATCCGCATCGACCAGATCGGCGGCGGGCCGGACTTCAATCGCTGGCCTAAGGCGCCGAACGGCCTCAGCCTATATTGGGAGAGTTTGAACAAGGGCAAGAAGTCGGTGGCGCTGGACCTGGGCCGGCCCGAGGGGCGCGAGTTGGCCCAGCGGCTGGCGGCGGCGCCGGGCGAGAGCGGCGGCCTGTTCGTCACCAACTTTCCGGTCGGCGGCTTCTTCTCCCACGACAAGCTGGCGGCCTTGCGCCCGGATTTGATCAGCCTGCGGGTGATGGGCTGGGAGGATGGCCGGCCGGGGCTCGACTATACCGTCAACGCCGCCCTGGGCGTGCCGATGGTGACCGGGCCGGCGTCGCTGGGCGATGCGCCGGTCAACCACGTGCTGCCGGCCTGGGACCTGCTCACCGGCGCCTATGCCGCCTTCGCGCTGCTGGCGGCGGAGCGGCGGCGGCGAGTGGACGGCAAGGGGCAGGAGATCCGCCTGCCGCTGGCGGACGTGGCGATCATGAGCCTCGGCCACATGGGCAATATCGCCGAGGCCACAACCACCGGCGCAGACCGCCCGCGCCTGGGCAACGACGTGTTCGGCGCCTTTGGCCGCGACTTCAAGGTCAAGGACGGCCGGATGATGATCGTGGCGATCAGCGGCCGGCAATGGACCGGGCTGCTGGAGGCGCTGGGCGTCACCGAGGCCGTGACGGCGCTGGAGACCGAACTGGGCGTCTCCTTCGCCAAGGACGAGGGCGTGCGCTTCACCTGGCGCGACCGGCTCTATCCCATTCTGGAGCCTGTGCTGGCCGGCCGCACCGAGGCGGAGCTCGCGCCGGTATTCGATCGGCTGGGGGTCTGCTGGGGGCCGTACCGCACCCTGACGGAGGCGCTGAAGGATCCGCAGATCGCGGCGGGCAATCCGCTGCTGCAGACCATCGAGCAGCCCAGCGGCCAAGCCTATCCGTCAGCAGGGCCGGCGCTCAATTTCGCGGGCCTGGATCGTGGATCGCCCGGCCGGGCGCCGACGTTAGGGCAGCATACGGATGAGGTGCTGGCGGAGTTGTTGGGGATGGGCTCGGGCGAGATTGGCCGGCTGCACGACCAGAAGCTGGTGGCGGGAAGATAAAGGGACAGGATACCTATCCCCAGCTCTGACGCGTGGTGTGCTTTCGGGGATAGGTATCCTGTCCCTTTATCTTCCGTCCGAATTAATCACCGCTCATCCCGGCGAATGCCGGGACCCAGATGACAAAACGCTGACGCCAATTGGTCATCCGGGAGCGAGGTTTGCCAACACTGAGCCATATGATCTGGGTCCCGGCATTCGCCGGGATGAGCGGGTTTTGGTTTGGCCTAAACACGACACATTCTAGGTCTGTTGCACCCTCGACGCCGCCGCAAACCCTGCGCTGGCCGCTACCGCGCTCACCACCGCCCCCCAAACCATGTCCGCCACGGTCAGCCTGACCGTGAAACCGCGCAGGGTCGCGAGGTTCGTCAGGTCGTAGGTTGCGTAGGCCAGGAAGCCGAACAGGGCGGCCAGGCTCGCGGCGCGGCGCCATCCACCACGCTCCAGAGCGGGCGCGATCGCGAACACCACAAGGCCGATCATGAACAGGCCGTAGAACAGGATCACGGCGGCCATGTTCGGGTGCGCCGCCATCAGCGGGCCGATGTCCGGCTGATAGAGCCTGGGCGTCATGAGCGTCAGCCAGACGAAATCCAGGCCCAGGAAAACGACCAGGGTTGTGACGTAGGCGACGAGAATGCGTTTCATGGCGCGCGGCTCCTTGCGGCCTTGTCTACGCCGCGCACCTGAAACCGGATGCGCTACTCGGCCGCCATCGCCAGGGCCGCGCCGCTGGTCAGCGCGGTCTTGGCCGCCAGCGCGCTCTTGGCCGCCTCGTACTCGGCCGACAGACGCGCCACCAGTTCGCCCGCCGTCGGCACGCCCTTGACCGCGCCGATGCCCTGGCCGCAGCCCCAGATGTCGCGCCAGGCCTTGGCCTTGCTGGCGCCGCCGGAGCCGAAGTTCATCTTCGAGACGTCGCCTTCGGGAAGATTGGCCGGGTCGAGCCCGGCTCGAATGATGGACGGCTTCAGGTAGTTGCCGTGCACGCCGGTAAACAGGCTCGAATAGACGATGTCGTCGGCGGCGCTGTCGACGATCATCTGCTTGTAGCCTGGATTGGCGTTGGCCTCCTGGGTGGCGATGAAGGCCGAGCCGACATAGGCCAGGTCCGCGCCCATGGCCTGGGCGGCCAGGATGGCGGCGCCGTTGGCGATGGCGCCGGACAGGGCGATGGGGCCGTCGAACCAGGCGCGCAGCTCCTGGATCAGAGCGAACGGCGACAGCGAACCGGCATGCCCGCCCGCCCCGGCCGCCACGGGGATCAGGCCGTCGGCGCCCTTCTCGATGGCCTTGCGAGCGAAGCGGTCGGTGATGATGTCGTGCAGGACGACGCCGCCGTAAGAGTGCACCGCCTGATTGACGTCCTCGCGGGCCCCCAGGGAGGTGATGACGATGGGCGCCTTGTGCTTGACGCACAACTCCACGTCCTGCTCCAGCCGGTCATTGGACTTATGGACGATCTGGTTGACCGCGAACGGCGCCGAGGGCGTATCCGGATGATCGCGGTCCCATTCGGCCAGCTCCTCGCGAATGCGGTGCAGCCATTCGTCCAGCAGCGACACCGGCCTGGCGTTCAACGATGGGAAGGACCCGACCACGCCGGCCTTGCACTGGGCGATCACCAGGTCCGGCCCCGAGATGATGAACAGCGGCGAGGCGATCACCGGCAGGCGCAGGCGATCTCGCAGAACGGGCGGCAGGGCCATTCGGTTTGTCCTCTCATAGGGTCGCGACGCCCGCTGGGCGTTGGGTTGAGAGTGATTTACGATGTAAATTCTGGGGCCGCAAGGGGGCTGCCCATCTCGTCGCTTGAGCGTGAGAGGCGACGCCGTTCCCCTTCTCCCTCTTGCGGGAGAAGGTGGCAGGCGAAGCCTGACGGATGAGGGGTCGCGCCGGCGGAAGGGATTGTCATGGTTGGTGTTTTCGCGCCGACGGGCCGGCGCGACCCCTCATCCGACCTCCTTCGGAGGCCACCTTCTCCCCCAAGAGGGAGAAGGCAAAAGGCGCGAGCGCTCGACTGTCCAAGGCGCCTTCTGGCTTCAGGAAAGCGTTTGGAACCTCACCCCAGGAACACCACCCGCCGCCGCTCGGCGCCGGAGCGGACCTGTTCCTTGATGTCGGCATAGTTGGGGTTGGAGCGATGCCGGCGCCCCTCCACATAGACGGTGTTGTCGATGGCCTTCAGCAGGATGTCGGCGGACCATTTGTGGGCGCGGAAGAAGTCGACCGCCAACTCCGTCGGGATCGTGATGGGCAGCATGGTCAGCACGGCCGCGGCCTCGCCGGTGGTCGTCACCAGGGTGCGGATGCCCAAGAGGATGGTTACCTGCAGCAGGGCCCCGAACGGCACACGCGCCCGCATGCCCTGTATGAGCAGGAGGCCGGCGGCGCCGAGGCTGTAGATTGTCCCCACGCCCGGCACCCAGGCCAGGATGCCGTCGAGGCCGATCTTGAATGGCCCCACGCCGACAATGCTGTCGGAGAGACTGCCGACGCGGGCGATCGCCGCCCGGATATTGTTGATCTCGAAGAGGGTGCGCGCCGCCAATTCAGGCCTCCGGAACCACAACCTGCCCTAGCGCGGCGCTATTCCCAAGACAGATAGCGTCACCGGAGGCAAATTCGTTCCGGCCCTGCGAACCTCTTAGCGGGGCTTGCGCTTCGCCGGCGCCTTGGCTTTGGCTGCGGGCTTCGCGGGCGGAGCCAGCTTCGCGGCGGCTCTTTTCGCCACGAGTTTTTCGGCGATCGTCTTTTGCGTCGCCGCCACCGCCGCGGGGGTCTTCTTCACGACGGGTTTTCCCGCCGCCGGCGTCGCCGCCTTCACGGGCGCCGCCTTGGGCGCCGCCACCTTCGCGGCCGGCTTTGCCTTCGGCGGCGCCTTGGCGGTCACGGGCTTGGCCGTCGCTGGCTTGGCGGTCACTGGCTTGGCCGATTCAGCGACAACCGGCGCCGCAACCGCTTCCACCACCGGCGGCGGCGCGACGGGGGCGACAGGCTCGGGCTTTACGACCGGCGCGACGTCCACCACCGAAACGGCTTTGACGACCGGAACGACGGCGGCCTGCGCCGGGGCGGACTCGGCCGCGACGGCCTCAAGGTTGGAAGGCCGCATCCACCGGGTCAGCCACCACCAGGCTGCGCCGACCGTCGCGGCGGCGCCGAAGGCGAGCCAGAGCGGCGAAGCGGCGCCCACCGGGGCGGACAGGGGTTTTCCGGAATCGAACGCGGACTTCAACTTGGCGGAAAAGTCTTCGGGGGCGTCGGCCATGACAAAACCTGATCGAATGGAGCGATTGTGCAGCGCAACATAACACGAGGATGGAATTTCACATCGGCAAAATCGCGCCGTTCGCGAATTTGCCTTCCGCAACGGCCTCAAGGGATTGTGCTCGCCATCGCCGCTCGCGACAACTTTCCCCTTGCGCGGCAAGGGTTCCTGACCAAATGCTCGCCGCTGAAGTGATCACCGATCATCATGGAGAATTCTGATGGGCGAAGCCTTTATCGTCGCCGCCACGCGCACCGCCGGCGGCCGCAAGGGGGGCCGGCTTTCCGGCATCCATCCCGCCGACCTCGGCGGCCGGGTGCTGGACGAGATCATCGACCGCACCGGCTGCGACCCGGCGCTGGTGGACGACGTGGTCATGGGCTGCGTCATGCAGGTGGGCGAACAGGCCACCAACATCGCCCGCGACGCCATCCTGGCCTCCAAGCTGCCGGAAAGCGTGCCGGGCACCTCGGTGGACCGCCAGTGCGGCTCGTCCCAACAAGCCCTGCACTTCGCCGCCCAGGCGGTGATGAGCGGCGCGATGGACATTGTGATCGCCTCGGGCGTCGAGAGCATGAGCCGCGTGCCCATGGGCCTGTCGGTCGCCCTGCCCGCCCAGAACGGTTTTGGCACCCCCACCAGCCCGAACATGGCCAAGCGCTATCCCAACATCCAGTTCAGCCAGTTCATGGGCGCCGAGATGATGGCGTCCAAGTATGGCCTGACCAAGGATGAGCTGGACGAATACGGCTTCAAGAGCCAGCAGCGCGCCATCGCCGCGACCCAGGGCGGCAAGTTCAAGGACGAGATCTGCGCGGTGGAGATCACCACCGCCGACGGCAAGACCGAGCTGCACACCATCGACGAAGGCATCCGCTTCGACGTGTCGATGGACGGCATCAGGGGCGTGAAGCTGCTGCGAGAAGGCGGCGCCCTCACCGCGGCGACCTCCAGCCAGATCTGCGACGGCGCCTCGGCGGTGATGGTGGTCAACGAGGCGGGCCTTAAGCAGCTTGGCCTGACGCCCATGGCCCGCATCCATCACATGACGGTGGTCGGCGGCGATCCAGTGATCATGCTGGAAGCCCCGCTGCCGGGCACGCAGAAGGCGCTGAAGAAGGCCGGCATGTCGATCGACGACATCGACCTCTATGAGGTCAACGAGGCCTTCGCCTCCGTTCCCGCCGCCTGGTTGAAGACGGTGGGCGCCGATCCGGACAAGATCAACGTCAACGGCGGCGCCATCGCCCTGGGCCACCCGCTCGGCTCATCCGGCACCAAGCTGATGACCACCCTGGTCCACGCCTTGAAGGATCGGAACAAGAAGTGGGGCCTGCAGACCATGTGCGAAGGCGGCGGTCTGGCCAACGTCACCATTGTCGAGCGGCTCTAAGCCTCCTAAATCTGCCTGATGAACATTCGTCCTTACGCTCTTGCACTCTCGGCCGTCCTCCTGGCGGGGACGGCCGTTGCGGCTTCCGCGCCGCAGCTGGCGATCACCAGCTTCGCTCAGCTGACGACGCCCCTGCCCTCGCCCTATGACGAGTCAGCCAACGCCGATGTGGCCGTCGCCAGGGCCAAGGCCCAGGCGCGCGCCGAGCACAAGCTGCTGCTGATCGATATCGGCGGCAACTGGTGCGGCGACTGCCGCGTGCTGGCCGGGACGATCGAGCAGCCGGCGCTGAAGGCCTTCGTCGACCAGCACTACGTGCTGGTGAGCGTCGACTCGGGCCGGCATATCGAGAGGAACCTGCAGGTTTCCGCCCGCTACGGCGTGGATCCCCGCAAGGGCGGCGTTCCGAACCTGCTGGTGGTCGATCCGCGCACCGACAAGCTGTTGGACCCAGGCCACACCGCCGCCCTGGAAGACGCCCGCCACATGAGCCCGCAAGCCCTGGCCGACTGGCTGGCGCAGTGGACGGGGTGAACTAAATCATCTGCGTTCCCCGCCCTCTTGGCGGGGGTCCATTGAGCGCGGACCATCGGCGCCAGTCCACCGTCGGCGCCACCGCGGCAAAACACCCACGGCTTCAGTCCAATGGGGCCCCGCCACAAGGGCGGGGGAACGAGGCGTTTTGCGAGGTGTGAAACCTACGCCAAATCCTTCGCCAGCTCGGCCCGCGTCGCCGGGCTGAGGGTGGCCATGTGGGCGTAGAGGGGGTGGTCGCAGCCGATCATGATCTGGACGGTGGGGTCGCGCAGGACGGCGGCTTGCGCAGGGGTCAGCGGGAAGTGCAGGAAGTGGACCGACGAGGTCTTGCCGTCCTCGCGGGTGCGCTCGACGTCGTCCTCGCTGACGCCCTTGGCCTTCTCCGTCCCGAACTGGACGAAGAAGTCGTCCTCCACCCCGCCCAGCTGGTTGAGGATGGTCTCGCGGCGGATAGGATCGTCGATCTCGAACATGATGGTGGCCACCAGCTCCGCGCCCTGGGGCACCAGGGGATTGTAGGCGGCCAGCTCGTCGACCAGCTGTTCGGCGCCGCCCTTTTCCACCAGCAGCATCTCCTCGACCTGGAACAGCAGGGTCTCGAAGCTCTCGAAATAGAAGGTGCAATGGGGGCCGAGCGCGACGCGGCGCAGGCGTTTGGTCGGCAGCAGGGCCACGCGGCGATCCTTTCGCTCGGCAGCGAACTGGGCCAGCGGGGTGATATCTTCGGCGGTGATCTTGCGGAGGGTGGCGGGCATGGAAACTCCTTAGGCGGCGAAGCCGTAGGCTCTCGCGAACACTTCGATGGGATGGGCCTGGACTGGCGGCGCGGCGCCGTCCTTGGTCTCGGTGGTGAGCAGCTGGCCCAGGTGTTTGCAGGCCAGCGGGCAGTCCGAGCACAGGGTATCGTTGGCCTTCTGGGCGACCTGGCGGGCGGTGGGCTTGCCGATCTTGATGGCGTGGGGCCGGGTCGCCTTCATCACGCCGAAGGTGCCGCCATGGCCGGAGCAGCGCTCCACGAGGTCGATCCTGGTGTCGGGGATCAGCTTCAAAAGCTCCGCCGACTTGGCGCCCATGTTCTGGGCCCGGGCGTGGCAGGCGTGGTGGACGGTGACGCCGCCGGCGATGGGCGCGAGGCCCGGCGCCAGGCCCTGGGTCTTGGCGATATCGACGACGTATTCGCTGATGTCCCGGGTCGCGGCGGCCAGTTTCCGCACCGCCTCGTTCTCGCGCAGGATGAGCGGCCATTCGAACTTCAGCATCAAGCCGCAGCTGGCCGTGAGGGCGACGATGTCATAGCCCTGGTCGATCAGCGGGCCGAGCTCGGCGGCGACCTTCGCCGCGCTCCTGGCGACGCTCTCCAGGTCGCCGGCCTCGAACTGCGGCATGCCGCAGCAAGCCGGATAGGCCATCCTCGTCTCGACGCCCTGGGCGGCCAGAACAGCCAGCGCCGCCGTCGCCGTGGCCGGGTTGTTGTAGTCGACGAAACAGGTGGCGTAGATCGCCGCCTTGCGCAGGCCGAACGCCGGGCCGGTGGGGTTGGGCTTGGGGATCGCCAGATCGGTCGCGGTCTTGCCGTGATATTTCGGCAGTTCGGCGTCGCGATCGATGCCGGCGAGGTTCTCCATCGCCGCGCGGGCGAGCTTGTTGTCGCGTTTGGTGATCCAGTTGGCCATGCCCGCGACCGGCTTGGCCAGCTTGCCGTTGCGGTCGGTCTCGCCCAGCTGTTCGCGGACGAACTCGCCGCCGTGCTTCTTCCGCTCGGCCGCGCGGTGGCGCAGCATCAGGTGGGGGAAGTCCAGCGCGAACGGGTGCGGCGGCACATACGGGCACTTGGTCATGAAGCACATGTCGCAAAGCGTGCAGGCGTCCACGACCTTCTTGTAGTCGCCCTTGGCCACCCCATCGACCTCGCCGGTGGCGCTCTCGTCGATCATGTCGAACAGCAAAGGGAAGCTGTCGCACAGATTGAAACAGCGGCGGCAGCCATGGCAGATGTCGAACACCCGCTCCATCTCCGCCTCGATCGCCGCCTCGTCGTAGAAGGCGTCCGAACGCCAATCCAGCGGCGCCCGCAATGGCGCGCCGAGGCCGCCTTCGTGGACGGCGGCTTTGGAGAGGGGTTCGGTGGTCATGGGGTGTGTCCTAGCGCCCCTTCTCCCTCTTGGGGGAGAAGGTGGCCCCGAAGGGGTCGGATGAGGGGTCGCGCCGGCCTCTCGGGCTTCCTGCAAACAGACTATCGGAAAGGCCTGCGCGACCCCTCATCCGTCAGGCTTCGCCTGCCACCTTCTCCCGCAAGGGGAGAAGGGATCTGAGCCCTAGTCCAGGGTATCCAGCGCGCGCTGGAAGCGGCCGGCGTGGGAGCGTTCGGCCTTGGCGAGGGTTTCGAACCAGTCGGCGATTTCCTCAAAGCCCTCTTCGCGGGCGGTGCGGGCCATGCCCGGGTACATGTCGGTGTACTCGTGGGTTTCGCCGGCGATGGAGGCCTTCAGGTTGTTGGAGGTGCCGCCGATGGGCAGGCCGGTGGCCGGGTCTCCGACTTCTTCCATGAATTCCAGATGCCCGTGGGCGTGGCCGGTTTCGCCTTCGGCGGTGGAGCGGAACACGGCGGCGACGTCGTTGTAGCCTTCCACGTCGGCCTTTTGCGCGAAATAGAGATAGCGGCGGTTGGCTTGGCTCTCGCCGGAGAAGGCGTCTTTCAGGTTCTGGAGGGTTTTGCTTTCGGCGAGGGCCATGGTTTTTCTCCTAGGTGGTGAACTCTGTGCGCGTGTGGCGCGAGGCGTCTTCCCTAGTCCCGGTCGGCGGCGGCGTCCAATCGATTGAAACGATGCGTTCGATAGAGCGCGCCTATCGGGGCCAGAGTTTTCGTAGATTCAAACGCAAAGGCGCGAAGGACGCTAAGGGCGCGTAGCGCGATCAGATAAGAACAGCCCAATGCGGTTGTCGCGCGGGCTTCGCCCGCCTTTGCGTTCTTCGCGCCTTTGCGTCGAATCCTTGCCCCGTTGCCGAGCCATCCGAGCGAGCATACCATCCCGTAAAATCCAGCACGGGAGGAAGCGCCATGCCTTATGTGGAAAACCAGATCGTCCATGACGCCGACTCCCACCTGATGGAGTTGCCGGACTGCCTGGACGCCTACTTCGATCCCAAGCGGAAGGCGGACTATCACGCCCTGCCCTCGTTCCAGCACAAGCTAGGCAAGGCCGGCTGGGCCGACCAGGCTCGGGCGCGGCAGCGGGACGAGGCGTTCCGGGGCGACGGCGACAGCAACATCCTGCTGCGCAAGAACTATGAGGCCATGGGCGCCTTTGAGCGGGCAGACCGGCCGCACGCGCTGGACCTGCTGGGCTTCGCCAGCCAGCTGGTGTTCACCACCTTCTGCCTCGGCAATTTCGGGCTGGATCAGGGCAAGGACGCCGACCTCGCCTATGCCGCCGCCCAGGCCCACAACCGGATGATGACCGACTTCTGCTCGGTGGATCGCCGGTTCCTGCCCACCGGCTATGTGCCGCTGATGGATCGCAGCCGCGCCCCGGCGGCGGCCAAGGAGGCGATCGCGCTGGGCGCCAAGGCGCTGCTGGTTCCGTGCCTGGTTCCCAACGATCATTCCCCCAGCCACATCGACTTCGACAAGGTCTGGGCGCAGGCGCAGGAAGCCGGCATTCCGATCGTGTTCCATGTCGGCGGCGAGGAGAAGATTCGGCCGGCCTATTTCGAGAACGGCCTGCCGCGGGTGAAGGACTTCCACGGCGGCGAGGAGAACTTCACCTCGGTCAGCTTCATGACCATCCCACACGCGGTGATGCAGACCATGGCGGCGCTGATCTTCGACGGGGTGCTGGACCGCTTCCCGAACCTGAAGTTCGGCGCCATCGAGTTGGGCGCGTCCTGGGTTCCCGGCTGGATGCGGTTCATGGACTCCGCCGCCGGCGCCTTCGTCAAGAACGAGGAGCGGCTGCAGAAGCTGTCCCTTCGCCCCAGCGAGTTTGTGCGCCGCCAGTTTCGCGTCACGCCCTATCCGCACGAGGACGCCGCCTGGATCGTCGCCAACGCGGGCGAGGAGGTGGCGCTGTTCTCGTCGGACTACCCGCACGTGGAAGGCGGCCGCAATCCGCTGAAGCGGTTCAACGACTCCCTCGCGGAAACGCCGACGCGCGCCGCGGACCGGTTCTACCGTGAGAACTTCATCGACCTGATGGGCGAAGGCCTGGCGGCCGATTTGCGCCGGCCGGCGCATCTGGTGGCGGCGTAAGATCTAGCGAGCAGCCAAAGCCGATGTAACGTCCAGGCGCGATGGCGGCCACGCCTGAGTCATGCCAAATTCCAAAAAATCAAACCTTCACGGTTGCTTCTCAGCTGGGAAGACGAAGCCGATTTGGCAACTCACGAACACAAGAAAAGCAAACACGAGTGGGATTGCTTCGTCTAATTCATGACTGCTTGGAAGCAAGTCCATGTCCATTAGCTTAAATATTCCAAACGCCGCAATTAATACTGTAGCCGGGACCAGAGCCAGCAAAACCGACCCATTCATGCTCCGAAGACGCAGGCCGATCAATCCTGTCGCAATCGAAATCCAACAAATGAGCGCCGGGACGGAAACAGCGCTCAGATCAATTCGAAGATCAGCCAAGAGCAAAGGAATAAGGAGACTGAGAAACCACAGGGAGATTACAGCAATCAAATAGGAAAAGCGTCCTAAGCTGAATCTCGGCGTACGCATGTTACACTGACCCCGCTTGACCGATCGGCGACGGCTCCCGATGTGACGAGCGGCACATTAGCAGGGCGGTGATGACTGGCAACCAGATCAATCTTCTGGCAGCGCCTTCCCTATAGTCACCCCATCTTCGACATGTCGAGCTTCATGGCGCAGGCAGGCTTGTGACAATGACCCACGACGGGTTAGGGCAAACAAATCACGACGGGGCTACCCCCAGCATCATTTCCGCCGCCTTCTCGGCGATCATCGTGGTCGGGGCGTTGGTGTTGCCTGAGGTGATGGTCGGCATGATCGAGGCGTCGGCGATGCGCAAGGACCCGACGCCGCGCACGAGCAGATGCGGGTCCACCACGCTGTCCTCGTCGGCGCCCATCCGGCAGGTCCCTGCCGGGTGAAAGATGGTGGTGGCGATGCGGCCGATGGCGGCGAGCAGGTCCTCTGGCGAGGTGATGTCGGCGCCGGGCAGGTGTTCAACCGGATGATAGGCGGCCAGCGCAGGCGCGGCGCAGATGCGGCGGGTGAGCGCGATGGCCTCGCAGGCGATCTCCTGGTCCGCCGGGTCGCTGA
>Ga0302311_10002994_pt1 | contig 18705 bp, 19 predicted proteins | sample III_Palsa_N1_3_FD_200449 | JGI IMG/M metagenome (GOLD analysis project Ga0302311, IMG submission 200449) | Peat permafrost microbial communities from Stordalen Mire near Abisko, Sweden - III_Palsa_N1_3 | ecosystem: Environmental > Terrestrial > Soil > Palsa > Peat permafrost | place: Sweden... | reverse complement strand
AAGGCCGCCGATCAAGCGCGCAAGCGGGCCGAGAACAGCAGCCTTGGCGGCAGCATGTCGGCAGCCCACCAGTGGGAACTGGTAGCCAAGAAAATCGAAGCGATGGCGCGCTAACCCGCTTTCGGCATCAGGTAACGATGTCGAGCGTGTCCCGATCGAGCTTCTTGACCGTGCTCAGCACTTTGGCGTTGGCCTCATAGCTGATCTTGGCGGCGGCGACCGTGATGAGATTCGTCGCGAGGTCGCCGTCGGAGCCTTGGAGTGCCTGGTTTACCTGGCTTGCGGCCGTGCCGATCTGACCCCCGGTCAGCGGCGGCGTGCCGGCGTTCGTCTGCGCGGTCGGCGTCAGCGCAGACGAGGTCTGGGCGATATTGGTCGCGGCGGTCGCGATCTTGTCCTGCGCCGCGAAGATCCCGCTCAGCGCGTTCGACGACGCGCCCGCCAATCCATCCACCATCGCCGTCTCCGTTCCTGGTCCGGCCATCATACGCCCGCGACGCGATTCTGGGTGGCGAAAATCGCCTGACCGACTTGGGACAGAACCGGGCCAGGCTTATGTCCAGGATATGGTGAATTCTGGAGGCGGTATGGACGAGCTTCTTCAACCGGTCGGGACCGGGCTGAAAGAGCAGGGCTTCGCGTTCGTCGAGGCCGAGGCGATGACGGCCATCCTCGCCCAGGCGGGGCTCAGCGACTGGGCGCATTTCGCCGACAGCTGGAACGACCTCGGGCTCGATACCTATATGGCCGACGGCGGTCGCTATCGCCGGCGCCGCCATGCCGCGTTCGAGCTTTCGTCCGCCGGCGTCGCGCGCAAACCGCATCAGCCGCATTATCAGAGCCGTGACTATAATCCGCTGAACGGCGGGCTTGCCCGCTGGTTCGAGCCGATCCGCGACGATGTCGCCGCCCATCCGGCGATGGTCGCCATCCTCAAATCCTGCTTCGCCCTGTTCGACGGGATCACGCCGGCCGAGATCCGGCCGCCCGCCTGGCATGTCGAGGTGCATCAGTTCCGCATCGAGGCGCAACCGGGCAAGGAGGGCCGGCCGACGCCCGAGGGGCTGCATCGCGACGGCGTCGATTGGGTGCTGGTCCTGCTGACGGCGCGCGTCAATATCGCGAGCGGTATGACCACGATCCACGATATGGACAAGGCGCCGCTCGGCAGCTTCACCCTGACCCGACCGCTCGATTCGGCCCTGGTCGACGATGGCCGGGTCTATCATGGGGTGACCCCGGTCGAACCCCTCGATCCGGGGAAGCCCGCCTATCGCGATGTCCTGGTGGTGACCTTCCGGCGTTAGCCGCCGGTTCCTTCCCGGGGATGTGACCGGAGCCCGAGTTGCGTCGGACGGGAAGCTGGCCGATGATGCAACCGCTTCGCCCTTTTCCCCAGGTGCCCGATGTCGCTGCGTTGCAAAGGCTTTTCGTCCCGCGAGCTCGGTCTGCTGCTGGCGACGGCATCGCTGTTGCTGGCGCTGCCTGCCCGGGCCGACACCACCATCGATGCGGCGAAGAAGCCGCCGCTGTCACCGGCGATCGCGCTGCCGACGCTCTCGCCGTTGGTGAAGAAGGTGATGCCCTCGGTCGTCAACATCGTGTCGGAAATCCCGGCCGAGGCGGTGAACGATGGTGGCGACACTGCGTCGGGCGAGGGCGGCCAGGGCCAGACCCCGTTCGACGATTTCATGCGCCGCTATTTCGAGCAGCATGGCCTGCCGAGCCCGGTTCCGCCCAAGCCCGTGCCGGGGGCGAAGGGCATCTCGCTCGGCTCCGGCTTCATCATCGATCCGGCCGGCTATGTCGTCACCAACAACCATGTGATCGCGACCGCGACCAAGATCACCGTGGTGTTCCAGGATAATTCCAAGCATCCGGCGACCGTGGTCGGCGTCGATCCCAAGACCGACCTGGCCGTCGTCAAGATCGCGACCAAGACCAAGCTGCCGGCGCTGCAATGGGGCGACAGCGACAAGGTCGAGGTCGGCGACTGGGTCATGACCGTCGGCAACCCCTTCGGCCTGGGCGGCACGGTTACGACCGGCATCGTCTCGGCGCTGGGCCGCGATATCCAGCACGGGCCGTTCGACGATTTCCTGCAGATCGACGCGCCGATCAACCGCGGCAGTTCCGGCGGCCCGACCTTCGACACCTCGGGCCGGATCGTCGGCATCAACACGGCGATCTATTCGCCGTCCGGCGGCTCGGTCGGCATCGGTTTCGCCATTCCGTCCAGCATCGCGCGCCTGGTGGTGAAGCATCTGCAGGAGGAAGGCCACGCCAACCACGGCTATCTGGGCGTCACCGTCCAGGTCGTGGGACCCGAGATCGCCGGCGCGCTGCATATGGATCCGGTCAATCCGCAAGGGCTGATCATCGTCGATGTCGCCAACGACAGTCCCGCGGCGGCGGCAGGCTTGCAGACCGGCGACGTCATCAAGACCGCCAATGGCAAGCCGGTGCTGGAAACCCACGACGTCTCGCGCATCGTCGGCGCCGCGCGCGTCGGCGACAAACTCGCGCTCACCATCGACCGCGACGGCACGCCGATGAAGATCGACGTGACCATCGCCAAGGCGACGCGGGTCGATCCGAATGCCGCCGCGCAGCCGGTGGGTGCCACCGACGGGCCGACCCAGGCCAATTCGGCGCGCGGCATGTGGTTCACGACCCTGAGCGCCGACCTGCGCGACGAGGACGACCTGTCGCCCTCGGCCACCGGTGTCGTCATCGGCGGCATCGCCGACGACAGTCCGGCGGTTGCGAGCGGGCTGCAGACTGGCGACGTCATTCTGTCGATCGCCCGCCTGCCGGTCGAAAGCCCGGCCGATGCCGCCCGCAAGCTGCAACTGGTCGCGGCCTCCGGCGACACGCTGATCCTGATCAACCGGCGCGGTACCCTGCAATTCATGGCGCTGCCGGCCGAAGGCAAGAAATAGGGGCGGTCGCCGGTCTTTATGCTGCGGCCCGATTCCACCTATCGAATTTTTATGCGGGTCTGATCCAGGGTGCGTCGCGCGCGCGATCCAATCCGGATGTTCGATGACCCCACTCTTGACCCTGCTGACGCCTGAACGGCTGATCGGCCGCCTGGCCGTCGCGACCAAGGCCGAGGCGCTCAGCGCCTTGGCCCGGCATGCCGGCACCGCGCTCGGGCTGCCCGATGAGATCGTGTTGCAGGCGCTGCGTCGCCGCGAGGCCCTGGGATCGACGGCGATCGGCCATGGCGTCGCGATCCCCCACGCGGTTCTGCCCAGCCTCGATCACAGCTTCGCCCTGTTCGCGCTGACGGCGACGCCGATCCCGTTCGAGGCCTTGGACGGTCAGCCGGTTTCGGCGATCTTTCTGTTTCTGACGCCTGAGGACTGTGCGGCCGAAAGCTGCCATCTGCTGGCCCAGGTCTGCCGCGCGCTGCGCCACCCGACGGCCATTCCCCGGTTGAGGCAGGCGGCCGACGACGGGACGCTTCACCACGCCCTGATCGGCCTTTTCGGCCCTCGCCAGGCCGCGTGAGGCAACCAAGGCGGCGCTCCGGTGGTTTGCTCACGAACCATCCGGGAGCTAGCCTTTGTCCATCCAGCACCTTCTATCGATCGCAGCGCTGGGCGCCCTGCTGATCCTCGGCGCCTGCCAGGAACGGGTCGGCGAGCGCGAGGAGAGCCTCGGGCCCCATGTCCATCGCCTGACCGTCGATATCGACGGAGACGGGCCGTCTGAGGCGCGCCTCGGCAATGCCGCCGACGCGGTCTGCCCGACTGGCTATATCCGCCAGGATGACGAGACGATACCGCCCGAAGCCCCGGCCTATCGGGTCTGGCTGGTGCGCTGCAAATAGCTAGTCTTCGAACGCGACGCCCTGCCAGCCGCCGCCCAGCGCCTTGAACAGGGCGATGACGTCCTGGACTTTGGCAAGCCGGCTCTGCGCTTCGACATCCTCGGCGGCGAAGGCGGCGCGCTCGCTGTCGAGCACTTTCAGGAAGTCGGTCAGGCCGGCGCTATAGAGCCGGGTCGCCCGGTCGAGCGCCTGGTCGCTGTCGGATGCCGCCTCCTTCAGCGTACCGTTGCGCTCGGTCTCGGTCGAGAAATTGACCAGCGCATCCTCGACGTCGCGGAAGGCGCCGCGCACGGTCTGCTCATAGGCGATCCGTGCGCTCTCGGCCGCAGCCTTGGCGCTCTCGATCTGGGCGTCGGTCTTGCCGCCGTCATAGACGAGCCCGCTCGCCTCCAGCCCCAGGTTCCAATCCAGGCTCTTGGCCAGTAGCAGGCTGCTGAGCGTCGCCGAGGTTGGATCGATCATCAGCGGGATCTCGAAATGCGGGAAGAGCGCCGCGGTGGCGACGCCGATCCGCGCGGTCGCCGCCGCATAGCGCCGTTCGGCGCGCCTGATATCGGGCCGATTGGTCAGGGTTTCGGACGGCAGCGCCACCGGCAGAGTGGCCGGCACCTCCATCAGCGGTGCCGGTTTCGACAGTTCCGCCTCCAGATCACCCGGGAAGCCGCCGACCAGCACGCCGATCGCGTGGCTGAGGCGGGCGACCGAGGCCTTGAGCGGGGGCGGGGCGGAGCGGACGTTGTTCCATTGCGCGCGCGCCTGGGCCACTTCCAGATCGGTGCCGAGTCCTTGCTGGAATTCCCGCTGGGTCAAGTCCAGGCCCTTCCGTGCCGCCTCGATATTGCGCTCGGCGATGGCGAGCCGCAGCTGGCTCGTGCGCAGGCTGGCATAGTCGCCGGCGACCTCGGCCAGCAGGCTGACCAGCACCGTGCGCCGATCCTCGATCGCGGCGCCGATCTCGGCGTCGGCCGCTTCCTCGGCGCGCCTGGTGCCGCCGAACACGTCGAGCTCCCACGAGGCGTCGAAGCCCAGTTCCCAAGTGCGGTATTGGCCGATGCCCGGCGGATAATCGACCGTCGTGCTGGAGTTGGATTGCAGCCGGGCGGCCGCGGCCTTGACCTGGGGATAATCGACCGCGCCGGCGACGGCCCGGCCGGCGCGCGCCTGGATCAGGCGCTGGCGTGCCAGCTTCAGATCGTCGTTGCCGGCAATCGCCTGGGCGATCAGCCGGTCGAGCAACGGATCCTTGAACGAGGCCCACCAGTCCTTGAGCGCCGCGTCGGCGGCGGCTTGATCACCCGGCGACGGCTGCTGCTCGGTCCAGGTCGAGGGCAGATCGAGCTGGTCGGGCTTATAATCCGGTCCGACGGTGCAGGCGGCGGCGAGGCCGGCCAGCGCCAGGGCGGCGACGTGACGGCGCATGCTCACAGCGCCCCTTCGAGCCATTGGCGGAAACGGCCGACCGGGCCATCGGGCGGCGTGGTATCGACGCCGATCGAGATCGAGCAGGTCGCGCCGGCGGCCAGGATCACGCCGTCCGGCACCTGATCGATATGGATGCGCACCGGAATGCGCTGCGCCAGCCGCACCCAGGTGAAGACCGGGTTGACGTCCTGCAGGCCCAGCCCATCGGGCGAGCTGTTGCGATCGTTGATGCCGCGCGCGATCGTGTCGATATGGCCGGTCAGGATCGGCCGATAGCCCATCAGCTTGATCCGCGCCGGATCGCCCGGATGCATCTGGCCGAGCTTGGTTTCCTCGAAATAGCCGCTGATCCAGAAGGAATCCGCGTCGATGACGGCGACCTTGGGCTGGCCGGCATTGGCATAGTCGCCGATGCGCAGGCGCAGGTTGGTGACGTAGCCGTTGACCGGCGAACGCAGGACCGAGCGCTCCAGATTGAGCTTGGCCAGGTCGAGGGCGGCTTGCGCCGCCTCCAACTGGGCGCCGGCGACCGTTGCCGAGCTGCGTGTGCGCTCCTGTTCCTCGGCCGAGACGATGCCGGTCAGCCCCTGGCGGCGCTTGGCGTCGGATTCGCTCAGCTGCAGCTGTTGCTTGGCGCCGTCGACCGAGGCCTGGGCGGACGCGATGGCGAGCTTGAAGCGCGCCGGGTCGATCGCGAACAGGATGTCGCCCTTGTGGACCAGCTGATTGTCCGCGACCGGCACCTCGACGATCGTGCCTGAAACTTCGGGGGCGATATCGACGACCTCGGCCCGGACGCGGCCGTCACGGGTCCAGGGCGACAGCATGTAGCGCTGCCAGAGCGCACCGACCAGCAGGACCGCGACCAGCAGCATGGCGAGCGTGAGCGCGACGCGGATGAATTTGACGAAGATACGCATGGGGACGCCCGCTACAGCAGAATGAGGAGTGAGAGGATCGACAGATAGAGCGCGGTCTCGAACAGCGCCGGGTGCCAGACCAGGCGCCAGAAGCCGGCGCGGGCCAGGATCGTGCGCAGCACCAGGAAGATCGGCAGGGCGACCATGGCATAGAGTACGATCGGCGCCATGTAGATGCCGGCGATGTTCAACTCGCTAATCATGCTGCGTCCTCAGGCAGTGGCAGGTCGCCGACAAAGAAGGCCCGATGGCGTGCCAGCAGCAGGGCGATCTCGTGATGGGCCGCCGCCGCCCGCATCAGGCTGGTCCGTTCGTCCTCGGCCAGAACCTCGCCCGAGGCGGCCAGCAACCGGAGGGCCGCGGCCCTGGTCGCTTGTGCTGCCGCATCCGGTGCCACCGCCAGGCCGCGGAGCGCGCGCCAGGCGGACTCCACGCTGCGGGCGACGTCCTCCGCCAGGGTCAGACTGCCCAACATCAATTGGGCGCGCATCATCTCGCGGCCGATATGGATCGCGGCCATGCCGCCCTCGACCACCGCCGGACGGTCGGGCGACGTCGCGAGCCGCGTGCTGAGCCGGGACAGGCGGTCGTGCATCGTGGTTTCCCACATGGTGAGCGAGATCGGTGGGCGGTGCCGATCGGCCAGGTCGCGCAGATCGGAGCGCATCTGCCCGATCAGCCGGCGCACCTCGCGGGTGATGTTGAACGGCCAGACGATCCGGAACACCAGAACGCCGCACAGCGCGCCCAGAACGAAGGCGAAGACGGTGTTGAGCATCGCCGCCACGTCATACTGCATCGGATTGCGAAAACCGATGAAGGTCGTGAAGAAGATCAGGAATCCCGTGGCGGAGCCGGCGTGCTTGGGTTGGGTCGCATAGAGGCAGCCGACGATGATGAACGGCCCGAACGCGATCACCAGCAGGGGAAAGCCATCGACGCGCGCCAGCAGGAAGAATTCGCAGATGACGGCGAGTACGCCGGCCAACGCGATGCCGCGGCTGAACGCCATGCTGGCCTTTTCCGGATAGTCCGACGTGCCCAGCAGCGCGCAGACCGGCAGCACCGCCGCCAGCATCTGCGTGCCGGCCGACCAGGCGGTCGCGATCCAGAAGGTGCCGGCCAGCAAAGTCGCGATGCCTGCGCGCAAGCCGTTGATGATGGCGGCCCGCTGGTCGCGGTGGTAGGAGACCGGGGTCACGCTGCGGCCGGTCTTGCCCTGAACGATGCCGGTCAGGTGATCGCGGGCGAATTGCAGCTGTTCGACCATGTCCTGCAGGCGGCCGGCGAGCGCCAGCACGTCGAGGGTTTCCGGCGCGCAGGTCAGCGCCAGATCGCCCGATAGGCCGGCGGCGGCCTGGCGGGCGGCGGCGAGCGCCTGGGCGGTGGCGGGCGAGAGGAAGGCCTGCGTGCCGCACAGCGTCCGCAGCAGGTCGCGGACCATGTCGCGCAGCGGCGTAATCGCGGCTGCGACATGACCATCGGGCGGCACGGTTGCGAGCGCGTCGCGCACGCTGGAGGCGAGCGTGACGATATTGATCAGGATCGAGACGAACAGCCGGACGGCGGGTGCCTGTTGCGCCGTCTCCGCCGATTCGTTGGCGGCGGCCAGGATCAGCGGATCGAGTGCGATCAATCGGTCGGCAACGGCCTTGCGCCGCTGCGGCAAGCCGGGTTCCAGATCCAGTGCCTGGGCCGCGAATTCCGCGGTGGCGGCAAGCGCCCCTTCGAGCGCGGGCTTCAGCCGGCGCTCGCCGACATCGAGCACGATCAGGCTCTTGACCAGCGCCGTGCACAGGATGCCGACCGTCACGACCGCGATCCGGCCGGTGGCCAGATCGAAGATCAGGTCCGGATTGTTGGCCGCCGGCAGGGCCACCAGGCTGATGGTGTAGCCGGCGAGCACAGCGGCATAGGCGCGGAAATAGCGCAGCAGCGACGAGACATAGGTGCAGAGGCCGAGCCAGATCGCGAGCGACAGGATGAAGGCCGGCGGGCTCTGGGCGAAACAGGCGATCAGCACGATCGAAATGGCCACGCCGACGAATGTGCCGACGAAGCGCCAGATGCCTTTCGATAGCACCATGCCCGGCAGCGGGCTGGACACGATCAGTACGGTGACGACCGACGAGCCGGGACTGTCGAGCTCCAGCGCGAACGAGACATAGAGCGCCAGCATCGCCGCCACGAGCGTGCTGATCGCATGGTACCAGGCCTTGGCCGGAAACTGCGGCAGCCAGGATCGATGCAGGGCGGGTACGGCGACGTCGGTCGTCATGGCGACGCTTCGACCTGCAAGGCGGCATCCAGATGGGCGAGCACGCGGATTGCCGCTGCGACATCCTGGGTGTCGGCGCCGGCCAGCAGCCGGTCGGCGACCTGCTCGGTCACGGCCTTGACCTTGAGATAGGCGCGGCGGCCGCTCTCGGTCATGACCAGGCTCTTCGCCCGGCGATCGCCGCGGTCTTCCCGGCGCGAGATCAGTCCGTCACGCTCCAGATTATCCAACAGGCGGACCAGCGATGGCCCCTGGATGCCCAGCGCCTCGGCCAGCTCGGTCTGGCGGATGCCATCGCCCAGGCGGCCCAGATGGAACAGCGGACGCCAGGTCGCATCCGTCAGGCCATAGCCGGATAATTCCTCGTCCAGCACCCGACGCCAGCGGCGTCCGAGTTGCACCAGCTGCACACCGATCTGCCAGTTGGGCTGAGGCTCCGTCACAGGATCGCTCCCTCTTGGATCGGCACGATGCCGAACGACGGCGTATATAATTCATATACTAATTATATGCATCCTATTAGACGCGGAGCAGGCTTGCGGATGGATCACACGCCGACGCCCCAGCGCTGAATCGTGACGCGTTCGATCAGCCGGAAGATCAGACCTTCGATCAGCAGGCCGATCGCGATGACGACCAATAATCCTGCGAAAACACTGGCGATGTCGAGTTGATTGCGGTTCTCGTAGATGAACCAGCCGATGCCGCCGGAGCGGGACGAAACGCCGAATACCAGCTCGGCCGCGATCAATGTGCGCCAAGCGAAGGCCCAGCCGATCTTGAGGCCGGACAGGATCGCCGGAAAGGCGGCCGGCACCAGGATCAGCGCCACATGACGCCAGCCGCGGATCCCCAGGTTCCAGCCGACCATGCGCAGCGTCTGGTTGACCGCGCCGAAGCCGGCATAGGCATTGAGGCTGACCGACCAGAGCACCGAATGGACGATGACGAAGATCAGGCTGGGGCCGCCCAAGCCGAACCACAGCAGGGCCAGCGGCAATAGCGCCACGGCCGGCAGCGGGTTGAACATGGCGGTCAGCGTCGAGAGGGCGGCCCGCCCGATCAGGCTCGACATGGCGAGCGTGGTGAAGATCGCGGCGGCAGCCAAGCCGATGGCATAGCCCGCCACCAGGATGCGCAGGCTGGCGAAGATCCGCATCGGCAGCACGCCGTTGACCGTGGCGTCCCAGAGTGCCGCCAAGGTTTCGCCCAGTGTCGGAAACAGCAGATCGTTGCCGATCCAGCGACCATAACCTTCCCAGGCGAGCGCCAGCACGACGAGCACGATCAGGCGCCAGAAGCCCAGACTGCTCCGCAGGCGTTCGACCAGGCCGAGCGGCGTCGCCAGATCGGCGACTTCGGGCAGCAGGGTGGCCGGGATCTCCCGTTCCGGACGTTCAGCCGGCATGGGACAGCCTCGGCTCCATGATCAGCGCCTCGATGCGCTGCTTCAGATGCTCCTTGGCGGCCGGCGGGGCGTCGAATCCCAGGCCCTGGAACTCGGCCCGGACCTGGCCCGGGTGCGCACTCAGCACCAGGATGCGCGTGCCGATCAGCAGGGCCTCCTCGACCGAATGGGTGACGAACAGGACCGTGAGGTCCATGTCGAGGCTCAGGCCCAGGAGTTCCCGCTGCATGGTGGCGCGGGTCAGCGCGTCCAAGGCCGCGAACGGCTCGTCCATCAGCAGCATGGCCGGGCGCAGCGCCAGGGCGCGGGCCAAGGCCGCCCGCTGCTTCATGCCACCGGACAGCGTGTGCGGATAGGCGCCGGCGAATTTGGCGAGGCCGACCCGGCCGATCATCTCGGCCGCCCGCGTCTCCGCCTCGGCGCGCGGCAATCCGGCGGCCCGGCGCAGCGCCGAGACGACATTGCCGGCGACGGTTTGCCAGGGCAGCAGCTGGTCCAGGTCCTGGAACACCATCATGCGGTCGGGACCCGGCCGGGCGACCGGAACGCCCGCCAGCCGGATGGCACCGGCGCTGGGCTTGGCGAAACCGGCGATCGCCTTCAACAGGCTCGACTTGCCGCAGCCGGACGGCCCGAGAATGACGAAGCGGTCCCCGGTCTCAACCTCGAAGCTGACATCATGCACCGCCGTGACCAGGCGACCCGGCACGCGATATTGCAACGTCACCGCGTCGACCGACAGCAGCGGTGTCGAACTCGGCATCAGCTGCCCGCTCGATCGTGGATTTCGGGAAAAAACAGGTCCTTCCAGCTCGTCGGCTGCACCTTGATGGCGCCGGTCTTGTAGAGGAACTGCGCTATCTTGAATGTCTGCAGCGGCGTCGAGGTGAAGTCATTGGCCGGGTCGCGGATGATCCCTTCGACGAAGTCCGGCGTCAGCTTGGAATTTTCAGACTTGATATAGAGCGCCGCCGCTGCGGTCGGATCGGCTTTGATCATCGCCATGGCCCGGTCGAGCGCCGTCAGCACGGCGCCATAGGTCTTGGGATTGGCCGCGTGAAACTTGTCGGCGGCATAGAGCACGTTGAAGGTCGCGGGCCCGCCCATCTGGTCGTAGTTGCTCAAGACCTTGTGGATCCTGGGATTGGCCAGTTCCTGATTGGAAAAGGGCGGGCTGGTGAAATGGGCATCGATCTCGCTGTTGCCGCCCAACAGCGCCGCCGCCGCGTCCGGATGGGCCATGCTGACGGTGATGTCGTCGAGCTTGTTCTGCTGGCCCGGGCCGAACGTCTGCTCAGCCGCCATCTGCAGCATGACCGCCTGGGCACCGATCTTGACCGCCGGCAGGGCGATGCGGTCCTTGTCGGTGAAATCGGCGAGCGTCTTGATGTTCGGGTTGGAGGTCGTCAGCAGGTTCGGCATGGCGCCGAGTGCCGCGATGCCCGCCATCTTGAGCGATCCATGGGTGCGTGCCCAGACGATGATCATCGGGCCGACGCCGGCGGTGGCGATATCGAGGTTGCCTGAGATCAGCGCGTCGTTCATCGCGGCGGCACCGCTGAACTGATCCCAGGTGACGGTCGGGCTGGGCAGGCCGGCCTCGGTCACCGCCTGTTCGACCAGATGCCGTTCCTTCATGACGATCAGCGGCAGGTAGGAAATGCCGAATTGCTGGGCGATCCGGACCTCGTTCGTCTCGGCCGCCGCGGGGCGGCCCGTGGTAAGGGTCGCAGCCAGCACGAGCAGGACGGCGGTCGCGCGTCGTCGGTTCACCATAGTCCCCCTTCGTCGCCTGTGGCGGCGCCCTCATGCGGCCGGCCACCAGGGCATAAGGCAGGAAATGGTCGTTTTGATCAAGATGTTGGAGAAAGCGCGCGTCGATCGGACCCGGATGATCCGGGCAATAAAAAAAGGGGCACCCCGCAAGGGGTGCCCCTTTCTCGTGGACCGGACCGATTAGTTGGTCGAGGTCGAGGTCGACGTCGAGGTCGACGTGGAAGTCGAGGTCGAGCCCGAGCTGCCGTTGTTGCTGCTGCTCGAAGAAGCGGCGGCGGCAACGGCGGCGACGGCCACGGCGCCGGCGCCGATGGCGGCCAGCGTGCCGACCGACAGGCCTGCGACGAGGCCAGTGCTGCCGGCGGCGCCGGCGGCGGCCGGAGCGGCGACTGCGGGGGCGGCGGTCTGGGCGACGGCGATGCCGGTCGAGGTGACGAGCATGGCGCCGACGACGAGGGCGGTCAGAATCTTGTTGCGCATACGAAACTCCTGTCTTTGATAGTTCGCTGGTCGACAGGCGTGGTGATGCCGGTAGAGCTCAGCCCTGTCGTTCAACGATAAAGTAGACGAGCTTGCTCCCGTTCGCCAGCCCTGAATCTCATTTTTCAGCGTGAATTTTTCAATGTTGCCCGGGGATTGTGGCTTTCATGCTGCAGTGCGGAGTCACTTTGTCGGACTGCGTGCCTTAAGTCCGGCCATTCGCGCCAGAATGGCGGCATGGGACAGAATTCCGTTTTTCAGGCAGCGCAGCTCGAATTTTTCGTTGGGCGAATGGATGCGGTCATCCTCCAGGCCGAAGCCCAGCATGATCGATTCCAGGCCTAGCAGATCCTGCATCCAGCCGACCACGGGGATCGAACCACCGATGCCGGCCAGCACCGGTTCCTTGCCGTATATCTGCTTCAGGCCGGCTTTTGCGGCGTCCATGTGCGGCGAATCGGTTGCGACGCTGATGCCGGGCGATTGGCCGAAGAACCGGATGGTCCAGCGGCAGTCGGGCGGGGTGCGCGCCTCGAAGAAGGATCGGATGCCGGCGACGATTCGCTCCGGATCCTGCGCTGCCACCAATCGGCAGCTGAGCTTGGCCGAGGCTTCCGACGCGATCACGGTCTTGGCGCCGGCGCCGGTATAGCCGCCCCAGATGCCGTTGATGTCGCAGGTCGGCCGCGACCAGAGCCGCTCCAGGATATGGCGCCCGCCTTCGCCGCTCGGCGTCTTCAGGCCGATCTCGCCCAGAAAACGCGCCTCATCGAAGCCCAGGTCTTTCCATCTGGCGAGCTTGTCCTTCGGCACTTCGACCACATCATCGTAGAAGCCCGGAATCTGGACCTGGCCACGATCGTCTTGCAATTGCCCCAGCACCTTGGTCAGCGCGTTCAGCGGATTGATCGCGGCACCGCCGTAAAGCCCGGAATGCAGGTCGCGGCTGGGGCCCCTGAGCGTGACCTCGGCATAGACCAGGCCGCGCAGCATGGTCGTGATCGCCGGGGTGTCGATGTCCCAGCTGTTGGTGTCGGTCACGATGGCGACATCGGCCGCCGCCAGCTCGGCGTGATGGGCCTTGAGGAAATCCGGCAGGGATGGACTGCCGGTCTCTTCCTCGCCCTCGACCATGACGGTGATCTGGACCGGCAGCGTGCCGTGCATCGCATGCCAGCCGCGGAACGCTTCGAGGAAGGTCATGACCTGCCCCTTGTCGTCGACCGCGCCGCGCGCGACCATGCGCGGGCCGTGCGCGGCTTCGATGATCGTCGGCTCGAACGGCGGATGGTCCCAGAGTTCCAGCGGATCCGCCGGCTGCACGTCGTAGTGCCCGTAATAAAGGAGATGCGGCACCGCGCCGCCGGGGCCCGGATGATGGGCGATCAGCACCGGATGACCGGGCGTGTCGTGCAGCGTCGCGGTAAAGCCGAGACCGGTCAATTGATCGGCCAGCCACTGGCCTGCGCGCCGCGTCTCGCCGGCATAGGCCGGATCGGTCGAGATGCTGGGGATGCGCAAGAACTCGATATAGCGGGCGACCGCCTGGTCGAAATCCTGTTCGAGATGGCGCAGGACTGAAGTTTCTTCGGACATCGACGGGTCCAGTTTGGTTGCGCGGACTGCCACCATGCCGGAACCCAATCGTCGGGAGAAGAGGAAAGGGTTGCAATCCAAACAGACTTATTCGATATCTATCAAATTAGATATCGATCGAATGAGTTTGTCATGCCCAGTCCGGCACTTCCGACCCTGCTCGCCTTCTTCAAGGCGCTCGCCCATGAGAGCCGGCTCAAGATCGTGGGATTGCTCGCCAGCCGGGAATTGAGCGGCCAGGAACTGGCGGCGCTGCTGGCACTGAAGGAGCCGACGGTGTCGCATCATCTGGCGATGCTGCGCGAGCTGGGGCTGGTCCGCCAGAGGCTCGACGGCAATACCCACTGGTGGTCGCTCGATCTGGAGGCGCTGGTGGCGCTCAATCGGCGGATGGCGACCCGGGACGATGTCGCGGCGCTGGCCGGCGGCATCGAGCCGGACGCCTGGGACCGGCGCGTGCTGGAAAATTTCTTCGGTGCCGACGAGCGCCTGAAGGAGATCCCGGCGAGCCGCAAGAAGCGCTGGGTCGTGCTGCGCTTTCTCGCCGACAAGTTCGAGGCCGACCGGCGCTATCCGGAGGCGGAGCTGAACGAAATCCTGAAGCGTCACCATTGGGACAGCGCCACGCTTCGGCGCGAAATGGTGGGCTATCGCATGATGGCGCGCGATCATGGCATCTATTGGCGCCTGCCCGAGGCGGAATGGCAGCCGGCGTGATCCCGCGTAATGGATGACCCGCGCCCCGGTCGGTTGCGTGCGTGCCGCCGGATGCGCTAGAACCGGCATCTGCGCGCGCGGCCCTGCCGCCGCCCCGAAATTCCGTCAATGACGCCCGTTCGTGAGTTTGGAGAGGTCGATGGCCGGCTATCAGTACGTCTATGTGATGAAGGGTCTGAACAAGACCTTTCCGGGCGGCAAGGAGATCCTCAAGGACGTCTGGCTGTCGTTCCTGCCGGGCGTGAAGATCGGCGTGCTCGGCCCGAACGGTGCCGGCAAGTCGACGCTCTTGAAGATCATGGCCGGCGTCGACAAGGAATATAATGGCGAGGCCTGGGCCGCCGACGGCATCAAGATCGGCTATCTGGCCCAGGAGCCGCAGCTGGATCCGACGCTCGACGTGCAGGGCAACGTCATGCTCGGCCTCAAGGACACCAAGGATCTCTTGGAGCGGTTCGAGGCGGTCAGCGGCCGCTTCGCCGAGGAACTGACCGATGACGAGATGAACGATCTCATCATGGAGCAGGGCGAGCTGCAGGAGAAGATCGACGCGGTCAACGGCTGGGAACTCGACCGCACGGTCGAGATCGCCATGGACGCGCTCAACTGCCCGCCGGGCGATTCCACCGTCGAGAAGCTGTCCGGTGGCGAGAAGCGCCGGGTGGCACTCTGCCGCCTGCTGCTCGAAAAGCCGGACATGCTGCTGCTCGACGAACCGACCAACCATCTGGATGCGGCCTCGGTCGCCTGGCTGCAGCGCTACCTGAAAGACTTCGCCGGCACGGTCATCACCGTCACCCATGATCGCTATTTCCTCGACGATGTCGCGACCTGGATCCTGGAAGTCGACCGCGGCCGCACCTTCCCGCATGAGGGCAACTACACCTCGTGGCTCGAAGAGAAGCAGAAGCGGCTCGAGATCGAGAACAAGACCGAGGTCGCCCGCCAGCGCACGATCGCGCGCGAGTTGGAATGGGTCCGTGCCAGCCCGCGGGCCCGCCAGGCCAAGTCGAAGGCGCGTATCCAGGCGTTCGATGAATTGGTGGCGAATTCCAAGGAGAAGGCGCCCGACAGTGCGCAGATCGTGCTGCCGCCCGGTCCGCGCCTGGGCGATCTCGTCATCGAGGCCGTGCATCTCAACAAGAGCTTCGGCGATCGCATGCTGATTGAGGACCTGTCGTTCCGGCTGCCGCCGGGCGGCATCGTCGGCGTGATCGGTCCGAACGGCGCCGGCAAGACCACTTTGTTCCGCATGATCACCAAGCAGGAGACGCCCGATAGCGGCGATTTCCGCGTCGGCGACACGGTCAAGCTCGGCTATGTCGATCAGTCGCGCGACACGCTCGATCCCAAGAAGAACGTCTGGGAAGTGGTGTCAGACGGGCTCGACGAAATCGATCTCGGCCGGCGCAAGATGAACAGCCGCTCCTATGTGGCGCTGTTCAACTTCAAGGGCACGGACCAGCAGAAGAAGGTTGGCCAGCTGTCGGGCGGCGAGCGCAATCGCGTGCATATCGCCCGCATGCTGAAGACCGGCGCCAACGTCCTGCTGCTCGACGAACCGACGAACGATCTCGATGTCGATACGCTCAGGGCCCTCGAGGACGCGCTCGAGGAATATGCCGGCTGCGCCGTGGTCATCACCCATGATCGCTGGTTCCTCGATCGCCTGGCGACCCACATTCTGGCGTTCGAGGGCGATGCCAAGGTCGTCTGGTTCGAGGGCAATTATCAGATGTACGAGGCCGATCGGAAGCAGCGCCTGGGCGTCGCGGCCGACGAGCCGCATCGCTTCCAGTACAAGCCGCTGACGCGCTGAATGAAGTCCTTCTCCGCCCCTCGGGGGGAGAAGGATTTAGGATGAGGTGGGTAGGGCCGCCCGCGCGCGAGGCCGCGCGTTCCCCATCTCACCCCGGCCCTCTCCGCCCCACTGGGGCAGAGAGGGAGAGTGACGATACCAGCACCTCGGCGACGAGCTTGCGACGCATGGCGTCGGCAAAACTATCCAGGTCCTGCGCCACGATGACGAAGGCGCCGGGGCCGCCGATCATATAGAGCGTATAATAAGTCTCGAGCCACGGTTCCTCGGTCAGGATCGGAAGGCCGTTGATGGTGATGCCGTCGGCGACCAGCTTGTCGCGCACCTCGTCGATCGGCGGGCCGATGTTGCTGATGCCGTCGCCCGAGACATCGACCACGCGGCGGGTGGCGGGCCAGCCGGATTCGTCGAACAGTTCCTCGGCGGTCAGCAGCGCGTTGGCGATGCCGGTCAGGCCGTTGGACGAGCGGCGAACATGGCGGATCCGGTCGGCGAGCGCCTTGGCGTCTGCGGCCGAGGCGACCCGGGTCCAGGGCACGACCGGGATCTGCCGGTCCGGGTCGGAGAATTCCATGACCGTGACCGCAACGGCGTGGTTCGGGCCGCTGGTGGCGGCCTTGGCGAAATCGGCGCTGGCGATCGCGGCCGCGGTGCCGTCGCGCTGCAGGGCATAACGGCCGGCGTCGACGCTCAGGCTGACGTCGACCGCGATCACCAGGGCGGTATCGACCGGTTCACCGGCCGGGGCGGCGAGGGCGGCCGGTGAGGCCCAGAACAGCAACCCGATCAGCCAAACCCTCATGCCTCGTCCCCCAAATGCTCAGTCGGCGCGCACCAGTTCATAAAGTGCGATTGCGGCAGCATTGGAGACGTTGAGGCTGGCGACCGGCCCCTGGGTCGGCAGACGGGCCATCAGGTCGCAGGCCTCGCGCGTCAGGCGACGCAACCCGTCGCCCTCGGAGCCCAGCACCAAGGCGACGCGGCCGCCCAGCTTGTGGCTGGCGAGCGTCTGGTCCGCTTCGCCGGCGAGGCCGACGCTCCAGAACCCGGCTTTCTTCAGCAGCTCCAGCGTCCGGTTGAGATTGACCACGCGCACCAGCGGCACATGCTCGACCGCACCGGAGGCCGATTTGGCGAGCGTGCCGGAGATTTCGGGCGCATTGCGGTCGGGCAGCACCACGGCGACCGCGCCGAAGGCGGCGGCCGAGCGCAGGATGGCGCCGATATTATGCGGATCGGTTACCTGGTCGAGGATGACCACGATGGCGCGCTCGGCCTCGCCCAGATGGGCGATGATGTCTTCCAGCTGCCAGGGCTTCAGCGTCTTGGCCAGGAGGGCCACGCCCTGATGCACGGCGCCGGGCGGCAGCAGCTTGGTGATCGTGTCGCGGTTCATGATCTGCGGATCGATCGGCGCGGCGCCGTCCAACATGCCGGCCAGTTCAGCCGCGGCATCCTCGGTCGCGACCAGGCGGACGAACTTGCGATGCGGGTTCTTGAGCGCGGCCGCAACCGCATGATGGCCCCAGAGCCAGGGGGCGCCGCCGCTGAGATCGACCGGGCGCGGTTCGCGCGGTTCGGCATATTGGGGCGCTGCCGCGCGGGCCGGACGCGCGGGTTCGCGCTCGACGGCGGTCGGACGGGCGGGGGCGGGACGGGGAGCGGCATAGGCGGGCTTCGCACCGGGGCGGGTCGCGGGCTTGCCCGCACTGCGCGTGTCGGGCTTTTTATCGGCGCGCGAGGCGGCGCGACCCTCGGGACGCGGACCCGACCAGGGGGCCTTCGGGCGCGCGGGGGCAGCGCTGCGGGGGCCGTCTTCCGGCGATTGCGGGGGCGAGGACGAAGAAGAATGGGGGCGCTTGCGCATGACAGGGTTTCCAGAACGGCTATAGGGTGACGCTCTTAGGCGCAAATCCTTGAACTGCATAGGGCTCTGGCACCAGATCCGCCATGCGCCACCCGCTTTCGCCAGTTGACAACGCGCCGGAAATTTACATAGTGCGCTCCTCCGCTGCGCCGGACGATGGACGTAGCGTTGTGGAGGGGTGGCCGAGCGGTCAATGGCAGCAGACTGTAAATCTGCCGACGTATGTCTACGTTGGTTCAAATCCAACCCCCTCCACCATACGACCATCGGCGCGGTTGGTGGGCGGACGGCTCGGCGGGTGTAGCTCAATGGTAGAGCACCAGCCTTCCAAGCTGGCTACGAGGGTTCGATTCCCTCCACCCGCTCCAGCCGTCGGCCGGTTGATATTGGTTAGTGAATTTTCCCTCTGATCGGGCATGTGAGGCGTCAAGGAAATGGCGAAGGCGAAGTTTGAGCGGAACAAGCCGCATTGCAACATCGGCACCATCGGTCACGTCGACCATGGCAAGACGTCTTTGACGGCTGCGATCACGAAGGTGCTGGCCGAGACGGGTGGCGCTACGTTCACCGCGTACGACCAGATC
>Ga0302311_10002985_pt1 | contig 18748 bp, 16 predicted proteins | sample III_Palsa_N1_3_FD_200449 | JGI IMG/M metagenome (GOLD analysis project Ga0302311, IMG submission 200449) | Peat permafrost microbial communities from Stordalen Mire near Abisko, Sweden - III_Palsa_N1_3 | ecosystem: Environmental > Terrestrial > Soil > Palsa > Peat permafrost | place: Sweden... | reverse complement strand
TTCGCTCTACCTGTCGGCTTGCTCGCCTTCGGCGCGCCTGTTTCCTGGCACGACGCCAACGTGGAGTTTCGACCCCTTCGGAGACCTCGAGAGAGTCTGTTTACGGGCAGGTAGAAAGCGTGCTCCGTTCCACCGACCCCTTTAACCCCCGGCTTGCGCCGGGATGAGCGGGAACAATGGAAACGGCTGGCTTACAGCCCCGCCCCACCCGCCAGCGCCTCAGCCTGATCCGCCGGCACCCCCGCCTCCAGCAGCACCTCTCGCGTGTGCTCGCCCAGGTCCGGCGCCGGGCGGCGCGGCTCGATCTCCAACCCCGGGAACCGGATCGGCGTCGCCGGGGCCTCGAACGCGCCGCCGAACCGGTCGGGGGTCACGACGAAGCAGCCGGCGTCGCGGGCTTGCGGGTCGATCGTCACCTCGTCCAGCGTCGCCATCGGCGCGGAGATCACATCGGCGTCGGCCAGCAGCTGCTTCGCCTGCGCCAACGTCAGCTTCGCGAACGCCGCATCTACGTGCCCCCGCAGCTCGCGCACCACGTCCAGGTCGCCGATCGGGATCTGGTAGCGCGGCTCGGCCAGCACCCAGTCCAGCCCAATCGCGTGCATTACCGCCGGGAAGCAGGTCAGTCCGCGCGGGGCGACGCAGATGTAGCGGTCGTCGGAGGTGCGGAAATAGCCGGCGATGGCGCTCGGCCGCTGGCTGCGCGGCTGGGCAGTGGTCGCTTCGCCGTAGCGCAGGTGGATCGAGGCGTCCCAGCCCAGCGCATAGACCCCGGCGCGGATCAGCGAGGCCTCCACCAGCCGGCCCTTGCCGGTGCTGTGCCGCTCATGCAGGGCCGCCAGCACGCCTGACAGCGTCGCCAGGGCGGTGACGTGGTCGCCGAACCCCGGCCGGCAGGTGAACGGCTCCACATCCGGCGGAATGGTCGCCGCGGCGATGCCGCTGCGGGTCCAGAAGCCGGTCAGGTCGAACGCCGGCAGGTCGATCTCCTCGCCCACCAGGCCAAAGCCGCTGACGCTGGCGTAGATCAGGTGTGGCAGCTCGTCTTTCAGGCTGTCGTAGTCGAGCCGGGCCCGCGCCAGCGCGCCGGGGCGAATGTTGGTGACGAAGATGTCCGCGCCTTTGAGGATCTGGATCAGCGCCGCGCGGCCGGCGGGAGAGCCGGTGTTCAGCACCACTCCGCGCTTGCCGCGGTTCTCCATCGAGAAGATCGGATTGCCGGGGATTTCCTCGGTGTCGGGATAGAACCGCCGGATCGCGTCGCCCTCGGCGCTCTCCACCTTGATCACGTCCGCGCCCCACTCGCCCATGATCATCGCCGCCCCCGGCGCCGCGATCCAGGTGGACATCTCCACCACCTTCAGGCCCTGCAGCAGCATCCGTGTCTCCTCCGTCACTGACCGCCGATCATATAGCGCGGCGACGCCGCGGGAGTCAGCGGTGACTAGAGGGTGGGTGATTGCTTCAGGGGTCGCTGTCGCGCGAGCCGCCATACTCCCAGACGATCCGTCCGTGCGGCCCAGCGATAAATGCGAAGTCGCAGCCGGCGATGGCGTCGGCGTGATCCGCCGCAAGGCGACTGATCGCTGCGGCGCTGTCTTCAGCTTCGACGGAGAACGCTCCGACGAGGGCGCCCGGCGTCGTGTGCCGCTGAAGGCGGCGGTATAGCTTCAGTCTGTAGTCCGCCATGCTCGGGAGTTTAGACCACGGCAGCGCCTTTGGCCCGGTTTATCTGTCGGGTACCCGACACATCAGTCGGGCTTCTGGTCGCTGCGGCAACGCGCCGAGTCGACGCTTGTTCGTCATCGCCTGTTCAGCGACGCATTGCCGCGAATTAAGTAGCCGCCGCGCCGCCGCCGCGACACAAACTGGGTCCATCCAGCGCCTCCCCATGCGCCGTCGCGGAGCCCCAGACGCGTGATCGGTCTTGTCGCCGCCCTCTCCCTGGCGTTGCCCCAGGTCGAGATTCCCCAGCTGCCGCCGATCACCCGCGACCCCCAGGTCACCTTCCTCGACCGGTCGGGGACGGTAATCGGGGTCAGGGGCGGGCGCTACGCGCCGCCGGTGGATATCGCCAAGCTGCCGCCTTACGTGCCCGCCGCGTTCGTCGCGATCGAGGACAAGCGGTTCTACGAGCACAATGGCTACGACTTGGCCGGCATGGCGCGGGCGGTTCTGGCCGACGTCGCCTCCGGCAGCGCCCGCGAAGGCGCGTCCACGATCACCCAGCAGCTGGCCAAGAACCTGTTCCTCTCGTCCGAGCGCTCGCTGGAGCGAAAGGGCACGGAGCTGATCTACGCGGTCGAGCTGGAGCAGACCTATTCCAAGCCGCAGATCCTCGGGCTGTACCTCAGCCGGGTCTATTTCGGCGCCGGCGCCTACGGCATCGAGGCCGCGTCGGAGCGCTATTTCGGAGTCTCGGCCGCGCACCTGACCGTCCGCGAGGCGGCGATGCTGGCCGCGCTGATGAAGTCGCCGACCGACTACAATCCGGCGGAGAACCCCGACCGATCCGCCGAGCGCACCGCGCTCGTGCTGCAGGCGATGGTCGAGACTGGCTCGATCACGCCGGCGCAGCAGGCAAAGGCGCTGGCGTCGTCGCCCAAGGTCTACAAGTCGGCGCCGGACGCGGCGTCGCAGTATTTCGTCGACTGGGTCGACGCCACCTTCAAGACCATGGGGCCGCCGAAGATCGACCTCGTGGTCGAGACCACGCTGGACGCCAGGGACGAGGCGGCGGCGGACATCGCGGCGAAGGAAACCATCGACCGGTTCGCCAAGGCCAATGTCGAACAGGCCGCGCTGGTCGCTCTGGACGGGCAGGGCCGGGTGCGAGCGATGGTCGGCGGCGGCGACTACGCCAAGAGCTCGTTCAACCGCGCGGTCTCCGCCCAGCGCCAGGCCGGTTCGTCGTGGAAGCCGTTCGTCTACCTGACGGCGCTGGAGGCCGGCCGCACGCCCGATACGCCGGTGGTCGACCAGCCGGTCACCATCGACGGCTGGTCGCCGAGCAACTTCGAGCCGGAATACCTCGGCCCGATCACCCTGCAGGAGGCGCTGGTCAAGTCGATCAACACCGTCGCCGCCAGCCTCGCCGACGAGGTCGGCCGGCCGAACGTGGCCAGGACGGCGCAGCGGCTCGGCATCGTCACCCCGATCAACACCGATCCGGCGATGGCGCTGGGCACCAGCCTGGTGACGCCGCTGGAGATGGCTCAGGCCTATGACGCCTTCTCCAACGGCGGCAACCGCGTCGCGGCCTACGGCATCGAGCGCATCCGCACGGTGCAGTCGGGGCGGGTGCTGTGGACCCATCCGGCGCCGATCACGCCGGCGGCGATCGGCAACCCGGCGCTGGGCGAGCTGGACCAGATGCTGCGCCAGGTGGTCGCCGCCGGCACCGGGGTGAAGGCCGCGATTCCCGGCTACGACATCGCCGGCAAGACCGGCACCACGTCCGACTTCCGCGACGCCTGGTTCTGCGGCTTCTCAGGCGACTTCACCACCGTGGTCTGGATGGGCCGCGACGACAATTCGCCGATGCGCGGGATTACAGGCGGGTCAGCGCCGGCGGAGTTCTGGAAGAGCTTCATGCGCGTCGCGCTGAAACGCCGCGCGGCGACCCCGATCCCACCCGGCCCGCCGGCGCCGGCCCCGGTCGCGCCGATCCCAGCCGCGCCGCCGATGCTCCCAGCGACCAACGACGTCGCGCCGACGATCTGAGGCCTCAGCCCCCTCGGACTGGGTCCGAGGGGGCGCCCCATCCGCGCAAGGCAGGAGCGGGTAGGGCTTCGCTCTTGCCCCCGTGTCGCGCAGCGGATCGGGGGAGGGGGGCCGCGCTAGCGGCGGCGGAACGGGCTTGAGCGGCGGCGGCCAGCAGCAGCGCCGGCCCCGCGAACCAGTACGGGGTCATGTCACAGATCCATCGCCGGCCCGGCCGGATAGGTGGGGGACGAGTCCTTGCCCTGCGGTTTCATCAGCGCCGCCAGCTTGATCACCACCGCGCCCGGCAGCCACACCGCCGCGAAGGTCGCGATCAGCACCAAGATCAACTCAACAACACCGGACATCGCCGCCGTCCCAACTCGCACCGAAGCGCTGCAGGACGCCCTAATAGGCCCGCGGCGCGTAAGGGTTCAAAGCGAGGTTGGCCGGGAGGCCGTAAGACGGGCGTAAGCGACGGTGCGGCGGCCTTGCGCCCCCTCCGTCACGGCGCTTCGCGCCGCGCTACCCCCCCGATCCGCCGCGCTACTCGGTGGAGCATAAGGCCGCGGAGCGGCCTGACGGAGGGAGCGCAAGGCGGCGCGTACTGACTCCGACTAAGCCGCCGCCGCCGTCGTCAGTTTCTCGCGCAGTTCGCGCTTGAGGAACTTGCCGTTGGCGTTGCGCGGGATCGACTCCGTCAGGAACCAGATGTGGCGCGGGATTTTGTGGCGCGAGAGGTGGTCGGCGCAGTGAGCGCGCAGCTCGTCGGCGGTCAGGTGATGGCCGTCCCGCAGCACGACGGCGGCGGCGACCTCTTCGCCCAGCCGCGCGTCCGGCACGCCGAACACGCAGCACTCGGCGATGGCCGGATGGTGGTGCACCGCCGCCTCGACCTCGGCGCAGTAGACGTTCTCGCCGCCACGCAGCACCATGTCCTTCTTGCGATCGACGATATAGATGAAGCCGTCGTCGTCGATCCTGGCCACGTCGCCGGTGTGCAGCCAGCCGTCGGTGATCGACTCGGCGGTGGCCTCGGGGCGGTTGAGGTAGCCCTTGATCACCGAGGCGCCGCGCACCCACAGCTCGCCGGTCTGGCCCTGCGCGACCGTGGCGCCGTCATCGTCCACGCACTTGACCTCGAAGGTCGGCATCGCCGGGCCGCAGCTGGCCGGGCGGTCGACGAAGAAGTCGCCGCCGACGGCGGTGATGATGCCGCAGGTCTCGGTCATGCCGTAACCGGTGTTGGGCCGCGCGGTCGCGACCTCGGCGTCGATCTTGGCCACCAGGTCCGGGTGCAGCGGCGCCCCGCCGCCGCCCAGGCTGGCGAGGGTCGAGGTGTCGGTGGTCGCGAAGTCCGGGTGCGCCAACAGCTCGCGCGACATCACCGGCACGCCGCTCATGCCGGTCACCTTCTCGCGCGCGATCAGCCGCAGCGCCTCGCCGGCGTCCCAACGGTACATCAAGACCAGCGTGCCGCCGCCGGCGGTGACGGCGTAGGCGCCGCAGTTGTTGGCGGTGACGTGAAACAGCGGCGTGGTCAGCAGCGAGACCGGCGTCGGCGGCGGGTCCGGCGGCGCGACGCCAGTCGACTGCGCCGTCGCCAGCGCCTGCGCCTGGCCGGCAAAGCCCATGTTCATCAAATTGTTGATGCAACCGCGATGGGTCAGCTGCGCGCCCTTCGGATTGCCGGTGGTGCCGGAGGTGTAGAAGATGCAAGCGTCGGCGTCGGAATCGACCTCGATGTCCGGCATGGCGCCGCCCGTTGCGACCACCTCGGTGTAGGACGTGACCCCCGCCGGCGGATGGTCCATGCGCGTTACGACCAGCTTCGAGCGCGCCGCGGTGGAGGGGCGCTCCATGATCCGCTCCAGCCGCTCGGCGTCGCAGAAGATCACCTTCGGCTCGGAGTCGTTCAAGGCGTACTCGACCTCGTCGGCGACCCACCAGGCGTTCATGCCCACCGCCGCGATGCCCACCGAGACCGCGGCCCAGTAGAGCAGTAGCCATTCGGGGTAGTTGCGCATGGCGATGGCGATGCGCTCGCCCGGCTTCACCCCCTCGGCCAGCAGCCAGTTGGCGATCGACGCCACGCGCCTGTGCGCCTCGGCGTAGGTGATCCGCTCGTCCTGGTAGATCAGATAGTCGCGGTCGCCGAAGGCGGCCGTCGACAGCCACAGCGCGCGGATGTTGGGGGCCGCGTTCTTGAACGTCAGGATCGGCGCGCCGCGCACCTCGATGGTCTCGACCTCGAACGGCGCGCCCGGCGCGATCAGCGCGCCCCAGACTTGCTTCAGCGCCTCATAATGCATCGCAGCCTCACTCTCCCAGGGCTCGTATCGGCCTTGCGCCTTATAGACCGAACGCCGCTAGGGAATGGAAGGGCGTCCGGTCAGGCCTCCAAGGCCGCCAGCGCCGCCTCAGCCCGCTCGATCGTGCCGGAATTGTCGCTGCTGGCGTCGTGGGCGCCGATGCCGTCGAGGTTGCGCTTGAACACGCCCTGGCCGATCGAGGCTAGCCGGAACGCGGCGAAGGCGCAGTAGAAGTTGAAGTCGTCGATGTGGTCGCGGCCCGTGCGGCGGCAGTAGGCGGCGACGTAGGCGTCCTGGGTCGGGATGCCGGACGTTGCGAAGTCGACGCCGTCCAGCGTGCCCCAGCTGACCGACTTGGACGTCCACAGCATGGCGTTGTAGCCGATGTCGGCCAGCGGATGGCCAAGCGTGGAAAGCTCCCAGTCCAGCACCGCGATCAGGCGCGGCTCGGTGGGGTGGAACATCACGTTCTCGAGCCGGTAGTCGCCGTGGGCGATGGTGGTCTCGTCATCGGCCGGGATGCGCGCCGGCAGCTCGGCGATCAGCCGCTCCATCGCCGCGATGTGCATCGTCTCGGCGCCGCGGTACTGCTTGGTCCAGCGGTCGATCTGGCGCACGAAGTAGTTGCCCGGCCGGCCGTAGTCGCCCAGGCCGATCGACTCGTAGTCGACCTGATGCAGCAGGGCGAGCACGCCGTTCAGCTCGTCGTAGATCGCCGCCCGCTCCGCCGGTTCGAGGCCCGGCAGCCGCGCGTCGCGGAAGATGCGGCCGGCGCGGAAGTCCATCACATAGAAGGTGGTGCCGATCACGCTCTCGTCGAGGCAGAGCGCGCGCATCCGCGGCACGGGAAAGTCGACCGTGCCCAGCGCCTTCATCACCTTGTATTCTCGGTCGACCTGGTGGGCGCTGGCGAGCAGCTGGCCGGGCGGCTTCTTGCGCAGCACCAGCAACTGGTCGCCGGCCTCGATCAAGAAGGTCGGGTTCGAAGCGCCGCCGTGGAACTGGCGCACGGCGATCGGCCCGGCCACGCCCTCGACATTGGCCTTCAGCCAGTCGGCCAGTCGCGCCTCGTCGAAACGGTGGTTGGGCCGCACTTCGCCGACGTTCGAGGGGAGCTCTTCGGCCATTGCCTTCCCTAAAGTCTCTGCGCGAACTGGTGTCGCCTAAGAAAGCCGCTTAGCACGCCGACGCTGCGGCAGGCCAAGAGGAGACGCATCGTGGCCCAGATCGCCGTCCAGGATTTCAACTGCACCCTCTACCGGGTGAAGAACCACATCTGCCTGATCACCCTGAACCGCCCCGAGCGGCGCAATGCGCTGAACCGGCGCGCCTACGACGAGCTGGAGTCCGCCTTTCGCCAGGCCAACGCCGATCCGGACGTCCGCTGTGTGATCGTCACTGGCGCCGACCCGTCGTTCTGCTCCGGCGACGACGTGCGCGAGATCATGGTCGACGGCGCCGCCGAGCGGGCCGCCGCGCCGCCGCGGGTCAAGTTCGAGCCGACGCCGGCGGCGATGGCGGTGATCGAATGCGACAAGCCGGTGATCGCCGCGGTCAACGGCCCGGCGGTCGGCTGGGGCATGGAGCTGGCGCTTTACGCCGACATCCGCATCGCCTCGGAGAAGGCGATCTTCGCCGAGTTGTTCATCAAGCGCGGGCTGGTCTGCGACGTCGGCGGGTTCTGGAAGCTGCCGTCGATCGTCGGCCCGGCCAAGGCGGCCGAGCTGCTGTTCACCGGCGAGCCGGTCAAGGCCAAGGACGCCGTGAAGATCGGCCTGGTCAGCCAGATCACCGCGCACCAGGACATCGTCCGCGCGGCCGAGCACCTCGCCGGCCGCATCGCCGCCAACCCGCCGCTGGCGCTGATCGCGATGAAACAGGGCCTGCGTCGCGCCACCCCCGGCGACCCGCGCGAGATCGGCGCCTGGGCGATCGAAACCATCTACCGCCTGTTCCAGACCGAGGATCACAAGGAGGGCGTCGCGAGCTTCCTGGAAAGGCGCGAAGCGGTGTTCGTGGGACGCTAGGGGCCGCTACTCCGCCGCGAACGCCAGCACCCGGCCGCCGGTGAACGACGTCTTCTGCGCCAGTTCCGCCTTCGCCGCCTCGTATTCGTCCGCCAGCCGCGCCACCAGCTCGCCCGCGGTCGGGACGTGCTTGACCGCGCCGATGCCCTGGCCGCAGCCCCAGATGTCGCGCCAGGCCTTGGCCTCCTGGTTGCCGCCGGAGCCGAAGTTCATCTTCGACGGATCGGCCTGCGGCAGGTCCTCGGGGTCGAGCCCGGCGCGGACGATCGACGGGCGCAGATAGTTGCCGTGCACGCCGGTGAACAGGTTGGTGTAGGTGATGTCCTCGCCGCGGCTCTCGACGATCATCGCCTTGTAGCCGTCCTGCGCCCGCGCCTCCTGGGTCGCGATGAAGGCCGAGCCGATGTAGGCCAGGTCCGCGCCCATGGCCTGGGCCGCCAGCACCGCGCGGCCGTTGGCGATCGCCCCCGAGAGCGCGATCGGACCGTCGAACCACTCGCGCAGCTCCTGGACGATCGCGAACGGCGAGAGCATCCCGGCATGGCCGCCGGCGCCGGCCGCGACCGGGATTAGGCCGTCCGCGCCCTTCTCGATCGCCTTGCGGGCGAAGCGGTCGGTGATCACGTCGTGCAGAACGACGCCGCCCCAGCTGTGCGCCATCGCGTTGACGTCCTCGCGCGCCCCCAGCGAGGTGATCATCACCGGGACCTTGTACTTCGCGCACAGCTCGACGTCCTCTTCGAGCCGGTTGTTGGTCTTGTGCACGATCTGGTTCACCGCGAACGGCGCCGAAGGCGCGTTCGGATGGGCGCGGTCGTAGGCCGCCAGGGTCTCGGTGATCTCGGCCAGCCACTCGTCCAGTTGCGAGATCGGCCGCGCGTTCAGCGCCGGGAACGAGCCGACGACGCCGGCCTGGCACTGGGCGATCACCAGCTCCGGCCCGGAGATGATGAACAGCGGCGATCCGATCACCGGCAGGCGCAGGCGGTCCTTCAGCACGGCGGGCAGGGTCATGGCGGCTTGGCTCCAACTAAGGCGTCATCGCTTGCATCTGCACACGCTAAGCGTACGCTGTAAACATGGGACGCAGCGTCAACCCGCAGCCAAAATCCACCCGGGCGCGCTCTGCCGGCGACCGCGACGCGGTGCGCGGCCGGCTCTGCGACGCGGCGGCCAAGCTGTTCCTGGAAGAGGGCGAGGCGGCGCTGTCGATGCGCCGGCTGGCCGCCGAGGTCGGCTGCAGCCCGATGGCCCCCTATCGTCACTTCGCCGACAAGGAGGCGCTGGTCGCCGCCATCCGCGCCCAGGCCTTCGAGCGCCTCGCTGACGCGCTGGACGGGGTCGAGCAGAACGAGCGCCACCGCGCCGCCGACATTGGCGAAGCTTACGTCCGCTTCGCCCGCGCGAACCCTGCCGCCTACAAGCTGATGTTCGACCTCGCCCAGCCCGACGAGGCCGCCTACCCCGAGCTGGCCGCCGCCGCCGCCCGCGCCCGCGTCTCCATGTCGGGCTATGTGCACGAGCTGGTCGAGGCCGGCGTCCTGGCCGGCGATCCGGTCGAGCTCGGCTACGTGTTCTGGGCCGCGATCCACGGCCTGATCGTGCTCGACCTCGCCGGCCGCATCCCCGCCGACCCAGGCTTCGAGGCCCTGCGCCGCAGGACGCTAGGCGCGCTGATGCGGGGGCTGCGGGCCTAGGCGCGTACTGCTAAGCTGAGGGCGTATTGGGAGGCGGGTATGACTCTGCGCTCTGCCTTGGCGTCATTGCTGGCTGCGACGCTGTTGTTCTGGTCGCCGCCGACCTTCGCCCTTTCAGGGGTCGTCGACGCCCGCGCTGAGGTCGACGCCGCCCTGTTCGCCTCTTCGGCGACCCAGGCGGCGGCGGAAAAGGCGGCGGACACCACCATCACCGCCCTGCGCGCACAGATCGTCGCCCTGGCCGCAAAGGTCCGGGCCGGCGAGGCCAAGCGCTCCGAACTGATCGCCGTCGAAGAAAGCTTCATGGCCCAGTTGGCGGCGAAGGACCGCGCCTACGCGGAGGCGATCGCGGCGTTCCGAGGGGCGGTCACCCACATCACCGAAACCGCCGAGGGCGCCGCCGCGCTGCAAAAGTTCAACGACGGCGACGAAGTCGGCGCGATTTCGATCATCGGCCAGCTCAACGACGCCCGCGACGCCTCGCTGCAGAAGGCCACCGACATTGAGAAGGCGGTGGGACGACGGGATCAGGCCACGCTCGCACTCGAAGCGCACAGGCGCGGCAAGATGGGCGTCCGTGCGGTAATCGGACTCTACGAACAGGTGGTGCGGCTCGACCCGGGCCTGTCGTCCGACTGGGTCGAACTCAGCCGGCTGTATCAGCCGGCCGGTGATCTCCCCGCGGCGCAGAAAGCCGCCGAAACTGCCCTAGCGACCGCCCACGACGACCAGGAACGGACCCGCGCGCTCGACGAGATCGGCGCCGTGCTGACCGCCGAAGGGCATCTCGCCGACGCACGCACGGCGTACCAGCAGAGCCTGAATATCCGCCGCGGCCAGGCTGCGGCGAGCCCTGCGAATGTCGACCTGCAACGCGCCATCTCGGTAAGCCTCGGTGACGTGGGCCAGGCGCTTAACCTGCAAGGCGACCTGTCCGGCGCGCGGGGGGCGTACGACGAAAGCCTTGCCATCGCCCGGCGATTGGCGGCGGCCGATCCTGCCAACGCCAAGCTGGCGCGCGACCTGGTGGTGAGGCTGCACGCCACCGGCAATGTGCTGACCGCCAAAGGAGACCAGGCGGGCGCGCTGAGCGTTGAGCGGGAGAGCCTCGCGCTCGCTCAGCGTCTCGCGGCCGCCGACCCCGGCGACGCCCAGCTGCAGGGCGACGTCGCCGTCGGTCAGGAGAAGGTCGGCTACGTGCTGATCAACCTGGGGAACCTCCCGGGCGCACGGACGGCCTTCACGGCCAGCCTCGACATCCGCCGGCGATTGGCCGCGGCCGACCCGGATAGCGCGCAACTCCAGAGCGACGTCGCCGACAGCCTGACCTCCCTTGGCCATGTTCAGTGGCAGCAGGGCGATCTCGCCGGCGCCCGCCAGTCCGACGAGGAAGCGCTGGCGATTGTCCGACGGCTGGCCGCAGAAGACCCGAGCAACGCGGATGGACAGCGCGACATCGCCGTGACGCTGAGCGTGATTGGGGAGCTTAAGGAAAAGCAGGGGGACCTGCCGGGCGCCGCCAGCGCCTTCCAGGAGTGTCTCGCCACCGTCCGCCGGCTCTCCGCGGCCGATCCCACCAACGCCAATCTCCAGCGGGATATCGCGGTGGCGGCGGAAAATCTCGGCTTTGTCTTGTCCGCGCAGAAGGATCCCGGGGAAACCAAGGCCTTCGCGGAGAGCCTCGACATCTATCGTCGCCTCGCGGGCGCGAGCCCCACCAACGCGCGTCTCCAGAGCGACCTCGCTGGCGCCCTCGGCATCTCGGGCGCCGTCGCACAGGACCGCGGAGACCTACCCGCCGCGGCGAAGGCTTACCAGGAGGAGCTCGCGCTAAAACTGCGGCTCGCCGCGGCGGACCCAAGCGATACCAATCTGCAGTACGGGGTCGCCGGCGCCTTCAACTCCGTCGGCGGCCTGCTTGCCGCGCAAGGCGATCGGGCCGGCGCGCTCACCAACTATCAGCAAAGCGCCGGCGTCCTGCGCAAACTCACAAGCGCCGACCCCACGAACGCCGAGTTGCGGTTCTACCTGGCCGTCGACCTGGACAAGATCGGCGACATCCTCGTCGCTCAAGGCGACCTGGCGGGCGCCGCCAAGGCCCTTGGCGAGGAGGCCGACCTCGCCCGTGCGTTGGCCGCGGCCAATCCGTCGAACGTCAGGCTGCGCGGGCAGCTTTCGATCGCCCTGGAGGGACTGGGAGATGTCCTGACCGCGCTCAAGGATTATCCCGGCGCCCGCAAGGCCTATGAGGAGACCCTCGTCCTCGGCCGGGCCCAACTGGCTGTCGCGCCGGGCGAGGCCAAGATTCTGGTTGGGATCGCCGAATTGTCGCTGAAAGCCTGCAACGTCGCGATGGCCCAGGGGGACGTCGCCGGCGCCGTCGCGGATTGCCAGGCAAGTCTGGCGATTACCCGCAAGCTTGCCGCCGTCGCGCCGACCGACACCACCCTGCAGCGCATCATCGGGTTTGCCCTGTCACGGCTGGCGCTGGCGCCGGGTTCCGGCGTGCATTGGGCCGACGTCGCCGCGCAGTACCAGTCGATGAAGGACCACGGGATGCTGACCGCCGAGGGGGAGGGCAACCTCAAGGAAGCCCAGCGCCGCGCCTCTGTGGAAACGGCTAAATGATCCGCTCGCCGCCGCCCGCGCCCGGGTCTCGATGTCCGGCTAGGTCCGCGAGCTGGTCGAGGCCGGCGTCCTGGCCGGCGATCGGGTCGAACTCGGCTATGTGTTCTGGGCCGCGATCCACGGCCTGATCGTGCTCGCCTCGCCGGCCGCATCTCCGCCGATCCGGGCTTCGAGACCCTGCGCCGGCGCACCCTGGGCGCGCTGATGCGCGGGCTGCGGACTTAGGTCACACGTCGTGCGGTCCAACGTTGGCGCGCGCTTCCTTGAGGGCGCCGAGCTCGGTTTCGAGGTCCGCGATCACACTGCGATTATCGGCGCCGCCGCCGATGCTGGACGGCGATCGGAGGATTTCCAGGTCGCGCTGCACGACTGCGATGGCGTCGTCGAGCTGCTCCCGCAGCGGCTTGTCTGACTCCGACATTCTCAGATCATAGCTGGCCAACCATTCCGGCGCTAATCGCTGTCGGACCCGGACGCTCGTCAGGAACCCGCATGGTCAAGCTAATTGGCGTTGAAGCGTAGCTTCGAGCCGGTTACGAAATACGTGCTGGGTGAGTCAGGCTTGGTTGGCGCGTTTCGGGGGCGAGGCGCGTCGCCGATTCAAAAAAGACCTCGGGGGGGGCCATGCAGATTCGAATCGAGCGCTTTGGCGCGTTGTTGTTGGCCCTGATGCTGAGCGCCTGCGCGACGCCGACGCCGACGCATGTGGCGCTGGCGACGCCGGCGCAGGGCAGCATCGCCTCGACCGAGGTAGTGGCGCCGATCGCGCAGAGTGAGATCTATATCTACGTGCCGCCCACGACCGCTGGCCAAGGCCAGGGCCTGATCGGCGCACTGATAGACGCGGGCGTCGACTCCTATCGCGCGGGCACCGCCGAAACCGGGGTCAAGCCGCTGCGCGACGCGATCGTCGACATGAGTTTCGACCACGACCTCGCGAGCCAGCTCAAGGATTCTCTGTCGCAGATCGCCTGGCTGCACCTGGACGGCGTGCGCGTCATCAAGGAGGTTGCGGGCAAGAAAATCGACGGCGCCATCACCGGCTCCAAGGACGGCGCCGTGCTGATCGCCATCGCCGATTACCACCTGTCCAACGACGGGCGGCAGCTGTTCATCACCGTCAACGTCGACCTCTACCCGAACAGCGCGGCGTTGGCGGCGTTCAAGCCGGCCAAGGGTCGGCCCGACGTTCCATCCGACCCGTCGAATTCGCTCTATCGCAATACGTTCACCTACGAATCCGACCTGCCCGGCCCCCCGGTAAAGCGGGAGATCAACATGCCAGCGTGGGCGGCGGACAACGGCGCGGCGTTCCGGGCGGCGATGAAGCTGGGCGTGGCCAAGCTCGGCGAGATGATCGCGATGGACCTGCAAGGCGGTCCGCCCGGCGCCGCGACCGCTCCGGCGGGCGCCGGTCCGGTCGTTCAAGGACCCGACGGCGTTTTGGCGCGCGAGGCCGACGGCAGCCTGACCTTCACGACGACGCCCCGCCCGTCGTGAGCGCCAGACCGGCGGTTGGATGGTCAGGGCGGTCCGCGCTCCCAGCCTGCCTGGGGTTGCTGGCGCTGGCGGCGTGCGCCGACGAGCCGGTGCAGCTTGCGCCGCGCTACACCCCCACGGATTCCCTCGCCGTGGCGAACCACCCGTCTCCGGCCGGCCGCGCTCCGTGCCGGGTGCTCCTGGCGGTCGTGCAGGACATGCGCGATGACCCGCAGGCGGCCGGCACGTTCTCCGAACGCTTCGTGCACGCCGAAGACGCCCCCGCCTGGCTACGCTCGGGGCTGCTTTCGATCTCGCGCGATACGCGGCTGGACCTGAGCGATCAGACGCCGCCCGCCGCCGCGGAACTGTTGATCAAGGTAGATCTGCTCAAGCTCTACATGTTGCCGATCAACGAAGCCAAGTCGGCGAATGTGGTCATCCGGGTTCACTACGCCGGGCCGGGCGCCCTGTCCGACGAACAGGTCTACCGCGGCGCCTTCACCAGCCTCGACTGGACCGGCGCCGGCGGCGAGGCGCGCGGTGCGTTCGACGTCGCGCTCTCCAAGGTGCTCGAAGATGTCGATCGCGATCTCGTCAGCCGCTGTACAGCCATTGGCCGAGCCAAAGGCTAGCACCTGTCAGCCGCCGCCGATCTTCGGGATCAAGCAGACTTCGCTGGTCTCGCCCAACATCGCGCCGTCGGCGTCCTGGAAGATCTCGCCGTCGATGGCGATCGCCATGCGGCGGCCGACGTAGTCACCGAGGCCCGGGAAGCGCTGCTCCAACTCGCGGATCATCGAGCGCACCGTGCCCGCAGCGACGTCGAACTCCGCCGCGCCGCCGGTGAAGCTCGCGACCTCTCCGCCCATGGCCAACACGCGCGGCATCAGGGCTTTACCCCGCCTTGGCGTCCATCGCCGCACGGATCTTCGGCGGCGAAAGCGGCAGGTCGCACATCCGCACCCCGATCGCCCCGCGTACGGCGTTGGCCACCGCCGCCAGCGGCGGCACGATCGGAACCTCGCCGACGCCCTTGGCGCCGAACGGGTGGCGCGGGTTCGGCACCTCGATCATCACCGTGTCGATCATTGGCAGGTCGGAGGCCACCGGCACGCGGTAATCGAGGAAGCCGGCGTTCTCCATCCGCCCCTCGGCGTCGAACACATATTCCTCGTTCAGCGCCCAGCCGATCCCCTGCGCCGCGCCGCCCTGCATCTGGCCTTCGACGTACGAGGGGTGGATCGCCCGGCCGACGTCCTGCGCGGCGGTGTAGCGCAGCACCTTCACGTGGCCGGTCTCCGGGTCGATCTCGACGTCGCAGACGTGGACCCCGAAACCAGGTCCGGCCCCCTGGGCGTTCAGCGACACCTCGGCCGAGATCGGCCCACCGGTGCGCGCCGACTGCCCGGCGAGGCCCTTCAGCGTCAGCGGCGGCGTGTCGGTCTTGGCCGGATCGAGGCAGACCGCCTTGCCGTCCTTCCAGGCGACGTTCTCCGTGGTTGTGTCCCAGATCTTCGCCGCGCGCTTCTTCAGCTCGACGATCACCTTCTCGGCCGCCTGCACGACCGCCATGCCGACGGCGAAGGTCGTGCGGCTGCCGCCGGTCAGCATCGAGTAGCCGATCGAGGCGGTGTCCGGGATCACTGGGCGCACCTTGTCGACCGAAATACCCAGGGTCTCGGCGGCCATCAGCGCCATCGACGCGCGCGAGCCGCCGATGTCCGGGTTGGCGGTCGCCACCGTCGCGGAGCCGTCCTCGCCGATGTGGATCGCCGCCGTCGACTCGCCGCCGACGTTGAACCAGAACCCGGCGGCGACGCCGCGGCCCTGGTTGGGGCCCAGCGGCACGGCATAGTTCGGGTGCGCCTTCGCCGCCTCCAGGGTCTCCAGGAACCCAATGTTCTGGAAGGTCGGCCCGTAGGAAGCCTTCACCCCGTCGCGGGCGCCGTTCTTGAGGCGCAGGTCGATCGGGTCCATGCCCAGCTTGCGGGCCAGTTCGTCCATCGCGCTCTCGACCCCGAACGCGGCGATTGGCGCGCCCGGTGCGCGGTAGGCCGCCACCTTCGGGCTGTTGGTGACGACATCCCAGCCGACGATGCGGAAGTCGGCGATGTCGTAGCAGGCCAGCGCGGTCATGCAGGCCGCGCCGACCGGCGAGCCCGGGAAGGCGCCGGCCTGGAACTTCAGCGTCACCTCCGCGGCGGTGATCTTGCCATCGCGGCTCGCGCCGAGCTTGACCTCGATCACGCCGCCCGAAGTCGGCCCGGTGGCGCGGAACACCTCGTCGCGGTTCATCACCATCTTCACCGGCGCGCCGGCGGTCCGTGAGAGCAGCAGCGCGACCGGCTCGAGGTAGACCACCGTCTTGCCGCCGAAGCCGCCGCCGATCTCGGCGGGGGTCACGCGCAGGTCGGAAATCTCGAGCTGCAGCACTTTGGCGCAGTAGGTGCGGACCATAAAGTGCCCCTGGCTGGAGCTCCACACCTGGGCCTGGCCGTCGGCGGTCATCGAGGCGACGCAGGCATGCGGCTCGATGTAGCCCTGGTGCACAGCCTTGGTGGTGTAGCGCGCCTCGACCGTCACCTCGGCGGCGGCCAGCGCGGCGTCGACGTCGCCGCGCACGAACTGGTGGCGGGCGGCGATGTTGGAGGGGAGCGTCGGACGGGTCTCGAGCCCGCTGGTGAACAGGTGCGCGTGCAGCACCGGCGCGTCGGTCGCCATCGCCGCCTCGACGTCGATTACGTGCGGCAGGGTCTCGTAGCTGACCTCGATCAGGTCCAGCGCGGCCTCGGCGATCGCCGGCGAGACCGCGGCCACAGCCGCCACGGCGTGGCCGTCGTAAAGCGCCTTGTCGCGAGCCATCACGTTGAACGCCATGTCGCGCGTGCTGGAAGCCGCCTCGCCGCCTTCGATCATTTCGTCCGCGAGATCGGGGAAATCGGCGCCAGTGATCACCGCCTTCACGCCTGGCAGCGCCAGCGCCTTGCGGGTGTCGATGCCAAGGATGCGAGCGTGGGCGAACGGGCTGCGCTTGATGCGCCCGTGCAGCTGGCCCGGCATGACGAAGTCGGCGCCGAAGGCGGCGCGGCCGGTCACCTTGTCGATGCCGTCCGGCCGCACCGGCCGGGTGCCGACCGAGTTGAATTCCGGCTTCGTCGCCGGACGATCCAGGACGTCGCTCATGCGGCCCTCCGTTCTTGTCTGAGCACCGCCGCCGCATCGAGCACGGCGCGGATCACCTTGTCGTAACCTGTGCAGCGGCAGAGGTTGCCGGCCAGCCAATAGCGGGTCTCTTCCTCGGTCGGGTCCGGCTTGGCGTCGAGCAGCGCCTTGGCCGCCACTAGCAGGCCCGGGGTGCAGAAGCCGCATTGCAGCGCCGCGTGCTCGAGGAACTTCTGCTGCAGCGGGTGCAGCTCGCCGCCGTGCGCCATGCCTTCGATCGTCTCGATCCGCCGCCCTTCGGCCTCGGCCGCCAGCACCAGGCACGAGCAGACCAGCCGCCCGTCCAGCAGCATGCTGCAGGCGCCGCAGTCGCCGGAGCCGCAGCCCTCCTTGGAGCCGGTAAGGCCCAGCTCGTCGCGCAGGGCGTCAAGCAGCGTGGTGCCCGGATCGGTGAGGAACTCGGCCGGATCGCCGTTGACGGTGGCGGTGACGTGGATCTTGCTCATTCAGCGGGCCTCCGCCCTGGCGTAGGCGATCGTCGCGGTGCGGCGCGCCAGCACCCCGGCGATCTTGGTGCGATAGTCCACCGTGCCGCGCTTGTCGTCGATCGGGTTGCAGGCGGCTCTGGCCGCGCCGTCCAGCTTGTCCAGCGCCGCGCCGTCTAGCTTGCCGCCGACCAGCGCCGCGCCGGCGGCGGCGACCAGCAGCGTGGTCGGGGCCACGGCGCCCAGCGACACATGCGCCTCGGTGATCATGCCGGCGCCGTCCAGCACCAGGCTCACCGCCGCCCCGACGACGGCGATGTCCATCTCCGTGCGCGGGATCAGGCGCAGATAGGCGTCGGCCGAGCGCCCCGGCCTGGGCGGCAGGCGGAACTCCAGGATGAACTCGCCGGGCTGCAGCGACGTACGTCCCGGGCTGACCTGGATCGCCTCGACTGGCGCCTCGCGCTTTCCGGCCGGGCCGACGACGAGGCAGGTCGCCCGCGCCGCGATCAGCGCCGGCACGCTGTCGGCGGCCGGTGAAGCGTTGCACAGGTTGCCGCCGAGCGAAGCGCGGCCCTGCACCTGGGTCGAGCCGATCAGGTTCGCCGCCTCGACCACGCCCGGCCAGGCGCGCACCAGCGCCGCGTTCTCGCCAATGTCGGCCCCGGGCGTCGCCGCGCCGATGGTGAAGCCGCCGTCCGCCCCGCGCCGGATGCCAATCGCGCCGGGCAGGCGCTTCAGATCCACCACCGCGCCGGGCGTCTGCCGGCCGGATCGCATCTGCACGATCAGGTCGGTGCCGCCCGCCAGCACCCTGGCGGACGGGGCGCTCATCAGCGCTTTCACCGCTTCGTCGACGCTGAGTGGCGCCACATAGTCGAACTGGGGCAAGCGGCGTCTCCCGCAAGGTCTCGCCGCCTGAACCGGACGACGTCTCCCCTTAGCTTAGTGATCGCCTGTCACCTTGCGCAATGGGCGACGGATGGAAATCGCCGGTGAGAACCGAGGAGGTCCAAGAAGGCGACAGGTAGTCGTGAGAATCGTTGTCGCCTTGCCGTGGCGGAACACTCGCCAACCAAAGGCCTGGCTGCAGACCTGTCTGAATGGAAACCGCGTAAGCCTCGCCGCACTAGGCCGTCGCCTCTCGGTCATCTGCAATATATGGCCGTATATAGCGGTCAACCCGGCACGAAACCCGTCATCGTGAGCGACTTGATCAACTCTGGCTGTCGTGAGGCTGCGGCGCCCGCGGT
>Ga0302311_10002984_pt1 | contig 18750 bp, 16 predicted proteins | sample III_Palsa_N1_3_FD_200449 | JGI IMG/M metagenome (GOLD analysis project Ga0302311, IMG submission 200449) | Peat permafrost microbial communities from Stordalen Mire near Abisko, Sweden - III_Palsa_N1_3 | ecosystem: Environmental > Terrestrial > Soil > Palsa > Peat permafrost | place: Sweden... | reverse complement strand
CGCCCCAGCCGTCGCGCCCCAGCGGGCTCACCGCCTGCGGCATGATCATGCCCAGGGTCTTGATGCCGGGCGGGTTGCCCCAGCCCTGGCTGAGCAGGCGTTCGGCGTCGGCCGGCGAGAGGTAGTAGAAATCGTCGCTGAGCTGCAGCGTGGCGATATCCTTGGGCAGCTTGATGGTGCCGTGTTGCGGCTTCAGCGAGGCCAGCAACTGCTCGGCTTTCTGCTGTTGCTGGCTGGCGTCCGGCGCGGCGGGAGCGGGGACCGGATCGGCGTAAACATGCGGCGCGCACCAAAGCAACGCCGCCAGCAGCAGGCGCGGAAAGTTCATCGACGGCCCCAATTCCTTGCAATAAAAATGACAGGCAGCATAGCCGCAGCGGCCTTATCATCGCCATCGGAACCCGGCGACTTTGTGAAGTCCGTCACGATTGCGGCGGGCGGAGATAAAATTGGCCCACCAGGACGCCCCCGCTCCCGAGGACATGATGACCCATACCGATGACTTGCAGCCCCGCTACATCCGAGCCAATGGCATGGAGTTCGCCTACCTCGAGTCGGGTGGCGGGGAGCCGGCGGAAGGAGCGGCGAGCCAGCGTCCGCTGGTGCTGTGCCTGCACGGCTTCCCCGACACTGCCTGGAGCATGGCCGGCCTGGTGCGCAAGCTGTCCGCCGCCGGCTTCCGCGCGGTGGCCCCGTTCATGCGCGGCTATCCGCCGGGCGCGCTGCCCGAGGACCGCGACTATTCCGGGCTGGCCCTGGGCCGCGATGTCATCGCCCTGGCCGAGCACTTCGGCGCGCAGGATGCGATGGTGGTGGGCCACGACTGGGGCGCGCTGGCCGCCTACAGCGCCGCCGCGCTGCGGCCGGACCGCATCAAGCGCATCGTCACCGCCGCGGTGCCGCATCCGCGGCGTTTCCTGCTGCGCCCCTCGCGCGAGCAGCTGCGCGCCTCGCATTACATGTTCAAGTTCCAGCTGCCGGGCTGGCCGGAGCGGCGCATCCGCGAAAACGATTTCGCCTGGCTGCGCGACCTGGCGCGCAGCTGGTCGCCGGGCTGGGAGCCGACCGAGGAATACTTCGGCCCGGTCAAGGCGGCATTCTCCGATGTGCAGCGGCTGAAGGCGGCCCTGGGCTATTACCGTGCCCTGCCGTTGTCGCTGCTGCAGCGCGAGGCCTGGCAGTTCCTGCTCAAGCCGATCTATGTGCCGGCGCGGGTCATCTACGGCGAGAACGATGCCTGCATCCTGCCTGCCAGCTTCCTCGATCAGGAGCACCTGTTCGGCGACAAGTACGAGCTGGTCGGCATCCCCAAGGCGGGGCATTTCATGCACCTGGAAGCGGCGGACGAGTTCGCCGAGCGGGTGATCGAGTTCCTCAAGGCTGCCTGAGCTACCCCTGCCGGGCGATCGCCGCTCAGTGTTCGCGGGGCGAATGGATGAACACGCGGCCGCCCTTGAAATCCATCGTGTCGAGGCTGGGCAGGGGGTTGTCCCGCACCACGGCGGCGGCGGCGATGGTGGCGGCGATATTGCGCTCGGCCAGCGCGCCGGCTTCCATGCGCGGCGGACCGGCGCCGAAGGCAAAGGCCACTGCGGCCTGGTGCTGCGACGGCCGGATCACCAGCGTGGCGTGATCCATCCATTGCGAGCGGTCGGTGGCACAGGCACAGAGCAAAGCACCGCAGGTGAGCACGGCGATGGTAGTGACGCCGCGCGCGCTACTCTCCAGCAGACTGTTGCCTGTCGCTTGCACCGTAGGCCTCCTTTGAAGACCACGACGCTTTCACTGTAGACCTGTGCAGTGCGCAATAAGTGCCCGGTCATCCGTGAAATATGGCCGCCGATCATGCAGCCGGCTCAGATCTCATGTTGCGGCGCGTCAACCTGGCCGTGGCGATCGACCTGGTGGACCCTTGGCTACAATGTCTTTCTGCCGCGCGGGGCCGCCTGCGCCAGCTCGGGGAATGCCTCCGCCATGCCCAGCACCTCGCCGCAACCGGCGCTGTCGTAGCCCGGCAGGGCGTTGACCGCGCGCTGGAATTCGCGGCTGCGCAGGATGTCGAGGATGCGCCGCATCATCGGCGCGTCGAGCAGCTTGGCGTTGCAGATGAAGAAGTAGCGCTCCCGCGCCACCGGCAGGAAATCCAGCTCGAAGCGCCGCGCCGCCGGTTCCACGCCGAGGCCGGCGTCGGCCATGCCGCTGGCGACGTAGGCGGCCACCGCGGCGTGGGTGAATTCGCAGTTGTCGTAGCCCTGGATGGCGCGGCCGTCGAGCTGTTCCCGCTGCAGCAGCAGGTCCAGCAGCAGGCGCGTGCCGGAGCCTTCGTGGCGATTGACGTAGCTGACGCCGGCGCGGGCCAGGTCGGCGACGCCGCCGATGTTCTTCGGATTGTGCGGCGCCACCATCAGGCCCTGGCGCCGCGTCGCCAGGTGCACCAGGCGCTGCTTGTCCGGGCGCAGCATCTGCTGGTAATGCCGCAAGGCCAGCGGCTGCAGCTCGCCCAGGGGCACATGGAACCCGGCCAGGTCGCAGCTGCCGCTGTTGAGCGAGCCCAGGGCCTCCTGCACGTTGCGGTATTTCAGGTCGATCGGCACCTGCTCGTGCTGCAGCGACTGGCGCAGCGTCTGCACCGCGAAGCCGTGGCTGGCGTGGAGGCGCAGGATGCTCTGCGCGTGCGACAGCGCCCGCTCCACCTCCACTTCCAGCTCCGAGGCCAGGCTGTCGAGCAGCGGCGACAGGCGGGCGGCGATGCGCTTGTCGGCCCACACCAGTTTCTCGCCCAGCGGGGTGAGCTGCGCGCCGCGGCCGCGCACCATTTTCACCAGCGGCACGCCGAAGGCCTGCTGGCCTTCCTGCAGCAGGCCCCAGGCATAGCGGTAGGACAGGCCCATCTGCGCCGAGGCTGCGCTCAGGGTATGGGTTTCGTGCACCTTGGCCAGCAGGCTGACCAGGTGCGGCATCAGCTGGCGGCCGTCGTCCCGCTCGAGTTGCCACTGCGGCTTGATCGACATCTTGAGCATGCTTCCGATCCTTTTCTGCCGTTTCGGCAAATAGGCTTAAAAAAGCCTATTCAATTGGAACGCCTATTCATATTTATAGCAAGCAATATTGATGCTAGTTTCACTCACAGTCCAATCGGGCAGGCAGGCGCAATATGTTCTATTGGGCATATATAAATAAACCGAGGAGAGCACACCATGTCGAGTATCGGAGGCGCGATTCCAGAGCCCGCCCTGGGCCGGAGCGCGGGAATTCTGGACAAGGAAAGAACCGTCGCCGGTCCGGGCTTCAACCGCTGGCTGGTGCCGCCGGCGGCACTGGCCATCCACCTGTGCATCGGCATGGCTTACGGCTTTTCGGTGTTCTGGCTGCCGATGTCCAAGCTGCTGGCCAGTCCTGACGCATCCTGTCCCCAGGCCAGCAGCTGGACCGCTGAGCTTTTCACCAGCACTTGCAACTGGTCGGTGAAATCGGAAGCCTTCACCTTCACCCTGTTCATTGTCGTTCTCGGACTGGCCGCCGCTCTTTGGGGCGGCTGGCTGGAACGCGCGGGACCGCGCAAGGCCGGCTTCGTTTCGGCGCTGTGCTGGTGCGGCGGCCTGGTGCTCGGCGCGCTCGGCGTGTACCAGCACCAGCTGTGGATCGTCTGGCTCGGCACTGGCGTACTAGGCGGTATCGGATTGGGGCTGGGCTATATCTCGCCGGTATCGACGCTGATCAAGTGGTTTCCCGATCGCCGTGGCATGGCCACCGGCTTCGCCATCATGGGTTTCGGCGGCGGCTCCATGATCGGCGCGCCGCTGGCGGCGATACTGATGAAGCATTTTGCCGATGGCAGCGGCAACGGCGTGTGGCAAACCTTCCTGGTCATGGCGGCAATCTACTTCGTGTTCATGATCGGCGGGGCTTTCGGCTATCGCGTGCCCCCCAACGGTTGGAAGCCCGCTGGCTGGAATCCGCAAGATAGTGCCGGCAGTACCATGATCACGCGTCGCCATGTGCATCTGAGCAAGGCCTGGAAGACGCCGCAGTTCTGGGCCATCTGGGGCGTGCTATGCCTTAATGTCAGCGCCGGTATCGGCGTGCTGGCGATGGCCTCGCCGATGTTCCAGGAGGTGTTCGGCGGCAGGCTGCTCGGCGTCGATACCGCCGCCGCTCTCACCCCTGAACAGAAGGGAACGATTGCAGCTATAGCCGCCGGCCTGGTTGGCCTGATCAGTCTGTTCAACAGCCTCGGTCGCCTGTTCTGGGCCTCGCTGTCCGATCGGCTCGGACGCAAGAACACTTATTACATATTTTTCCTGCTCGGCATCGTGCTTTATTGCCTGCTGCCGACTTTCGGCCACCTTGGCCTGGCGCTGCTGTTCGTCGCCACCGCCTGCGTGATCCTGTCGATGTACGGCGGCGGCTTTGCCACAGTGCCGGCCTACCTCGCGGACATGTTCGGCACGCAGATGGTCGGCGCCATCCACGGCCGTCTGCTGACTGCCTGGTCGGCGGCCGGCGTGATCGGGCCGATGCTGGTGACCAGCCTGCGCGATTTCGAGAAAGCCCAGGGTGTCCCCACCAACCTGCTCTACGACGTCACCCTTTATGTGCTGGCAGTGCTGCTGGTTGGCGGGTTGATCTGCAATTGGCTGGTCAAGCCGGTGGCGGAGAAGTACTACATGACGGATGAGGAGCTTGCGGCCGAGCGCCGGCTCGGCCACGAAGCAGTGGCCGACCCGCGCGCCGCCAGCGCGGCGCAAGGCGGTATCGGCATCGGCGTCGTGCTGGCCTGGCTGGCGGTCGGCATTCCCTTCGCCTGGGGTTTGTGGACCGCGCTGCAGAAGGCCGCCGTACTGATCCACTGAACAGATTCATTGAGCCGGGAAGCCTTATGAACGGATTGCGAGGTTTTTGATGAAACGGCAGTTGCAGGAACAGGCGATACGTCCGATGCCGGCGGCGCGGCCGCTGGCGGCGGGCGAGCGCGCCAAGGTGATGGAAGTGCTCGACCGGCTGTGCGCGCTGCCGGGCGCGCTGCTGCCGATCCTGCATGGCGTGCAGGACGCCCTCGGCTATGTGCCGCCGGGGGCGGTGGCGCTGATCGCCACGGAGCTGAACCTGACGCGCGCCGAGGTGCATGGCGTCGTCACCTTCTATCACTACTTCCGCACCACCAGGCCGGGCCGGCAGGTGCTGCAACTGTGCCGCGCCGAGGCCTGCCAGGCGCTGGGCGCCGCGGCGCTGGAGCGGCATGCGAAGCAGCGCCTCGGCGTGGACTTCCACGGCACCACGGCGGATGGCCGCTATACCCTGGAGCCGGTGTACTGCCTAGGCAACTGTGCTTGTGGACCTTCGCTGATGCTGGGCCAGGAACTGCACGGGCGGGTCAGCGCCGAGCGCTTCGACGCCCTGGTGGGGGCCGCCTCGTGAGCGTGCGCATCTATATTCCGCGCGATGCCAGCGCGCTGTCGCTGGGCGCCGAGGCGGTGGCGGCGGCCATCGCCGCCGAGGCGCAGCGGCGCGGCATCGAGCTGCGCGTGACCCGTAACGGTTCGCGCGGCCTGTTCTGGCTGGAGCCGCTGGTCGAGGTGGAGGCGGCGACCGGCCGCGTCGCCTACGGACCGGTGCGCCTGGAGGATGTGCCGGGCCTGTTCGATGCCGGCTTCACCGAGGGCGCCCGGCATCCCCTGCGGCTCGGCCCCACCGAGGGGATTCCCTATCTGAAGCGGCAGGAGCGCCTGACCTTCGTCCGCGTCGGCCTCACCGATCCGCTGAGCCTCGACGACTACCTGGCGCATGACGGCTGCCGCGGACTGCGCAACGCCCTGGCGATGGCGCCGGCCGACATCGTCAAGGCCGTGACTGATTCCGGTCTGCGCGGCCGCGGCGGCGCTGCGTTTCCCACCGGCATCAAATGGAAGACGGTGCTGGGCACCGAGTCGGCGCAGAAATACATCGTTTGCAACGCCGACGAAGGCGACTCCGGCACCTTCTCCGATCGCATGATCATGGAAGGCGATCCCTTCGTGCTGATCGAGGGCATGACCATCGCCGGGCTGGCGGTAGGCGCCACGCAGGGCTACATCTACCTGCGCTGCGAGTATCCGCATGCGCATCGCGTACTGAACGCCGCCATCGCCACCGCCTATGCGCGCCACTGCCTCGGCGCGGACGTGCTCGGCAGCGGCCGGCGCTTTGACCTGGAAGTGCGGCTCGGCGCCGGCGCCTACATCTGCGGCGAGGAGACCTCGCTGCTGGAGAGCCTGGAGGGCAAGCGCGGCCAGATCCGCTTCAAGCCGCCGCTGCCGGCGATCAAGGGGCTGTTCGGCCAGCCCACGGTGATCAACAACGTCATCAGCTACGCCACGGTGCCGCTGATCCTCGACCGCGGCGCCGAGTTCTACAAGGAATACGGCATGGGCCGCTCCCGCGGCACGCTGCCGTTCCAGCTCGCCGGCAACATCAAGTACGGCGGCCTGGTGGAAAAGGCCTTCGGCGTCACCCTGCGCGAGCTGCTTTACGACTATGGCGGCGGCAGCTACAGCGGCCGGCCGATCCGTGCGGTGCAGGTCGGCGGTCCGCTGGGCGCCTACATACCGGCCGCGCGGTTCGACGCGCCGATGGACTACGAGGAGTTCGCGAAAATCGGCGGCATGGTCGGCCACGGCGGCCTGGTGGTGTTCGACGACACGGTGGACATGGCGGCGCAGGCGCGCTTCGCCATGGAGTTCTGCGCCGCCGAGTCCTGCGGCAAGTGCACGCCCTGCCGCATCGGCTCGACCCGCGGCGTTGAGGTCATCGACCGCCTGGTGGCGGGGCAGCAGCCGGACAAGCAGGAAGCACTGCTGCGCGATCTGTGCGAGACGCTGACGCACGGCTCGCTGTGCGCGCTGGGCGGATTGACGCCGGCGCCGGTGTTGAGCGCGCTCAACCATTTTCACGAGGATTTCAGCAGGCGCGCGAAGGTTGCGGCCTAGTGCAAGCCATCATGAACAAGCTTGCTCGCGCAAAGCCGCAAAGACGCAGAGAAAAGCCAAAGCTTTTATATAAAAAGCTTCTTTCGCGGCTTTGCGGCTCCGCGCGAGATGCTTTTGATTCAGGAGTCGCATCATGCTTTCCATAGCGGAAAAGGATTTTGGAACGCCGTCTCCGGCGCCTACGCAGCAGCAGGTCACGCTGAGTGTCGATGGCTTTGAAGTGACGGTCGCGGCCGGCACTTCGGTGATGCGCGCGGCGGCGCTGGCGGGCATCGCGGTGCCCAAGCTGTGCGCCACCGAGCAGCTCGATGCCTTCGGCTCCTGCCGCCTGTGCCTGGTGCAGATCGAGGGCATGAAGGGTTATCCGGCGTCCTGCACCACCCTGGTGGCGCCGGGCATGAAGGTCACCACGCAGAACCAGAAGATCGGCGAGCTGCGCCGCGGCGTAATGGAGCTGTACATCTCCGACCATCCGCTGGACTGCCTGACCTGTCCCGCCAACGGCCACTGCGAACTGCAGGACATGGCCGGAGCCGTGGGCCTGCGCGAAGTGCGCTATGGCTACGAGGGCGAGAATCATCTTCAGGCGAAGAAGGACGAGAGCAATCCCTACTTCACCTTCGACGCCAGCAAGTGCATCGTCTGCTCGCGCTGCGTGCGCGCCTGCGACGAGGTGCAGGGCACCCTGGCCTTGACGGTGCAGGGGCGCGGCTTCGGCTCCAAGATCGCCGCCAGCCAGGACGATTCCTTTCTCGATTCCGAATGCGTTTCCTGCGGCGCCTGCGTGCAGGCCTGCCCGACGGCAACCCTGTCGGAGAAATCTCTGATCGACATGGGCCAGGCCGAACACAGCGTCATCACCACCTGCGCCTACTGCGGCGTGGGCTGCTCGTTCCGCGCCGAGATGAAGGGCGCCGAGGTGGTGCGCATGGTGCCGAACCAGGACGGCCATGCCAACCACGGCCATTCCTGCGTCAAGGGCCGCTTCGCCATTGGCTATACCACCCATCCGGATCGCATCACCAAACCGATGATCCGCGCCAAGATCACCGATCCCTGGCGCGAGGTGAGCTGGGAAGAAGCGATCGGCCATGCGGCTGCCGAGTTCAAGCGCATCCAGCAGAAGCATGGGCGTGACTCCGTCGGCGGCATCACCTCCTCGCGCTGCACCAACGAGGAAACCTACCTGGTGCAGAAGCTGGTGCGCGCCGCTTTCGGCAACAATAATGTCGATACCTGCGCCCGCGTCTGCCATTCGCCTACCGGCTATGGCCTGAAGCAGACCCTGGGCGAGTCGGCCGGCACGCAGACGTTCGACTCGGTGATGCACGCCGACGTGATCCTGATCATCGGCGCCAATCCCACCGATGCGCATCCGGTGTTCGGCTCGCAGATGAAGCGGCGCCTGCGCGAAGGGGCCAAGCTGATCATCGCCGACCCGCGCCGCATCGACCTGGTGCGGATGCCGCACATCCGGGCGCAGCATCATCTGCAATTGCGGCCGGGCACCAATGTCGCCCTGCTCAACAGCCTGGCGCACGTCATCGTCACCGAGGGGCTGGTCAACCAGGCGTTCGTCGCCGCGCGCTGCGAGCCGCTGCCATTCGCCAACTGGCAGGCCTTCGTCGCCGAGCCGCGCCATTCGCCGGAGGTGCTGGAGGCCAATACCGGCGTGCCGGCCAGCGAGGTGCGCGCCGCCGCGCGGCTCTATGCCACCGGAGGCAATGCGGCGATCTACTACGGCCTCGGTGTCACCGAGCACAGCCAGGGTTCGACCACGGTGATGGCCATCGCCAACCTGGCCATGGCCACCGGCAACATCGGCCGCGAGGGCGTGGGGGTGAATCCGCTGCGCGGCCAGAACAATGTGCAGGGCTCCTGCGACATGGGTTCGTTCCCGCACGAGTTTCCCGGTTACCGCCATGTCAGCGACGAGGCGACGCGGCGGCTGTTCGAGCGGGAATGGGGCGTGGGCCTGCACGCGGAGCCTGGCCTGCGCATCCCCAATATGTTCGAATCGGCGCTGGACGGCGAATTCCTCGGGCTGTACTGCGAGGGCGAGGACATCGCCCAGTCCGATCCCAACACCCAGCACGTCACCGCGGCGCTGAGCGCGATGGAATGCATCGTGGTGCAGGACCTGTTCCTCAACGAGACGGCCAAGTTCGCCCATGTGTTCCTGCCGGGCTCCTCCTTCCTGGAGAAGGACGGCACTTTCACCAATGCCGAGCGCCGCATCTCGCGCGTGCGCAAGGTGATGAACGCGCCGGGCGGCTATGCCGACTGGGAGATTACGCAACTGTTGTCCAATGCGCTGGGCTACCAGATGGACTATGCCCATCCGTCCGAGATCATGGACGAGATCGCGCGGCTCACGCCCACCTTCACCGGCGTCAGCTACGACAAGCTCGACCGGCTGGGCAGCATCCAGTGGCCGTGCAACGAGCATGCGCCGGGCGGCACGCCGATCATGCACGTCGACGAGTTCGTGCGCGGCAAGGGCAAGTTCCTGCTCACCGAGTACGTGCCGACGCGCGAGAAGGTCAACGGCAAGTATCCGCTGATTCTCACCACCGGCCGTATCCTGTCGCAGTACAACGTCGGCGCGCAGACGCGGCGCACCGCCAACAATACCTGGCATGAGGAGGACCGCCTTGAGTTGCATCCGCACGATGCCGAGGAGCGCGGCGTCAAGGAAGGCGACTGGGTCGGGGTGCAGAGCCGCGCCGGCGAGACGGTGATGCGCGCCCTGGTGACGCCGCGGGTGCAGCCGGGCCTGGTCTACACCACCTTCCACTTCCCCGATTCCGGCGCCAACGTCATCACCACCGACAACTCGGACTGGGCCACCAACTGTCCCGAGTACAAGGTCACGGCGGTGCAGGTGACCCGCGTCAGCCAGCCTTCGGAATGGCAGAAGCGCTACCGCAAGTTCTCCGAGCGTCAGCAGGAATTGCTGAAGCAGGGCGGCGATGTCACAGCCCTCAAATAAATCCTTCCCCGGGACGGCAGCGGTGGCCGGCGGCGAGGATGCCGCCGCCGCTGGCCATGTGCGCCTGCCGGTGCGGGCCTGGCGCGACGGCAGGCTGGTCGTGGTGGAGGATAGCGTCGCCGAGGAGACACCGGTCGCGCTGGTCTACAACAGCGAGCCGCACGTGGTGATGATGGCCACGCCGGCCGACCTGGAAGATTTCGCCCTGGGCTTTTCCTGTAGCGAGGAAGTGATCGGCGATGCCGGCGAGTTGCAATCGCTGGAAGTATTCCGCCACGACAACGCCGGCGCCGCCAGTTATGAGATCCGTATGCGCATCCCGCCGCAGCGGCACGCGGCGCTGCTGGGCCGGCGCCGCAACCTGCAGGGCCGCACCGGCTGCGGCCTGTGCGGGGCGGAGACCATCGCCGACGCCATCCGCAGCCCGCGCCGCGTCGGCGCCGGGGTGCCGGTGAGCAGCGCCGCGCTGCGCCGCGCACAGGACGAGTTGCGCCGCCGCCAGCCGCTCAACGCGCTCACCGGGGCCACCCATGCCGCCGCCTGGGCGGCGCCGGACGGGGCGCTGCAACTGGTGCGCGAGGACGTGGGCCGGCACAACGCGCTGGACAAGCTGATCGGCGCCCTGCTGCGCGAGGGCCGCGACACCGCGCGCGGCTTCGCCCTGGTCACCAGCCGCGCCAGCTACGAGATGGCGCTGAAAGCGGCGATGGCGGGGATCCCTCTGCTCGCGGCGATCTCGGCGCCCACCGCCTACGCCATTCGCGTAGCGGGAGAGGCGGGCCTGACCCTGATCGGCTTTGCCCGCGGCGACAGCTTCGTCATCTATGCCTGCCCGGCCCGGGTGCTCGACGCCGGACCTCGCGGCTTGGGCGCGGACGGAACTGCGGCCTCATGAGCATCGAACACCTGACCAATATGGCGAACGACATCGGCGCCTTCTTCCACGCCGAGCCGGTGCGCGAGGACGGCGTCAAGGGCATGGTCAATCATCTGCAGCGATTCTGGACGCCGCGCATGCGCCGGCAGATCGTCGAGCATCTGCGGCAGGGCGGGGAAGGGCTGGACGAGTTGCCGCGGCAGGCGGTGGAGCGGCTGGAGGCGCAGGCGACCTAGTTCGCGCGCTCTCATTCGCCTGTGGGTAGCGCGACGGAGGACGGGAGCGTGCTGCAAGATTTTGAGGGTGCTGCCCCTCACCCTGACCCTCTCCCCACTGTCGTGGGGAGAGGGGAATTAGGCGGGTTGAGCTTTCCCTACTTCAGCCAGACTTCGACGCGACGGTTGCGCTCGCGGCCGGCGGGGGTGTCGTTCGACGCCACCGGGATGGCGGAGCCGAAGCCGCGCACATCGAGCACGTCGATGCCGCGTGAGCGCAGCGCCCCGGCGATGACATCGGCGCGCGCCTGCGACAGTTGCAGGTTGGAGTCGGCGGCGCCGACGCCGTCGGCGAAGCCGGCCAGCAGCAGGCTGCGGCCGCGCCCGGATTTGCCCATGAAGGCGACCAGGCGGCCAAGGTCGCGCTGCGCCTTGGTGTCGGGGTTGCCGGTGCCGGACTCGAAGCGGAAGTCGAAGGACAGGCGCTCGGCGCCGGCGACCATCTGGCTGTAGCCCGCGGGCCAGTTGGCGTCGGGGGCGACTTTTTCCGTGTACGGATTCTGCGAGATGAAGCCGATCTGCTTGACCACGTCCTGGCCGGCATCGGACAGCGCGAACTCGACGAAGTCGGCGGCGTCCCGCGACGGCGCCTTGGCCGGCAGGTACAGGTACAGGCGCCGCGACAGCGGATAGTCCTCGGTGCCCACGGTGAACTGTGTCGGCACGATCGGCGGATTACCGGGGCCGGCGGAGATGCCCAGCACCTTGCTGCGCCGTACGTAGGGTAGGCCGATGAAGCCGATGGCGCCGGGGTCGGCGGCCACCGCATCGGACAGCTCGGTGGAGGACTCGTAGCGGTGCGCCGAGCCGAGCAGCTTGAGGCTGAGCGGGTCGAGCACCAGGGCCTTGAAGGTATCGAAGGTGCCGGATTTGTCGTCGCGGGCGTAGAGGGTGATCGGCCCGGCGCTGCCGCCGAGCGCGCTCCAGTCGGAGATGTCGCCGGAGAAGATCTTGCCGACCTGCTGGATGGTCAGCGTTTGCAGCGGGTTGGCGGAATTCACCACCACGGCGACGCCGTCCAGACCCAGCACGTGCTCGGAGGACGGTGAGGACAGGTCGCCGTCGAGCGCCGTGAGATCGGCGATCTCCTCCGGCTTGATGCGCCGCGAGGCCATGCCAAGATCCGCGGCCTGCGTACCCAGATCCTTGAACGCCGTGGCGGAGCCGTGCGCGAACACTTCGATCGCCGGGCGTGAACCAGCGGTTGCCGATTGCGATACCACCTGGTGTTCGTCGGCCGCAAGTTCCTTGACGTCGGTGGCGCCGGCGCCCTTGGACCTGAGATAGGCGTCGGCCAGCGCCGGCCCCAGTTTCTCGCCGATGGTGTTGGAGCCGTGCATGCGGAACAGCATCGCCACCGGGGTGCGGGCGGCGGTGGATTGCACCGGGGAGGCATCGGGGGCGGGAGCGCCGGGACGTCCGAGCAGCAGCACCAGTATCAGGCCGATGATGCCCAGTACCAGGCCCGCCACCAGGAAAGCCATCGGCACCTGCCGCTTCGGCTGCGCCTGGACGATGCGCGAGGCTTGCTGCTGCGCGCGCACGTCGGAGGCGAGCTTGCGCAGGGCTGCGTCGCCGCGGGTTTCCGCCTCGCTCAGGATCTGTTCCAGCCGCTGCGGATTGCCCAGCAGGTCGCGCAGGGAATCCCTGGCGCCGAGTTGCCTTTCGGCCTGCAGCTTGAGCTGCCAGACCAGGTTGGAGAACTGGATGTTTCCGGGTTGCCCCGAATCGTTTTTGTCCGACATTGTTTGTTATGCCCCAATCATCAGGGTCGTTTAGCAAATGAAAATGACGTTTCTGTGAAAGCGGCTGCTGCAAGCCCTGTGCCGGCCAATTTCGCCGTGCAAAAGAAAGGGGGCGGCCCCTGGCGGAGCCGCCCCCATTTTAAAACGACTGCAGTGCAGCTTTACATCAATGCGCGTTGATGTTGTTCGGCGTAGTCGCCGGCAGGGTGGTGCCGCCGGCGATGCTGACCGTCAGCTCCACGTTGCCGATCTGGCGGTAGTTGAGCAGGTTGTTGTTCGGCGTCTGCACGCCGTAGCCGGCGAAGGTCATGCTTATATGGGTGGGGTCGACATAGGTGGCGGTCGGCGCATACAGGCGCTGGGCGAACCAGGTCTGGGTCGGGATCACCGGCGCGGTGGACGGCACCGTGACGCTGGCGCCGCTGGCCTGATTGGGGCCGGTGAAGCTGTTGATCGAGGCGATCGGGTTGGTGATGCCGTTGTACACCGTCCAGTTCATCATGTCGGTGGACTCGGCATAGCCGATGTAGTGGAACGCATCGGAGTCGCCGTCCAGGCAGTTGCCGCCCGAGAAGTACAAGCCCCAGCGAGTCTGGTTGCCGTAGATGTCGATCAGGGTGCCGCGCGGGCTGATCCAGCGGGTCTGGGTGTAGTCCACCGTGGTCGGATCGTTCAGGCCTTTGACCACGCCCAGGTCGGTGAAGTTGACGCCGTCGGTGGTGGTGGCCAGGCGCACGTAGGAAATGTCGTGGTTGGTCTTGCCGCTGAACGGGGCCTTGTTGCACTGGTTCGCCGCTGCCATGGTGGTGCTGCCGGTGTCGTCGCCGTTGAGGATCTTCTGTACGTACAGCACCGTGATGGGGGCACCCGGCGTGGTGGCGGCGACCGCGTTGGCGGCCGGCGTCGGGAACACCGCCATGATGCCGTCTGGATTGAGCAGCCCATTGGTCTGTTGCACCACCACCGGATTGGTGGTGTTGCCCGCGACCGGGCTGAGCGCGGAGGCGATCGACTTGATGTCGTTGGTGCCGGGAACGGCAGTAGTCTTGTTGTTGGTGTTGGAGATCGGGAACTTGTTGCTGGCGGAGGTGAGGTTGATCACCCATAGCGGCGCGCCGTCGACGATTTCCGTGGCCGGCGTCACGCCGGGCAGGTTGCTGGTGTTGCGGTCCAGCATGTACAGGAACTGGCCGGTCGCGGCATTGCCCAGGCCGGGCAGCTGGATGATGGAGGCATGGCCCCAGCCGTCATCGTCGCCGGAGGGGGGATAGCCGATCTTCGACGGGTATTCGCCGGCGACGGTGGCATTGGCGTTGGTGCCTTGCAACGTCGCTGGGCAGCCGGTATTGGTCGAGGTGGCGGAATAGCCGCCGCTGATCGGGTTGGTCTGGTCCGGGTACAGTTCCAGCACGGTCTGCATGAAATACCAGGTCTTGCCGTTGTCGTCCGACTCGGCGGCGACCAGGGCTTCATCGATATCTTTGGGGCGCCAGTCGAACAGGCCGATGATCGGCGCCTGGCCGCCAAAGGCATTGCCCGCCGTGGTCAGCGCGGTGTTGTACACCAGCGGGAAGTAGTACGGCGCCATGGTGACCGAGGGATCCTGCCCGGTTGCCGGCGTGGTGCCGAGCGGCGCGGCGGCCATGGTGGCGAACTTGGCGCCGGTGACGTAGGACACTCGCGTGGGCGCGCCGCCGCTGGGATAGGTGCAGAAGCCGTAAGCCGTATCCGGCACGTTGCCGCTGGTCAGGAACGGATTGGTGGTGTTCTGGGTGTTGTTGGTGTCGGCCGCCAGGTTGGTCAGGCTGAACGGCGTAGCGCCGTTGGCCGAGCCTTCGCCAATCGCGGTGCCCTGGTTGATGGTGACCGCGTTGACGGTGGTGCCCGAGCTCAGCGTCGTGGTCAGGATCTGCGGGCCGGCGCCGCTGCTGGAGCTGCTGCTGGAGGAGGAAGAGCTGCTCGAGCTGGAACTGCTGCCGGAGGAGCTGCTGCTGGAGCTGGAAGAGCTGGAGCTGCTGCTGCCGGAGCTGGAGGAACTGGAACTGCCGCTCGAACTGGAAGACGAGCCGCCGCTGGAGGAAGAGGAGCTGGTATCGGTGGTGTTGTAGTAATTCTTGGTACAGGCGGAAATCAGGCTCAGTGACAATGACGATAGGAGTACTGCTGCCAGTTTATGGTTGGTCATAACGTCCCTTGGTGCGGCGATTGAAGAAATTCCCAAAGGAGGGCAAGTTAATGAGGCCATATGACTGTCCGGTTACGAAAAGCGCTTATTGCCTCTCGGTAACGTTTCGGTGATATTCCGGTAATGTTTTGGCGGGAATTGCCGCTCAGCCACCTGCCGTCGCGGCCGGAAACAGGGACCGGCGACCGGGCGCGATGGGCCGGCCGCTAGCCGCTACCATTCCTTCACCTCACTTTCGGGAAATACGCTGGATGGACCTGGTCAAGGAATTTGTCTCGCTGCTGGCGCTGCTCAACCCGATCGGCGCGATCCCCTTTTTCCTCGGGCTGACCGCCTCGCAGAGCCGGGTGGAGAAGCGGCGCACCATCCGCATCGCATCGTTTTCCGTGGCGGTGGTGCTGGCGGTGGCGGCCACCGCCGGCGAGCGCATCATCCATTTCTTCGGCATCAGCGTCGGCTCGCTGCAGGTGGGCGGCGGCATCGTCATGCTGCTGATGGCCATCGCCATGGTCAACGCCCAGGCCGGCAATACCCGCTCCACCACCGAGGAAAGGGACGAGGCGGAGCTGAAGGACAATATCGCCGTGGTGCCGCTGGCAATCCCGCTGATGGCCGGCCCTGGCACCATCAGTGCCATGATCATCTACGCCGGCAAGGTCAGCGGCTGGCTGGAGATCGGCGCGCTGATCGGCATTGGCGCGGCGCTCGGGGTGGTGACCTTCATCGCGCTGAGCCTGGCCGATCCCATCGCCAACTGGATCGGCCGCACCGGCATCAATATCACCACGCGCCTGATGGGGCTGATCCTGTCGGCGCTGGCGGTGGAGTTCATCGTCAACGGCCTCAAGGCCCTGCTGCCGGGACTGGGGCCGCAGACCTGAGCAGGTGTTCGGCCCGGAGCACTGCCTATAATCTTCTTTGGGATTGCGGATGTGCTGAGCGCAGCGAAGCGCATCAGTCGCGCAAGAAGCCGCGGTAAACGATGCGCTTCGCTGCGTTTATCCCGGGCGCAGCCGAGGGACTCGGCACATCCTTTTTGCGTGGCGGGCTTGAGCTGGCTTCAGCTCACTCGGCTACCAGGCCGGTATAGCCGTCGGCCCACAGGCGCTTCTCCATCCGCACCGCATCTTCCACGCCGCGGTAGTAGCCGGCCAGGCGTTCGATCTCGCGGTAATTACGGTTGCGGTAGAAAGCCCTGGCGGCTTCGTTGGTGGTGCGCGCTTCGACGCGGATCTTTTCAATGCCGGCGGTGCGGGCGCTGGCTTCGAGCCAGTTGAGCAGGGCGGCGCCCATGCCCTTGCGGCGCCGCGGCTGCTGCACGGCGAGCAGGTGCAGGTGGGCGGTGTCGTCGTTGTACCTCATGATGCCGAAGCCGAGCAGGTTGGCACCCTCCCGCACCACGGCGACATTGGTCGAGCGGTCGCGGATGCTCTTCAGCACCCGTGTCGGCGTCCAGTCCCAGCCCAGCCCGCGCTCGATGTAGTCGCGCGACATGCGCGAGATCGCCGGCGCGTCGCTGAACACGGCGAGGCGGATTTTGTGGTCGGCGATCATCGGCTGGTGTTCTTTCCCATGGGGGCTTTAGGCCTGCTGCGGCAATCCGGCTTGCAGCATGGAGCAAACCTTCCCGGTTCGGCAATCCACCCGGCGCCGGCCCGGATTCAGCAACTGTGCCGTAAAGCAGTGGCGTCCATCGGCACCGTTCGTCAGTTTTTGCCCTCCAGAACCTCGGCCACCCGCGCCCGCAGCTGCGGCAGCAGCTCTTTCTCGAACCACGGATTTCGGCGCAGCCACATATTGTTGCGCGGGCTCGGGTGCGGCAGGGGGACCACGCGCGGCCAATGCTCGCGCCAGGACTGCACCGCGCTGGTCACCGACTTGCCCGCATCGGGTAAATGGTAGTCCAGCGCGTACTGGCCGATGACCAGGGTGAGTTGCAGATTTTTCAGCTGGCGCAGCAGCTTCTCGCGCCAGGCCGCCGCGCATTCGGGACGCGGCGGAAGATCGCCGGCCTTGCCGGTGCCGGGGAAGCAGAAGCCCATGCCCAGGAGAGCCACCTGCCGCGGGTTGTAGAAGACCTCGGGAGTCAGGCCGAGCCATTGGCGCAGGCGATCGCCGCTCGCGTCGGAGAAAGGCACGCCGGATTCATGGGCTTTCCGCCCCGGCGCCTGGCCGGCGATCAGGATGCGGGCCTGCGGATGCAGCTGAAAGATCGGCCGCGGACCGAGCGGCAGATGCTCAGCGCAGATCGTGCAGCGGCGCACTTCGTTGAACAGTGATGCGGCGCTAGCCATCGATCACGATCGTATCGGGCCGGGACTGTTCATTGCGTCACTACACTCGCAATCAGGCGCTCGGCGGGAGCCAGGTTGTTCACCAGCTCCGCCGGGAGCGAATGGCGCTCGATGACGTAGGCCGCGGTGTTGAAGCTCACCGTGACTTGGCCGGAGGCCGGCTCTGCCACCAGCACCTTGAGCGGCAGGTCGATCCCGCTGAGCGGCTGCGCCAGCATCAGCGGCGTGCCGGCCTTGGGGTTGCCGAAGAGGATCAGGGTGGTCGGCGGCATGGTCAGGCCCACCGCCAACGCCTCGGCTTGCTGATCGATGGTGGCGAACACCTTGATGCCGTGATCCGCGAATGCCGTTAGCAGGAGGCGCACGGTATCGGCGAAGGGATGCAGGCTGCGGAGGCTGACGATGCCGTGCTGGTTGTCTGGATTGGCGTTGGGTTGAGTCATGCTGACCTCACCTAGTCCCGTCTGGATTTATGCGGCCCTGCGGGTCGGTCCGCCGGCTCGCGCAGGCGCGGCAGCAGTTCGGCCAGGTTGCAGGGTCGGGTGTTCACGTCGAGCTGCGGGGCGATGATCTTGTCCCAGGCCAGTTCGCAGGCGCCGCGGGAGCCGGGGAGGCAGAACACCAGGCGGCCGTTGGCGCTGCCGGCGAAGGCGCGGGACTGGAGGGCGGAGGGGCCGATGTCCTCGTAGGAGAGCCAGCGGAACAGTTCGCCGAAGCCATCGGTGAGGCGGTCGAGCAGGGGCTTGACGGCTTCGGGCACGAGGTCGCGGCCGGTGAGGCCGGTGCCGCCGGTGGTGATGATGGCGTCGATGCCGTCGTTGATCAGCCAGTTGCTGACCTGGGCGCGGATGTGGAAGCGGTCGTCGCTGATGATGCTGCGCGCGGCGAGGGTGTGGCCGGCGGCGGCGATGCGCTCGACCAGCAGCTGGCCGGACTTGTCGTCGTCGAGGGTGCGCGTGTCGGAAACGGTGAGTACCGCGATGCCCAGGGCCATGAATATCTCGGTTGCGGGGTGCTGCCGAAACTATGGCATGAATGGATGGATTCGTCCGCAGCTTAGTAGGGTGGGTGGAGCGCAGCGTAACCCACCATGCCGTCGCGAAACGGTGGGTTACGCTGCGCTCCACCCACCCTACGGGTGACTTCGCCCGACGAGTTGCCGCGAGGGACGGCCTACGCCGACCGGGGAAAGAGCTTGGCTGTGGCTGGCGCCGCCGTGCCGCCGGCGAGCTGCAGGCGCCCGTTGCGGCGGCGCTCGATCGGGTAGAGGCTGAACAGGCGGTATTTGCCGAAGCGCTTGGCCAGTTCCACCTCGCCGGCGTATTCGGCGGCGAAGCGTTCCGGCGCTTCGAGCGCGAGGCGCGCGGCGAAGGCTTCGGTGACGAAGATCATGCCGGGCGGGGTCACCGGCTCGATG
>Ga0302311_10002982_pt1 | contig 18751 bp, 10 predicted proteins | sample III_Palsa_N1_3_FD_200449 | JGI IMG/M metagenome (GOLD analysis project Ga0302311, IMG submission 200449) | Peat permafrost microbial communities from Stordalen Mire near Abisko, Sweden - III_Palsa_N1_3 | ecosystem: Environmental > Terrestrial > Soil > Palsa > Peat permafrost | place: Sweden... | reverse complement strand
GCGGCCACCGGTGTCCGAGGATTGGGGCGTGCATCCGTATCTCTACAACGTCGACGACGCGACATTTACCTTCATGGACCACGTGCTCGACGAAGTGATGGCACTGTTTCCTTCGCACTACATCCACATCGGTGGCGACGAGGCGGTCAAGGATCAATGGAAAGCCTCGCCATCCGTACAGGCGAAGATGCATGCGCTCGGTCTGAAGGATGAAGACGCGCTGCAGGGCTGGTTTATCAGCCGACTCGGCCGTTACCTCTCTGCGCATGGTCGTCGGCTGATAGGCTGGGACGAAATACTCGCCGGTGCGGTGTCGGCCGATGCTGCGGTGATGTCGTGGCGCGGCATGCAGGGTGCGATCGATGCGGCGAAGCAGGGCCATGACGTGGTGCTGTCGCCGTCACCGGATCTGTATTTCGATCAGTTGCAGAGCGATCAAGCGGACGAAATTGCAGGGCGCCTTCCGGTCCGCAATCTGGCCAGCATTTATGCGTTCGAGCCCGTGCCCAAGGCGCTCAATGCGTCACAGGCAACGCATGTACTCGGTGCGCAGGCCAATGTGTGGACCGAGCACATGCCGACGATCGCGCATGTTGAGCACGCCATGTTTCCACGACTCGATGCGCTGAGCGAAGTGGACTGGTCGCCTGCGGCGGCGCGCGACTGGCACGGCTTTCTTGCGCGCCTGCCGGCACAGTTCGCGCGCTATCGAGCGCAGCAGATCGGTTATGCGGACAGCGCGTTTGCCGCGGACATCACGATCGACCGGACTGTCGCGCTGAGCAGCGGCGCGGCATCGCTGACGCTAGGCAATCAGGCGGGCGATGGTGAACTGCGCTACACGCTGGATGGCAGCGTGCCAACCGTTGCCTCGCCGCTTTATCGCACGCCGTTGGAAGTGAAGCTGCCGCTGACCGTGCGCGCCGTGACCTTCAGCAGCGACGGCATGCTGCTGGCCTCGCCGCGTCAGCGCGTATTGGATCGCGCCAGCCTGCTCAGCATCAGTGGCAACGCCATGCCGAACTGCCCGGGCAGCGACTTCCGCCTGCGCGTGCAGCCGATGCCTGATGCCGAGTCGCTGGCGCCGGTTTACAGCATCAACGTGTTCGACAGTTGCCAGCTCTATCCCTCCACGCCGATGGACGGCATCGCGCGCATCCACGTCGATGCCGTGCGGCTGCCGCGCAACTATCAGCTGGCGCACGACGCAAAGCTAGTGGTGTCACATCCGCGTAGCACGCCCTTTGGCGAGCTGGTAGTGCATCAGGACCGCTGCGATGGCGCGGTGCTTGTCTCACTGCCGCTACCCGATCCGGCGCGCAGCACGCGACGTTTTGCGCTCGATGCGGCGATGCCTGCTTCGCATGGTTCGCATGCGCTATGCCTGATCTACACGGCGCCGATCGAGGGTGATCTCTACGCACTCGATCGCGTGACCTTGCTCACCACCGAAACAGCGGCCAAGGCGCATTGATGAATGCCGCGCCGCACCGGCTGGCCTCGGTCGACGCGTTGCGCGGCTGTACCGTGGCGGCGATGTTGCTGGTCAATGATCCGGGTGACTGGGGTCACGTCTACGCGCCGCTGGATCACGCCGCATGGAATGGATGTACGCCGACGGATTTGATCTTTCCGCTGTTTCTGTTCGTGGTCGGCGTATCGGTGGCATTGGGCATGCTGCCGCGGCTGGAGCAGGGCGCCGCGCCGGCGCTGCTGATGCGTACCGCACTTTGGCGCGCCCTGCGCATCATCGCGCTCGGCGTGGCGATCAACCTGCTGGCGTGGTTCCTGATGCCCGGCGCGCACCTGCGCTTTCCCGGCGTGTTGCAGCGGATCGGCGTGTGCTACGCCGGTGTAGCGCTGTTCGCGATCTATACCAAACCACGTACACAGTGGGCGGCGATTGCGCTGTTGCTGATCGGCTACGCGACGCTGCTGTGGTGGGGCGGCTCGCTGGCGCCCTGGATCAACATCATCAGCCGTGTGGACAGCGCGGTGTTCGGTCGCTTCGTCTACTTGATCGATCCCTCGACCGGCCGCGAGCACGATCCGGAAGGTCTGCTCGGCACGCTGCCGTCCCTGGCCACAGCCTTGCTTGGCCTGCGGGCGGGATGCTGGCTGCGCCAAGGGCAAAGGAAAACGTTACTGATAGCGGGCCTGGTTGCGCTGGTGGTTGGCGTGCTGTGGTCGCTATGGCAACCACTCAACAAGAATCTGTGGACACCTTCGTTCGTATTGTGGTGCGCGGGCTGGTCGATGCTGGCGCTGCTTGCCTTTCACGTGCTGGTGGATCGCTACGGCTGGCCAGCGTTGGGCCGGCGCTTCGGCGTCAATGCCATCGCTGCTTACGCAGGCTCGGAGCTGATGCAGATCGTACTGCCCGCACTCGGCTGGCAAGAGCCCATCTATCAACGGTTGTTTGCCAGGCCCATCACGCCGCTGGCCGGTGCGTATGTCGCGTCGCTCGCCTACGCGCTGGCTTTCGTCGCTGTGTGGTGGCTGATCGTGTGTGCGATGGATCGGCGGCGCTGGTATCTCAAGCTCTGACGTTGGGATCGTGCAAGGTTGCGGCTATTGCTGTGCGGCCATGCTGTCGTTCAATGGCATCGCATGTCGGAAGAGGGCGTGTTGCGCGAGCTGTGTGTCGGCCGACGACAGCTCGATCAGCGGTACGATCTTGCCGGCAATCAGCGCGGCGATCGCCATGCCGTCGCGATACAGCACGCGCGAGCCGGCCAGCGACGGCACCTTGTCACCGACCAGCACCGTGCCGACCAGATTCAGCGGATCGCAGCCACTGAGGCAGACCAGCTCATTCGTCTCCGCGCGCTTGCGCACCGCGCGCAGTGGTGCGATCGCCTCGGGCAGCGCGAACTGTTCGCCGACCAGGCCTTCGACGAAACGGCCACCGCGAATCTCGCCGCGCGCTTCCAGCCGCTGATACACCCGCCGCAGTTCGCGCCACGGCGGCAGCCACGGCGCCTCGCGCTCCAGCAGTTTCCAGAACACCACGCCGTAGCGGCGCAGCAGAGTGCGCGCGATATGTTCGATCGCCTCGGGGTCGCGCTCGCTGGAGATCGAGTCGCCCGCACCGCGAGCCAGCGACCAGCGGCCGGCATCTTCGATGCCGTTGAGTGCATGCCGGCGCATGCGCTGATGCCGACGGGCGTCGCGTTTGGCCGCGGGCAGCAGCAGGGCGCGCATACCGGCGAAGCTATCCGCGCTGACACGACCGGCGGCCACCAACTCGCCCAAGGCATCCTCCATTTCGGTTTTCAGCAAGCGCGTCGCATTCATCAATTCGTCGAAAAACAGCGCGCCCTGTACCTGCAGCGCATCGACGACGGCCTGCGCGCGCGAAGACAGCAGAACATCCTGCGTCGCCGTGCCAGCAGCGATGGACGTCCAGACGGCCATGCTGCGTCGTGGCAAAAGCACGATCGGCGTGCTGCGAACCGGACCGCCGCCTCCGCCGGTACCACTGCGCAATCGGCTCCAGCCGATGCGGCCAGCGCGGCACAGATCATCCAGCCAGCTGATCGAATAGTCGCCGATACGCGTCGGCAGGATTTCCGATTCCCATGCACCGGCCGCAGCCTCGAAGCCTTCGAGCTGACTCAACGTGGCGTGCAAGGCATCCGGCCCGCTCAGTCGAGTGGCGGCAGAGACATGCTGCCAGTCGAACAGAAAGCGCATCAGCTCACGCCGGCTCACCGGCTCGATCTCACGACGTAGTCGGCCGAGGGTGTAACGATGGATGCGCGCCAGCAGATGCCGCTCGCACCATTCGGTGTCGATGGCGCCGGCACTGAAGCGGCCCTGCATCACAAAGCCCTGGGATTGAAGTCGCAGCAGCACCGCGTCGATGTCACCGCTGTCAACGGCGAGCGACTGCGCCAGCGTGGCGACGGTGACCGGGCCCAGGCCACCGAGGCGATGACGTACCAGTTCCAGCAGGGCGTCGTCGCGAGTCCATGTTTGTGCGGCGTACTCGGCCGGCGCATCGATGGCCGGTTGCATCGGCAGTGTCGAATGCACGGTTTGCCAGAGCGGCAATTTCTCGGCGCAGGTCCAGATATCGTCGCCGTGCTGCAGAGTCAGTCGCGTGGCACGATGGGCCTTGCCCAGGGTCTGCAACCGTTCGTTCCAGCCGGTATTGGCGGTCGCTTCGGCCTGGGTAACGAAGCCGAGCACATTCAATGCCTCGTGCATTTCGTCGGCGTCGCGCACCTGCGGCCACGCCTCGTCACGCACGGCGGCGATGGCTTCCGGGTCGAGGCGGCCGAGATCATCGGCGCTGTCGGCACCGTTCCATTGGCGCGTCTGCACCGCCTGGGTGCGCCGTTCTTCCAGCGGCGCGTCGTCGAGGAAAGCATACGGTGCGGCATTCAACACTTCCGCAGCCAACGGGCTGGGGCCGGTGAGGTCGCGTGCCACGATGCGGATGGCACCGCTTTCCATCGAACGCAGCACGTCCAGCCAGCCATCGGTATCCATCGCTTCGCGCAGGCAGTCGTGCATGGTCTGGTCGACCAGCGGATGCTTGGGTACCTCGCGCTCGCCGACGATGTTTTCCAGGCAGGCGACCTGATCGGGAAACACCGCGGCCAGCAGGTCTTCGCTTTTCATGCGCTGGATCTGCGGTGGCACCTTCTTGCCGGAAGCAAAGCGTGGCAGCGCCAGCGCGGTGACGGCGTTCCAGCGCCAGCGAGCACCGAACAGCGGGGCGTCGAGCAGGGCCTGGATCAGCACGTGCTCGGCCGTATTGGAGTGCAGGTAGTGCGCAACCTCTTCCAGCGGAAAACTGTGGCTGGTCGACAGTGACAGCACGATCGCATCCTCGGTCGCCGCGGCCTGCAACTCGAAGTTGAACTGGCGGCAGAAGCGCTTGCGCAGCGCCAGCCCCCACGCGCGATTGATGCGGCTGCCCCACGGTGTGTGGATCACCAGCTGGGTGCCGCCGGACTCGTCGAAGAAACGTTCCAGTATCAGCGTGGATTGCGTCGGCAGCACGCCGAGTGCGGCCTTGGCGCGGGCCAGATAGTCGACCAGCTGCTGTGCGGCGGCGGCATCCAGTTGCAGCTCATCGCACAGCCACGTCAAAGCGGCCGTGGCACCACCAGCCTCAAGCTGTGTTTCTATCTCGCCGCGCAAACGCGACACGCCGAACGACAGCTCCTTGCTGCGCCCCGGTGCCTCACCGAGCCAGAACGGGATGCTTGGCGGCGCGCCGTGCGCATCCTCCACGCGCAGACGGTCGCGCTCGACCCGCTGGATGCGATAGCTGGTATTGCCGAGCTGAAAGATATCGCCAGCCATGCTCTCGACTGCAAAATCCTCGTTCACCGTGCCGACGATGATCGTCTGCGGTTCCAGCACGACCTTGTAATCTGCCGTATCGGGGATGGTGCCGCCAGACATCAGCGCGGTGAGTCGCGCGTTGCGCCGCGCACGCAGCTGGCCGTGTACTGCATCGCGATGCAGGTAAGCCGCACGCGGCCCCTGGCGCGTGGTGAAACCCTCGGCCAGCATCTTCACCACCGCATCAAAATCGTCGCGGGTCAGCGCACGATACGGCCACGCACGACGCACCAGCTCATACAGCGCGTCCTCGCTCCATTCTTGGCAGGCGACCTCGGCGATGATCTGCTGCGCCAGCACGTCGAGCGGCTGTGGCGGCAAAATCAGTGCGTCAAGCTCGCCGCGTCGCACACAATCCAGGAGTGCCGTGCATTCGATCAGATCATCACGCGTGGCGGGAAACAGCCGAGCCTTCGGCGTGCCGCTGATGCTGTGGCCGGAGCGTCCGGCGCGCTGCAGAAACGCGGCGATCGAACGCGGCGAACCGAGCTGACACACCAGATCGACGTCGCCGATATCGATGCCCAGCTCCAGCGACGCGGTAGCCACCAACACTGATAGTTCGCCGCGCTTGAGTCGCTGCTCGGCATCCAGCCGCAGCTCCTTCGAGAGACTGCCGTGATGCGCTGCCACGTTCTCCTTGCCGAGTCGCTCGGAAAGATGCCGCGCGGCGCGTTCAGCCATCCGCCGTGTGTTGACGAACACCAGCGTGGTGCGATGCGTCTGTACCAGCGCCGCAATATGGTTGTAGACCAGCTCCCAGCTGTCGTTGGACATCACCGCCTCGAGCGGCACCGGCGGCAGCGCAATCGCCAGATCACGCGTGCGGGTATGGCCGACGTCGATGATCGTGCAGTCGTTTTTGCTCGCTGCCGGCAGCGAAGCTTGAGTACCCACCAGAAAGTTGGCGACCTCTTCGATAGGTTTTTGCGTCGCCGACAAACCGATGCGCAGCAAGCGCCGCTGGCACAGCGACTCCAGCCGTTCCAGTGAAAGCGCCAGGTGCGAGCCGCGCTTGCTGCCCGCGATGGCGTGAATCTCGTCGACGATGACCGATTGCACGCCAGCCAGCATCGCCCGTCCGGAGGCCGAGCCCAACAGCACGTAAAGCGATTCGGGTGTGGTCACCAGAATATGTGGCGGCTGCTTGCGCAGCAGCGCGCGCTCGACCTGCGGCGTATCGCCGGTGCGCACGGCGGTGCGGATCGCCACATCGGGCAGGCCGAGTTTTTCGAGTTCGGTGCGGATGCCCTGCAGCGGCAGCTCCAGATTGATCTGGATATCGTTCGACAGCGCCTTCAGCGGCGACACGTAGAGCACGCGTGTGGTATCCGGCAACGTTCCGCCGTTGGCTACGCCTTCGCAAACCAGTGCATCGATCGCCGCCAGAAACGCTGTAAGCGTCTTGCCTGAACCGGTGGGTGCGGCCACCAGCGTATGTCTGCCTTCGCGGATCGACGGCCACGCCTGCGCCTGCGCTGAGGTGGGCGAGGCGAAGGCATGACGGAACCAGCCCGCAACGGCGGGGTGGAAGGCGTCCAATGCGGCAGTGTCCAATGGGTTGGAGTCCAGGCGCATCGGCGGAGGTCCGTGCGGTGGTGAAAAGTTGATCACCCGATCATATATGGGGATGTGTTTAGGCTGGTCAATCCGGCGTAGCTGGCTGCCCGTTCATGGTCAGATCGGCGTCGGTGCAAGCGCCGCGCCGGCATGTCAATATCCGTGAGCGGCCGTCGCCAGTCAGGATTCCGGGGGAGTTCGACGACGGCTTTCATGTCAAGGCGGATTCAATGCAAAGGATGGTCATGCACGTTTTGCGAGTGATTCGGCGCCGCGCAGGCGCTTCGGCGTTAATGCTTCAGCAGATGGCAATGGCAGCATTGATCGGCCTCTGTGCAATGACTACCGTACAAGCCGCGAGCCTCGATCCGGCCGTGCTTCCAAAGATTCAGGCCGCTACGTTCGAGGTGGTTGCGGCTAAGCCGCTGAACGATCCGCTGACTTACGAAAAGCCGCTGCCACTGGAGCTGCTGCCGTTTCAGGAGCGCAACGACAAGTATTTCTCGATCGGCACCGCGTTTGCGATTGGCAACAACCGCTACGTCACCGCTGGTCACGTGCTGCAGATCGGCATCGGCAGCCTGTGGGGTCCGCCGGCGCTGCGTGATGCCAATGGCAACGTCTACGCGATCGACAAGATCGAAAAATATTCGTTGCAGGAAGACTTTGTGGTGTTCTCCTTGGTCAAACAGCCGGCCAACGCCGCGGCGCTGGAAGTGAATACCAGTCCTGCCCTCAACGAGGTGGTTTATGCGGTGGGCAATGCGCTGGGCACCGGCGTGGTGATTCGCGATGGTCTGTACACATCGGACACGCCGGAAGATCAGGACGGCCGCTGGAAGTGGATGCGTTTCTCTGCGGCGGCCTCGCCTGGCAACAGCGGTGGCCCGCTGCTGGACAAGGACGGCAAGCTGATCGGCATCGTGCTGATGAAATCGGCCAACGAGAATCTCAACTACGCGCTGCCGATCGGGCTGATTCTGAAAGCGCCCGATCACCTGGCTGTGATGGATCAGCGCGTGCCGTATCAGCTCGATATTTTCGACACCACGCAGAACAACATCTTCAAGGAGCAGTTCGCGCTGCCGCTGAGCTTTGCGGATTTCAGCGCGGCGTATACCAAACGCGTCAACGCCTATACCGATGCCCAGATCAAGCTGCTGCTCGCCAAGGATCCCGACAAGCTGTTTCCGCGCGGCGACGGCTCCAGTCGGATACTGCATGGGGTGGCGCGACAGAGCAGTTTCCCCGGCCTGATCATTCGCAGTACCACGGGTGACTGGGATATATCGGGTAAATCCAGCAAGAAGATTCCGCTATCCAATAACGGTTATGTGACCGCGGGCGTGGTCAAGAACAACATCCTGTTTCACCTGCGCAGGCCGGACAATATTTCTGCCAGCGAGCTCTACGGCAACCCGGCAATGCTGATGGACCAGCTGGCTAAGGTGGGCATGTTCCAGCGCCACGTGGGTTCGGAAAGCATCAAGATCACTTCGCTGGGCAAGCCTGCCAGTGACGCGATACATGTCGATGCCTGGCAGCGTCGTTGGCAGGTGCGCATATGGGAACTGCCGTACATGAATGTGCGCGTGGTGACCTTTTCTCTGCCGGTGCCGGACGGCTACGTGACCATGATGCGCTTTGCGCCGCCGGGCCACGACTACGACAGTCTGGCCGACATGAATGTGCTTACCGATTTTATCGACGTGGGCTACGACGGCACGCTGGCGCAGTGGAAGGATTACCTGAAAGACACCGCGTTGCTACCGGTGGCGCTCAAGGACATCACACTCGACCTCGACTACGGCAGACATTTCAGCTATCGCGGCAAGCGGCTAAGTTTTTCCTTCGCACCGGCGCTGCAGAAGATCGAACAGGACAGCATGCTGATGCTGGGTTTCGGCTTTTTCGATGATCACGGCAAAGTCGTTTGGGATGTCGGCGATGTGCAGGTGCTGGCCAATGCCAACGACCCGGACCAGGTCAACGTGCAGCGGCATGTGGCACCATCGGCGGACCTGGATGACGACTTCAAGAGCGAATGGAACAAGCTCACGCATCAGCGTCATCCTTATGACAGCGTCGCGCAGAGCGACAACGGCCAGATGGAGATTGCCACTGCGGCAGGTACAGCTGTCAGCGCCACACCTTCAGTGCTTTACAGCGTCGGTGTGGCGGTTGATGGCACGCAGCCGCAGCCGGCGATGAAGGCCAAGCTCGATCTGCTGATGCAGAATCTGCATGTCGACGACCACTGAGTCATTCAGACAACGAGTGATGAGTGCGCACTGGTCATGAATATCAGGATCAGTGAGCACTTCTCAGGTCGACTCATCTGATCGCTGGCGCACCGATTGGCAACACTGTGCGCTGATGGGTTTCGTTGATCACTTCAGCCGCCGATAGATAAAAAGCGAACGCCGCCGTGATCAGACCACCGTAACCGCCCGCCATCTTCAGGCCTGGCATGCCGGTCCATTCGCTCGCCGCGAGCAGGAAGAAGGTGATCCAGAGCGCGAGGAAAACCAGCTGCAGCGCACGCGCGGCTTTCCATGTGGCAACCCACATATACAGGGTAAAAAATCCCCACATGAAGAGATACCAGCCGACAAAGGCGGCCGGTACCTTGTCGTGCAGAAACAGCACGAACAGTGCGAACGACCACCAGAATGCGCCGTAGCTGACAAAGGCGGTAGCACCGAACGTGTTGCCGCGCGGCAGCTCCATCACGCCGGCAATTATCTGTGCGGTGCCGCCGTAGGCCAGCGCCACGGCGAGCACCATGTTCATGCCGTCGCCGCTGAACCAACCGGCGTTGATCATGCTCAGCAGCCACGTCGTTAGCGCGAAGCCGGCCAGGCCCAGCGGTGCCGGGTTGGAGAATTTTGTTGCTACCTGTTCGCTGCTCATGTTGTGAAACTCCCCAGAGTGGATCAAGCCGATGATTCCGCCGTTAGCTGCAATCGGTGTTACGTGCATTTCTGGTCGAACGTGAAACGCGTGGCTCAAAGTTCCGTGCGCATCGCCGCCCTAGCTCCGCGCCCGTTCGAGCATACGCATGTGGGAGTGCAGACTCATGCTGCAATGCGGTGTTTATGCCCTCGACTGATACCGGTCATGGCAGATGACCACAGCGATGTGACAGGACGGCGGTAACAGGTTCAACACATGGACAAGCCGGCCGCGCGATGCCCGCACAGGACTCGCATCTATTCAATTTATTACGCGCATGTCTCCGGCGCAGATTGTGCGGCCTTGTTTCGATCGGCTTGCTGCGCACGACGACTCCGGCGAGTGGTGGTCGCCCGAATCTGTTCGGACAGCACAACATGAATTGCTTCGACATATGCCCAGCCGAGACATTTCACATCGCCGTCTATACGGAGATCGGCATCTTTCGAATTCGCGCAGTGGGCGCGAGGGTCGAAGTTGAAAGCATCTCTAGCGCGTTTCGATTACGCCAGAATTATTTTGCTGCGGCCGTCTCTGCCGTTTTTCCTCGCGGCCCACACGCCAAGCCGCCCACGCCACCATCAGCGCCAGCAGATACCAAGTGATCGCGTAGACGAGATGGTTATTGGGAAATGAGATGACGGTGAGGCCGCCGACCGGCTCTTGGCCGTCTCTCGAGTCAGACGTCGCGGCATCGGCATCGACGAAATATGGCGCGACGTTTGATAGGCCGCGGGCGGTGGCAATCGCCTGTACATCGCGCGAAAACCAGCGGTTGTTCGCGGGATCGTTCATGCGCAGAAAGCGGCCGTGGGGTTCGCTGAGGCGCAGCAGGCCGGTAACCGTTACCGGGTGCGCCGCGTCGGATGTTTCGCCGTGTTTCCACTCGGGCGATATGAAGCCGCGATTGATCAGTACCGTGCTGCCGTCCGGCATCTGCAACGGCGTCATCAGCCAGAAGCCGCTGCCTAATTCAGTGCTCGCCTGCACCCGTGTTTCTCTATCGTTGAGCAACGTGCCGGTGACACGCACGTGCCGATATTCGTCGCTGGCGGCGGTGACCTCCGGCCACTGTGCCGGCGCTGGCGGCGCGACGGGCGGTGCGTGCACGCGCTGGTCAACCCTGGCGATGAGATCGAGCTTCCAGGCGCGACGATAGACCTGCCAGGTGCCAAGCCCGATAAGCCCCAAGAACAGGATCAGCCCAAGCAGTGTCAGGCCGACCAGCGCAGCGGTACTTCGTGGTCCGCGATCAGCAGCTTGTTGTGCGGCAGTCATGACGGATCACTTGAGCGCTCGACGCACTCAGGGCATGTTTTTCATCTGTTGCTCCATCATCGACGGCATCATGTTGTGGTCAAGGTGATACATCACCCAGATCGAACCGCTCAACGTGATGACGACAAGCACGATGGTGAAGATCAGCGCCAGCAGCGTCCAGCCACCCTCGGACTTCGAGTTCATGTGCAGGAAGTAGATCATGTGCACCACGATTTGCACGGCGGCAAACGCCAGAACCACCAGCGCAGTCATGCCCGACGTATGCAGTCCGCCGCTCATCACGATCCAGAACGGAATCGCGGTAAGGATGACCGACAACACAAAGCCGGTCATGTAACCCTTGAACGTGCTGTGGCTGGCGCCGGTATCGTGAGCGTGATCGCCGTGGCCACCCTGGGGGATGAGATCGGTATGTGTGCTCATTTCAGCACTCCCATCAGATAGACAAAGGTAAACACGCCGATCCAGACCACGTCGAGGAAATGCCAGAACATCGACAGGCACATCAACCGGCGCTTGTTTTCCGGCGTCAGGCCGAGCTTGCCGGTCTGCACCATCAGCGTGATCAGCCACACGATGCCGAAAGTGACGTGCAGTCCGTGCGTGCCGACCAGGGTAAAGAACGACGACAGGAACGCGCTGCGCTGCGGGCCATTGCCCTCATGGATCAGATGCAGGAACTCGTACATCTCGAAGCTGAGAAATGCCAAGCCGAAGAGCCCGGTAATGCCCAGCCACATCAGCATCGGGCGCAGGCGGTTGCGCTGCATTTCGAGAATGCCGAAACCATAGGTGATCGACGACAACAGCAGCATCGAGGTGTTGACGGCGACCAGCGGCAGTTCGAATACCTCGGCGCCGGAAGGCCCGCCAGCATAGTTGCGGCCCAGCACGCCATACACGGCAAACAGACAGGCGAAGATGAGACAGTCGCTCATCAGGTACATCCAGAAACCCAGCAGGGTGCCGTTTTCCGGGTGGTGCTCGTGAGTCAGATGAAACTGCAGCGGGCCTGCAGAATGGGCGTCGCTGGCGATGGCGTGTGCGTGGGTATCAGACATGATTGGCTAACAGCGTGGTGCGGGCTGCCTCGATGCGGGCGACTTCGTCGGCCGGAATGTGGAAGTCACGCTTGTAGTTGAAGGTATGGCCGATGGCGACCGCCAGTAGAGCAACGAAAGATACGATCGCCAGCGCCCACATGTTCCAGATCATGGCAAAGCCGAAGGCCGCACTGAGGCCGCCGAGAATGATGCCGGCGCCGGTATTCTTCGGCATGTGGATCGCAATGAAACCTTCTTCCGGCCGATGGTAGTTGTGTTGCTTCATCTGCCACCAGGTGTCGACCTCGTGCACCAGCGGAGTAAAGGCAAAGTTGTAGGACGGCGGCGGTGACGAGGTCGACCACTCCAGCGTGCGGGCATCCCACGGATCGCCACTGACATCGCGCAGTGCCGCACGGTTGCGGAAGCTCACGTAGAACTGGATGAGCATCGAGATAATGCCCAGCAGGACCAGGAAGGCACCAAAGGCGGCAATCTCGAACCAGATCTGCAGCGACGGATCATCGAAGTGGCTCATGCGACGCGTGACGCCCATCAGGCCCAGCACATACAGCGGCATGAAGGCGAAGTAGAAACCGGTCACCCAGAACCAGAACGAACACTTGCCCCAGAACTCGTCCAACTTGAAGCCGAAGGCCTTCGGGAACCAGTAGTTGATGCCGGCAAACAGGCCGAACAGCACGCCGCCGATGATCACGTTGTGGAAATGCGCCACCAGAAACAGGCTGTTGTGCAACACAAAATCCGCCGGCGGCACCGCCAGCAGTACGCCGGTCATGCCACCGATGGTGAAGGTGACCATGAACCCCATCGTCCACAGCATCGGCACCGAGAAGGTGATGCGCCCGCGGTACATGGTGAACAGCCAGTTGAAGATCTTCGCACCCGTAGGTATCGAGATGATCATAGTGGTGATGCCGAAGAACGAGTTGACGCTGGCGCCCGAACCCATCGTGAAAAAGTGATGCAGCCAGACGAGGTAGGCCAGCACCGTGATCACGATGGTCGCGTAGACCATCGAGGTGTAGCCGAACAGGCGCTTGCGGCTGAAGGTAGCGGTGACCTCGGAAAAAATGCCGAATGCGGGCAGGATCAGGATGTAGACCTCGGGATGGCCCCAGATCCAGATCAGGTTGACGTACATCATGGCGTTGCCACCAAGCGAGGTGGTGAAGAAGTTCGTCCCCGCGTAACGGTCCAGCGAAAGCAGCGCCAGCACCGCGGTCAGCACGGGAAACGCGGCGACGATCAGCACGTTGGTGCACAGCGCGGTCCAGACGAACATAGGCATCTTCATCAGGCTCATGCCGGGCGCACGCATCTTGATGATGGTGACCAGCAGGTTGATGCCTGACAGCAGGGTTCCGACACCGGCTATCTGCAGCGACCAGATGTAGTAATCGACTCCCACATCGGGACTTTGTGCGATGCCCGACAGCGGCGGATACGCCAGCCAGCCGGTGCGCGCGAATTCGCCGACGAACAGCGACATCATCACCAGCACGGTGCCAGCCGCGGTCATCCAGAAACTGAAGTTGTTGAGGAACGGAAACGCCACGTCGCGCGCGCCGATCTGCAGCGGAATGACGAAGTTCATAATGCCGGTGATCAACGGCATCGCGACGAAGAAGATCATGATCACGCCGTGCGCGGTAAACACCTGGTCATAGTGTTCCGGCGGCAGAAAGCCGTTGTTGGCACCGAACGACATGGCCTGCTGTGCGCGCATCATGATGGCGTCGGAGAAACCGCGCAGCAGCATCACCAGACCCAGGATGATGTACATGATGCCGATCTTCTTGTGGTCGATACTGGTGAGCCAGTCGTGCCACAGATAACCCCACAGGCGGTTGTAGGTGATCACAGCGACCAGCGCCAAGCCACCGAGCATGACCACAATCATGGTGCCCAGCACGATAGGAACGTGTAGCGGCAGCGCCTCCCAGGTGAGTCGGCCGAAAATCAGTTTTACGAGATCAAGATGGTCAAACATCGTGTGCACCGGAACGGGAAGCTTCAAAAAGCGGGGCGCTGAATGGCGAAGCGCGCCAGAGGGAGGCCGGGTCGCCGGGCGTTGTCACGGCGTGTGGCCTGACGGCGCGGCGGCGGGTGCGGTTTTCGGTTCGCTGGCGACCGGCATCGGCATGGCGTCATGGCCCGCGGCGGTATCGGCGTGCATGTCCGGCGCCTTGGTGCCGGAACCCATCATCGAGTCGGCGCACTTCTGCGCTGCAGCTACGCAGTTGTTGAGGATGGCGTCGTACAGGCCGGGCGCGACGCTGGCGTAAAAATGGATCGGCTCGCGCTCGCTAGGCTGTTCCAGGTGCTGATAGGTATCGACACTGAGGGTTTCGCTGCTTTTGCGAGCCTGTTGCACCCACGCGTCGAAATCCTGGTCGCTCATGCCGTGAAACTTGAAGCGCATGCCGGAGAAGCCGTCACCGCTGAAGTTGGCCGAAAAGCCTTCGTACTCGCCAGCCTTGTTGATGACGGCATTGAGCTTGGTTTCCATGCCGGGCATCGCATAGATCTGTCCCGCCAGTGACGGGATGAAGAACGAATTCATCACGTTGGTGGCGGTGATCCTGAACTCGATCGGACGATCCACCGGTGCAGCCAGCTCATTAACGGTGGCGATGCCTTGCTCGGGATAAAAGAACAGCCACTTCCAGTCCAACGCGACTACCTCGACCACCAGCGGCCGGGTGCCCGCGGCAACCGGCCGACCTTTGGATAGCTGATCCAGCGGGCGATAAGGGTCAAGTTTGTGCGTGCTGACCCAGGTCAGTGCCCCCAGTGCGATGATGATCAGCAGCGGTGCCGCCCAGATCATCAGTTCGAGCATGGTCGAATGATGCCACTCGGGATCGTACGAAGCTTGCGTATTGCGGACGCGATAGCGCCAAGCAAAAAACAGCGTCAGCGCAATCACCGGAATGACGATCAGCAGCATCAGCCCTAGGGACACGATGATCAGATCGCGCTGCTGCAGTGCAATGTCGCCTTCGGGATGCAGCAATACCGCGTTGCAGCCCGCCAGCAGCGCTAGGGCAGGTAGCAACAGCAGTCCGCGGAGGGTTTTTTTGAGTGGCATTGAGTGAGGGCAGAAGTGTCTAGGGGTGCGCAGAAAGGTACACTCGTTGTTGCAATGCGGGAATAGGACACTTTGTCCTATGGCGGCGTCATGGCCCGGGTGCGATCCTTTGCAATGAGCGCATTATATCGCTGACGCAACATACGCCCCGAACTGAGTACGTACGATGTCGAGCATTCCCCAAGAACACCATGATCCGTCCTCCCATGCCGCAGACTATGACGCCGGTCACGTCCCTGCTGGCCATTCGAAGGTCGCCCCCGGCGAAATCGCGGTAGGCGTCGTCATTGGTCGAACCTCCGAAAACTTCGACTTTTTCGTTTATGGCATCGCGTCGGTGCTGGTCTTCCCTACGGTGTTTTTCCCGTTCGAGAGCCGCCTGGACGGCACGCTGATGTCATTCGGAATTTTCGCGCTGGCCTTCATAGCGCGCCCGTTCGGCACCACACTGTTTATGGAAATCCAGCGGCGGCTGGGACGAGGCTTCAAGCTGACCCTGGCGCTGTTCCTGCTCGGCACGTCCACCGTAGGCATGGCCTTTCTGCCCAGTTATAGCGTCCTGGGCGGCGGCGCCATCGTATTGCTGGCGTTTTTCCGAATGCTGCAGGGCTTTGCGCTCGGTGGGTCATGGGATGGTCTGCCTTCGCTACTGGCGCTCAATGCGCCGGCGGGCAAGCGCGGTTGGTATTCGATGCTTGGTCAGCTCGGTGCGCCCATCGGTTTTCTGATTGCCAGCGCGCTATTTCTGTTTCTGCACGGCAATCTGTCGAACGACGACTTCATGGACTGGGGCTGGCGTTATCCGTTCTTCGTTGCGTTTGCAATCAATGTCGTGGCTTTGTTCGCACGTCTGCGACTGGTGTTGACCGAGGAATACACGCAGCTGCTGGAAGAGGGCAATCTGGAGCCGATCGGCATTACTGAGATGTTCCATGCACAGGGTTACAACCTTTTCATCGGTGCGTTCGCGGCGCTGGCCAGCTATGCGCTGTTCCATCTGGTTACCGTGTTTCCACTGTCGTGGATTTTGCTGCACTCGACCCAGTCGATCGACAGCGTGTTGATCGTCCAGATTGTCGGCGCGGTCGTGGGCGTGTTGGGCACCATCGCATCCGGCGTGCTGGCTGACCGCTTTGGCCGGCGCAATACGCTGGGCACTCTCGCGGTGCTGATCGGTGTTTTCGCGTTATTTACCCCATGGCTGCTTGACGGCGGCCCGGCCGCGCAAGATGCATTCATCCTGATCGGCTTTGCGCTGCTGGGTATTTCGTATGGTCAGGCGTCGGGTACGGTAACGGCCAACTTCCTTTCCCGCTTCCGCTACACCGGTGCGGCGCTTACCTCAGACTTTGCCTGGCTGATCGGTGCGGCGTTTGCACCCTTTGTCGCATTGGCGCTGTCCGTCAAATTCGGACTCGCTGCGGTCAGCATCTACCTGATTTCCGGCGCCGCATGCACACTGGTTGCGCTGAAGATCAATCGTGCGATCGAATCCCGTGACTAGAGTGGTGGGCCCACGAGGACTCGAACCTCGAACCAAAGGATTATGAGTCCTCTGCTCTAACCATTGAGCTATAGGCCCTTGCGGGCTTGCAAGTGTAACCAATGCGGACGAAAACGACGATGGGGTGGCGGTGTCGTTGCCAGCTTGAAAACGCTATCTGCACATCGTGAACAGATACTATTCAGCGTCGCCCACGGGACCATGCCGTGTGGCTTGTGTCGGTGTTCAACAAATGGAGTTTGAATTCTATGAAGCGTTTATTGATTGCCAGTTTGATTGCCGTGGGTAGCTTCGCGGCTGCGGCGCCTGCCATGGCGCAGGTTAACCATGCTCCCGTTCACCATGTCGTGCATCACCGCCCGGTTCATCATCGACCGCCACCGCGTCATCGTGTGGTGCATCACCCGATTCATCACTGAAACGGTTGATCGACAAGAAAACAAAACGCCCGCAATGCGGGCGTTTTGTTTGGCAACGTCGAGGGCGCTTATTCGACGTCGAGGAACGAACGCAACTGTTCGGAACGGCTCGGGTGACGCAACTTGCGTAGCGCCTTGGCTTCGATCTGGCGGATGCGCTCGCGGGTGACGTCGAACTGCTTGCCGACTTCTTCCAGCGTGTGATCGGTATTCATGTCGATACCAAAGCGCATGCGCAGCACCTTGGCCTCGCGCGGCGTCAGGCCGGCCAGCACGTCGCGCACAGTTTCCATCAGGCCGGTTTCGGTGGCCGAATCGATCGGTGAGCTGGCGTTGCTGTCCTCGATGAAGTCGCCCAGATGCGAATCCTCGTCGTCGCCGATCGGGGTTTCCATCGAGATAGGCTCCTTGGCGATCTTCAGCACCTTGCGGATCTTGTCCTCGGGCATCTCCATTTCCTTGGCCAGTTCTTCCGGCGTGGCCTCGCGGCCGAACTGCTGGAGCATCTGGCGGGAAATGCGGTTGAGCTTGTTAATCGTCTCGATCATATGCACCGGGATACGGATGGTGCGTGCCTGGTCGGCGATCGAGCGAGTGATGGCCTGACGGATCCACCACGTCGCGTAGGTCGAAAACTTGTAACCACGGCGATATTCGAACTTGTCGACCGCCTTCATCAGGCCGATGTTGCCTTCCTGGATAAGGTCGAGGAACTGCAGGCCGCGGTTGGTGTACTTTTTGGCGATGGAGATGACCAGGCGCAGGTTGGCCTCGACCATTTCCTTCTTGGCGCGGCGGGCTTTTGCCTCACCACTGGCCATGGCGCGATTGATATCCTTGATGTCGATCAGCGGAAGGAACAGCTTGCGCTCGATGGTCGCCAGCTTTTCCTGCTCGGCGTCGATCGTTTCGCGATGGTTCTTGATGTTCGGCGACCACTTTTGACGCTTGCGACCCAGCTCGGCCGCCCACTCAAGGTTGCCCTCGTTGCTGGGGAAGGTCTTGATGAACTCGGCCTTGGGCATCTTCACCTGCTTGACGAAGATGTCCATCAGCACGCGCTCGTGGTGACGGATGTCGTTGACCACTTCGCGCAGCTTGCGCACAAAGCCGTCGATCAGTGCGGACGGCAGCTTCAGCTTGAGGAATTCCTCAGCCATCTGGTCACGCAGCTTGACGATCTTCTTGTCGGTGATGCTGGCGGCTTTCGGCGCGGCCTTCTGGAACTTGCCGTAGTAATCGCGCAGCAGCTCCATGCGGCGCTTGACTTCTTCCGGGTCGGGTCCGGTCGGGCCAGCTTCTTCCTCGTCCTCGGTGGCGGTCTCGTCGTCTTCGACTTCGGCCTCGTCGGCTGGATCGGGCTCCGGCAGCAGCAGCGCAGCGGCCTCCTTCTCCTTGCGGGCGAGGTCGGCGGCTTCTTCCAGATCGAGGAAGCCGGCCAGGATTTCGCTGAGGCGGCGCTTGCCATCCAGGTGCTGGTCGTATTCTTCGAGCAATAGTTCGATGGTCAGCG
>Ga0302311_10002980_pt1 | contig 18757 bp, 16 predicted proteins | sample III_Palsa_N1_3_FD_200449 | JGI IMG/M metagenome (GOLD analysis project Ga0302311, IMG submission 200449) | Peat permafrost microbial communities from Stordalen Mire near Abisko, Sweden - III_Palsa_N1_3 | ecosystem: Environmental > Terrestrial > Soil > Palsa > Peat permafrost | place: Sweden... | reverse complement strand
GGCGCGTGACCACGATCAACTTGTCGAGTTGGTCCGGGGAAGCCAGCCGGTTCACGGCCGCTTCGCGGAAGATACGTTCCGACGTCGAACTCATGGCCCCAGCCAGAAGCACCGCCCGCACACCCGCGGCGGTGGCTCCGGTATCCCCCCACTCTTACTCCCGACTGCGCGGAATTATGGACTCAATCATCCGATTGGACCAGCCGCATCCAATTGGCCCGACGGGGCGATATCGTCAGATCAAAGACCGGGCCAAGCCCAGGATTGCCGCGCCGTTAGATTTTGATTAACCTGATCTGTGGCTCCGGACTGCTCATTCTGGACGGGTCGCGGCCGCCGCAACATCTGGGAGCACATGACCATGCCGGATCAAGTCGACACTACGTCCGCGGACGCCGAAGAAGAAATCGCCTCGCAGGACACGGCCGAGCTGCCGGAATCCGACCTGGACACCGTGTCCGGCGGAATGCGGCCTCCGATCGAGTAGCATTTCAATTTCGGAAGACGGGGCGCCGCCACGGCGTCCCGAGCTTTCGCCCAGCCCGGATTTTCGCGAGACCAGGCTTTCGCGGGTTCGTGAAGTAAAGCACCGCGAGGTGAAGATTAGCCCCGCCCGCGAGCATGTTGTTCGTATAGTTACTTCGATTGACCCCGGCGCAGGCCCCTTCATTCCGGTCGGGCCGCGATCGCCGCAACTCAGGGAGTCTATGACCATGCCCGATCAAGTCGATCCCACACCCGCGGACGCCGAAGAAGAGATCGCTCCGCAAGACGCCGGCGAACTGGCGGAATCCGACCTGGACACCGTGTCCGGCGGAATGCGGCCTCCGATCGAGGTCTAGCGTCTCGTTCGGAAGACGGGGCACGAAGGCCCCCCGGCCTTCGTGAGCCGGCGCGGCCCGGATCGCGCCTCGATACCAAAGTCCATCTGCCCAGCAAGCGCCTCATCCCCTAGCGTTCGGCCGAAAGGTCGTGGCGGGTTCGCGATCCTTTGCCGATTTCGCGACGATGAGGAGGTCTCCCATGCCGTACGTCCTGATCCAGGTGACGCGGGAAGACGCCGGCATTGTTCACCAGCGTGTCGATCCGGCCGAACCAGTCGAACCCTTCGGCGATCACACGCTCCGCCACCTGCGGCAGGGCGATGTCGCCGGCCAAGGTGAGGATGTCTGGGTCGTCGCTCGGCTGGATCGACCGGGAATTGGCGACGACGCGATATCCCGCCTCGCGGTAGGCGCGCACAAGGCCGGCGCCTATGCCTTGCGAAGCGCCGGTGATGACCGCGACCTTCTGCTGCTCGATGCTCATCTCTTTCTTCTCCAGATCTGGCCCACAGGGCGGCGCGAACGCTGCGTCCGCATGGGCGCAACAGACACACATGTTCGGGATGGAATGGGGCGGAGGTCGTGGACGAAGGTATCGTCGATACCAACGTGTCGGCGCGTGATCCGCCGGCCGGAGCGACACTGTTCAAACCGCGCAGCGGGCTGTTAAGCTCGCCTCATGCTTGCCGCCGTCCTCACCGCCGTCCTGCTGCAAACCACCGCGGTCGCGCCGCCGCCAACGCCTCCGCCCGAGCTGACGCCAGACCAGTGGCGCGCCGCGGCCCGGCAGGACATCGAGGCGATCCACGACACCCTGCGCGACAACGCCCCCTTCATGGTGGTCGACCGCGACAGCGCCGACATGCGCCGCTGGCTGGAGACCGGCCGTGCCGAGGCCCTGGGCGATCTGCCCAAGGTGACCGATGGGCGGGGCTACTACTATGTGCTGGCCCGCTACATCGGCGGCTTCCGCGATGGACATATCGGGCTTGGCCTGAGCAACGGCGCGATCGAGGGGCGGATGCCGGCGTGGCCGGGTTTCGCCATGACCTGGCGCGATGGCCGCTACGAGGTCGGCTGGGTCCAGCCGGGCCTGGAGGCGAGCGTCCCGCCCGTGGGCGCGGCCCTGGTCAGCTGCGACGGCCAGCCCGCCGAGGCTTTGGCGCAGGCCCGGCTCGACAGGCTGTTCGGCAACCTGAAGCTGGAGGCCGAACGCAGCGCCTTGGCCTTCCAGCTGCTGCGCGACTACCACTATCCCGTCCCGACGCCGGAGGCCTGCACCTTCCGCATCGCCGGGAATGAGCGCAGCTGGAAGCTCACCTGGTCGACCCCCGCCGGCGAGACCGTGGACACCGCCGCCAAGGGCCTGTTCGCGCCGCGGGCGCAGTTCGGGGTCGACCGCTGGGGCGCCAACGCCTGGTGGATCGGCGCACCGGCCATGGCCGGCGATGAGGACTGGAAGGCGCTCTACGCCGCGATCGACGCCAACCTCGCCGCCATCCGCGCCGCCGACGGGGTGGTGATCGACCTGCGCGGCAATGGCGGCGGCAACAGCGACTACGGCGACCGGTTGGCCCACCAGCTGTTCGGCGATGCGGTGGCCAACGCCGACGCCGTGGTCTGGGGCGACCTGGTGTTCAAGGACGGCCCGCTGTCGCGCAAGTGGGCGGCGGACGGGGTGGCGCAGGCCAAGGACAATCCCGAGTGGCTGGCCGATATCAAGCCGGTCTCGGAAAAGCTCGCCGCCGCGCCGCTGGGGTCCAGGGTGCTGATCGGGACGACCGGCGAGCGTCCGGCACGCACCGGCCAGCCGCCGAGTCCGATGAAGGGCCGGGTGGTGGTGCTGGTCGACCACGCCTGCTTCTCCGCCTGCCTCGACACGCTCGATGTGTTCACCCGCCTGCCGGGGGTGAAGCTGGCGGGCGTGGAGACCGGGGCGGACACCATCTTCATGGACGGGATGCGCGCGCCCCTGCCGTCGGGCAAGGCCACGCTCGGCTTCGGGATCAAGGCCTGGGTGCAGCGCCAGCGCGGCTCCAACATTCCGTACGAGCCCGACCCTTCTCTGCATTACACCGGCAGCCTGGCGGACGAGGCCGCGCTGAAGCATTGGCTGGCCGGCAAGCTCGGCGTGACCGGCGATTGAACGTCGGCAACCGCCTTATCCGTTTCGCGGTATGTGCAATCGAATTTTCCTTTCGAGAAATTAATTTGGACAATGTGATAAACATGGCCGCTCCGTGCTAGAAGCTGGCGCCTGCACTTGGGGGACCCGCGGACATGAACGGCATTGCGCTACGGCTTTCGCTCACCATCGCTCTTGCGGCGGCGCCGACCGCGCTGCTCGCCCAGGCGCGCGCCGCGGCTGACGCCCCGGGCAAGACCCCGGCCGGTATCACCTACGTCCAGCCCAAGGACTGGACCCTGACCTCGAACGGCGCGGTGACGCTGTTCGCCTCACCGGAAACCGACCTGAACATCGCCGTCGTCGACGTGGGAGGCGCCCCCGCCGCGCAGGCGGCGGCGGCGAAGGCCTGGTCGCTCTACAAAGCCGATGCGACGCGCACCGTGCGGCTGGCCACGCCCGGCACGGCGGCCGACGGCTGGGATGAGCGGGTCAGCTTCGCTTACGACACCTCGCCCGGCGAACGACGGGTGGTCGCGGCCTTGGCGATGCGGAAGGGCGCAGCCTGGACCGTGCTGATCGTCGATGGCGCCGATGCGACCATGAACAAGCGCGCGGCGGCGGCGGAGATCATCGAGCACAGCCTGCGGCCGGCCGGATATGCCCCCGAGACCTTCGCCGGCAAGACGGCGCACCGGCTGACGCCCGAGCGGATCCAGGCCCTGCGCGACTTCATCGCCGAGTCCGCGCGCGAATTGGAGGTGCCCGGCGTCGGCATCGCCCTGATCGACCAGGGGCAGGTCGTCTGGCAAGGCGGCTACGGCGTCCGCGAACTCGGCCACCCCGAGCCGATCGACGCGCACACCAAGTTCATGATCGCGTCGAACACCAAGGGCATGACCACGCTCTTGCTGTCGGTCCTGGCGGATGAGGGCAAGCTGCGCTGGGACGAGACGGTGACCGACGTCTACCCGTCGTTCCGGCTCGGCGACGACAACACGACCAAGGCGGTCGAGAACCGCCACCTGGTCTGCGCCTGCACCGGCCTGCCGCGGCGGGACTTCGCCTTCATCCTGGCCGACGGCAAGGCGCCGGCGTCCGACACCTTCCGCCAGCTTTCGGAGACCAAGCCGACCAGTTCGTTCGGCGAGCTGTTCCAGTACAGCAACCTGATGGCCGCGGCGGCCGGCTATGTGGGCGGCTCGCTGGCCTATCCGAAGCTCGAGATCGGCGCCGCCTACGACAAGGCCATGCAGACGCGGATCTTCGACCCGCTGGGGATGCACGACACCACCTTCGACACCGCCGTCGCGGAAAGCGGCGACTGGGCCCGCCCGCACGGCTTCGACGTCGATGGCCGGATGACCGAAATGTCGAACCACTTCAACCATCTGATCGCGCCCTACCGGCCGGCCGGCGGCGCCTGGTCGAGCGCGGCCGACGTGGCGCGCTATGCGGATCTGGAGCTGTCCAAGGGCGTCCTGCCGGACGGCAAACGGATGGTCAGCGAGGCCAACCTTCTGGAGCGCCGCAAGCGCGGCGTGCCCACGGGCGAGGACGCCTGGTACGGCATGGGGCTGTTCACCGAGATCGTCTCGGGCGTGCCGGTCGTGACCCACGGCGGAACCCTGCAGGGCTTCCACAGCGACTGGTGGATCCTGCCGGACTCCGGGATCGGCGCGGTGCTGCTGACCAACTCCGATTCCGGCCCGGCGATGTTCGGACCGTTCCTGCGCCGCCTCTTGGAGATCGCCTACGACGGCAAGCCCGAAGCCGCGCAGGAGGTGGCCACCGCCGCTGCTCAGCTGAAGGCGCGGGAAGGCGCCCGGCGCGCCCGGCTGACGGTGCCCGGCGACCCGGCCGCCCTTGCGGGCCTGGCGGCGGAGTATCGCGACCGCGAGCTCGGCAACGTCATCACCGTCCACAACCGCGACGGTGGCAAATGGGTAAGCGCCGGCGCGATCGAAGGGCCGCTGGCGACGCGGAAAAACGCCGACGGCACCCTGTCGCTGGTGTCCATCGGGCCCGGCGCCATCCAGCTCGACGCCGTCATCGGCAATCAGAACGGCATGCGCACGCTGACCGTCCGAGACAGCCAGCACGAGTACGTCTACACGGCGGTCCGCTGATCGCCGTGGCCGGCGAAGAACTCGACCAGGCTGAACGGCGCGCGGTCGCCGAGGCAGAGGCCCAGGATACCGCTGGCGTCCGCGGCGGCTGAGGCGCTGCGCGGGAACATCGTCGCCTCGAATTCGGCGAGCGCGGCTTCGATATCGCCGGGGTGGGCGACGATGGCCTCGGCGAGCTCGGCCCCGTCGAGCATCGCCAGATTGGCGCCTTCGCCGGCGGGCGGGGCCAGATGCGCGGCGTCGCCGACCAGGGTCACGCCGCGAACCCGGTCCCATCGGTGGCCGATCGGCAGGGTATGGAGCGGGCGCGGAACCGGCGCGTTCTCGCCGTCGGTGATCAGCGCCATGAGCTCGGGGGCCCAGCCGTCGAACTCGGCCGCGATCCGCGCCGTCGCGGCGGCCGCGTCGCTGAAGTCGATGGCGGCGATCCAGTCCGCAGACCGGCTCAGCGCCACATAGGCATGCAGCACGCCCCCCGCCTCGCGGTGGGCGAAGATGCCCTGTCCGGGCGCCAGCGCGAACAGGGCGCCGCTGCCGGCCGCCTGGGCCGTGGCCGGGTGGCGTACATCGACGTCGCGCAGATAGGTCTCGATGAAGGTTACGCCGGTGTACTCAGGCTGCGCCTTCGACAGCAGCGGCCGGACCTTCGACCAGGCCCCGTCGGCCCCGACCAGAAGGCCCGCGACCACGGTCGACCCGTCGGCGAAGCTCAGCGCGTGCCGGCCGTCGTCGAGCGGCTCTACGCCGGTCAGCTTCATGCCCCACCGGATCGTCTCGGCTGGCAGGGAGTCGACCAGGATGCGGCGAAGATCGCCCCTTAGCACTTCGGGACGGCCGCCCTTGCCATCGTCGGAATCCGAGAACAGCACGGCGCCATACCGATCGAGCACGCGCGACGCCTGGCCGCCCTCATGGATGATGGCGCGGAACGCCTCGGTCAGGCTGGCCGCCGCGAGCGCGCGCTGCCCGTCCGCCTCATGGATATCGAGCTGGCCGCCCTGGGTGCGAGCGCTTGCCGAAGGCTCCGCCTCGTAGATCGTCGCGGGGATACCGTGGACGTGCAGGACGCGGGCGAGAACCAGGCCGCCGAGGCCCGCGCCGACGATCGTCACCGGTGTCGTCATCGCGCCTGTCCAGAGCGGTCGAAGAGCCATATCCCACCACCCCGCCTGATAGGGATTTGGGGGCGAAAAATTCGAGTTCAAGAATTGGCGAGCGGCGATTTATCCGCAGTCTGTGACGTGCGGTTTCAGAGGGGGCGCCGATCGATGACAGCCACAGGCATGCCGGGCGAGCAGCCATTCTACCATGGCGCGAAGGCCGACCTGAAGCCGGGCGACCTGATCGGCCCTGGCTACCGCTCCAACTACGGCAAGAGGAAGATGGCGGCGTACGTCTACCTGACCGCGACGCTGGACGCGGCCACCTGGGGCGCGGAGCTGGCTTTGGGCGAGGGCCCCGGCAGGATCTATATCGTCGAGCCGACCGGCCCGTTCGAAGACGATCCGAACCTGACCGACAAGAAATTCCCGGGCAATCCGACCCGGTCGTACCGCAGCCGCGATCCGCTGCGGATCGTCGGCGAGGTGGTTGATTGGCAAGGCCATTCGCCCGAACAGCTCACAGCGATGAAGGACCACCTCGCGCACCTCGAACGCCTGGGCGTCGAGGCGATCGAGGACTGAGCTCAGTGCGACCGGAGGCGCCGAAGACCTACCGGTTCACCGGCGTCGCGAACACGGTGCGCCATTCCGCCGGGGTCAGCGGAATCTGTGTGACCAGCAGGTCCTTGTAGCGCGCGGGCGTATAGAGGGCCGGCCAGTCCGAGCCGAACACGAACCGGTTCAGGCCGATCCGGCGCATCAGGTCGGCGAACTCGTGCGCCAGGGCCGGATCGGTATGGGCGTCCACCACGATCAGGGCCAGATCGAACTGCAGCCGCCGCGTACCCGGCGCCTGGCGGCCGATGGCGTCGGCGTAGAGCTTCAACGCGTCCACCGTCTGGCGGTCCAGCCCGCCCCAGCCGCCGGAGTGGGCGATCTGGATCGGGCTGTCGCCGATGTTGGGCAGGACCTGGTCGATGAAGACCGCGGCGTCCGCGGCGGGATAGGCCTTGGCGCCCCGGACGTGGATGGCGATGGGCAGGTTCAGGGCGTGCGCCGTGCGGAACACCGCGGACAGCCGGTCCACGTCGGCCTTGGCGTGGGGATCGAAGCGACTGTTGGCCAGGTGGATCTTCACCCCGCCGACACCGGGCTTGCCGGCCCAGAACCGCATTTCGTCCTGGGCGCCGCTCCACAGCGGATTGACGCCGATGTAGGCCTTGAGCCGTCCGTGCGAACGGACCGCGGCCTCGACGTTGTACGCGTCCTCGGCCCGCGTGCGCGCCGCGGCCACGTCGGCCGGGACGCCAAGGGACGCGGACGTCCACATATAGGCTTCCGATAGCAGGTCGCCGGAGGGGATCGACGCGGCGTCGAGCTGTTTCAGCGCATCCTCGCCGCTCCGCGCCGAGAGCACATCCGCATCCATCTCCTTGAACGCGTCCGGGGTCTTGCGCGCGAAGGCGGTAAGCTCGGCGCTGAGCGCCGGGGTCTGGATGTGCAGGTGCGCGTCGACCACCGGCGCCGGAATGGCCGGCTCCGGCGGCTGGGCCGGCGCGGCGCCGGCCGCCAGGGCGAGCCCCATGGCCGCGACGAACCCGACAAGGTCTGAAGTGCACATTTTGCTGCCGGCTTTCATCGAGCGCTCTAAGGCCGCGGTTCGTAGAGTTTGCGACCGAAGAAGTCGTCGGTGGCGCCCAGCAGCGTCAGCCAGGAATGCTGGCGCAGCAGGTCGTGGATCTCGTCGGGGATGACGATCTGCTCGAAGGGTATGCCGTGCTTGCGCAGACCCTGCACCAGCTCGACCGTCTGGTCGAACGGCACATTGCGGTCGTCGTCGGCGTGCACCAGCAGCACGGGCGAGCGCCAGCGGTCGATGGTCGCCATGGCCGAGGAGTCGAAGGCGCGCTGCGGGTCGGCCGCGGCGGCGAGCGCCGGCGGCAGGGCCTTGAACATGGCGCGCCAGTCGTGGACGCCGGCATAGTCGACGCCCGCGGCGAGCAGGTCCGAGGCGCGCGACAGGCCGAGCGCCGTCATCAGCCCGCCGTAGCTGGCGCCGTAGATGCCGATGCGGGCGGGATCGACGTCGGAGCGCGCCTGCAGATAGTGGGCGGCGCCCACGATGTCGTTGAATTCGCTGGCGCCGCCGGCGCCGAAGTCCTTGGCCTCGCGCCAGTCGAGGCCATAGCCGATGCCGCCGCGGTAGTTGACCGACAGGACCACATACCCCTCGTTCGCGAGGTACTGGTTCATGGCGTACATGAAGGTGTAGGCGTCCATCGGATGCCAGCCCAGCAGCATCTCGCGCACCGGCCCGCCGTGGAAGAACAGCACGGCCGGCCCGGGCCGGCGCCGGTCCGGCGGCGGCAGGAACAATTGGCCATGCACGGTTAGGCCGTCGGCGGCGGCGAAGGTCACCGCCTGCGGCTCGACCAGCCGCGAGACCGGGAACTCCGCCGGTATCGCGCCCGCTGCCAGATCGCTGAGCCCTTTGGGGCCGACCGAGACCGGCCGCATCGGATTGCGGGCGTCCCCGTGCAGGGCGAACAGACGCCCGTCGCTGGCGATCTCGGGATAGTCCTCGTTCGCCGCGCCGTGGGTCACCGCATGCGCTCCGCCGCCGGCGACCGGCGCCTCCCACAGCGCCCAGCGGTCGGTTTCGGCGGCGTTGGCCGAATAGACCACGCGGCTGCGGTCGGGGCTCAGCGCAATGTTGAACACCTCGTAGGCGCCGGGCGCGGTGATCTCGCGCGCCGGGCCGCCCTCGGCCGACACGGCGTAGAGGTGGGTCCAGCCGGTCTTCTCCCAGGGGAACACCAGGCGGTCGCCCGCCGACCACATCAGCACCCGCTCGGCGAGGGCGGGGTGGAACACGCTGCCGGGACCGGGGTCGGCGCGCCAGACGCTGCGGCCCTGGCCGGTGGCCGGATCGGCGACCCAGATCGACCACGGCGCGCCCTCGCGGTGGGCGAGGAAGATCTGCTGCTCGCCGGTGGCGATACGAACGAAGGCGATCCGCCGGCCGTCGGGCGACCACTCTGGCGCCACGTCGGTGTCGACGCTCGGGGCCATCCAGGCGATCGTGTCGGCCGCGAGGTCCAGCACGCCGATCAGGCTGTGGTCGCCGCGGGCGCTGACGAAGGCCAGGCGGCTGCCGTCGGGCGACCACGTCAGGCTGGAATCCCGGCCGCGGTCGGTCACCCGCTGCGCCGGCGCGCCGCCGGCCAGGGGCGCGGTCCAGATCTGCCCGCCGGCCAGATAGGCCACCACGTCGCCCTTGGGCGAGATCGCCGGGGAGTGGCCGGGACCGACCGCGCGCGGCGCGGCGTCGAGGCCCGCCAGCCAGATGGTCTGCGGCGGCGGCCCCGAGGGCTTGCTCATGATGTTGACCGGGCCGCCGCCTTCCAGGCTGCCGGCGCGGCTGAAGGCGATCTGTCGCCCGTCCGCCGACCAGGACAGCTCGCCGAGGTCGATGCCCTCGTCGCCGGCGAAGCTGGTGATCGCGCGGGAGCGATAGCCGGCGCCGCCGTCGGGTTCGGCGACCCAGACGTTGCGCGCGCCCTTGTCGTCGTAGACCCAGGCCACGCGTCCCCCGGCCGGCGCCGCCGTCAGGCCGGACGGGAAGGGCGCGCTGAGGATCTGCGCCAGGCTGAAATCGTGCGGCGGGCTCGCCGCCAGGGCGGGCGTGCAGATCAGCGCCGTGGCGGCCGCAAGGAGGCTCCGCGCCCAATGACGGGCGCGCCGGGTACGTTCCATGCAGTCCTCCTCAGGATCAGACGTCGGGAATGGGGCGGGCCGGCGGACGTCCGCCGGCCGCCGTCTCAGTAGTTGAGGGTGAAGCCGATCAGGTGGAACACCAGCGCCACCCACAGGAGCGTCAGGGTCGAGATCGCCAGCACCACGCTCCAGCCTCGGGTGAAGACGCCACGCCAGCCGCGTCGGGCGCCCCAGACCGCGACCACGTTCTACAGGGCCGCCAAGGCCGCCAGCGGGAAGGCGACGATGCTGAGCAGGTGCAGGATGGTGATCCACGGGTCCATCGCCGCGGTGACCCCGAAGGTCTGCATCATGGTGGTGATGGTGAAGAACCAGGCGATCATCACCGCCGCCGAGGCGAAGGCGGCGACCCGCACCAGCCGATAGCTGGTCGCGGCCCGGCCCTCCAGGGCGAAGCTGGCGCCGTAGCGCCGCCGCACGAGGGCGACCACCGGCCACAGGACAGCCGTCAGGATAAGGGCGGCGAGCGACAGGTAGAGCAGGGGCAGCAGCCAGCCCGGGTGGCGATAGGCCGGGGTGGGCTGGAACACCATGAACGGCGACAGCTCGTCCTCGGACCACATGGCCACCTTGCCGTCCTCGACCTTGGCCGCGAGCCGTTCCTTGCCGCCCACCTGACGCCAGACGAAGGGGCCGATCTCCTCATAGGTCTGGGGCTGGCCGTTGAGGTCGCGGATCAGCGGGGTGCTGATGCGGCCCTTGCCGTCGGTGGTCACCTTCACCCCGCCGAGCAGGTTCAGCAGCGACATGAAGCTGGTCTGCATGCGGCGGGAGTCGTCGTAGGTCCCGGCGATGGCCGCCGCATCCTTCAGCGCCTGGGCCGGATCGACGTGGCCGGACGGGCCGGGGCCAGGCAGGTAGCGGTCGGTGAAGCCGTTGAACAGGGCCGTGCGGATCGGGCCGGCGGCGCCCTCCTTGCCGGCGCTGTTGACCGAGATGAACAGGCCGATGTTGTCGTCCGGGAACAGCTGCAGATAGCTGTGGAAGAACCGGGTGTCGCCGCCGTGGCCGAATACCCGGTGACCGTTGCGGTCGATCTCGTAGAAGCCCAGCAGCATGCGGTGCAGCGACGGGCTGACCGCCGTGTATGGCGTGTCGTGCATCATCTTCGCTGTCTCGGGCTTCAGGATCTGGCGACCCTCGTAGGTCCCGTTCTGCAGGTGGGCGATCATGAACCGGGCCATGTCGCCGCCGGAGATGGCCGAGCTGCCGGCCGGCGCCAGGTTGACGTACTCGAAGGGCTCGCCGGGGCTGGACGCCACCTTGTAGCCGGTGGCCATCGAGGGCTTGAGCGCGTCCGGCAGGGGCTGGCGGAAGGTGGCGTGGGTCATGCCCAGCACCTGGAAGATGTGCTGATCGACGTAGTCATCGAAGCTCTGGCCGGACAGGCGCTGCACCAGATAGCCGGCGAGGGCCGCGCCGTAGTTGGAATAGGCGGGCACCTTGCCGGGCGGGAAGATGCGGGCGGGCGTCCAGCGCTTCAGGTGGGCTTCCAGCGACGGCGAGCCGTTGGCCTTCAGCGTGATCAGCTCCTTGACCGATTCCTCGAAGCCCGGCGTGTGGGTCATCAGGTTGCGGGCGGTGATCGGCTGGCCCTGGTAGGCCGGGATCTTGAAGTCGAGGTAGTCGTTGATGTCGCGGTCGAGGTCGAGCTTGCCCTGCTCGACCTGCTGCATCAGCGCGGTCCAGGTGAAGAGCTTGGATACCGAGCCCGGCCGGAACAGGGTGGTCTCCGGATCGACCGGCTTGCGGGTGGCCACGTCGGCGTAACCGTAGCCCTTCTGCAACACGACCTGGCCGTCCTTGACCACCACCACCACGGCCCCGGCCACGTCGCCGCGAGCGAGGGCGTAGGGCACATAGCCGTCGAGCCAGGCTTCCAGGTCGTCGTGGGTCAGGGCGTGGGCGCCCGAGGCCGGTGCGGTCGGGAGGGCGGTGGTGACGACAGGCCTGGCCGAGGCGGGCGCGGGCCCCGGTCCGGGCTGGGCCAGGGCCGACATGGCCAAGGCGGACAGGGCGAAGCCGGCCGCCAACATCGCGACGCCGAGAGTCTTGAACCTCATGACGCACCCCATTTTCGATATCCGCGCCTGGATCGGCGGATTTCGACAAGAGTAAGCCCGATTAGAAAAGTTTTGCAAGATCGACCTGTCGAAGCGCAGGCGCCGTCGGCCCGGCGCGCCGAAAATGGCCGATACGAGCAAATCGAGTATCGAAACTGAAAATCCGCGCCGGCGTCAAACGGGCGGTGAGACCTCGAACACCTGGGCCGTGGGGACGCCGTACTCGGCCCAGGGATCGTCGATCGCCGGGAAGAAGTCGCGCTTGCGCTTGGTGTAGGGCAGGGCGGCGAAGTCGGTGGTGAGGGCGCCTGGGCTGGCCGCGCTCCAGATATGATCGGCCGCTTCCTCGAACCCGGCGCGGTAGTGGGCGCTGGACTTCACCACCACCAGCCGCTTGCCGTCGAGGTCGACGCCCAGGCCGGTGAAGGCGTCGCGTTCGAACACCTGGGTGCGGATCGAGCACACGACGATGTCGATGCCGTGGGCGTGCAGCCAGACCGACAGTCCCATCGGCTGGCGGCCGCCGAACACCCCCTGCTCGTGGTCCTGCACCACGCCGCGCACCTCCACCGTCAGGTCGACCGGAGCGCCGGACGTCGGCCCGCACTTGCCGCCGAGGCGGACCGGCAGCACGGCGCCGACCCCGGCCTCGCCGCAGACCAGCGCCACCATCGGGTCCCAGAACGCGCCGATGGCCACGTCGGTCACGCCGCGGTCCAGCAGGGCGTCCAGGAAAAAGGTGCTGTCGCCCGAAGCGCCGCCGCCCGGGTTGTCGGCGAAGTCGCCGATCACGCACTGGCCGTTGCGCGTCCGCGCCGTGTCGAGCGCTTCGGCCAGGCCCGGCATGTGAATCTGCAGGGCGCGCCGCTGGTCGTAAAGGCGCCGCCCAAACCGCTCCGCCACCTCCGCCGCCGCCGCGCCGTCGCGGTCCGCGTAGACCAGGACCCGGGTGCCGACCTCGGCGACGTCGCCCCACGGGAAGCCATGGCCGATGCTGGCCGACAGGATGGGCGCGCATTCGGCGCGCATCAGGTCGTCGACGATCGAACGCATCGGCTCGGCGCCGGTGGGGTAGAAGCCGATCACACGGGTGTCGAACACCGCGGCCACCGGCCGGACCTCGCCGCGCCGCGCCCGCACGCCGATGTCGTAGAGCTCATGCGCGCGGTCGGCGAAATCGGTGTGGGGGTATTCCTTGGCGGCGATGATCACGTCGGCCGCCATGACCATGGCGTCGGTCAGATGGCAGTGCGGATCGATCACGCAGCCGACGAAGGCTTTGGGGGCCAGGGCCCGGATCCGTTCCAGGATGTCGCCTTCGCAGTCGTCGTAGCCGTCTGCCACCATGGCGCCGTGCAGGACCAAGAGGACCATGTCGATGGCGCCGGCCCCGCGCAGGCTGCCCAGCAACCGGTCGCGCAGGGTCTCATAGGTGGCGCGCACCACCGTGCCCGACGGCTGGGCGAACAGGGTCGCCTCCTCGATGATCTCGTGACCATCGGCCTCGCCGCGCGCGCGATAAACCCCGACCGGGCCATAGAAGGGGGACTTGCGGGTCTCTTCGGCGGTCAGGCCATATTCGGCGAACCCACTCATCGCCGTCGGAAAGGGGGCGAAGGTGTTGGTCTCCGTGGCCAACCCGCCGATGAAGATGCGCATACCGTCTTCCCCGCTCCCCTGGGCCGCGCAGCGCATACCCGGTATTCGGGGCCATGGCGAACAGCTTCACCGCGCCAAATCCCTGAATCAAATTCCCGAATTCAGGGCGCCTCTGACGCCTCGGGCGATTTCAATTTCGCCGATCGTGTTCTAGCTTCCGGGCGACGTGAAGCCGGAGGCTCAAAGCCATGTGCGACGACGAGATCCATCAGTTCAACGCGCCGGCCGTATCGCGCCGGGCGTTCACCCTCTCGGCGGCGGCGATCGCCGCCATGAGCGCGGCGCCCGCCTTCGCCGCTGAAGACGTAATCTCCAAGGACGTGACGGTGAAGACGCCCGATGGGGAGGCGGACGCCGTGCTGTTCTACCCGGCCAAGGGCAAGCATCCCGCCGTGCTGATCTGGACCGACGTGTTCGGCCTGCGCCCGGCGTTCCGCGACATGGGCCGCCGCCTGGCCGCGCAGGGCTATGTGGTCCTGGTGCCGAACCCGTTCTACCGCTCGATGAAGGCGGTGACCGAGCCGGACTACAGCGCCCCCGAAGTGCGCCAGAAGTACTTCCCGATGATGGCCACGCTCACCTACGAAACCACCATGAAGGACGGCCCGGCCTTCATCGCCTTCCTCGACGCGCAGCCGCAGACCGACACCCGCAAGAAGGCCGGCGTGCAGGGCTACTGCATGGGCGGTCCGCTGACCTTCCGCACCGCCGAGGCGGTTCCCGGCCGGATCGGCGGCGCCGCGACCTTCCACGGCGCGGCCTTGGTGACGGACAAGCCGGAGAGCCCGCACCTGCTGATCCCGAAGACCACCGCCCAGTTCTATTGCGGCGTGGCCGCCAACGACGACAAGAACCAGCCCGACGCCAAGGACAAGCTCAAGGCCGCCTTCGCCGCCGTGAACCGCCCCGCGACGGTGGAGGTCTATGATGGCTGCAACCACGGCTGGTGCGTCAAGGGCAGCGCCGTCTACAACGAGGCCGGCGCGGAAAAGGCCTGGGCCGAGCTCAGCGCGCTCTATCAGCGGACGCTGGTGTAGGCGGCGGCGCCGGTCCGGTCTCTACGGCGACACGCCTCCGCTCCGCGCCTTCGCGGCGAGGTAGGCGCGGGAGAGATAGGTTGCAGCCGACGCTATGGTCGCGAACAGAACGAGCAGAACGCCGAACAGGCCGAAGGCGTCGAACGGGGTAAGGGTCGCCGGGGCGGAACGGACCGTTGAGTCAGGAAACGCCAAGCCGTAGGCGTAGGCGCAAGCCCAGGCCAAGACCGGATAGGCCGCCAGGGAGAACGCCAGGCCGACCGGCAATCCGGGCCACATTTTCCGGCCCGCGACCAAGGCGGCTGTGCGGCGAAACTCGACATCTCGCGCCGCCATCGCCGGAAGTTGCAACGCGAAGCTGCTGGCGACCATGATGATGAGCAGGTCCACGACGGAGCCCGTCCACACGCCGAATGTCTTGGAGAACTCAGGCAGTATGCCGGTCCCCAGCTGAACCAGTTTTGGCGTCACCAGCCCGTCGGCGGCGCCCAGGAGTGAAAGAGCCAGCCAGAGGCGCCAGGCGACGGAAAGCACTGTGCGGTCCGGCAAGGCGATGAAGCGACCCGGAAGCTCGGCGCTTATTGTCCATCGAAACCAGGCCACGGCCACAGTCGGGACGATCAGATAGATCGCCACGATGAGCAGCAGGAGCAACCCCAACAGCCATAGCTGCGCGCCGCCGGCGCTGTGGACGGAGGTCTTGGCCAATGACAGCATGAGATAGGCTGTACCGGCGAGAACCGCCGCCCAAGGTCCGGCGATCTGCAGGAAGGCGTAACCGGCACGGACCACGGAGAGCGGCGCATCCAGTCCTTCACGAAACCCGTTGAACGTCTGGGGCGAACGCTCCGTCGCCTTCAGCGCCGCCAAATCCGCACGCGATTGCTCCACCCGGCTGATCATTCTCGGGAGCGCAGCGGTCATGAAACCCACGAACGCCAAGGCCAGCCCCGAATAGAGGGCAACGTCCATTGCGGCAGGGAACCAAAAAGACGCGAGGAGACTCAGCCCGATTCCCGCCGTGAAGCCGACAATGCAGACCGCCCATCCGACCACCATCAGCAGGCGGGACCTTCGTTGGACAAAGGCGACGCCTTCCGGCCATGAAAACAGCGCCGTGGTCGCTGCGCTGACTGCGAGGACCACTGCGGTGAGGGCGACATATTCGCGATGGCTTGGCAGAAGCCAGCTTGCCAAGGCGAATGCAGCCGCGATGAAAGCCATGACGCCCGCGGCGCGATATTTGCCCACTACATCCCCCTGCAACCATGGCGAATAGGCGGCAGGTTGGGCGAGCTGTCAAACCGGCGTTCCTCGCGGCTCACGCCCGAAAGCGATCCGTGGGCGTCGGATGCGTCCTCCGATCGGGTGCTATTCGTCGGCGGGGATTGTGACTAAGAAAGCGCTGGGCAGGGTGGTCGCCGTCGCTAGTGGCGTCACGGACGAGCGGCCCGAAACTGCCGCTTCGTCAGCGGATATATCGACATGCCTGAGATCAGAACCAGCCCGAAGGTGGACGCCTTTCTCGGCCGGACCCAGGAATGGCGCGAGGAGTTCGAGGCTCTGCGGGCCGTCATCCTGGGTTGCGGGCTGGCCGAAGAGCTGAAATGGGGTCAGCCCTGCTACGCCTTCGAGGGCCGGAACGTGGTCCTGATGCACGGCTTCAAGGACTATTGCGCGCTGCTGTTCATGAAGGGCGCCCTGCTCAAGGACCCCAACGGGATCCTGATCCAGCAGACCGAGAACGTGCAGTCGGCGCGCCAGATCCGGTTCACGACCTCCGGCGAGATCACCCAGCTCGAGCCCGCGCTCAAGGCCTACATCCTTGAAGCGATCTCGGTGGAGAAGGCCGGCGCCAAGGTCGCCAGGAAGACGACGGCGGACTTCCCGGTCGCCGATGAATTCCGGGACAAGCTGGACGCCCGGCCCGAGCTCAAGGCCGCCTTCCAGGCCCTGACGCCGGGCCGGCAGCGGGGCTATCTGCTCTACTTCGCCGCAGCCAAGCAGGCCAAGACCCGTGACGCGCGCGTGGAGAAGTGCATCCCGCTGATCCTGGCGGGCAAGGGCATCGACGACTAGGGACGCAATCCCGCGCCGTTACCTCCCCCTCTGCGCGGGTGAGGTTGTGGCTTCGGTGCTACTCCCCCGCGGCCTGAGCGCACTGATCTCGAAGAGCTGGTCCTTCGACAGGCCGGCGCGCCCTGGCGATCCGCGGAAATTTGAAGCCGGCCCCTTTTCCCAGCGCCTTCGACCTCTTAGTATGTTGACTATCATATTATGCCAGTGAAAGGCGCCTTCGATGACCAGCGCGGTGATTGCCGGATACGTCCGCACCCCGTTCCACTTTGCGCGCAAGGGCGCCCTGGCCGAGGTTCGGCCGGACGATCTGGCGGGGCTGGTGGTCAAGGAACTGGTCGCCCGCACCGGAGTCGATCCGGCGACGATCGAGGATGTGCTGTTCGGCTGCGCCTACCCCGAAGCCGAGCAGGGGAATAATATCGCCCGCATCGCCGTCCTCCTGGCCGGCCTGCCGATCGAGGTCGGCGGCATGACCATGAACCGGTTCTGCGGCTCGTCGATGTCGGCCATCCATGTCGCGGCCGGCCAGATCGCCATCGGCGCGGGCGAGGCCTTTGTCTGCGGCGGGGTCGAGTCGATGACCCGCGTGCCGCAGGGTGGGTTCAATTTCTCGCCCAACCCCCGCTTCAGGCGGCCGGACCTGCCGGACGCCGAGTTCATGACCGAGGCCTACATCTCGATGGGCGAGACGGCGGAGAACGTCGCCGCGCGCTATGGCGTGAGCCGCGCCGACCAGGAGCTTCTGGCCTTCGCCTCGCAGCAGAAGGCCGCCGCAGCCCAAGCCGCCGGCCGGCTCGCGGGTGAGATCGTCGGCGTGATGACCCCGAACGGCCTGGTGGATATCGACGGCTGCCTGCGGCCGCAGACCACCCTGGAAGGTCTCGCCGCGCTGAAGCCGGCGTTCCGGCCGGACGGGACGGTGACGGCGGGGACCGCCTCGCCGCTCACCGACGGCGCCTCGGCGACGCTGGTCGTCTCGGACGACTACGCCGGTCGCCACGGGCTCGAGGTCATGGCCCGCATCCGCGCCGTGGCTGTGGCCGGCTGCCCGCCAGAGCTGATGGGGATCGGCCCCGTGCCGGCCACCCGCAAGGCCCTGGCCCGCGCCGGCCTGACCATCGACGATATCGACGTGGTGGAGATCAACGAGGCCTTCGGCAGCCAGGCCGTCGCCTGCATCCGCGAACTCGGCATCCCCATGGAGAAGGTCAACATCGACGGCGGCGGCATCGCCATCGGCCACCCGCTGGGCGCCACCGGCGCACGGATCACCGCCAAGGCCGCGCAGATCCTGAAGCGCGAGGGCAAGCGCTATGCGCTTTCGACCCAGTGCATCGGCGGCGGCCAGGGCGTCGCCACCATCCTCGAAGCGGCCTGATCGACGTTCGCGCCGCCGGCCTTACTCCCCCGCGGCCTTGAGACCGGCGCTTTCAAAGAACCGGTTCTCCGGACGGGGCAGGCCGAGGTTTTCGCGCAGGGTCGCGCCTTCGTACTCGGTGCGGAACAGGCCGCGGCGCTGGAGTTCGGGCACAACCTTCAGCGTGAAGTCGTCCAGCCCCTCCGGCAAATAGGGGAACATGACGTTGAAGCCGTCCGAACCCTCTTCGTAGAGCCATTGCTCCATCTCGTCGGCGATGCTCGCCGGCGTGCCCATGAAGGCCGCGCCGCCATAGCTGCCGGCGCGCGCGGCGAGCTGGCGGATGGTCAGGCCGTCGCGCTCGGCCATGGCGATCACCCGTTCGCGGGCGCTCTGGCTGGCGTTGGTCTCGGGGATCGGCGGCAGGAGGCCGTCCGGGTCGAAGCCCGACACGTCATAGCCCAGCATGCCGTTCAGGCTGGCGATGCCGCTGTCGTAATGGACCAGGCTATCGAGGTGCGCCCGCTTGGCCTTGGCCTCCTCCAGGCTGTCGCCGACCACCACGAAGGCGCCCGGCAGGATCTTCATGCCGTCTGGGTCGCGG
>Ga0302311_10002975_pt1 | contig 18791 bp, 18 predicted proteins | sample III_Palsa_N1_3_FD_200449 | JGI IMG/M metagenome (GOLD analysis project Ga0302311, IMG submission 200449) | Peat permafrost microbial communities from Stordalen Mire near Abisko, Sweden - III_Palsa_N1_3 | ecosystem: Environmental > Terrestrial > Soil > Palsa > Peat permafrost | place: Sweden... | reverse complement strand
TGCCGGCGGCGCTGGGCGGCGCGGTTGCGGCGCTTGGCCTGCTGCTGCTGACGCTCGGCTTGCAGCCGCTCGGCTCGGCAGTCGAGGCGTCGTGGTTCTGGATGAAGGCGGGCTACGGCCTTTCCGTAGCCCTCGCCGGCTTGTTGCTGTTGATTCCCCTGGCCCGCCCCGGCGCGCGGATCGGCCTTGCCGGCGTCGCGATCCTGGCGATCGGGGTGCTCTTGATGTCGATGATGGCCATGCATCAGGCCATGCGCGCGCCCCCGGGTGCGGCGACCTCCCTCTGGATGGGACACACGTGGCGAGTCTGCCCGTGGCGAATCGCCGGTTTGGCGATCCCGATCTGGCTGGCGCTGATCCTTGCCCTGCGCGGCCTCGCGCCAACTCGTCTGGCGTTGAGCGGCGCGGCGGCTGGCTTGATGGCCGGCGGCCTGGCGGCGGCGGTCTACGGCCTCTGGTGCCAGGAGAGCGCGGCGCCGTTTGTGGTCGTCTGGTATAGCGGCGGAATAGCCATAGCCGCGCTTGCCGGCGCCTTGGCGGGACGGAGACTGCTCAGATGGTGAGTCTGATTCTCAACGTGCTGTGGTTCGTCCTGGGCGGATTCGCCGCGGGCCTGGCCTGGATGATCGGCGGTTGTGTCCTGGCGCTGACCATCGTCGGCCTGCCGTGGGTTCCGGCGGTGTTCCGCATCGGCATCTTCGCCTTCGCCCCGTTCGGCCGCCATGTCGTCCCGCGCGAAGCGCTCGGCGAGGCCGGCACAGGCTGTCTCGGCGCATTGCTCAACGTCGTCTGGTTCGTTTTCGCCGGCTGGTACATCGCCCTGGCGCACCTGATCATCGGCGCGGCTCAGGCGATCACCCTGATCGGCATTCCCTTCGCCATCCAGCATTTCAAGCTGGCCGGCCTGGCGCTGGCGCCGGTGGGCAAGACGCTCAGGCCCTAGCGGACGGCGCACGAAGGCAGGAGGGCCGCGGCCAGCGGTCCAGACCACAGGCGTCGCCGAAAGCTCATCGGCGCTCTCCTGACAGGAACGAGCGCCGCGCGCCGTTTCGGGCGCGGGCGCTCAGATTGCTGGCGAATGGGCCGGCAAGCGCCGGCCACATCCTTATTGCGGGCTGGCCGGAGCCGGAGCCGCGGCCGGAGCGGCGGCCTTCATGGCGCCCTTCATGTGGTGGTGGTGCCAGTGGTGATGGTGATGGTGGTGATGCCAGTGGTGGTGACGCCCCTTGTGGTGGCGCCAATGGCCGTGATGGCCACCCATCATCGGCTTTTCCTTGCCGGGCGGGTTGGGGACGGGCTGCATGGTCACCTGGGCGACCGCCGTGCCCCCCACGAGCGCAGAGATGGCGAGCGCCGTGACGGCAATGCCTGTAAGCTTCATGTCTTTTCCCTATGAGGTTAGATGCCCCGACTATCAGGGTCTTTTAACGCCATTCCTGCATAACTGAAACAGGCCAGTTGAGGCCCCGGTCGCAATTGATTTCATGGGCGAACCGGGCCGCGTCCTGGTGGGGTTGACAGGCCCCAGCATTCGGGACCATTGCGCCCGGGCGGCCTGCATGGCCGCGCTCCGAAGAAACCCAAACCCAAAATGCCCAGCGACAGTCCCGGCCCAGATAGCGGGCCGCCGAGGTTGAACCGCCGGACCTGACTCATCGGGTCCTCGTGACGACCGACGCGGCGTTCACGAGGTAAGCCCATGGTCTTCCTCTCCTCCGAACGGATGAATCCTGGCCTGCTGGCCCGGTTCGCGCGTCGACGACTCGCGCCCAATCGATTCGACCTGGTCGCCTTCCTGCTGCTGGGCGGCCTGGCGGTGGTGGTGCTGCACGGCGCGCGGCAGATGAACCTGCCGATCTCGCACCTGCCAAACGCCGGGGTGACGCTCGATCCCCGGCGGCTGCCGGAATACGCCCTGCGCTCGACCCTGCGGATGTTCGCGGCCATCGCCGCCTCGCTACTGTTCACCTTCGTCGTCGCCACCCTGGCGGCCAAGAGCCGCAAGGCAGAGCTGATCATCATTCCGGCGCTGGACATCCTGCAATCCATCCCGGTGCTCGGCTTCATGACCTTCACGCTGGCCTTCTTCATGGGCCTCTTCCCAGGCAATGAGCTCGGCGAGGAACTGGCCTCGATCTTCATGGTGTTTACCGCCCAGGCCTGGAACATGGCCTTCAGCTTCTACCAGTCGCTCCGCACCCTGCCGGAGGACCTGATCGACGTGAGCCAGCAGTTTGGTCTCAGCCCCTGGCAGAAGTTCCGGCGGCTGGAGCTGCCGTTCGCCACCCCCGCGCTGGTCTGGAACACCATGATGTCGATGTCCGGCGGCTGGTTCTTCGTGGTGGCGTCGGAAGCCATGCAAGTGGGGAACAACACTGTCGTCATTCCCGGCATCGGCTCGTGGCTGGCCCTGGCGACCCAACGTCAGGATCTGGGCGCGGTCGCCTGGGCCGTGGGGGCCATGGCGGTGGTCATCCTCCTCTATGATCAGCTCCTGTTCCGGCCGGTAGTGGCGTGGGCCGACAAATTCCGCTTCGAGCAGACCGCTTCGGAGGAGGAGCCGGGGTCGTGGTTCTACGACCTGTTGCGCCGCACCCGCCTCCTGCGCCGCGTCGGCCGGCCGCTGGCGTGGCTGGCCGCCAGGGTCCCGCGGCCGGCTCTGCCGAGACTCCGCGCCCCGGTCATCGGCGGCCCGGAGACCGGCCGTTGGCTGGACCGGGCCTGGGCCGTGGTCGTGGCGATCGGAGTCGCCTGGGCCGTGTTGGCCATCGTCCGCTACCTCGCCGCCAACCTCAGCCTCAAGGACGCCCTGACCGTCTTCGGCCTCGGCTTCATCACCCTCTTCCGGGTGCTGGTGCTGATCGCCGTGGCGACGGTGATCTGGGTGCCGATCGGGGTGTGGATCGGCATGCGGCCGGCATGGTCGCAGCGCGTCCAGCCGATCGCCCAGTTCCTGGCCGCCTTCCCGGTGAACCTGCTCTATCCGTTCGCCGTCATGGGGATCGTCGGCTTCCGGCTGGATCCGAACATCTGGCTCTCGCCGCTGATCATCCTCGGCACCCAGTGGTACATCGTCTTCAACGTCATCGCCGGCGCCTCGGCCCTGCCCAACGACCTCAAGGAGGTGGCGGGGATCTTCCACCTGCGCTCATGGCAGAGGTGGCGCGATTTCATCCTGCCCGGCATCTTCCCCTATTACGTCACTGGCGCCCTCACGGCGTCGGGCGGGTCATGGAACGCCAGCGTCGTCGTCGAGGTCATCAACTGGGGCCAGACCAAGCTGCAGGCGGCGGGACTGGGAGCCTATATTCAGAACGCCACCACTGCCGGCGATTTCGCCCGCGTGGCGCTGGGCATGACGGTCATGAGCATCTTCGTGATCGTGCTGAACCGCACGCTTTGGCGGCCGCTCTATGGCTACGCCGCCGACAATCTGCGCCTCAACTGATGGGAGCCGCGTGATGAGCCTTGCAATGGAACTGCCGGCCGCCCTGGTCGAGGTCGAGGGCCTCAAGCACATCTACGGCAAGAGCGCCGGGCCTGGCCTGGTGGTGCTGGATGACGTCAATCTCACGCTGCGCTCGGGCGAGATCGTCGGCCTGCTCGGCCGTTCAGGTTCTGGCAAGTCGACCCTGCTGCGTTCGATCGCCGGCCTGATCACGCCGACATCCGGGCGCGTTGAGGTCAACGATCTGCCGGACGACACGACCGCCCACGGCGTCGCCATGGTCTTCCAGACCTTCGCCCTCTTCCCGTGGCTGACGGTGCAAAAAAACGTTGAGCTGGGCCTGGAGGCCAAGGGGGTGAACGCCGCGGAGCGGCGCAAGCGCTCGCTGGCGGCCATCGACCTCATCGGCCTCGACGGCTTCGAGAACGCCTACCCGAAGGAGCTGAGCGGCGGTATGCGTCAGCGCGTGGGGCTGGCGCGCGCGCTCGTCGTCCAGCCGTCGATCCTGTTGATGGACGAGCCGTTCTCGGCCCTCGACGTGCTCACAGCCGAAACCCTGCGCACCGACCTGCTGGATCTCTGGGCCGAAGGCCGGATGCCGATCCGGGCCATTCTGCTCGTCACCCACAACATCGAGGAAGCGGTGCTGATGTGCGACCGCATCCTGGTGTTCTCGTCCAATCCTGGCCGCGTGATCGCCGAGATCAAGGTTGATCTGCCGCAGCCGCGCAAGCGCCTCGACCCGGCCTTCCGCGCCCTGGTCGACGACATCTACGCTCGGATGACCGCCCGGCCGAAGGGGCAGGCGGCGCCCACCGGCGGCGGCCTGCCGGGCACGGGGCTCGGCATGGCCCTGCCGCACATCTCCACCAACGAGCTGGCCGGCATGATCGAGAATCTGGCGGCCGCGCCCAACAACGGCTCGGCAGATCTCGCCGACCTGGCGCGCGAGGCCCAGTTGGAGGCCGACGAACTGCTGCCGATCGCCGAAACCCTGCAGCTCATGCGATTCGCCGAGATCGACGGCCGCACCATCCGCCTCACCGCGGTGGCCCGGCGCTACGCCGACGCCGACGTCGACGAACGCAAGCAGATCTTTGCCCGCCAGCTCCTCGCCTATGTGCCCCTGGCCGCTCACATCCGCCGGGTGCTCGACGACCGCGCCTCGCACCAGGCGCCGGCCAGCCGCTTCCGCGATGAGCTGGAGGATTTCATGTCCGAGCCGAGGGCCGACGACACCATGAGCGCCGTCGTCTCTTGGGGCCGCTACGCGGAGGTGTTCGCCTATCATGACGACGACGACCGCTTCAGCCTCGACAACCCGGCTTGAGCGGGCCCGTGGCTGAGACGCCGGCCAACGGTGGCCGCGCCGGTCTGGCGGGGGCGGGACTCACCGCGCTGGGCATCGTCTATGGCGACCTCGGCACCAGTCCGCTCTACACCCTTCAGACGGTGGTAGAGGCGATGGGCGGTCACTTCACGACGGTGAGCGCGCTTGGCGTCCTCTCGCTGATCGTCTGGACGCTGATCATCACCGTTTCGATCAAGTACGGCCAGTTCGTGATGCGGGCCGACAACCACGGCGAGGGCGGCATCCTGGCCCTGATGTCGCTCATCGGGTCCAACAGCCTGCGGGGCAAGGGGCGTTGGCTCACCGCCGCCGGTCTGCTCGGCGCGGCGCTGATCTACGGCGACGGGGTGATCACACCCTCGATCTCCGTGTTGAGCGCGCTGGAAGGCGTCAACGTCGTCACCTCGTCGCTAAAGCCCTACATCATGCCCCTGGCCTGCCTGATCCTCTTCGGCCTCTTCGTGGTGCAGAGGTTCGGCACGGCCAGCATCGGCAAGGCCTTCGGACCCGTGATGCTGCTGTGGTTCATCGTCATTGCCGTCCTCGGCCTCAGCGGGATCATCGGCCACCCCGTTGTGCTGCTGGCGCTCAGCCCAACCTACGCCATAACCTTCCTGGCCCACTCAGGCGCCGCGGCCCCATTCATCCTCGGCGGGGCGTTCCTGGCCATCACCGGTGGCGAGGCGATGTACGCCGACATGGGGCACATCGGCCGCGAGCCGATCCGGCTCTCGTGGTACGGCTTGGTGCTGCCGGCCCTGCTGCTGAGCTACGCTGGCCAGACCGGTCTGCTGATCGCCAAGGGCCACATCACCGGCAATCCGTTCTTCCAGCTCGCCCCGGCCTGGGCGGTCTATCCCCTGGTGGCCCTGGCGACGCTGGCGACCATCATCGCCAGCCAGGCGATCATCACGGGCGCCTTCTCAATGACCCGCCAGGCCATGCAGCTCGGCTGGCTGCCGGGGGTGAGCATCCGCCAGACCTCCGACGAGGTCTACGGCCAGATCTACGTGCCGACGGTCAACTGGCTGATGATGGTCGGCACCATCGGCGTCACCATGGCGTTCCGCAGTTCCGACCATTTGGCCGGGGCCTACGGCACGGCGGTGTCGACGACCATGATGTTGACCACCTGCCTGCTGTTCAACGCCATGCGCGATGTCTGGCGCTGGCCACTGTTGCGCTCGGCCCTCGTCTGCGGGGTGTTCCTTGTCGTCGATGTCAGTTTCTTCGCCGCCAACCTGTTCAAGATCGCCGACGGTGGCTGGCTGCCACTGGCGGTCGGATTCGGCCTGTTCTTCATCATGTCCACCTGGCGCGAAGGCGTCGACGCCATGCACGAGAGCTTGGCCGCTTCCAGCCGCCCGGCCGGACCCTTCCTCGAGCGCCTGCGGGAGGGCAAGACGCCCCGAGTGCCCGGCGTAGCCATATTCCTCACCCGGGCCCGAGACGCCATCCCGAGCCTGCTCGTCGATCACATCCGCCACATGGGCGCCCTGCAGCAGAACGTGATCACCCTGACGATCAAGTTCCTGACCACGCCTCGCGTCGCGGCGGCTGAGCGCTGCAAGTTCGAGCCGGTAGGCGACGGCATCCTGCATGCCGAAATCAGCTTCGGCTTTGTGGAGATCCCCAATCTGGAGCGCGTTCTGGCTGACGCGAAGGATCTGCCGCCTGATGTCGACCTCAATCACGCGGTGTTCTTCGCCGCCCGCGACCAGGTCGTTCACCACCACGGCGTCTCGCGTATGCCCAGGTGGCGTCTGCCGGTGTTCGGATTCCTGTTCCGCAATGCGCTGAAAGTCGTCGACCGCTTCAGCCTGCCACCGGACAACGTGGTGGAGATCGGCCGGCAGGTGCAGATCTGAGCCGCCTGACGCCGACTGCGAATGCCGCTAACTCAGGGCGAATCGAGCGGAGGGATTCGACATGACCGGCCTGCAGGCCATCGTCCTGGCTATCGTCCAGGGGATCACCGAGCTCTTCCCGATCTCCAGCCTCGGGCACGCGGTCATCCTGCCGGCCATCCTCGGCTGGAATGTCGATGAGAACGCTGAAGGCTTCCTGCCCTTTCTGGCGGTCATGCACCTTGGCACCGCCATCGCTCTCCTGGGCTACTTCTGGCGCGACTGGTATGCGTTCGCCGGCTCGGTGGTCCGCTTCCGCGATCCGGCCGGCGCCGCTGATCGCCGACTCTTCTGGCGGGTGGTGGTCGCCACGATTCCGGCGGTGGTGATCGGGTTCCTGTTCGAGAAGAAGCTCAAGGCCGGATTTGCCGCCCCAACCCTGGCCGCCGCCTTTCTGGTGGTCAACGGCGTCATGCTGTTCTTCGCCGAGCGCCTGAAGCGGGCCGGTGGCAGGCCACTCAGCGAGCTCAGTTTCATCCAGGCGCTGATCATCGGCTTCTGGCAGTGTCTGGCCCTCATTCCAGGCATGTCGCGGTCGGGGGCAACGATGTCCGGCGGCTATCTCCTCGGCCTTAGCCACGAAGATTCGGCCAGGTTCTCGTTCCTCACCGCGACGCCGATCATCCTTGGCGCCGTGGCGCTGGAGGCGCCCAAGCTTATCAAGCACCACACCGGCTTCGGCGTCCTTTCCCTGGTGGCCGGCGCGGTGGCGGGCGTCACCGCGCTCGTCAGCGTTTGGGCCCTGATGCGCTGGTTCAAGACTCACGAGGTCAAGGGCTTCGACCCCTTCGCACTCTATTGCGGCCTGGCCGGGGCAGGGGCCTTCGCCTGGCTGGTGCTGGGGAAGTAACGGCGGGAGGCGGACCTCAGAACTGCGCGTGCAACCGCACGGCGAAGACCGAGACCGGCCCGCGTTCGGGGGTGTAGGCCGGGTGGTCGACGAACTGATAGTCGATTGTGAGGTGCAGGAAGCTCTTCAGGCCGATGTCGTAGTAGGTCTCGAGGATATTCTCCGTGGTGTAGCGCGGCAGTTGGCCGTCGCCGACCAGAATCCCCAGGCCGCCGGCGGCCAGGTAAGCCTGATGGTCCTTGGAGATGGCGTTGACGACGCCGGCCAGGCCGACGGTGTCGTTGTTGCGGCCCCAGCGCTTGCCGTTGACCGACAGGCCACCCGAGACCGACTCGTCGACATCGGTGAATTCATACGGTTCGACATGGCCATCGGCCCAGCCGGCGCGGGCGAAGGCCCCGAATCCCCCGCCGAGGTCCTGCTGCACATCGAGGCTGACGCCCGGCCGCGAGCGGTAGTGACGCACCTTGGCGGTGTCGGGCGTCTCATCCTCGGCCTCGCCGAGCGCCACGGCGTCGCTGAACAGCCCCATGCGGCCCCGGGAGAGAAATCCGGTGACGGCCACCGAGCCATCCTTGCCGGCCAGCGAATAGCGCCGCGCCGCCTCGGCTACGATCTGGAACTGGCCGAGGTCGGGGTCGAGTTTCTGACTATTGGGAACCTCTGAGAGATCGAACAGGCCGGCTCGCAAGGTCCACGGGCCCTGATACCACTCGGCCGCCGCGCCGACGGTATAGCCCCAGGCGTCGGCCGCATAGTCGAAGGTGCCGGCGTCGATCAGGGTCCAGTTGAGGAAGTCGTGCCGCGGGTCGTGGGCGTAGGCGTTGCCGTCGAAGACGTCGGTCACCGCGAACCTGCCGACGGTGAACACCAGGCGGTTTTCAGTCTGCGATCCCCCCAGTTGCATGAGGTCGGGATCGATCTTGGAGCTGGCGCCGCCAACGTCGACGGTCTGGCGCAGGAACAGCCGATCGAAACGCAGATAGGGGTTGGTGCGGCCCACTTTGTACGCTTCGCCGCTTGGGAAGCCGGCGACACCCAGGGTGTTCTGAAGGCCGAAGCCCTGGTCGATCTCTGGGGCCGCCCAGATCTCCGCGCCCTGCCAGGGCCGCACGCCGATAAACAGGGTGGCGTCGAACGTCTCCCGACCTTGGGCCGTCCCGGGCAGGCTGTTGCCGCCGGCGTAGGGGGAGGGGAAGGCCAGATAGCCCTGGTCGGTGAGGGTGGCCTGGCCATGGATGGCGAAGTCCTGCGCCGCGGACGCGTCGTCCGCCCGCGCCGCCACCGGCGCAATGAGGGCCATGGCGGCCACGGTGCGCGCGAGAAGGCTCAGACGAAGGTCCCCTCGATGACGGACATCGGCGCGAGCCATGGCGAACTCTCGTGACAGCCCGATGACTGGCCAGGTGTTGGGGCGCGATATACTATAGGGGGGTATTACAGGCAATGCGTCGTCGCATTTGCTCGATCAAGTCCGTATAAAGATGAATTGGATCGGTTTGATAGCTGCCGCGTCGACCCCGCCGGCCTTCACCAAACGGTCATAAACCGCTAGGGTCGCGCTCATGAGTGTGCATGAACCGATCCTTCATCCCGTGGCCCTGACCGATCTCAAGCCGACCCAGATCACCGTCGGCATGTACGAAGTCAAACAGAAGCGGGAACGCTGGCGCAAGCTCAGCAAGGAGAAGGGCGGGGACTTCCTCGGCAGGCACATGATCCCCACGGTCCTTGGACCGAAGGGCCGCCACTACATGATCGACAACCACCACCTGGCGCGGGCCATGTGGGACGAGAAGGTTGAGCAGGTGCTGGTCACGGTGCAGGCCGACCTCTCGGCCCTGAACAAGGTTTCGTTCTGGCGCTATCTCGACAACCGCGCCCTCTGCCATCCCTATAACGGCGAAGGCCATCGCGTGCCCTTCGAGGATATCCCCGGCTCGATCGACAAGCTGGTGGACGATCCCTATCGCAGCCTGGCGGGGAACCTGCGGCACGTCGGCGGCTATTCCAAGGACATGACGCCGTTCAGTGAGTTCTTGTGGGCCGACTTCCTTCGCAGCCGCGTCAGGCGCAAGGCCATCGACAAGAATTTCAACGCTGCGCTCGACAAATCGCTGGCGCTCGCCAAGTCGCAGGATGCGTCCTATCTGCCGGGCTGGTGCGGCGCTGATCCGATCAGCTGAGTTGAACGCGCCGACGCCCGAACTTGCGGCGAACTTCGCGGTCCTCACCCTCGGACATATCGCCAGACCCTATCCCTATGCCCTGACTCGTGTCGTGACCGGTCCTGGCGACGTGGTCGAGCCCCGTGTCCAGCATCCAATCTTCTTCGGCAGCTTCGACTGGCACAGCTGCGTCCATGGCCACTGGCTGCTTGCTCGCGTGCTGCGGCTCTATCCGGACCTCGAGATCGCGCCCCGCATCCGCGCTCATTTCGACGCCGCCTTCACGGCTGCCAAGACAGCCGGCGAGGTCGCCTTGTTCGAGCGGCCAGCTAGCCGCGGTTTCGAGCGACCCTATGGCTGGGCCTGGTTGCTCAAACTGGCCGCCGAACTCAGTCGACTCGGCGGGCCTTGGGGGGAGATTCTCGCGCCGCTCAGCGGCCTGATCGCCGCACGCCTGTGCGCCTTCCTGCCCAAGGCCGATTATCCGATCCGCAGCGGCGCCCATTTCAACACCGCCTTCGCCCTGGTGCTCGCGCTAGATTACGCCCGCACGGCCCGTGACGACGTCCTGGCCGACCTCATCGTCGAGAAAGCCTGCGCCTGGCACGGCGCCGATGCCGACTGCCAGGCTTGGGAGCCCTCCGGCGACGATTTCCTCTCGCCGGCGCTCGTCGAAGCTCTCTTGATGCGCCGGGTGCTAGAACTGGCGACCTTCCGCCGTTGGTTTGCCGCGTTTCTTCCGCAGGCCAGTGCGGGACGCCCCGTTAGCTTGTTCGTCCCCGCCAGGGTCAGCGATCGCACTGACGGCAAGATCGCCCACCTCGATGGCCTCAACCTGTCGCGCGCCTGGTGCTGGCGGGGGATCGCCTCAGCGTTGGACGCCGCCGATCCGGTCCGCAATCGCGCGCTCGTGGCCGCCGAGCAGCACCTCGCTTCGGCCCTGCCGCATCTGTCGGCCGACTACATGGGTGAGCACTGGCTCGCTAGCTTCGCGCTGTTGGCGCTGTGCGAGGAGCCCTAGCTCTTAGGGCAGCCGTCGAACTTGCCGGCGATGGCCACCGTGAGGGTCGCCAGGTTGAGCGGCATCAACGGCTTCATGGAGCCGGCGTTCTGGCCGGTGAAGAGGTCGATGCGGCCCTCGTGGATCGCGCCGCCGCTGTCGGAAGCATACCAGTAGCCGTCATGTTTGCTGCCGTCGGGCAACGGCATGCCGACGGTTTCCTTGATGAACAGAAGGCTGTGGCGCGGCACCTTGACCCCGTCGACGGCCGCGGTGCGCATGGGAACCACCCGGCAGCCCAGGGCATCGTGGGCGCTCATCCCACCGCCGCCGTGATAGAGCGTCGCCTTGAGGCCAAATGAGGCCCCCATGGCCTTCATCTTGGCGGCGACGTTGCTGAGGAGATCGCCGATCGGGTCGGCGTCGTCGGCGTGAGCCAAGGCGGGCAGGGCGATGGCGAGCGCCGCCAGCCCAGCGATCATGGTCTTCAAGCTGATTACCCCGTCGCGACCCCCGGAGGAGCCCGTTGCTCACACGCTAGCGGCGGTATTTCCGCGGCGCAACCGATAATTCTGAGATGATACGCGCGTTTGGCCTGTCTAATTCGACCACAGCGACAGTTGTCCTAGGTCTCGACTGAAGCAGCAATTACTATATATCTTCTCTATTCCGAAGCGTTTGACCTTGGGCGGAAAGTCAAACGCGTTGCGCCAATACGGTAACGATTCGATGCTCAAAAACCTGTGAGCAGCTCATTGACCGGGGCGAAATGTCGCGCGGGCGCACGTCCCGCAAGACTGGGCGCCGGGCGCGCGATCAGTCCTTGAATCGTGCTCTGGCAAGGCCTTGCGGCCCGGCCCGCCATGTCCCATGAGTGCGCCCGTCCCCGCCTCCGGAAACCCTCGATGCGCCTACGCTCCCTGCTCGCCGCGGCCGTCCTGACGGCGGCGCCGCACGCCGTCCTGGCCTGGGGCTCGACCGGTCACCGGATCATCGGACGTCTGGCGATCGAAGCCTTGCCGGCCGACCTGCCGGCGTTCCTGCGCAGCCGCGCCGCGGCCGAGGCGATCGGCGAGCTGGCTCGCGAGCCGGACCGCTGGCGGGGCGCCGGCCGCATCCACGATGCCGATCGGGACCCGGGCCATTTCGTCGATGTCGACGACGCCGGCAAGGTCATGGGCGGCCCTGCCCTCGCTAGCCTGCCGATCACGCGCGAGTCCTACGAGTCGTCTCTGTGCGAGGCCGGCTCGAGCGCCTGGAAGGCCGGCTATCTGCCTTATTCGATCGTCGATGGCTGGCAGCAGCTCGCCAAGGACTTCGCCTACTGGCGGGCCGCCAAGGCGGGCGCCAAGCTGACGGCCAATCCGGCTCACCGCGCCTGGCTGGCCGACGACGCCACCCGGCGCGAGGAACTGATCCTGCGCGACCTGGGCGTGCTGGGTCACTATGTCGGCGACGGCAGCCAGCCGTTGCACGTCAGCGTGCACTTCAACGGCTGGGGACCCGGCCCCAATCCCGACGGCTTCACCGAAGATAAGATGCACGCCTATTTCGAGGGCGAATTCGTGCGCGACTATGTCAGCGCGGAGGCGGTTCGCGCCGCCATGACCCCGTACCGCGACTGCCATTGCCCCATTGAGACACGTGCGGCCGACTACCTTGCGATGACGCAGGGCATGGTGACTCCGCTCTATCGGCTGTGGAAGGCTGGCGGTTTCGAGAACGGCGACGCGCGCGGGCGCGCGTTTGCCGCCCAGCGACTGGCGGCCGGCGCCGATGAACTGCGTGACGACGTCATTGAGGCCTGGAACGCCAGCGCCGTGGCGGATGTGGGATGGCCGGCGGTCAAAGTGGCTGACGTCCTGGCCGGCAAGACCGATCCGTTCGACGCGCTCTACGGGACCGACTGAATTGGCCGCCAGGATCATCGATGGCAGAGCCGCCGCCGAGGCGGTGCGGGCGGAAGTGATCGCCGAGGTCGCGCGCCTGCAGGCTGAGCGCGGATTCGTTCCCGGCCTCGCGGTGGTGCTGGTGGGCGAGGATCCTGCCAGCCAGATCTATGTCCGCTCCAAGGGTGAGCAGACGATCGCCGCCGGCATGCATTCGTTCACCGAGCGCCTGCCCGCGGATACGACGCAGGCGGAGGTGATTGCCTTGGTCCGCCGTCTCAACGCCGACCCGGCGGTCCACGGTATCCTCGTCCAGCTGCCGTTGCCCGCCGGGATCGACCAGGCGGCGGTGATCGAGGCCATCGATCCCGACAAGGACGTCGATGGTCTTACGTTGATCAACGCCGGGCGTCTCGCGAGCGGCCTGACTGGCCTCTTTCCATGCACGCCCGTGGGCTGCCTGATCCTTCTCAAGCAGGCCCTCGGTCGGCTGGATGGTCTTGACGCCGTGGTGCTGGGACGTTCGGTGCTGGTCGGCCGACCGGTCGCCCAGCTGTTGCTGGCCGAGAGCTGCACGGTCACCATCGCCCACTCGCGCACCCGCGATCTCGCCGAAGTCTGCCGGCGCGCCGACATCCTCGTTGCCGCTGTGGGCCGCCCGGGCTTGGTGCGCGGCGACTGGATCAAGCCCGGCGCGGCGGTGATCGACGTCGGTATCAACCGCGTGCCGTTCCGGGATCCGGTCAAGGCGGCGGCCGGCAAGACCAAGGTGGTCGGCGACGTGGCCTACAAGGAGGCGGTCGAGGTTGCAGGCTGGATCACGCCGGTGCCGGGCGGGGTGGGCCCAATGACCGTGGCCTGCCTGTTGCGCAACACCCTGACGGCGGCCAGACGAGTCACGGGCTTGGAAAAGGGGTGACGACCTCTATCGGCTCGCCAGCACGAAGGTATTGCCGTCCGGATCCTTGAACTTGGCGAAGGTTCCCCAGGGCTGCTTCTGTGGTTCTGACTCGAACTCCACGCCCTTTGCCGACAACTGACGATAGGCGTAGCCGACATCATCGCAGCCGAACGAGCCGTTGAAAAATGTGCCGACGCGATCCTCGTGTCCTTCGGGGGTAAAGAGCACGATGCCGGTCTCCGCGCCGGGGATCGAGAGCTCGATCCAGCGCTGACCGTCGCCCATCGGTTGGTCCGTGGCGACCCGAAAGCCCATCTTCTCGGTCCAGAAGGCAAGGGCGCGGCCCTGATCGGCGGTGGGAACGCCGACGAACTTCAGCTGCTTGATCATATGTCACCTCCGCCAAACGAAGTAGCAGGGGGACTTGCAGCGCGGGAAGCAGCGCAACTATTGCTATAGCAATGAACGTCCATCGCTACACGATCGATCCCTATGTGATCGACACCCTGATGGCCGACCTGGTCGGCCACGACCATCGGCCTTCAGCGTTTCTGATTTATCTCGCGATCCTGGCCGCGGCCTCAAATGGGCGAGCGGTGCTGAGCTATGGCCAGATCGCCGAGCGGACCGGCCTTTCCAAGCGCACGGTTCAGTCTGCGGTCGTCGCGCTCGACAAGCGCGGTCTCATCGAAATCAGGCGTCGCGCTCCGACCGAGCCACCCGAGTATCGCCCTCTGGCGCCCTGGCGACGCAGCTGAGGCGGCCGCCGGCAGAGCCTAGCTCGCGCCCCTTGCATCCACCCATTTTACGAGCTGGCCGAGCACCTCATTGTCTGCCTGATCGAAGGCGGCCGCGATCGCTCCCCCACGGTTCTCGCTCGCCTTGACGCTGGCGCTGAAAATGTGTTCGGCGGCCAGCTGTCGGTCGGCGGAGAGCGCGGCGTAGACCTGCACCGTCGCGGTCGGCGGCAGTCCCTCGCCGTCCGTGTAGCGAATCTCGAAGACGCGCACGTCGAGCTTCAGCAAATAGTCGGCCTTCACAGGATCTCCGCGGGCCAGCAGGCGGGCCGGCCCGCTGTCGGCGTCGAAGGCGTTGCTCACCGCCTGTTCGAACAGGATTGAAGCCCCGGTCAGCCAGCGCGCGCCCTTGAGGTAGGCCGCTTCGTGCCCGGTGATGGCGAGGATCGAGTCGCCGGCGGCGGGACTCGAAAAGATCAGCGGCAGCGGCATGACGGCGAAGGTGGCTGCGCCCACCGGGCGCTGCACGGGCGTCAGGCCGCCGCCGAAGCGGTAGAGCTGCGAGGGCGCCTCTTTGGGCAGCAGCGTGACACAGCCGGCGAGGGCCAGGGCCGCGGGTGCGGCAACGAGCAGGGAGCTGCGCTTCACGGCTTCACCTCGATCTCTTTGGCGGGGGGCTTCGCCACCAGGCCGCGTGGGTTGTTCTGAATTTGGGTGATCATCTGGTCCATATGTTCGGTGGCGCGCTGCAGGCTGACCAGGGCGCTGGTCATCTGCGGTAGTCCGGTGGAGGCGAACTCGCCGGTCGGACCTTTGAGATTGTCGGTCATCTCCTTGAGGCTTTTGGCGGACGCCTCGATCTCCGTCGCCGCGTCAGCGAGCTTGCTTAGCGCGCGCTTTCCGTCGCCGTTGACGAGGCCATTGCTCGATTTGGCCAACTCGCGCACCTGCAGCAGCGTAGTGTCGGCGTCCTGCACCGTCTTTTGCGCGTCGTCGATGATCGACTTGCGTTTCGCAAGTTCGGCGCTCACGTCCTTGAAGTTGTTGAGAGTTGCGGTGAGCGTCTTGATATTATCGTCAGAGAGAATCCGGTTGACCCGGTCGAGGGTCTCGACCGCGCGTTGGACGACATCGCCGCCGCCGGCCAGGAGGTTCGAGAAGGTGTCGGGCCGGGTGTGGATGACCGGCACTTGGCCTTCAGGCGTCACCGCCTTGAGCAGAGGCAGCTTGGGCGTCCCGGCGGTGATCTGGATGTAGTTGACGCCGGTGATGCCCTGCGGCTCGAGGGTGGCGGTGCTGTCCTGCCGCACCGGTACGTCAGAGGTGACGCGTGTCTCGGCGACCACCATCGTCGGGTCTTTTGGATAGAGGTAGATGCGCGAGACGTCGCCCACCTTGATGCCGTTAAAATGCACCTCGCCCCCTTGGTTGAGGCCTCGCACCGGTCCTTTGAAAAGGATGTTGTAGGTGTCGTAGTTGCGCGAGAAGCCGCTACCGGCCAGCCACACCACGAAGACCACGAGCCCGCAGAGGATCAGGGCTGAGATAAGACCCACCAGGGCGTAATTGGCGTTGCGCTCCATCAGGCCGGCCTCTCGCTGGCGGCGGCGAGGCGGCCCCGCTCGCCGTGGAAATAGGATTTGATCCAGGGGTGGTCGGACTTTTCCAGCTCCGCCACGGGGGCCATGGCGACGATCCGCTTGTCTGCGATCACGGCCACCTGGTCGGTGATCTTGTAGAGGCTGTCGAGATCATGGGTGATCATGAACACCGTCAGGTTGAGGCTGTCGGAGAGATCCTGGATCAGGGTGTCGAAAGCGGCCGCGCTGATCGGGTCCAGACCTGAGGTCGGCTCATCGAGGAACAGCAGCTCGGGGTCGAGCGCCAGGGCGCGAGCCAGGGCCGCGCGCTTGATCATGCCGCCGGAAAGCTCGGAGGGCTTGAGCGCGCCGGCCCGCTCCGGCAAACCGGCCAGGGCGATTTTGAGATCGGCCAGCATGTCGACCTCTCGCCGGGGCATGTCGGTGTGCTCGAACATCGGCGCGGCGACGTTTTCCTTGACGGTCAGGTTCGACCATAGGGCGCCCTGCTGGAAGAGCACCCCCCAGCGCCGTTCGATGGCCGTCCAGACCCGCCGTCGAGCGAAGCGGATGTCGCGACCGAAGATCTTTACCGAGCCGCCATCCGGCGCCCTGAGCCCGATGATGGTCTTGAGCAAGACAGTCTTGCCAGCGCCCGAGCCGCCGACCACGCCCACCACCTGGCCGCGCGGGATGGTGAGGTTAAGGTGATCGTGGATGACGTTGTCGCCGAACCGAGAGGTAAGGTCGCGCACCTCAATGGGCGGCGCATCGAGGTCGAGGACCTCGGACTCAGGTGCGTCGGCGGCGCTCAAATGTCGAGTTCCATGTAGACCAGGGCGAAGACCGCATCGATCAGGATGGCCGCGAAGATCGCCTGAACCACAGCGGCCGTGACCCTCCGGCCGAGGGACTCGACATCGCCGCCCACCTCCATGCCCTGGCGGCAGCCGATGCCGGCGATGACCACCGCCATCACCGGGGCCTTGGACATGCCAACCCAGAATTGCTGCACCCCGACGTTGTCCACCAGGCGCTGGAAGAAGGCCACGGGCTGCAGTCCGAGCACCGACCAGCCCACCGCCAGTCCGCCGCCCAAGCCCGCCAGGGTCGCGATGAAGGTCAGTAGCGGAATGGTCAGCAGCAGCGCCAGGAAGCGTGGAAACACCAGGGCGTCGAACGGATCGACGCCCAGCACCTCCATGGCGTCGATCTCCTGGTTCATCTTCATCGACCCGATTTCGGCGGCGAACGACGAGGCCGAACGGCCGGCGAGCAGCAGCGCGGTGATCAGGATGTTGAACTCGCGGAGCACCGAAAATCCGATCAGCTCCACGGCGAACACCTGGGCTCCGAACTTGGAGAGCATGTTGGCGCCGAGGAGGCCAACGACCGCGCCGATAAAGAAGGTGGTCACGGCCACGATGGGCATGGCGTCGAGGCCAGCGCGCTCGGCGAGAGAAAAGACCGCCGCCCAACGAATTTTGCCCGGATTGCGAAACGCCCGTCCTACCGCCACCAGAAGGTGACCGTTGAAGACCAGTGTGTCGAAGATGTTGACTCCCAGGCCGACAACGCCGCGGCCTAGGCGATCGAAAAGATCAATGAACGATCGTTTTGGGGCCTTTGGGGTCGGTTCAGCCTGCGAAGCGTTTTGCACCAGCTCGATCAGTCGGCTCACAGCGGGCGGAGCGATGAGCCTGCCGGTGGACTTGGCCAGGGATTGAGCCTTGAGGACGGCCCAGGCGCCGGACGTGTCGCAACGCCCGATGCCGGTGAGATCGATGTCGACCCGATCCCGCCCCTCGAGAGCCGCCCGCAGCCGCCGCTCGGCGCCGGCCATGTCCACAGCTGTCCAATCGCCGCTTAGCACGGCGACGGCTCCTTGAGCCCGATCTTCGAGGCGGAAGTCGGCGAGCTGCTCCATCGCTCCTCAATGCTGGGACTATCAGGGCTACGCTAGGTCGGCGGCGTAAGCTATGTCGCGGCGCGGGAAAACGCCAATAGATGAATGCTCTGCAGCTAGCCCCGGCTCCTCGGGGCATGCGTGATGCGCAGAAGATTGGCGGCGCCTGGCGCGCCCAGGGGCGGCCCGGCGATGATCAGCACCCGAGCTCCGGGCTCGGCAAGCCCGAGGTCCGCGGCGAGATGGGCCGCCTCGTCGGTCATGGCGGCGACGCCTCGAGGTTGGGTGGCGACGCGCGGCTCCACGCCCCAGACCAGTCCGAGCTTGCGCGCCACCTTGAGATCAGGGGCGATGGCGAGGATCGGATGGTCCGGTCGTTCGCGCGCCAGCCGCCGGGCCGTGCCCCCGGTGGTCGAATAGGCCACCAGGCAGGCGGTGGACCTGGCCTCGGCGGCCCGGGTGGCCGCGGCGATCAAGGCGTCCACGTCCTCATCGATGTCATCGCCGTGCTCGGCCCGCATCAGCCCGCGCCATAGAGGGTCGGCCTCCACGCGGCGGATGATGGCGTCCATCATCGTCACGGTTTCCACTGGCCAGGCGCCGGCGGCGGTCTCGCCGGAAAGCATCAGGGCGTCGGCGCCCTCATAGACACCATTTGCCACGTCCGAGGCCTCGGCCCGGGTCGGCTGCGGGTTCGTGGTCATGGATTCCAGCATCTGGGTGGCGATGATCACCGGTGCGCCGCGCCGGCGAGCGGCGCGTACGATGGTCTTCTGGGCGACCGGCACCTCCTCAGGCGCAAGCTCCACGCCGAGATCGCCGCGGGCGACCATCAGGCCGTCGCTGGCGTCGAGGATGGCGTCGAGCTCACGCAGGGCCGAGGGTTTTTCGATCTTGGCCAGGATAGCCGCGCGCCCGCCGACCAGTTTGCGCAGCTCGGCCATGTCGGCGGCGCGCTGGACGAATGACAGGGCCACCCAGTCGACGCCTTCGCGCAGCGCAAATTCCAGGTCGACGCGGTCCTTGGCGGTGAGAGCCGGGGTGGGAATGACCA
>Ga0302311_10002972_pt1 | contig 18800 bp, 30 predicted proteins | sample III_Palsa_N1_3_FD_200449 | JGI IMG/M metagenome (GOLD analysis project Ga0302311, IMG submission 200449) | Peat permafrost microbial communities from Stordalen Mire near Abisko, Sweden - III_Palsa_N1_3 | ecosystem: Environmental > Terrestrial > Soil > Palsa > Peat permafrost | place: Sweden... | reverse complement strand
AGTTCGACGAAGGCCATCGGCGCGTTGTCGCCGTTGCGGAAGCCCATCTTCAGGATGCGGGTGTAGCCGCCCGGACGCGCCTTGAACAGCGGGCCCAGGACGTCGAACAGCTTCGTGACGATTTCGCGATCGCGCGTGCGGTCGAAGGCGAGGCGGCGGTTGGCCAGCGTCGGCTCCTTGGACAGCGTGATCAGCGGCTCGACGATGCGGCGCAGTTCCTTGGCCTTCGGGAGCGTGGTCTTGATGGCTTCGTGGCGCAGCAGCGAGACGGCCATGTTGCGGAACATGGCTTGGCGGTGCGACGAGGTGCGGTTGAGCTTGCGGAGGCCGTGACGATGGCGCATGGTGATTTCCTTTGATGTCTTTATTGAACCCCGGCCGGATCAGGTACCGGGGGTTTGCACACGGCGCCCGTCTTGCGACGGGCCCGGCAGCGGGAATTGTCTAGACGCGCGGATTAACGCTTGTCCAGACCTTGCGGAGGCCAGTTCTCGAGGCGCGCGCCCAGCGTGAGGCCGCGCGAAGCCAGAACTTCCTTAATTTCGTTGAGCGACTTGCGACCCAGGTTCGGAGTCTTCAGCAGCTCGGTTTCGGTACGCTGGATCAGGTCGCCGATGTAGTAGATGTTCTCGGCCTTCAGGCAGTTCGCCGAGCGAACCGTGAGTTCGAGTTCATCGACCGGACGCAGCAGGATCGGGTCGAACTGGGCGGTGCGCGGGGCCGGCTGGTCGAACGCGGCGATGTCGCTGCCTTCGAGCTGCGCGAACACGGCGAGCTGTTCCACCAGGATCTTGGCCGACGAACGAATCGCTTCCTCGGGCGAGATGGCGCCGTTGGTCTCGATCTCCATCACGAGCTTGTCCAGGTCGGTACGCTGCTCGACGCGGGCGTTCTCGACGGCGTAGCTGACGCGGCGAACCGGCGCGAACGAGGCGTCGAGGACGATGCGGCCGATGGCCTTGGTCGTCTCGTCGCCGAAGCGGCGCATGTTGCCCGGAACGTAGCCACGGCCCTTCTCGACCTTGATCTGCATGTCCAGCTTGCCGCCCTGGGCCAGGTGGGCCACGATGTGCTCGGGGTTGACGATCTCGACGTCATGCGGCGTCTGGATGTCGCCGGCCGTGACCGGGCCCTCGCCTTCCTTGCGCAGCACCAGCGTGACTTCGTCACGGTTGTGCAGGCGGAACACGACGCCCTTCAAGTTCAACATCACGTGGACGACGTCTTCCTGCACGCCGTCGACCGTCGAGTACTCGTGCAGGACGCCTGCGATCGTGACTTCGGTCGGTGCGTAACCCACCATCGACGACAGCAGCACACGGCGCAGCGCGTTACCCAGGGTGTGCCCGTAGCCGCGTTCGAACGGCTCGAGGGTGACCTTGGCGCGATGACCGCCGAGCGGCTCAACGTTGATGGCTTTGGGCTTCAGCAGATTGGTTTGCATGTATTTCCAGTTCCTCTCAATACCCTCGGCTCGTTACACCGATAAGGCTGATGGACCACGCCGGGAGCCTGTGCGTCCGCGGAGCAAGGCCCGGCGCCTCGCAACGAGACGGTGACCGCATCGCCCGCACGACGGCGAGCAAGGCGGTCACGAATTTGGATCAGCGCGAATACAGTTCGACGATCATCGATTCGTTGATCTCGGCGCCGAATTCGTCGCGGTCGGGCGTCTTCTTGAAGATGCCTTCGAGCTTGGTCGCGTCGACCGACACCCACGCGGGCAGGCCGATCGATTCCGCCAGCTTCATCGCGTCGACGATGCGCAGCTGCTTCTTGGACTTCTCGCGCACGGCGACGACGTCACCGACCTTGACCAGGTACGACGGGATGTTGACCGACTCGCCGTTCACCGTGATCGACTTGTGCGAGACCATCTGGCGCGCTTCGGCGCGGGTCGAGCCGAAGCCCATGCGGTAGACGACGTTGTCCAGGCGCGATTCCAGCAGCGTCAGCAGGTTGGCGCCGGTGTTGCCCTTGCGGCGCTCGGCTTCGGCGAAGTACTTGCGGAACTGCTTTTCCAGCACGCCGTACATGCGCTTGACCTTCTGCTTTTCGCGCAGTTGCAGACCGTAGTCCGACGTGCGCGAACCCGAGGTGCGGCCGTGCTGGCCGGGCTTCGAGTCGAACTTGACCTTGTCACCGATCGGGCGGCGAGCGCTCTTCAGGAACAGGTCGGTGCCTTCACGGCGGGAGAGTTTGCCCTTGGGGCCGAGGTAACGTGCCACGTTGTTTTCCTTGAGGAATGGTTTTCTGACGCCCGCGTCAAACGGCCGTTGGCCGCCTGGTGCGATGCGCGAGTCTGGCGAATGTTGTTATGGCGCTCAGACGGTGGTCTTGGGTCGAACTTGTCCGGAATCGCCTGGCGGCAAAGCCTAGCGCACTAGACATGCAAGCCGGCAACGGTCACACGACCATTGCCGGCTGCAGGAAAACCCGGGATTCTAGCAGCACTGAAAACGCCTGAGCGCTCAGTACTGTTATTCGAACTCGGCCAGAAGAATCCGGCCGGCGCTTCGAATCAGATACGGCGACGCTTCTGGGGGCGGCAGCCGTTGTGCGGGACCGGCGTCACGTCGGAGATCGACGTGATGCGGATGCCCAGCGAAGCCAGCGCGCGAACCGACGATTCGCGACCCGGGCCGGGGCCCTTGATCTTGACGTCGAGGTTCTTGATGCCTTGTTCCTGGGCAGCACGACCGGCCATTTCGGCAGCGACCTGGGCAGCGAACGGGGTCGACTTGCGCGAACCCTTGAAGCCCTGGCCACCGGACGAAGCCCACGACAGCGCGCCGCCTTGGCGGTCGGTGATCGTGATGATCGTGTTGTTGAACGATGCGTGCACGTGCGCGACGCCGTCCGCCACGTTCTTGCGAACCTTCTTGCGGACGCGCTGGGCAGCGGTGTTATTCGGTGCTTTTGCCATGATGTTCCTTGATTCCGTCGGGTGAGCTCAGTGGCTCACTTCTTCAGCGCCTGGGCACCCTTTTTCGGACCCTTGCGGGTACGAGCGTTGGTGCGCGTGCGCTGGCCGCGAACCGGCAGACCGCGACGATGACGCATGCCACGATAGCAGCCCAGATCCATCAGACGCTTGATGTTGATGGACATCTCGCGGCGCAGATCGCCTTCGATCGTCATCTTCGCGATTTCGTCGCGGATCTTTTCCAGATCGCTGTCGTTCAGGTCCTTGACCTTCTTCGAGTAGGCGATGCCGGCACGATCACAGATCTGCTGAGCGGTGGTACGGCCGATGCCGTAGATCGCCGTCAGACCGATTTCGGTGTGCTTGTGCGGCGGGATGTTGATGCCTGCAATACGTGCCATTTGCGTGTCCTTGTACTGGTGATGTCTGTATGGTCCGCAGACTCAACCCTGGCGCTGCTTGTGGCGCGGGTCGGTACAAATCACGCGGACGACGCCCTTGCGGCGGATCACCTTGCAATTGCGACACATTTTCTTGACAGATGCCGAGACTTTCATGGTCTGCTCCTTGACTCTCTTCAAACACTCGCTTCGCTCGTCGACCGAGGCGAGCGCGAAACCCAACTTCGTCGGCGACCGGACCATATGGTCATGACCGCCTTCAAATTCAACTTCAACCCTTGAACTTCGCCTTCGTCAGCAACGATTCGTATTGCTGGCTCATCACGTAGCTCTGAACCTGGGCCCAGAAATCCATCGTGACGACGACGATGATCAGCAGCGACGTTCCACCAAAATAGAACGGCACGTTGTACTTCAACACCAGGAACTCGGGCAGCAGACACACCAGCGTGATGTAGATGGCGCCTGCCAGCGTGAGCCTGGCCAGAATCTTGTCGATGTGCTTCGCGGTCTGCTGGCCCGGACGGATGCCCGGAATGAAGGCACCGCTCTTCTTCAGGTTGTCAGCAGTCTCGTGGCTGTTGAACACCAACCCGGTGTAGAAGAAGCAGAAGAACACGATCATCGCGGCGTACAGCATCACGTAGATCGGCTGGCCCGGCGACAGCGCCGAGGAGATGTTCTTCAGCCAGCGCATGCTGTCGCCCGTGGCCAGCGTGTTCACCAGCGTGGCGGGCAGCAGAATGATCGACGACGCGAAGATCGGCGGGATCACGCCGGCCATGTTCAGCTTCAGCGGCAGGTGCGACGACTGGCCGCCGTAGACCTTGTTGCCGACCTGGCGCTTCGCGTAGTTGACCAGGATCTTGCGCTGGCCGCGTTCGACGAACACCACCGCGAAGGTCACCGCCGCGACGATCGCCAGGATGAACAGCGCGACGATGGGGTTCATCGCGTTCGTGCTGACCAGCTCGAGCAGACCGGCGATGGCGCGCGGCAAGCCCGCCGCGATGCCACCGAAGATCAGGATCGAGATGCCGTTGCCCAGGCCGCGTTCGGTGATCTGCTCGCCCAGCCACATCAGGAACATCGTGCCGGCCACCAGGCTGACCACCGCGCCCAGCATGAAGCCGTAGCCCGGATCGAGCACCAGGCCCGGCGACTTCGCCAGCCACACGGCGATGCCGTACGACTGGAACAGCGACAGCACCAGGGTACCGTAGCGCGTGTACTGGGTGATCTTGCGACGACCCGACTCGCCTTCCTTCTTCAACGCTTCCAGGCTCGGAATCACGTAGCCCATGATCTGCATGATGATGGACGACGAGATGTACGGCGTGATGCCGAGCGCGAACACCGAGGCGCGCGACAGGGAGCCGCCCGAGAACATGTTGAACATGCCCAGGATGCCGCCCTGCTGACCCTTGAGCATCTGCGCGAGCGCATCCGGGTTGACACCCGGGACGGGCACATGCCCGCCGATGCGATAGACCACCAGCGCCAGGAGCAGGAACATCACTCGGCGATACAGATCGCCGAACTTGCCCGACTTGGCGAGTTGATTCTGGGAGGTTGCCACGTGTGGAAGCGTTCAGTGAATACGCGCGTTCAGGCAGCCAGCGAACCGCCGGCGGCTTCGATCGCGGCCTTGGCGCCGGCCGTCGCCGCCACGCCCTTCAGCGTGACCTTGCGGCTCAGTTCGCCCGACTTGATGACCTTGACGTGCTTGATCAGCTCGCCGATCAGGCCGGCCTGCTTCAGCGCCTGGAGGTCGATCTCGTCGATCGCCAGGGCTTGCAGTTCGGCCAGGGTCACTTCGCCGTTGTACTTCAACTGCTGCGACTTGAAGCCGCGCTTCGGAAGACGACGTTGCAGCGGCATCTGGCCGCCTTCGAAGCCGACCTTGTGGTAGCCGCCCGCGCGGGACTTCTGACCGTTGTGGCCGCGGCCACCCGTCTTGCCCAGGCCCGAGCCGATGCCGCGACCAACGCGGCGACGGTTCTTCTTCGAGCCTTCGGACGGCTTGATGGTGTTGAGTTGCATGTGATGCCCCTTGTCGTTGCCTGGCCGGTGCTTACAGCACCTGGATCAGGTAGTCGACCTTGTTGATCATGCCGCGAACGGCGGGCGTGTCTTCCAGCGTCGAGACGCTGTTCAGACGACGCAGGCCCAGGCCGCGCACCGTGGCACGGTGTTCGTGCTTGGTGCCGATGATGCTGCGCACCAGCTTGACGGTAACGGTCTTCTTGTCAGCCATGTGATTTCTCCTGCGGCGCTTAACCGAAGATCTCTTCGATCGACTTGCCGCGCTTCGCGGCGATGTCGCCCGGAGTCGTCGCGCTCGTCAGAGCGTCGAGCGTGGCACGCACCATGTTGTACGGGTTGCTCGAGCCGAGGCTCTTGGCGACGATGTCGGTGACACCCATCACTTCGAAGACCGCGCGCATCGGGCCGCCGGCGATGATGCCGGTACCGGCCGGAGCCGGCGCCATCAGCACCTTGGCCGCGCCGTGTTCGCCGCGGACGTTGTGATGGATCGAGCCGTTCTTCAGCGCGACCTTGACCATGTTGCGGCGAGCCGCTTCCATGGCCTTCTGCACGGCGACCGGCACTTCACGCGCCTTGCCCTTGCCCATGCCGATGCGACCGTCGCCGTCGCCCACCACCGTCAGTGCAGCGAAGCCGAGGATACGACCGCCCTTCACGACCTTGGTGACGCGGTTGACCGCGATCATCTTTTCCTTCAGACCGTCGTCACGACCTTCGTCCTGAACGCGAGGTTGGAACTTTGCCATTTCAGATTCCTTGGTTGACGGTCAGAACTGGAGGCCGGCTTCGCGAGCCGCGTCCGCCAGTGCCTTGACACGGCCGTGGTAGGCGAAGCCAGCACGGTCGAACGCCACCTTCTCGATGCCGGCGGCCTTCGCCTTCTCGGCGATGCGCTTGCCGACGACAGCAGCCGCCGCGGCGTTGCCGCCGTTCTTCAGCTGTGCGCGGACTTCCTTCTCGGCCGTCGAGGCCGAGGCGACGACGCTGGCGCCGTCGATGGAAATCACGCTGGCGTAGATGTGCAGGTTCGAGCGGAAGACCGTCAGACGAGCGACATCTTGCTTGGCGATACGGGCCCGCGTTTGACGCGAGCGGCGCAGCCGTTGTTCTTTCTTGTTCAGCATGGTGTCGCTCCTTACTTCTTCTTCGTCTCTTTCAGCACCACGCGCTCATCGGCGTAGCGGATGCCCTTGCCCTTGTAGGGCTCGGGAGGACGGATGGCACGCACTTCGGCGGCGATCTGGCCCACCACCTGGCGGTCGGAACCCTTGATCAGGATTTCCGTCTGCGTCGGGCAGGTGACCGTGATACCAGCCGGCATGTCCTTGACGACCGGGTGCGAGAAACCGATCTGCAGGTTCAGCTTGGCGCCGGCGGCCTGGGCACGGAAGCCCACGCCCACCAGCGTCAGCTTCTTTTCGAAGCCCTTGCCGACGCCGTTGACCATGTTGTTCACCAGAGCGCGCATCGTGCCGCTCATGGCGTTGGCTTCCATGCTGTCGTTCGCCGGAGCGAAGGACAGGACGGCGCCTTCCTTGCGGATCTCGACCAGCGAGTTCGCGGTGCGCGTCAGGGTGCCGTTGGCCCCCTTGACGGTGATTTGTTCGGCCGAGATCGACACGTCCACGCCTTGCGGGACGGTGATCGGCATTTTTCCTACGCGGGACATTGCTCGAATCTCCTTAGGCGACGTAGCAAAGAACTTCGCCGCCGACGCCGGTGGCGCGAGCCTTGCGGTCGGTCATCACGCCCTTCGGGGTGGTGACGATGGCGACGCCGAGGCCGTTCATGACCGTCGGGATCGCGTCGCGGCCGCGATAGATGCGCAGGCCGGGACGGCTCACGCGCTCGATGCGCTCGATGACGGGACGGCCCGCGTAGTACTTCAACGAGATCTCGAGCTCGGACTTGACGCCCTCGGTCTTGACCGCGAAAGAGTCGATGTAGCCTTCGTCCTTCAGGACTTGGGCGATTGCGACCTTGAGCTTCGACGAAGGCATGCTGACCACCGGCTTCTCAACGCTCTGCGCGTTGCGGATGCGGGTCAGCATGTCGGCGATAGGATCACTCATGCTCATGCTGTTTTCTCCTGATTCGCCTGATTACCAGCTGGCCTTGATCACGCCCGGAATGTCGCCCTTGAAGGCGAGTTCACGGATCTTGGAGCGTGCCAGACCAAACTTGCGGAACGTGCCGCGCGGACGGCCGGTCAGGCCGCAACGGTTGCGCAGGCGCACCGGCGCGGAATTGCGCGGCAGCTTCTGCAGCTCGAGGCGGGCGATATAGCGCTCTTCGTCGCTGCGCTTGGCGTCGTTGATGATCGAGGCCAGCTCGGCACGCTTCTTGGCGTACTTGGCGACCGTCGCTTCGCGCTTCGCTTCGCGTTGGATGAGGGAAGTCTTTGCCATGGGGCGCCTCAGTTCTTGAACGGGAACTTGAACGCCGCGAGCAGTGCCTTGCACTCTTCGTCGTTCTTCGCCGTGGTGGTGATCGAGATGTTCATCCCGCGGATCGCGTCGATCTTGTCGTACTCGATTTCCGGGAAGATGATCTGCTCTTTCACGCCGATGTTGTAGTTGCCGCGGCCATCGAACGAACGGCCGGAGATACCACGGAAGTCGCGCACGCGCGGCAGGGCGATCGTCACGAAGCGGTCCAGGAATTCGAACATCTGGACGCCACGCAGCGTGACCATGCAGCCGATGGGCACGCCGTCACGGATCTTGAAGCCGGCGATGGCCTTCTTCGACTTGGTGACCACGGGCTTCTGGCCGGCGATCTTGGTCAGGTCGCCGACGGCGTGATCCATGACCTTCTTGTCGGCAACGGCTTCGGACACACCCATGTTCAGGGTGATCTTGGTCAGACGCGGCACTTCCATCACGGACGTGTAGCCGAACTTCTCGGTCAGGTCCGGGACGATCTTTTCGCGGTAATAGGTTTGGAGACGAGCCATGTCGGACCTCTTATGCCTTGACTTCTTCGCCGCTGGACTTGAAGACGCGAACCTTCTTGCCATCAGCCAGAATCTTGATGCCCACGCGATCGGCCTTGCCGGTGGCGGGGTTGAAAAGCGCGACGTTGGACTGCTGGATGGGCATCGTCTTGTCGATGACGCCGCCAGTCGTACCCTTGAGCGGGTTCGGCTTGACGTGCTTCTTGACGACGTTGATGCCTTCGATCAGCAGCAGCTGCTCGTCGACGCGCTCGGCGACGGTGCCGCGCTTGCCCTTGTCGCGACCGGTGGTCACGATGACCTGGTCACCCTTGCGGATCTTGTTCATGGCGTTTCCTTGTACTGCGGAGGCGCTTAGAGCACTTCCGGTGCCAGCGACACGATCTTCATGAAGCGCTCGGAGCGCAGTTCGCGCGTCACGGGGCCGAAGATGCGGGTGCCGATCGGCTCCAGCTTGGCGTTGAGCAACACGGCGGCGTTGCCGTCGAACTTGATCAGCGAGCCGTCCTGACGACGGACGCCCTTGGCGGTGCGAACGACGACGGCGTTGTAGACCTCGCCCTTCTTCACACGGCCACGCGGCGCGGCTTCCTTGATGCTGACCTTGATCACGTCACCAATGCCGGCGTAGCGGCGCTTCGAGCCGCCGAGCACCTTGATGCACTGGACGGACTTCGCACCGGTGTTGTCCGCGACGTCGAGTCGCGACTGCATTTGAATCATGGTTTATCCCCAACTTGCTCCCGCAGACGGCAACACCCGAGAGCGGTCAGTATTGGGCCCGTCAGAACGCTCCTTCGACCGCAGGCAAGGCCCGCAGCTTCGAGATCGCCCCGGTTGGGCTGAAATTCCTCCGAGACAAGCAGCGCTGCCTTCTGGTCACTCCAGATGCCTCCAGTGTTGACTGGCGGCGGCGAACGTTGCTCACGCCTCTTCGGCGAAGTCGGCCATTATGCACCGGTTCGTGATCGCATGTCAAACACCCTTCGAAATGAATTCCTGGCAGAGCCTGCCGGCCGGCAACACGAGGGATTGCGCCGACCAGCCGCCGCCCACGAGGCCCGTACACTGCCGGCCACCAATGGTTCAGCTGGGAGGCTGGAAAATGCAAACTAGATCGATCCTTGGCGCGGCATTCCTTGCCGCGCTCGCTTGGCCCCTCGGCGGCCAAACCGCCGCGGCCCCCGTTGCGCCGCCCTCGACGGTACCCACCGCGGATTTCTTCAATTTCCCGACGATGAACGGTGCTTCGATTTCGCCGGACGGCCGCGCCGTCTCCATCCTGGTGCGCAACACCGCCGGGCGGCGCCAGTTGGCCGTGCTTGACACCGCCGACCTGTCGAAGTTCAGGATCGTCGCCAGCTTCGCCGAGTTCGACATCGCCGGGGCCCGCTGGGCCGACAGCAAGACGCTGGTGTTCAGCATGGGCGACGAGTCCGAGTCGGCATTCGAGCAGCGGGGATCGGGCCTCTACGCGATCGGCGCCGACGGCGAAGGCATGCGTACGCTGATCAGGTTCCGGGGCGAGAACGAGCAGACGGGCACGATGATCAGGTCTCACGCGCTGGATGCCTACATGTACACGTTCGGCCAGACGCTGCACGATGGCAGCGGCGACATCATCATCGATCATTGGTCCAAGACGACCGTGGTGAACAACTACGGATCGGAATGGACCGGCAACGCGCCGATGCGGATGAACGCGAGCACCGGCATCCTGTCCGGGATCGCCGGCAAGTGGCCCGACCACATCGGCCATTGGCAGGTCGATCCCCAGGGGCAGGTTCGCGCCGCGATGCAGCACAAGGACGGGCAGACCACCCTCATGGTGCGCGACGCCGCGGGCGAGTGGCACGCGCGCGCGCAGTTTCCGAGCTACCGACGGGGCGCCGACGACGCCGTTCTGGAAGGTATCGGCGCCGACGGGCAGGCCTACGTCAACAAGCTGCACGGCGAGGAGGGCGCGGAGGCGCTGTATCGATACGATCTGACGACCGGCCAGGCCGACGCCCAGCCCATCGTGAGCGTGAAGGGCTTCGACATCGCGAGTTCCCTGGTCGAGGACTACAGGGCCCACAAGGTCCTGGGCGTGCACTACGACGCGGACGCGGCGGGCACCGTCTGGTTCGATCCCGACATGAAGGCGCTCCAGGCCAAGGTCGATGCGCGCCTGCCCGGGCTCGTCAACCGGATCGATCCCGCCGATTGCGGCTGCGCGCAGCGCGTGCTGGTCACCTCGCACTCGGATCGCCAGCCGCCGCTGTTCTTCCTCTACGACCGATCCAGCGATACGCTGATCCCCTTCGGCTCGGCGCGTCCGAAGATCGACCCGCGCCAGATGGCCGACACCGACTTCGTGCGCATCAAGGCGCGCGACGGCCACGACCTGCCGGTCTACGTGACCAAGCCGCACGGCAAGGGCCCGTGGCCCACCGTCGTGCTCGTGCACGGGGGCCCATCGCTGCGCGGCTGGCACTGGCGCTGGGATGACGAATCGCAATTCCTGGCGTCGCGCGGCTACCTGGTCGTCAAGCCGGAGTTCCGCGGCAGCGATGGCTATGGCGCGGCACTCGAGAGCGCCGGCCACAAGCAGTGGGGCCTGAAGATGCAGGACGACATCGCCGACGCCACCGTCTGGGCGGCCCAGCAAGGCCTGGAGGATCCGAAGCGCACGTGCATCATGGGCGGCAGCTATGGCGGCTACGCCACCTTGATGGGCCTCGTGCGCTACGCCGACCTGTACCGCTGCGGCGTGGCTTCCTCCGCGGTGACGGACATCAACCTGATGTACGACGTCGGCTGGAGCGATCTGGGATCACAAGCCAAGGCCTACAGCATGCCCGAGCTGATCGGCGATCAGGTCGCCGACGCGGAGCAACTGAAGGCGACGTCACCGATCGTGCAGGCGTCGCACATCACGCGGCCGCTGCTGCTGGCGCACGGCGGCGTCGATCGTCGCGTGCCCATCGTCCACGCCACGAAACTGCTCAGCGCCCTGGAGGCGAACCACGCGCCGGTGACCTGGATCGAATACAAGGACGAAGCCCACGGTTGGTACAAGCCCGAGACCCGGATCGGCTACTACGAAGCGGTGCAGCAGTTCCTCGACGCCAACATCGGGCCCGGCTCCAAGCCCTCGACAAACTGACCTGGGGCGGTCTATCGCCCTTTCGGGGGAATCGATGGAACGGGATGCCAGGCGATGATGGCGGGCGCAGCGCATCCGCGCCGCACCAACATCCATGCACCGATCCATGTACCCTCGATTCCTGTTCGCCCTGGCCACCGCCTTGCCCGCGCTGGCATTGCCCGCGCACGCGCAAGCGCCGCAGGCGGCATCGTCCTACGCCGTGATCTCGCTGATCGGCGATCGGCTCGATGTCGTGACCTACCAGCCGAAGACCGGCAGCCTGATGGATGCGAATTCCCACAGCGCGCTGCGTTTCAGCGAGGATCTGCTCGACACCGTGGCACTGCGTGCCGTCAACCGCGCCATGAAAGCGACGCTGCCCGCAGCCGATATCGCGCTGCTGGCCGCGACGGAGCCCGGCACCTTCGCCGACCAGGCCGGGTTCTTCGAGGGCAACCACGTCAAGCTGCCGCACGAGATCGATGACGCGGTGCATCGCGAGAACATCGCCATGCTGGTGCTCCTGACCAAGCACCGGGGCGAAGCCAAGCTGGCGGTGCGCGACGGCTCCCTGGCCGGCGGCAGACTCGAAGGACTGGGCTTCTACGTCGACTCGAACATGCCGATGGAGAGCGCCGACCGCGTGCACCATTCCTATGGCTTCATCGCGCCGTTCGTGTACGTCGACGTCTCGCTGGTGGACGTCGCCAGCGGTCGGCTCGTGCGCCAGACGACCATCACCGCGACGGAAACCATCGCGTCGTCGAGCAACGAGCAAGGCGCCGACGCCTGGGGCGCCATGTCGACCAAGGAGAAGGTCTCGGCGCTGAGCGGCCTGCTGACGGAGAACCTGACCGCCACCGTTCCGCATCTGATGGATCCGTCGCAACCCGAGCGACACGCACAGTAGGCATTCGCCACGCCGGGCACGCCTCTTCAGAGGGAAGAAAGGCCGCCAACGCGTGGCGCGGGCGGCCTTCAGTCGTGCGCCGCGCGCGCGAGCTCAGCGCTTCAGCGCCTTGGCCTGGCCGAGGATCGTCTCGGCATCGCTCACCTCGAACTTGCCCGGCGCCTCGACGTTGAGCGCCTTGACGACGCCGTCGACGACCAGCATCGAGTAGCGCTGCGAGCGCACGCCCATGCCGCGCTCGACGAGATCGAGCGGCAGGCCGACGGCATTCGTGAACGCGGCGGAGCCGTCGGCCAGCATGCGCACCTTGCCGGCCGTCTTCTGGTCGCGCGCCCACGCGCCCATCACGAAGGCGTCGTTGACGGACACGCACCAGACCTCGTCGACGCCGGCCGCGCGCAGCGCATCGAACTGGGCGACGTAGCCCGGGACGTGCTTGGCCGAGCAGGTGGGCGTGAAGGCACCCGGCAGCGCGAAGACCGCGATCGTCTTGCCGGCGGTGGCCTTGGCGACGTCGACGTCGTTCGGGCCGAGCGAGCAGCCCTCGGTCTCGACCTCGATGAATTCCTTGAGGGTGCCCGCGGGCAGCTTGTCGCCAACCTTGATCGTCATGTCTCGCTCCTGAATTGAAATGGGCATGGCGCCGCGAAGCGACGCCACAAATGAAAACGGCCGGGACGCCAGTATTCCAGCGTTCCGGCCGCGGTGTGCGGCGGCGGGACTTTTCAATCCCGCGCAGCGAGGCTATCAGGCCAGACGGGCCTTCTCGAGCAGCTTGGTCACGACCCAGCTCTTGGTCTTCGAGATGGGACGCGTTTCGGCGATCTCGACCAGGTCACCCATCTTGTACTCGCCCTTTTCGTCGTGGGCGTGGTACTTGCGCGAACGGCCGACGATCTTGCCGTACAGCTCATGGATGACACGACGCTCGACGAGCACCGTGATGGTCTTCGAACGCTTGTCGCTGACCACGCGGCCCACCAGGGTACGCGTGTTCGTTTGCGGCTTGGTCGCCGTCGTTTCTTGAGCTTGCGTCACTTCGCGGCTCCCTTCTTCTTCTCGGCCAGGATGGTCTTGGCACGAGCGATGTCGCGACGGGTGTTCTTCAGCTGCGAATGGTTCGTCAGCTGTTGAGTGCCCTTTTGCATGCGCAGGCCGAAGTGGGCGCGCAGGAGGTCGGTGACTTCCTTTTCGAGCGCCGGGACGTCCTTGGTCCGCAGTTCAGATGCTTTCATTGATGGCTCCTGGTCACTGGCCGAGTTGGCGAGCAACGAAGGTGCAGCTCAGCGGCAGCTTGGCGGCCGCAAGCGTGAACGCTTCGCGGGCCAGTTGCTCGGGCACACCGTTGATCTCGTAGAGCACCTTGCCGGGCTGGATCTCAGCGACGTAGTACTCCGGATTGCCCTTGCCGTTACCCATCCGGACTTCGGCAGGCTTCTGCGAAATCGGCTTGTCCGGGAAGATGCGGATGAAGATGCGGCCACCGCGCTTGATGTGGCGCGAGATCGCACGACGGGCAGCTTCGATCTGGCGGGCCGTGATGCGGCCGCGCTCGGTGGCCTTCAGGCCGAATTCGCCGAACGAGACGGCAGCGCCACGAGTGGCGATGCCGGTGTTGCGGCCCTTCTGTTCCTTGCGGAACTTGCGGCGTGCTGGTTGCAGCATGTCTTATTCTCCTTTGCCTTCGGCAGCGGCCGGAGCCGCAGCCGGAGCCTTGCGCACGACGCGCTTGACAGCGGGCTTCGCATCGCCAGCGGCGGCCGGAGCGCCAGCGTCGGCGCGCGGGGCGCCGTCACGCGGGCCGCCACGGTCGCTGCTGCGCGGGGCGCCACGGCCACCACGGTCGTCCGGACGCGGACGACGCGGGCCACGCCGATCGTCTTCGCCTTCGGTCTTCGGGATCACGGGCGCTTCGCCGTTGGCGAGGCGGTCACCGCGGTAGACCCAGACCTTGCAGCCGATGACGCCGTACGTCGTCTTGGCTTCGGAGAAGCCGTAGTCGATGTCGGCCTTCAGCGTGTGGAGGGGCACGCGACCTTCGCGGTACCACTCGCAGCGGGCGATTTCGATGCCGTTCAGGCGACCCGACGACATGATCTTGATGCCCTGGGCGCCCAGGCGCATCGCGTTCTGCATCGCGCGCTTCATGGCGCGGCGGAACATGATGCGCTTCTCGAGCTGCTGCGTGATCGAATCGGCGATCAGCTGCGCATCGATTTCAGGCTTGCGCACTTCTTCGATGTTGACTGCCACCGGAACGTTCAACAGCTTCGCGAGAGCGGCCTTGAGGTTCTCGATGTCCTCGCCCTTCTTGCCGATCACGACGCCCGGGCGAGCCGAGTAGATCGTGATGCGGGCGTTCTTGGCGGGGCGCTCGATCAGGATGCGCGAGACCGCCGCATTCTTGAGCTTGGCCTTCAGGAATTCGCGAACCTTCAGGTCTTCGGCCAGCATCTGGCTGAAGTTGCGGTTCGATGCGTACCAGCGCGACGCCCAGGCCCGGGTCACGGGCAGGCGGAAGCCGGTTGGGTGGATTTTCTGTCCCATAGTCTTCCTTGGCGTCAGTTGCCGACGGTCACGTAGATGTGGCAGGTACCCTTGCTGATGCGGTTCCCACGGCCCTTTGCGCGGGCCGAGAAACGCTTCAGCGTGGTGCCTTGCTCGACATAGATCGAGGTGATCTTGAGCTCGTCGATGTCGGCGCCGTCGTTGTGCTCCGCATTGGCGATGGCAGATTCGAGCGCCTTCTTGATGATGCCGGCGGCCTTCTTCTGCGTGAACTCGAGCGTGTTGAGCGCGAGACCGACCTTCTTGCCGCGGATCAGGTCGGCGACGAGGCGGCCCTTGTCGGCCGACAGTCGCACGCCACGGACGATTGCTTTGGTTTCCATCGTCTGCTCCTTAGCGCTTGGCCTTCTTGTCGGCCGGGTGACCCTTGAAGGTCCGCGTCAGCGCGAATTCGCCGAGCTTGTGGCCGACCATCTGGTCGGACACGTACACGGGAACGTGCTGCTTGCCGTTGTGCACGGCGATCGTCAGACCGATGAAGTCCGGCAGGATCGTCGAGCGGCGCGACCAGGTCTTGATGGGCTTCTTGTCCTTGATGGCGACGGCCTTTTCGGCCTTTGCCAGAAGGTGGTGGTCCACGAAGGGACCCTTCTTTAGAGAGCGTGCCATGGTCTAGCCTTACTTCTTGCGGCGCGAGACGATCATCGTCTGCGTACGCTTGTTGTTCCGCGTGCGGTAGCCCTTGGTCAGCGTGTTCCACGGAGACACAGGGACTTGACCCTCGCCGGTGCGGCCTTCGCCGCCGCCGTGCGGGTGATCCACCGGGTTCATCGCGACGCCGCGAACGGTCGGGCGGATGCCCTTCCAGCGCTTCGCACCGGCCTTGCCGTACTGGCGCAGGTTGTGCTCTTCGTTGGACGTCTCGCCGATGGTGGCGCGGCAGTCGATGTGGATCTTGCGGACTTCACCCGAGCGCAGGCGAACCTGGGCGTAGATGCCTTCGCGCGCCATCAGCGTGACGGACGTGCCGGCCGAACGCGCGATCTGCGCGCCCTTGCCCGGTTGCATTTCCACGCAATGGATGATCGAGCCGACCGGGATGTTGCGGATCGGCAGCGTGTTGCCGGCCTTGATCGGCGCTTCGGCGCCGGACACGACCGTGGAACCCACTTCGAGACCACGCGGAGCGATGATGTAGCGGCGCTCGCCGTCGGCGTAGCAGACCAGCGCGATGTGGGCGGTGCGGTTCGGGTCGTACTCGATGGTTTCGACCTTCGCCGGGATGCCGTCCTTGGCGCGCACGAAGTCGACGACACGGTAGTGGTGCTTGTGACCACCGCCCTTGTGGCGAATCGTGATGTGACCGTTGTTGTTGCGGCCAGCGTTCTGCTTCTGCGGCTCGAGCAGCGAGGCTTCGGGCTTGCCCTTGTGCAGGTGGGCATGCACGACCTTCACGACGGCACGGCGGCCAGGCGAAGTCGGCTTGAGTTTGATGACGGCCATTTACGCGGCCTCCCCGGAGAAGTTGAGCTCTTGCCCGGCCTTCAGCGACACGTACGCCTTCTTGACGTGGTCGCGGCGGCCGATCGAACGCCCGAATTTCTTGACCTTGCCCTTTTGGACGACCGTCGAAACGCTTTCGACTTCGACCTTGAAGAGCAGCTCGACGGCAGCCTTGATCTCAGGCTTGGTGGCGTCACGCAGAACCTTGAACAGCACCTGGTTGTTCTTCTCGGCGACGCTGGTGGCCTTTTCCGAGATGATCGGAGCCATCAGGATCGTCGCGAGACGGTTCTCATCGAATTTCTTGGCGGCGCTCATGCGTACATCTCCTTGAACTGCTCGATCGCAGCCTTCGTCACCAGGACCTTCTTGTAGAAGACCAGCGACAGGGGATCGGCATAACGCGGCTCGGTGACGAGCACGTTGGGCAGGTTGCGCGAGGCCAGCGCGAGGTTGTCGCCGACGTTGTCGGAGATGACCATCACGGAGCTCAGGCTCATGTCCTTGAACTTCTGGGCCAGCAGCTTGGTCTTCGGGGCGTCGATGTCGAACGAGTCGACGACGGCCAGACGGCCATCACGGGCCAGCTGCGAGAGGATCGACGCCATGCCGGCGCGATACATCTTCTTGTTCAGCTTCTGCGTGAAGTTCTCGTCCACGCGATTCGGGAAGGCACGACCGCCTCCACGCCAGATCGGGGACGACGTCATGCCCGAACGAGCGCGGCCGGTGCCCTTCTGGGCCCACGGCTTCTTCGTCGAGTGCTTGACCTCTTCGCGGTTCTTCTGCGAACGCGTGCCTTGGCGCGCGTTGGCCTGGAAGGCGACCACGAGTTGATGGATCAGGGCTTCGTTGTAGTCGCGCGCGAACACGTTGTCCGGCGCGTCGACCTTGGAAGTGGTCTGACCTTGTTCGTTGAGGAGCTCGAGTTGCATCAGTTGGCTCCCTTCTTGGCCTTGACCTTGACGGCGTGGCGCACGACCACATGGCCGTTCTTCGAACCGGGGATCGCACCGCGGACGAGCAGGAGCGAACGCTCCGCGTCAACGCGGACGATGTCGAGGTTCTGCACGGTGACGGTTTCGTCGCCCATGTGACCCGACATGCGCTTGCCCGGGAACACGCGGCCCGGATCCTGCGCCATCGAGATCGAGCCCGGCACGTTGTGCGAACGGCTGTTGCCGTGCGACGCGCGCTGCGAGCTGAAGTTGTGGCGCTTGATGGTGCCCGTGAAGCCCTTGCCGATCGAGGTGCCTTGCACGTCGACGAGCTGGCCCACCTCGAACAGGCCGACCGGCACGACGGTGCCCGGCTTGTACTCGGCGGCGACTTCCGCGGTGACGCGGAATTCCTTCAGGATGGTGCCGGCTTCGACGCCGGCCTTGGCGAGGTGACCTGCCGCCGGCTTGATCACGCGCGAAGCCTTGCGCGTGCCAAAAGCGACCTGGACGCCGGTGTAGCCGTCGGTGTCGACGGTCTTCACCTGGGTGACGCGGTTGTTGGACACGTCGATCACCGTCACAGGCACGGCATCGCCGTCGTCCGTGAAGATGCGCATCATGCCCACCTTGCGACCCAGCAATCCGAGACGATTGCTTAGACTCATGGTTTTTCTCCAGCCCCTTCGCCTCTCAGCTCAGAGCCTTTGTTTCACATACCCGACATCGATTGGCCGGGCTGACTTGGTTCTAGCGTAAAAGCCCCTTGATCCGACAACTCGGACAAGGGGCCTCTCGCAGAGCCAGCGATTATAGCAGATGCAAGCGATGCTGCAACTGCCCTTGCTTCAACCACCTGGTCGCCGCCCTCGCCGGAGAGTGCTCGGCCGCCCGGAGCGATCCGGCGCGAGCCTCTCGGGGGCGGAGCGAGCCAGGTCGTCGTTTACTGCAGCTTGATCTCGACGTCCACGCCAGCCGGCAGGTCGAGCTTCATCAGCGCGTCGACGGTCTTGTCCGTCGGGTCGACGATGTCCATCAGGCGCTGGTGGGTGCGGATTTCGAACTGGTCGCGGCTCGTCTTGTTGACGTGCGGCGAGCGCAGGATGTCGAAGCGTTGCAGGCGGGTCGGCAGGGGCACCGGGCCCTTGACGATGGCGCCGGTGCGCTTGGCGGTCTCGACGATCTCGAGCGCCGATTGGTCGATCAGCTTGTAGTCGAACGCCTTCAGGCGGATACGGATCTTTTGCTTTTGCATGATGATGTCCTCAAAGAGCGATGTCGGCAGGGCCGACGGAAGTTCGGGAAGTGGTGGACGCGCCGCCGGCCGGCAGCGCGTCCGCATCACGCAAGAGTTACTCGATGATCTTGGCGACGACGCCGGCGCCGACGGTGCGGCCGCCTTCACGGATGGCGAAGCGCAGGCCTTCTTCCATCGCGATCGGGGCGATCAGCTTGACCGTGATCGACACGTTGTCGCCC
>Ga0302311_10002969_pt1 | contig 18823 bp, 17 predicted proteins | sample III_Palsa_N1_3_FD_200449 | JGI IMG/M metagenome (GOLD analysis project Ga0302311, IMG submission 200449) | Peat permafrost microbial communities from Stordalen Mire near Abisko, Sweden - III_Palsa_N1_3 | ecosystem: Environmental > Terrestrial > Soil > Palsa > Peat permafrost | place: Sweden... | reverse complement strand
TTTTCAGGCTGACCTGGAGAAACTGTTCGGTCTCAAGTCCGTTTCGTACAAGTACGAACTGAGCAAGGAGGAGCTGTTCCACGAGGCGATCAGCCATGATCGGGGCCGGGTCAGCCGCGATGGCGGCAGCAACGAGCAGAAGGCATTCCCGACCAAGCTGGGCGTGAACGGCCCGCTGGTGTATTACACCGATCCGGACTGCACCGGCCGCCGCACCAAGGACACCTTCGCGGTGAAATGGCCGGAAGTGGCGGACGAGATCTGGTTCAAGGCCGACCTCAGCCCCTACGATCCCGAGAAGTACCAGGGCCTGCTGCAGCGCGTGATCAAGCACCTCAACGACAAGCAGGCGACGCTGTACGTGAAGGACGTCTTCATGGGCAGCGATCCGGGCTTCGCCGTGCCGTACCGCTTCGTCGGCGAGTACGCCACGCACGCCATGTTCGTGCACAACATGTTCCCCAAGAACCTGCCCGGTGTGCAGGACGTGGACGCGCGCCGCTGGACCATGCTCAACGTACCCAGCTTCGTCTGCGAGCCGGAGCGTGACGGCAGCCGCGCCGAAGTAGCCGTGATCATCGACGCGCGCAACAAGATCTGCCTGGTGGCCGGCCGCGCCGACTACTGCGGCGTCAACAAGAAGACCATCTTCACCGTCGGCAACTACCTGCTGCCGAAGGAAGGCCGCCTGTCGATGCACTGCTCGGCCAATGTCGGCGGCAAGAACGACGCGGCGATCCTGTTCGGCCTGTCCGGCACCGGCAAGACCACCCTCTCCGCCGACGCCGCGCGCCGCCTGATCGGCGACGACGAGACCATCTGGTCGGACAACGGCCTGTGCAACCTGGAAGACGGCTGCTACGCCAAGCTGATCAACCTGGACAAGGAAGCCGAGCCGGTCATCGCCGCCGCCCTGTCCAAGCCCGGCACCATCATCGAGAACGTGCCGCCGCTGCCGGGCAGGAAGATGGAAGAGTGCCATCCGGACGAGCTGGACCTGAACGACGGCTCGCTCGCCGAGAACACCCGCTTCAGCTACCCGCTGGACGCCAACCCCAACGTCATGCCCAACGGCCAGGGCCCGCATCCGCAGACCATCGTGCTGCTCACCGCCGATGCCTTCGGCGTGCTGCCGCCAATCTCGATCCTGGAGCCGAAGGACGTGATGTACCACTTCGTTTCCGGCTTCACTGCGCGCGTCGCCGGCACTGAAGTGGGCGTGACCGAGCCGCAGCCGACCTTCTCGGCCTGCTTCGGCGGCCCCTTCATGGCGCAGAAGCCCAACGTCTACGCCAAGCTGCTGGCCAAGAAGATGGAACAGCACAAGGCGCGCTGCATCCTGCTCAACACCGGCTGGAGCGGCGGCCCGCACGGCGTGGGCAAGCGCATGTCGATCAAGCTGACCCGCGCCCTGCTCAACGCCGCGCTGAACGGCGAGCTGGACGATGTCGAAACCGAAGTGCAGCCGACCCTCAACCTGAAGATGCCGAAGTCCTGCCCGGGCGTGCCGAGCGAAATGCTCAATCCGCGCAACACCTGGACCGACAAGGCCGCTTACGACGATCAGGCCCTGAAGCTGCGCGACATGTTCCGCCAGAACTTCAAGAACAAGGGCTTCGCGGCCTTCGGGATTGAAGAGCGCATCTAGCGCAGCGCTTCGTCACCCAAAAAAAGCGGGCTCGCGCAAAGCCGCAAAGAACGCAGAGAAAAGCTTTAGTATTAGCTTTCCTGCGGTCTTTGCGGCTTTGCGTCTTTGCGCGAGATCGCTTTGCTGTTCGCGGCCAAGGAGGCGATCCATGAAAGCAACGCTGGTCAACCGCGTGCATTCGACCATCGATCCGGCCAACGACCATCCCTACCTCAATGGCGCCTGGACGCCGATGCTGGAGGAATGGGACGCCGAGGACCTGACGGTCGAAGGCAGGCTGCCGCGCGATCTGGACGGCGTCTACCTGCGCAACAGCGAGAACCCGGTGCACCAGCCGCTGGGCAAGTACCATCCTTTCGACGGCGACGGCCTGCTGCACTCGATCGCTTTTCGCGACGGCAAGGCATCCTACCGCAACCGCTTCGTGCGCACCGCCGGCTTTGCCGCCGAGCAGGCCGCGGGCCGGGCGCTGTGGTCGGGGCTGGCGGAGATGCCGCCGCGTTCGGAACGCCCCGGCTGGGGCGCGCAGGGCGCGCTGAAGGATTCGTCCAGCACCGATGTGGTGGTGCATGCCGGCCGCGCGTTGAGCTCGTTCTATCAATGCGGCGCGCTGTATCAGCTCGATCCGCAGACCCTGCAGCAGTTCGGCCCGGCCGAATGGGACGGCGCCTTCCCCGCCGAGGGCGTCTCGGCGCATGCCAAGGTCGACGTCAGCACCGGCGAACTGCTGTTCTTCAACTACTCCAAGCACGCGCCCTACATGTACTGCGGCGTGGTCAGTGCCGCCGGCAAGCTCACCCACTATCAGCCGGTGCTCCTGCCCGGCCCGCGCCTGCCGCACGATATGGCGTACACGCGGCACTTCATGATCCTCAATGACTTCCCGCTGTTCTGGGATGCCAGCCTGTTCGGCAAGGGCCTGCATGTCGCCCGCATGCACGACCTGCCCTCGCGCTTCGCCCTGGTGCCGAGGCCCGGAGTGGACGGCGCTGCCGTGCCCGACACCATCCGCTGGTTCGAGGCCGATCCGACCTATGTGCTGCATTTCGTCAACGCCTGGGAAGAGGGCGACGAGGTGGTGCTGAACGGCTACCGCCAGCGCAATCCGATGCCGCCGCCGCTGGCCCATGCGCCCAGGCCCTACGCCATGCTGATGGCCTACACCGACCTGCATTCGCTCAAGCCGCAGTTATGGCGCTGGCGCTTCAACCTGCGCACCGGTGCGACCCGCGAGGAGCCGCTGGACGAGGGCATCAGCGAGTTCGGCAGCTTCAACCACCGCCACGCCATGCAGCCCAACCGCTATGTCTACAGCGCCCTCGGCGAACCAGGCATGTTCCTGTTCAACGGCCTGTGCAAGCACGACCTGCGGAACAAAACCCGCCAGGACCTGTCTTTCGGTGCGGGCGTGTACGGCAGCGAAGCGCCGTTCGCCCCGCGCAACAACAGCCATATCGGCCGGGCGGAGGACGACGGCTACCTCGTCACCTTCATCACCGATATGAACCGCGATTGTTCCGAATGCTGGGTCTACGCCGCACAGGACCTGGGCGCAGGCCCGCTGGCCAAAGTGCGCCTGCCGGCGCGCATCCCCAGCGGTACGCACGCCTGCTGGGCATCGGCGGAAGAATTGCGCAACCACTAGATACTGTCATCCTGAGCGCAGCGAAGGGTGAACCACTCCGCTTAGCGAGCGAAGCTCGTTGGAGTGGTGAACGCCCGGCCATGGATGGCCGGGCCGGGCTCTCCGATATAGGCAAGGTCTCGCCAGGGACGGCAGTGAGCGCTAACCTGTTGAGCCAGATCCTTCGCTACGCTCAGGATGACAAATAACTTCCTTTCATCCGAATTTCGAGATTCGCACATGAACGTCAAACGCATCTTCTGCATCGGCCGCAACTACGCCGAGCACATCAAGGAACTGGGCAACGCGCCGGACGAAGCCTTCGTGCTGTTCATGAAGCCGCCCTCCTGCGTGGTGCCGGCAGGACAGACGCTGACCCTGCCGCGCGGCAAGGGCAGCGTGCATCACGAGGCGGAACTGGTGGTCGCGCTGACCGGCGGCGGCGCCGACATTGCGGAAGACGCGGCGCTCAGCCACATCAGCCACCTCACCCTGGGCCTGGACCTGACCCTGCGCGACCTGCAGAACGAACTGAAGAAGAAAGGCTCGCCCTGGGAACTGGCCAAGGCCTTCGACCAGGCCGCGCCGCTGGGCGAGTGGAAACCCTACCGCAGCCAGGACCTGCAGGCATTGGAATTCACCTTCCACGTCAACGGCGCGCTGCGCCAGCACGGCAAGACCCGCGACATGCTGTTTTCCGTGGCGCGGCAGATCCACATCCTGTCGCGGACCTGGGCGCTGCAGGACGGCGACATCATCTATACCGGCACGCCCTCCGGCGTCGGTCCGCTGGTCCCAGGCGACCGCCTGCTGCTGGAGAGCGACGGCATCGGCCGCTTCGAGTGGAACTGCGCCTGAGCAAAAGCTGTCGGTTCCGGGCGCAAGCGCCCTTGAACCGACCTACAGAAATCTTCCTGTAGGTCGGCTCAAGCGCAGCGGAGCCGACAGGCCATTGCGATGAACTATCGAAGAGCCCACGTCCCCGGCGGCACCTATTTCTTCACAGTCGTAACAAGGAACAGGGCGCCAGTCTTTTCCGATATCACACAAATGGCGCGGCTCAAGGCGGCCTTCTCCCACGTACGGAGCACACGTCCGTTCCGCATGCCGGCGCTGGTGGTCCTTCCGGACCATCTGCATACAATCTGGACCCTGCCGGAAAGCGACACGGATTTCTCCACGCGCTGGCGGCTCATCAAACATTACGTACAGCGCGCAAGTACCGAGATCGTATGGCAGCCCAGATTTTGGGAGCACGTCGTACGCGATGAAGATGATTTCGCCCGACATTTCGATTACATCCATGGCAATCCGGTCAAACATGGCTTGGTTAACAAACTCTGCGATTGGCCCCACTCGACTTTTCACCGTTACGTCAGCCTCGAGGTCTACTCTCCGGATTGGTGCGAAATCGACACGGCAATGGATCTCGACTAGCCGCGCTGTCGGTTCCGGGCGCAAGCGCCCTTGAACCGACCTACAGAAATCTCACCGTAGGTCGGCTCAAGCGCAGCGGAGCCGACATCGCACCCAGACAGGCAGCACGCGCCCTCAATGCACGTAGCGCAGCTTGTCCGGATTGCGCACCGTGTAAAGCCGGGCGATCAGTCCGTCGCGCACTTCCAGCGCGATCGTCTGGAACGGTCCCGAAGGGCCCCGCAGCACCATCCCCGGCATGCCATTGATACGCGCCGGGTGCATCTGCATGTCGGCCGTGCCGTAGCGGCGCAAAACGCCGAGCAGGAAGCGGGCGATGTGCTGCGGACCGGACACCGGCTTCAGCGCCGCCTTCACCTTGCCGCCGCCGTCGGAGTAGAACACCGCGTCCTGCGCCAGCACGCGGCTCAGCGCGGCCGCGTCGCCGCTGCCGAGCGCGCTGGTGAAGGCGGAAAACACCCGCGCCTCTTCTTCCGCCGAAGGCCGGAAGCGCGGCTTCTCCTCGCGCACGTGATGGCGCGCCCGCGTCGCCAGCTGGCGACAGGCTGTCGCCTCGCGGCCCAGGGCTTCGCCCACCTGCTCGAAGCTCATGTCGAATACGTCGTGCAGCAGGAAGGCCGCGCGTTCCAGCGGCGACAGCCGCTCCAGCGCCAGCAACAGGGCCACCGACAGGTCATTGGCATATTCGCTGGCGCTTTCCACCGACAGCGAGCTGTCATCGAGCAGCGGCTCCGGCAGCCAGGGGCCGACATAATCCTCGCGCTGCACCCGCGCCGACTTGAGATGATCCAGGCACAGGCGCGTGACCGTCCGCGACAGAAAGGCGCGCGGCTCGCGCACCGCGGCGCGGTCCGTGGCATGCCAGCGCAGATAGGCTTCCTGCACCATGTCCTCGGCTTCCGCGCGCGAGCCCAGCATGCGGTAGGCCAGGCCGGTGAGCAGCCCGCGCAGGGGCTCGAAGCTCGCCGCCGCATCGCTGGTCTGCGCTTTGCTCATGGCGCGTGCCTCATGCCGCCGCGGCATGCACCGGCATGTCGACGCCGCCGACACGCACCCGCACACAGGCATGCCCATGCCCCAACGCATATTTCAGCGTCGGGAACACACGCGCGGAAGTCAGGGCAAAGGCCAGCGACACCAGGGCCCGGCCTCCCCACAGCAGCAGGATCTCGTCGCGCAGTTCGTCGGCCGCGCCGGCGTGCGCCAGGGCGGCCTGGGCGAAGCGGAAACCCAGCGCCGCCTCCGGCGTCATCGCCGCCGTATCGCGGCGCAGGATGGCGCGGATCTGCACCGGGTCCACGCCCTCGCGTTCCGCCATGCCGGCGACCAGCTGGGTGCAGGGACCGCAGTCCTCCCCCAGCGTGCCGGCCAGCTTGGCCGCATACCAGGCCTGCAACGGCACATCCTGGCGATGCTGGGCAAAATCCATGATGCGATTGAAGCGGATCAGGGCCCGCGGACTGGCATCGAGAATCTGGCGCGCGTAGCCCATGTCGTAATCGTGTTCGCGCTCGAACGCGGCGATACGCCAACGGATCAGCTTTTTCAGGGGATTCATGGATGGCTATCCGCTTCTGGACAAGCTTTGACGCGGCCAGGCCAGCCATAAAGCCCACACCGCGGGAATGATCACCAGCACCGTGTCGATGGCGAAGTGCGCCGGCTCCTCGCGCCCGGCCAGCAGGTCCCAGACATGGGTCAGCGCATGCAGGCCCAGGAACAGGCTGCCGATCAGCGCGGCGGGCCAGGCTTTCGCATTGCGCGCCAGCCATATCAGGCCAGCACCCGCGGCGATGAAAGCGCAGCCGATATCGCGCACGAAATGCGGATTGAACGGGCCGGTGCCCGGCACCGTGGGAATGGTGTGGTACCAAAGCTCCGGTGCCAGCAGCATGAACACACCGTTGAGCAGTTGCAGCAGGCCCAGCACCAGCGCCGGCCAGATCACAAAAGCGCTGCGCATCGCACCCTCCTCGTTTATCTCCAAAAACAGACGAGACAGCATGCCCCGATGTGACATGCGCATGTTATATACAGACCCGACACCTCCACATCCCCTCACCACCGATTCCGATGAGCCAAGTTCCAGCAGCCGCGCCGACCTCTACCTGGACCGCGCGCTCCGCCCTCTATTTCGTGCTGCTGTTCGGCGTGGTCAGCCTGTTCGCGGACTTTGCCTACGAGGGCGCGCGCGGCGTCAACGGCCCTTTCCTGGGCCTGCTCGGCGCCAGCGGCTTCGCGGTTGGCGTCATCGCCGGGGCTGGCGAATTGCTGGGTTACACCCTGCGCCTGCTGTCGGGCCGCGCCGCCGACCGCACGCGCCTGTACTGGCCGATCACCATCTGCGGTTACCTGGTGCAGATGCTGGCGGTACCGGCGCTGGCCCTGGCGGGAAACTGGCCGGCTGCGGCGGCCCTGATCATCCTGGAGCGCACCGGCAAGGCGATCCGCAAGCCGGCCACCGGGGTGATGCTGGCTGGCGCCGGCGAGCGCATCGGCCGCGGCTGGGCCTTTGGCCTGTACGAGGGGCTGGACCAGCTGGGCGCCCTGCTCGGCCCGCTGCTGGTGGCGCTGGTGCTGGCACGGCAACACGAAAATTACCGCCTTGCCTTTGCCTGGCTCGGCATACCGGCCTTGATCACCATGCTGCTGGTGCTGACGGCACGCCTGCGCTTCGCCCAGGCCGGGATCATCCGCCATCACGCCGCATCCACCGCCGACGGCGGCTACCCGCCGGCCTTCTGGTGGTACCTGGCCGGGGCCGCCCTGGTCGGCTTCGGTTTCGCCGACTACCCGCTCATCGCCTTCCACTTCACCCGCAGCGGCAGTGTCAACGCGGTATGGGTGCCGCTGCTGTACGCGGCCGCGATGGCCGCGGGCGGTGCCGCCTCGCTGCTGTTCGGCAAGCTCTACGACCGCAGCGGCCTGATCGTGCTGGTGCCGCTGACGCTGCTGGTTGCGGCATTTCCGCCGCTGGTGTTTTTCGGCCATTTCAACGCCGCCCTGCTCGGCGCCCTGCTGTGGGGCATCGGCCTGGGTGTGCACGAATCGGTGATGTCGGCCGCGGTGGCGGGGATGGTGCCGCCGCGACGGCTGGGCTCGGCCTACGGCCTGTTCACCGCCATCTTTGGCCTTGCCTGGTTTGCCGGCAGCGCCACCCTGGGCGCGCTGTACGACGTTTCGATCATCGCCACCGTCGCCGTGGCGGTGGCTGCGCAATTGCTGGCCCTGCCGCCGCTGCTGGTGGCGGCGCGCAAGCTGCGCGGCGCATGAACTACCTGGCGCACCTGTGGCTGAGCGAGCAGGCGGGGCTGCCGCTGCCCGGCGCGATTCTCGGCGACATGGTGCGGGGGCGACTGGATGGCCGCTTCCCGCCGCAACTGGAGCATTCGATCCAGCTGCACCGGCGCATCGACGTCGTCACCGATGCACACCCGCTGGTGGTCGCCGAACGCAGCCGTTACGCCCCGGGCGCACGGCGCTATGCCGGCATTGTGCTCGACATCGTCCACGATCACTGCCTGGCGCTGGACTGGCCGCGCTACAGCGATGAGAGCCTCGGCGACTTCACGCGCCGCGCCGCGCAGGCCCTGGCAGCGGAAAGCGCGGGCTTCGCCCTGGCGGGAAAGGCGGCACCCCCGGCCTGGCGCTTCCGCCGCCTGCTGCTGTCCTATGCCGGCGCCAGGGGCATCGACCGCGCCATCCGGCGCACCGCGTCCTGGCTGAAAAAGCCGGAAGGTTTGATCGAGGCCGGGCGCGACTGGCGCGACCATCTGCCGCAGGCACAGGCCGGGCTGCCGCAGCTGCTTGCCGACCTGCGCCGCACCGCCGTGGATTTCGCCGGAGAGACTGCTCAGCGGCCGTAAGCCAGGGCCAGGTCCTGATGCAGGGAGTAAGTCATGGCGCCGAGGAACGCCACCAGACCCAGGTAAGCGACGCCGTAGTTGATGCGTACCTGGGCCGGCACCTGGTAATACGCGGCATTCTCCTGCGGCGTACCGCGCCAGGCCTCGCGCAGCTTCGGCCAGGCGAGCAGGGCGATGAGCAGATACATCGGGCTTGGATGCAGGATGAACAGCCCTACCAGGATCGGCACCCCGAACAGCCAGATGCGCGGCGAGATCACCGCGGTGATGCGCCCGCCATCCAGCGGCGACACCGGGATCAGGTTGAACAGGTTGATCATGCACCCGGCATAGGCCAGCGCCAGCAGTAGGCCGCTGCCGGTCTCGCGCGCCGCGAAATAACAGGCCAGTGAAGCGACCGTGCCGGCCACCGGTCCGGCGATTCCCACATAGGCTTCGGTTTCGGCGTCGTGCGGCATCTGCTTGAGCTGGATCCAGGCGCCGACGAAGGGGATGAAGGTCGGCGCGCCCACGTCCAGGCCGCGCCGGCGCGCCGCGATGTAATGCCCCATCTCGTGGAACAGGATCAGCAGCACGAAGCCGGCCGCGTAGGCCCAGCCGAAGATGAACGAGTAGACCACCACCGACAGCAGCATGGTGCCGGCGGTCAACGCCACCTTGCCGAACTTGGCGCCCTTCAGCAGCAGCAATAACGCGCTGATCATGGCTGGAATCCGCCGAGCCTTGGGTTCAGGCGCCGCGCGTTTCGTTCAGCAACTGGCCGATGCGCCGGTCCTTCTCCGTCCACAGCTGCGCGATCCAGTCCTGGAAGCGCTTGCGGAACACCGGGTCGTCCTCATAGCTGCCGGAATAGAACTCGCTCGGTATGGTCAGGCTGCGCACCTCGACGATGACGCTGTGCACCCGGCCCGCCAGGAAATCCCAGAATCCGCGGGCGCCTTCCGGATAGACGATGGTGACGTCGAGCAGGGAATTGATCTTCTCGCCCAGCGCCGACAGGCTCAGCGCCATGCCGCCGGCCTTGGGCTTGAGCAGAAAGCGGTAAGGCGATTCCTGCTGATCGTGCTTGAACTTGGTGAAACGCGTGCCTTCGAGGAAATTGAGGATGGTCACCGGCACATTGCGGTAGTGCTCGCAGGCCGCACGGGTGGTCTCCAGATCCTTGCCGCGCAATTCCGGATGCTTCGCCAGCTTGGCGGCGGAATAGCGCTTCATGAACGGGTAGTCGAGTCCCCACCAGGCCAGGCCCAGCAACGGCACCCAGATCAGTTGCTGCTTGATGAAGAACTTGAAGAACGGCGCGCGCCGGTCGAACGACTTCATCAGCACGAAGATGTCGTTCCAGCTCTGGTGGTTGGAGCAGACCAGATACTGCCCCTTGCGATCCAGCTTGTCGACGCCGCGGATGTCCCAGCGGGTGCGCAGCAGGCGGTCGGCAAGCCAGGTGTTGACGCTGGCCCAGTTCTGCGCGCCCCAGGCGACCCAGCGCGACACCATGTCGCGGGCCGGTCCCTTGGGCGTGAGCAGCTTGATCAGGGTGGTGGCATAGACCGGCACCACCCAGAACACCGTGTTGAGAAACAGCAACAGCGCCATGACGGTGCCGAGCAGCGGTGCGGGCAGAAAATGGAGCATGGGCGTGACCGGCGGTTAGTGCTTTTAGTGTTTGTCGTCGGCGGCGGGCTTCAGTTCGCCTTCGGCGGGATGTGCCGACCAGTGGATGTGCGCAATGGTCCAGCTGTTGCCGCTGCGCTGCAGCACCATGGTCTCGGTGCCGACCAGGTTGATCGCATGGGCCTGGAAATTACCCTGGGTATGGGTCTTGGAAATGACACAGGCGGCATTGTCGCCGAGCCAGATGATGCGGCGCTCCAGCACCTGCAGATCGGTGCCCTGGGCAAAGGCGGAATCGGCGGCGATATGGGCCCCGGCATAATCGGCGCGGGTCTCGTCGACGAAACCCTGCTCGAAGATGCTGACGCTGACCGATAGCAACTTGAGGGCATCGGTGGCGTCGCCGGCTTTCAGCTCCGCGTGGAAGGCATCGACCACGGCTACCGGCCCCGGCGCGGCATCAGCCGCGGGCGCCGCGGCACCCGCGGACCATGCGGCGGGAGCGGCCGCAACGGACGCGGCAAACACGAGAGACAGCAGCGGATTCTTCACCACAAGGCACTCCGGGGGGGACGGTCGGGCAATAAGTTACAAGCTTACTGCACCGCAGCAGCCGCGTCCGCCCTGCCCAGCAGATTGCCCGAGGGATCGCGCAAATCCACACCGTGATAGGTGCCCTGCGGCAGGGCCACCAGCACGCAGGGACTGGTGGCCGCCTGCGCGGCGCCCTGGCCTGAATCCGGAGTCAGCAGGCTGGCGCTGAGGGTGATGACCAGGCCGTTGTCGATCTGGGCGCGGCGGCTGATCGCCAGGCCATAGCCGCCGCCTTGCTGCACGCCCATTTCCACCAGCACATAGGCGCCGGCGGTGGGGAGGGGATCGACGCCGATCAGGTCGACCTTGCGGCTGTGCTCCCAGGCCCACACCGCATTGTTGTCGGCCAGCAGGTAGAGCCGCGTCTGCGGCCCGTCGCTGTTGCAACTCACCAGGCGGCGGACTTCCGTAACCTCGATCGGTGCGCTACCCGGCAGCATCCTCTCCACCGCCGAACCGCAGGCACCGAGCAGGCACAACGACAGGGCCGCGGCGAGGCGCGGCCATCCCCCTGAACGAAACATGCTTGCTTATTTCTCCACCATCGCATCGGCGGCTGCCGGCTCTGGCGCATAGTCTGGCACGCTCACCCCGAGGGCCGCATCCCGCAGGATCAGGTCCGCCGCGCGCTCGGCGATCATGGTGGTCGGCGCATTGGTATTGCCGCCGACCAGGGTCGGCATGATCGAGGCATCGACCACGCGCAGGCCGCCGAGGCCATGCACGCGCAGGCGCGCGTCGACCACCGCCATCGCATCCCGGCCCATCTTGCAGGTGCCGACCGGGTGGTAAACGGTTTCGGCGCGCCTGCGGATGAAGTCACGGATCTGCTCGTCGCTCTGCACCGCGGCACCCGGCTCCAGCTCCTGCAACCGGTGCGGCGCGAAAGCCGGCTGCTCCAGCACCTTGCGCGCCTGCTTGAAGCCCTGCACCAGGGCCTCCATGTCGCGCGGCGTGGCAAGGTAATTGGCGTCGATCAGCGGCCGCGCCAGGGGATCGGCGCTGGCCAGGCGGACGCTGCCGCGGCTCTCCGGCCGCAGGAAGCAGGTCATCAGGGTGAAGGCGTAGTACTTGAACAGCGGCGTCAGGTTCTGGCCGTGATCGGAATAGATGAATGGCACCAGGTGCCATTGCAGATCCGGAATCGGCTGCGCCGCATCGCTCTTGAGGAAGCCGCCGGCCTGCGCCAGGTTGGTGGTCAATTCACCGCGACGGCCGAACAGGTACTGGAACAGGGCTTTCAGCGAGCGCCACAACGAAGCCGGGTGCAGGCTCACCGCGTGGCGCGTCTTCTCCTCCCAGGTGACATGGATGTCGAGATGGTCCTGCAGGTTCTCGCCCACGCCCGGCAGCTCGTGCACCGGCTGGATGCCGTGCTGTTCGATCTGCGCGCGCGGACCGACACCGGACAGCAGCAGCAGATGCGGCGAGCCGATGGCACCGGCGCTGAGAATCACTTCCCTGCGCGCCAGCGCCTCGGCGTAGCGGCCGTTGTGCAGGTAACGCACCCCTGCCGCGCGCTTGCCTTCGAACAGCACCCTGGCCGCGTGCGCGCCGGTGATCACCTTGAGATTGGGCCGCCCCAGCGCCGGGGCAAGAAAGCCGTGGGCATTGCTGCAACGCTCGCCATCCTTCTGCATCACATGGTAGAAGCCGATGCCTTCCTGTTGCGCGCCGTTGAAATCGTCGGTCTTCCTGTAGCCCGCCTGCTGCGCGGCATCGACGAAGGCCGTCATCAGCGGGTTGACGTAGCGATGCTCGGCCACGTTGAGCGGCCCGCCGCGGCCATGAAACTCGGTGGCGCCGGGCAGCTTGTCGATGGCCTCGAAATTCTCCATCTTGCGGAAGTAGGGCAACACCTCCCGGTAGGACCAGCCGTCATTGCCGAGGCTGGCCCAATGGTCGTAATCCCAGGCGTGGCCACGGATGTAGCACATGGCGTTGATGGCGGAGCTGCCGCCGAGAGTGCGGCCGCGCGGCCAGAACATCGGCCGGCCGCCGCAGCTCTTCTGCGGCGTGGTCCAGAATTTCCAGTTCAGCGCATCGCTGCGGATCAGGGGAATGACACCGTTCGGTATCTTGATGAACGGGTTGCTGTCGGCCGGGCCGGCTTCGAGCAGCAGCACCTGCCACTTGCCGCTGGCGGAGAGACGGTTCGCCAGCACACAGCCGGCGGAACCACCGCCAACGATCACAAAGTCATAGTTGCGATCTCCACTCATGTCCGGCTCCATATGCAAATCGCACTGCAGGTGGTTCGCATCCCCGCCGCCGGGGCGATCCCCTTCGGGGCCCCTCGCCCAACGGCGTCAGGTCGCCCACCGCCAACGATGACGAAATCGTATGTATTCATCAGATTCCTCCTGCCGGTTCTCAGCCACGTTCATGAAAAAGGCAACGGCTGATCGAGACTCGGCCGGCATGCCTGAACGTACGTTTAGTTTTACCGAGTGTACTCCCGCCGCCACCCCCTGTGAACCCGCCGCCGGCGGGCTTTGATGATAAGTTAAGGGGATGAACCAGGCCGCCCCTCAATCCAGGAACGAGAAAATCCGCGATCACCTCATCGACCTCGCCGCAGTGCTGGAAGGACTGCTCGGCGACGGGCTGATCCTGCCCGAACAGGCGCAAACACTGCGGCAACGCGCGGCGACCTGGCGCGAGCATCGCCATCCCCTGCAGCGGGTGGCCGAATGCGAACTGGACAACGCCAAGCAGCCGGGCAAGCGCCTGACCCTGGAAGCGCTGGTGCAATGGCTGGCGGGCAAAACCGGCCTGCCCTATCTGCGCATCGATCCGCTGTCGATCGAAGTGAGCAAGGTCACCACCGTGGTGTCGTACGCCTATGCCGCGCGCCTGAAGATCCTGCCGGTGAAGGTGACGCAGGACGAAGTGGTCATCGCCACCGCCGAACCCTGGCTGCGCGAGTGGGAAAACGATCTCGGCGCCGTGCTCAAGCTGCGCATCAAGCGCGTGCTGGCCAATCCGCTGGACATCGACCGTTACCTGGTCGAGTTCTACGCCCTGGCCAAGTCGGTCAAGGCCAGCAGCGAGGAGCGCGCCAAGTTCGGCAGTTTCGGCAACAGCCGCACGCTGGAGCAGCTGGTGGAGCTGGGCCGCAGCGGCAAGCTCGACGCCAACGACCAGCATGTGGTCAACATCGTCGACTGGCTGCTGCAATACGCCTTCGACTCGCGCGCCAGCGACATCCACATGGAGCCGCGCCGCGAACACGGCAAAGTGCGCTTCCGCATCGACGGCGTGCTGCATGAGGTCTACCAGATTCCGGCCGCCGTGATGACGGCGGTGACCAGCCGCATCAAGATCATCGCGCGCATGGATGTGGCGGAAAAACGCCGGCCGCAGGACGGCCGCATCAAGACGCGCTCGCCCGAGGGCAAGGAAGTCGAGCTGCGCGCCGCCAGCCTGCCCACCGCCTTCGGCGAAAAGCTGGTGCTGCGCATTTTCGACCCCGAAGTGCTGCAGCGGGATTTCGGCCAGCTCGGCTTTTCCGTGGAGGAGGCGCGCAGCTGGCAGGAGATGATCGGCAAGCCGCACGGCATCGTCCTGGTCACCGGCCCCACCGGCTCGGGCAAGACCACCACGCTGTACTCCTCGCTGCGGCAGCTGGCCACGCCGCAGGTCAACGTCTGCACCATCGAGGACCCGATCGAGCTGATCGATCCGGCCTTCAACCAAATGCAGATCCAGTCCAACATCGACCTGAATTTCGCCGACGGCATCCGCGCCCTGATGCGCCAGGACCCGGACATCATCATGGTCGGCGAAATCCGCGACCTGGAAACCGCCGAAGTGGCGGTGCAGGCGGCGCTCACCGGCCACCTGGTGCTGTCCACCCTGCACACCAACGACGCACCCTCCGCGGTGACGCGCCTGCTCGACCTGGGCGTGCCCAGCTTCCTGCTCAAGGCGGTGGTGATCGGCGTGGTGGCGCAGCGCCTGGTGCGGCGCCTGTGCCCGCATTGCAAGCACCCGGTGACGCTGGACCCCGACCGCTGGTTCGACATCACCGGCGGCGCCCCGATACTGCCTCCCGATACCGCGTTCGAACCGACCGGCTGCCTTGAATGCCGCGAAACCGGCTACCTCGGCCGCGTCGGTATCTACGAGATCATGCCGCTCAGCGCCACGCTGAAGAAGCAGATCCACGACAACACCGACGGCGCCGCGCTGCGCAACCAGGCGGTGCGCGAAGGCATGACGCCGCTGCGGCTGGCCGGCTGCAAGAAGATCGCGGAAGGCCTGACCAGCGTGGAGGAAGTGCTGAGCGCCGCGGGGCTGGAGCGGAACGACTGACACTCGTCGCTCCGGCGGCGGCCTCTTGATTCGCGCGCTTGCCACCCCCAGATTGAACATGGGAGCAAGCATCGAAAAGGCGTGCCGCGCAGCTCTCCTCCGTACTGACGATGAGTCCGCACCACATGACGCTTGATGTGAGTGTGTAGATAAAATTGACTACGGGTTTTCAGCAGAGCGGCAAGGCTCTTGAACCTTGCAACACCATCCCTAACTTCTGTTGACGAGGGCGTTGAGCCCCGAATCATCAATTGACGTAAGGAGATTTAGGACATGACGACTCTGCTGCGCTATCAGCCCTGGTCGGTACACAGGGAACTGCTGAACGAATTCAACCGCTACTTTGACCGCGCCGATGCGTCGAACGGCGCGACCGCCGAGTGGACCCCGGCGGTGGACATCGAGGAGTACGCCGACAAGTTCGTGCTGTACGCCGACGTGCCGGGCGTGGACCTGAAGAGCGTCGAAGTGACGCTGGAGAAAGGCGTGCTGACCCTGAGTGGCAACCGCGAGAAAGCGGCTGAAGCCGCCGGCGTGGAAGCCCGCCGCATCGAGCGCTCCAACGGCCGTTTCTTCCGCCGCTTCAGCCTGCCGGACACGGTCGACGGCGAAGCCGTCACCGCCAAGGGCGGCAACGGCGTATTGGAGATTGCGATCCCCAAGCGCCCCGCGGCCCAGCCCCGCAAGATCGTGGTCAGCCACTAAGTTTCAAACCCGTGAAGTAGCAGGCCGCATAGTTGGTAAAGTAACGGGGCGCCGCGGCGCCCCGTTTTCTTTTTCTGTCCCGATTTCTGGAACTCGCCCAACAGTGGAATACAAGGATTACTACAAGATTCTCGGCGTCCCGCGCACGGCCGATGCGGCCGAGATCAAGCGCGCCTACCGCAAGCTGGCCCGGCAATATCACCCGGACAAGAATAAGGCCAAGGGCGCCGAGGATAAATTCAAGGAAGCCAACGAAGCCAACGATGTGCTCGGCGACCCGAAAAAGCGAGAGGCTTACGACCAGCTCGGCGCCAACTGGCGGGCGGGCGAGCGCTTCACCCCGCCGCCCGGCTGGAGTCCCGGCGGATTCAGCCGCGGCGGTGGCCGGCGCGCGGGCGCGGGCTTCGGCGGCGGCGCGCCCGGCGACGCCAATTTTTCCGACTTCTTTTCGACCCTGTTCGGCGGCGCTGGCGGGTTCGACGGTGCGGACGGAGGCTTCGAGAGCCCGCCCCAGGATCAGCGCGCCAAGCTCGCCATCGCACTGGAAGACTCCTACAACGGGGCCACGCGCAACATCACCATCGGCGGCCGCACACTCAGCGTGCGTATCCCCAAGGGCGTGACCGCCGGCCAGACCATCCGCCTCGCCGGCCAGGCCGCGCATGGCGGCAATCTGCTGCTGGAGATCGAGTTCGCCCCCCACGCGCAATTCCAGCTCGACGGACGCGACATCCAGGTCAACCTGCCGGTGGCGCCCTGGGAAGCGGCGCTGGGCGGCAAGGTGCCGGTGCCGACCCTGGGCGGCACGGTGGAGCTGAACCTGCCCGCCGGCACGCAGGGCGGCAAGAAGCTGCGCCTCAAGGGCCGCGGTCTGCCGGGGACGACGCCGGGCGACGAGATCGTGCTGATCCAGCTGGTCACGCCGCCGGCGAAGACCGACGAGGAGAAGGCGTTTTACGAAGAGATGAAGCAGCGCTTCGAGTTCGATCCGCGCAAGGCTTGAGTGTAGGTCGGCTCAAGCGAAGCGGAGCCGACATCTCGTCAACCGGCAGCGTTGTCGGTTCCGGACGCTGCGCGTCCTTGAACCGACTTACATGGGTCTTTGCCGCCGAGCGACGTCGGGTCCGCTTCGCTTGACCCGACCTACAGTTTCGGCTTGCGATCCTTCCACGGCCGCGCCTGCTCCAGCTGCGCCGCCAGCCGCAGCAGCGTGGCCTCCTCGCCGAAGCGCGCCACGAACTGCACCCCCACCGGCAGCTCGGGGCCGCCGGCTTCGGCGGCGGCGTAGTGCAGGGGCACCGACATGCTGGGCGTGCCGGTGAGATTGGACAGCTGGGTAAACGGCACGCGCTTGAGGCTTTCGTCCACCAGCTGCCTGACGATGCCGCTCTTGAGCAGCAGCTTGCCCGCGCCCAGCCGCAGGATCATCTTCAGCGCCGCCTGCTGCGCCGCCGGCATGGCCAGCTCGCCAATGCGCGACGGCGGCATGGCGGTGCTGGGAATCAGGTATAGATCGTAGCTCTGGTGGAAGCGCCCGAGGGCGCGGGCGAAATCGTTCCAGTGTTTGCGGCTGGAGACATACTCGCCGGCGCTGAGCGCCTTGCCGAACATGCCCAGGGCGCGCGTGTCCAGCTCGAAGTCGGCGTCGGAGGCGCCGGTGGCGCGCTTGGCCTCGTCGATGTTGGCGGCGACCTGGCCGAAGTACATGTTGATGAAGCAGCGCGCCAGCGCCTGGCCGTCGACCTCGGGCTCGGCCTCCTCGACGTGGTGCCCGAGTTGCTGCAACAGCTGCGCAGTATTGCGCACCGCCTCGACGCAGGCGGGATCGACCTCGGTGCCGAGCGGCGAGCGGGTGCAGAAGCCGATGCGCAGGCGCTCCGGCTCGTGCCCGATTTCCTCTGCGAAAGAACGGTGCGGCCGCGCGATGACGAAGGGCGCGCCGATGTCGGCGCCGGCGATGGCATCGAGCATGCGCGCCGAATCGCGCACGCTGCGGGTGAGCACATGCTCGCTGGAAGCGCCGTCCCAGAATTCGCCGTGCAGCGGCCCCGGCGGCACCCGCCCGCGCGAGGGACGCAAACCGAACAGGCCGCAGTAGGAGGCCGGAATGCGAATCGAGCCGCCGCCGTCGGAGGCCCCGGCCATCGGCACGATGCCGGCCGCCACCGCAGCCGCCGCTCCGCCGGAAGAGCCGCCGGGTGAGCGTGTCGGGTCCCAGGGATTGCAGGTGGCGCCCCACAGGGCGGTTTCGGTAAGCGCCTTCAGGGCGAACTCGGGGGTGGCGGTCTTGCCGAAGATCACCAGGCCGGCGCCGAGAAAACGGTTGACGATTTCCGCGTGCGCCGAGGGTGTCCAGTTGCGCAGGGCGCGGCTGCCGGAGGTGGTGGGCACGCCGGCATAATCCTGGGCGATATCCTTGATCAGGAATGGCACACCGGCGAACGGCCCGCTCAGCGCTTCGCCGGCCCGCGCCCGCCCGATCTCCAGCATCGGGATATTGATGGCATTGAGTTTGGGATTGACCGCCTCGGCGCGGGCGATGGCCGCCTCCAGCAATTCGGCGGGCTTGACTTCGCCGCGCGCAACCAGACCGGCCAGGCCGGTGGCGTCGTAATCGCCGTATTCCTTGAACATGCACCCCTCCGTCATCATGCGTAGTCGCGGCCGGGCGGAGTCTGTTGCTCAGGTCATCGGCGCGCCGAGCGCCTAGTGTAATCGGCCGGCGTAATCGGCCGCCCCGTTTTCTCAGCGCTTCAGGATTCGCCGTGCAGGGTGATGACCACCTCGCGGCTATGGCCGGAGGTGCGATGCTCCCACAGGTAAATGCCCTGCCAGGTCCCCAGCGCCAGAGGGCCATCGCGGATCGGCACGGTCAATTCGTAACCGGCGAGCAGGTTGCGCAGATGCGCCGGCATGTCGTCCGGGCCTTCCGTATCGTGGCGGAACAGCGCGTCGCCATCCGGCGCCAGGCGCTGGGCGAAGCGCTCCAGGTCGCGGCGCACTTCGGCATCGGCATTC